>Ga0302278_10006549_pt1 | contig 11064 bp, 9 predicted proteins | sample III_Bog_N3_2_FD_194543 | JGI IMG/M metagenome (GOLD analysis project Ga0302278, IMG submission 194543) | Peat permafrost microbial communities from Stordalen Mire near Abisko, Sweden - III_Bog_N3_2 | ecosystem: Environmental > Terrestrial > Soil > Wetlands > Peat | place: Sweden: Abisko... | reverse complement strand
CGAGCGCGCGGACGTCTATGCATGTATCGGACGATCAGGTTCAAGTTTATGGGGAATACAGTCTATGGTATGCCCATCCTCGCAACTATGTAAGTAATGGACCGTGGACACATGATTCCGTACTAAAAGCAGATGTATTGCTGTGCTACGACAGCCCCATAGAAGGCTATGGACTTATTGAACCGCTTCACCTGTACTGCCCGGATATATGGAAGATGGGGACATTCCAGCAAGTCGAGCAACTGTCTGTCAGGGGCCACTTGCTGCATGTGCTCACGCCGATTCAATCGAGCGCGCAAGGAGCGATGTAATTTGATGGAGTTATTGGGCTTCGGGAAGCGTAGCTAGAGCGTCAGCGGGACAGAAGCGGGACCGTGGGAGTAAAGAGTCTTGCAAGGAACGGTATATGAATGAATAGCAAGGATGTAATCACCACAGAGGTCACAATCAGCTCAGTCATCAAAACCGGTTCTCGATATAGCCTTTCAGGGTTCTGCACGGCGCTGTGTGATTTAAACGCAAGATCGAAATAAGTGGCCATCATAACTGCGACAAAAGGAAAGGCAAGGATCAACTCAAGCCGGTACCGAGTTATGAAGGCTCCAAAGAGGAGCATTGCAAAGGACGCGTAGAAGGTCACGGACTCAAGGAGGGTGCGCTCAGTGTACTGTTTGAACGAGTTGCGATAGGCTCCCGCGGCCGATGCATTTCCGATTTCCCTAAATTCGCTGAAGCGCTTTAATGCCATGAAGTAGCAGCCGATCATCCAGTAGCAGCAAAGCAAAGACGCCGGAGGAACGAGGGATGGCGCAATCATGTACCAGCCAAGGAGCATGCGCAGGGGGTTATTGATTGACTCAGTAAGGACATCGAGATAGGCGACATCCTTTGTTCGAAATGGGCGAATATTGTAGACGCAGCCCATGATCCAAAGCGCGGCGGCGGCGGCCGTAAATTGCGGGGATATTTGCCACGATACGGCAATGCCGCAGACCATCATGGCGATCCACTGAAAATAGGCCAGCGGGATATTAACAATGCCGCGCGCAGCTGGCCGGAATTTCTTTACCGGGTGAAGGCGATCGAAAGGGGCATCAAGCACCTCGTTGATGACATAGTTGCTGCATGCAATCAGCGTTGTTGCCAGAAACCCTAGCAAAATGGTTCGAGCCATCTCAAATGTGAATGGACCGCCAGTCATGCTGAATGCAACTACTATGCCGGGGAGAACAAACACGTTCTTGATAGAGTGATCAAGCCTTGCAATTGCCACATGTGCAGTTACGCGATCAAGGAATGAAACAGGACGCTCTACCACATATTCCTCCTGTGGAGGTTGGAATCGTAGCATCGGCATGCGCGGTCCTCCAAGTTGAGAATGTTATTGCCGGAGTTAACGACAGACGATGCGCACACTGGCGTTGATCCAAGGGCCAGCAGGATAATTCGCATGCCGGATTCTAACTGCGGAAGGTAGCCTTAAATGATTCAATTCGACTAAGCGTCTCAGGGTCGTGGTGTATCTTCTCCAAGCCATGAGCAAGAAAGCACCATGTGCAGGATAAGATGAAGCTAACGAGAAAAGCCAGAATGACAGTAGTCGTCCGTTTTGGAAAGGATCGTCCGTCTGGTGGCACGGCTATGTCAACGACTTGAATTCCTGTCCCCTGGTGAGCTTCATCCAGCTTTGCCATTTCAAACTGTTTGGCAATGAGATCCGATATAGTCTCGAAGTACTTCACATCGCGAACCTTGCGTATGTACTCCATTCCCGCTTCCGGGACTTTGCCTTTGGGGATCTCGAAATCCGAGTCCGAATCCGGGCTTGAGCCGGTAAGTTTGGTGAGTTGGCTTTGCAGAGCGGAAAGCTGTTGCCGAGTCTCGACCATCTGCGGGTTGTCGTCAGTTGCGTAGGAACGCATTCCCTGCAATTGGACTTGTTTGGCCACGACCTGGGCGCGGAGGGACGCGGCGGCCTCGATTAGTGCGCGCGTCTGGCTGTCGATTTGCAGGACTCCTGTCGACTGCTCCGTCGTCTTGAGCGCATTTTCAGCCGTGGCTAGATTCTCCTGCGCCTCAAGCAATTGTTGCTGGAAGAAGATGCGACGTTGGGACGCTTCTGTGATCGCGAGGTTCGAAGTAAACTTGCGGAACTCGTCGATGTAGCCGTTGACAATTTCGGCAGCCATGTTGGGATCGCGGTCCGTCGCGCTGACCGTAATGAGGCCGTCCTTGGCCCCGAGAGCCACTTTTGAGTGAGACTCGAACGCAGCGCGCGCTCCGGATTGCTTTTGTGACTTGTATCTTGCGAATAGCCCGAAACGGCGGATGACGGAGTCTTCAACAGTCCGACTGCGAAAGAGCGAAAGGTAAATTTCACCTGGATTCTTTATCCCGAGACTTGCACCCGCAACCGAGGCCAGGGCTCCGGCGCCGCCAAGTTGCTGGAGCACTGCAGAACTGCCGGAAGAGTTCAGACCAGGAGGAAGGAGGATTGAAGTTGCTGTGTACTGGCTTGGGAGCAGGAGTACGATGATCGTGGTCAGGATTGATATGCCGAGTGTGAAGAAAAAGATAAACTTCCGTCGTCTCGAAAGAATAGTCAAGATGTCCAACAAGTGCAGGTCTTTTGTTGGCAGGTCCGTTGTTTTGGATTCTGATAAATGCTCAGTATTTTCTTGCACCTGCATCCTGACTCTCTCCTCGATCCATTCTACCGTTTCCTAGCGCAGGTCGGCCCGCGACGTAAATCCCCTGGATAGGCCTGCAAGGGCTAATGCACCGCTGCGGTAGAAGGGCCCAGCATCTCTCCCTTTGAAGGATACGCTGAGTGCACACTAACGTCACAGTTCGAAACTCGCCGCTAGAAAATCGATAAGTGGCGCAATCTTTCCCGGGAAATCCATCGCGCCCTGTGCGGAGGTGGTCAAATACAAAAGAAGAGTTCGCGTGTGCTTGGGTGGCAGTCCCGCATTGAATTAGGGCGCACGTTGAAAGGTATTCTCGACTACTGGATCGCGGCAGTCGCATAGCTCGCGGGATGATCTCGCGGTTCCAGGCACGCGATTTCAGGCGCAATGAAGGTCAGAATCCATTCACGTACGAGTTCAGGAGCAAAACCGGAGCCAGTGTTCCTAACCGAGTGAACCTGATTCCTGAGTCTGGAAGAATATAAGACAACTCCGACCAAATGAGGAATATTTGGCTGATTCAGACCATATGTGAACTCCTTTCTCCCTTACGCCTTCAAAGTGGTGCGCCTTTAGCCGTGTTGCCTATCGAACAAATGGAATGACGAGTGCGGATGGGGCATATCAGGTGAGATATGAGGGCGACAAAGGCGCAACCAGGTGATTAATGTGGGCAATTGGTCGATGTTATATAAGTAATCAACATGTAAGTGAACATCGAGTCAAAACTTTCCTCACGCGACACTTTTTGTTGCCGATGGGGTTTGTACGATGTAGTATTTAAGAATGATCAGCACCCGATAGTGAATCTCGGATCCGAATGATTCCGTTTGGATTCTGCGCAGTGCACAAGGGGGAAATCGCTGGTTGAAAGTTGATCACGGCATATGGCTAAGCACGCCGGGTGTTTTGCGTTTTGGCAATTTTGCGCAAAATCCTGGCAACTCCAAAGTCTCATTCGACCGTCCAAAGGTCGTGGTTCACCGGGACATCCTTTCCGGGCATGGAGAAGAATAGATCCTTCGCAGATATAGCTCACCGGGTTCTAGTCCGGCATTCTGATTTGTTGGTTGTCATGGCTGTTCCCGTCAGTTCGCGGAAGACGCAAAATGGAATCTCAGGGAGTGCAGTCGGGGGAAAGGGTCTATTGATCATCTTAAGAGAAATGCGGATTGATCAAGCAGAGCGTTCGAAGATCCGGTACCGATTGACAATTAGAAATGCCACCTTCATGTCCATGACGTCCAACGGGGGGATTTGTGAGAAGGATGCAACTTCAAACTCTGAATGAGAGTGCCGTTACGGTGCAGGAAGGAGATGCAATTGTCTCCGAGCACTTGTATGCGACGGATTTTTCACTCTATAAAGAGGCGCTGGCGGAAACCTGGCGCTACCGGTACGTGAAGCGGGCAATCGACGTAATATTCTCGCTGATCATGATCGCCGCATTTGCGCTTCCCGGACTCGTGATCGCTGTCGTAATCGCTGCAACTTCAAGTGGACCGGTTTTTTATCGCGAACAGCGGATTGGTCGGAGCGGTCGGATGTTTCGCATCTGGAAGTTCCGTTCGATGCACCGGAACGCGGCGCAGCGAGCGCGCATCGCGGATACTGAAACGGGAGCGAAGATTCTGGAGTGGAGGATGCACAAGCATCTTCGTGATCCGAGGATTACGAAGATTGGCGGGTTTCTGCGCAAGTGGAGTCTGGATGAGCTTCCTCAGCTCCTAAATGTACTGACCGGGGACATGTCATTGATTGGACCTCGACCGATTGTCGAGGCGGAGATGGTTCTGTACGGGAAGCTGATTTCGGCTTATAAGAGTGCGACTCCTGGACTGTCAGGGCTGTGGCAGGTTTCCGGACGAAGCCATATCGATTACGACAAGCGCGCCAAGCTCGATGCGCAATACGTACGGACCTGGAGCCTGAGTTCGGATTTCATGATTCTCCTTCGGACGATTCCGGCGGTGCTACGCCGCGTTGGCGCTTCCTAGGGTTCAAATTCTGCATCGAGGCAGAGTTCAGATTCCAACTGTGCCAGGCATTCAGTGTGCACTGTTTGCCTTGAGCATCAGGCTGAGTCGGGAAGATAACCCGCAGGCGTTGTCTCTATAATCGAAATGTAGAAAAGCCGAGGAACGCAGACATCCACCTCTTCAGGACGCCTTCGACCGCATGGCGCAAAAGCGGGAGGCTGGTTGCTGTCCGAGGGTAGAATGCAGGAAAATAAATCACGACTATGAAAATGCGCATTTTCCGGTGCATCGCGCTGTTTTTGTTTATCTGCGCGGTTTCTCCACAAATCCGTGCCCAAAGTCAGGGCCTGGATCAATCCGGCAATCTTCAGCAGAATTCATCGTCTGACTGCAGCGATCCTCTTATGGCCACGGGCCCGGACTGCGCACAGAACCGGGAACAGAACCTCCAGTTGCCGGTTGATTCAACAGGGACGACAACAACGCCAACGCGAATGGCTTCGCCGACTACGGAAAATTCTCCACTTGGCCCGCGGAATAGGACGGTTCCGGATTCGAAGCAGCCAATGTATCCGCCCGCACCGCCGACAGAGTTTCAGAAATTTGTTGCCGCGACTACCGGTCAGCTGCTCCCCGTTTTTGGAGAGAACCTGTTTCGGAATGTTCCATCCACATTTTCGCCCGATGATTTGGCCCCCGCGACTCCGGATTACGTAATTGGGCCCGACGATGAATTGCGGATTCGGATCTGGGGCCAGATTAACTACAGCGGAAATGTGCGGGTAGACCGATCGGGGAGTATTTATCTTCCCCAGGTGGGGGCAGTGCAGGTTGCCGGTCTACACTTTTCGGAACTGGATAAGAATTTGCGCGAGGCGGTCGGCCGAATCTTCCGCAATTTCGATCTTACAGCGGACCTTGGGCGGATTCGCTCGATGCAGATCTATGTGACCGGGCAGGCGCGCCGGCCGGGAGTGTACACGGTGAGCTCGCTGAGTACGCTTGTGAATGCTTTATTTGCCAGCGGTGGTCCGTCTCCGCAAGGATCTCTTCGACACATTCTGGTGAACCGCGATGGGAAGACGGTTGCTGACTTTGATTTGTATGCGTTGCTGGTGCGAGGCGACAAGTCGAAAGACGTGCGGTTGATGCCTGAAGACGTACTCAACATTCCGCCGGTTGGGATGCAGGTAGCCGTCGTCGGCAGCGTTCACAACCCTGGAATCTATGAGATGCGTGCCGGAGAGACGATTGGCGATTTGCTGGATGCGGCAGGGCGGACAACTGCACTTTCCTCGAACGCGCGGATTGCGCTGGACCGCACGGGACAAGAGAAGCATCGCCAGGCGGTGGAGTTCCCATTTGACTCTACGGGTCTGGCTACGCCGCTTGCCGATGGTGACATTCTGCGGATTCATTCGATTGTGCCAGCATACGAGAAGACTGTTACTTTGCGCGGGAATGTGGCGAATCCTGGGCGGTTCGGCTGGCATGAAGGCATGCATTTGAGCGACCTGATTCCCGATCGGGAATCGCTGGTGAGCCGGGACTACTGGTGGAAACGGAGCCATCTTGGCTTGCCGGCGCCGGAGTTTGAAGCTGCGATATCGGCTCTCGGCGAGCAGCGTTCGGCGGAAGCCTCCGACAGGGGTTTGAACTCTTCCGCTTCGCAGCAGACTTCACTGCAAGCTACACAACAGCCCACACAACAGCCTTCGCAACAGCCCACGGAACAGGCCTTGACGTCCGCTTTGACGGAACTGCCTCAAACGGGCGGCGCGCAGCAGGGGGGGGTAGCGGGAAGCAGCGGCACCATAGGGTCACAACTCACCCAGTTGCGCACCAGCGGCGCGGGGGGGCAAGTAAAAAAGAACGAAGTGCACCTCGCGGCTCCCGATATTAATTGGGACTACGCGGTGATTGAGCGGCTTGACGCAGGAACTCTGAAGACGTCACTGATCTCATTTGACCTGGGCCAGCTGGTGCTGAATCACGATGCCAGTCAGGATCTGCTATTGCAGGCGGGCGACACGATTACGATATTCTCGCAAGCCGACATCGTGGTCCCGCTTGACCAGCAAACCAAGTATGTGGATCTGGAAGGCGAGTTCGTCCGTTCCGGTATTTACAGCGTGCAGCCGGGCGAGACATTGCGGGACCTGGTGCGCCGCGCGGGAGGCTTGACGACGAGGGCCTATCTTTACGGTTCAGATTTCACTCGGGAATCCACGCGGGTGATGCAACAGCAGCGCCTTGATGAGTACGTGCGCGAGGTAAGCGCGGAGTCGGATAGGGGCACGCAGGAGCTCGCGGCTGCGGGAACCGGTTCGGGTACAGCCGCTGCAGATGTTACCGCCTCTCGCACCGCGGGACAGGAATTGACTGCGCGTCTGAGCCAAATAAAGGCAACGGGGCGCATTGTTCTGCAATTCCAGCCGAAAAACGCGAGCGTGGATGATGTGCCGGCCATCAACCTGGAAAACGGAGATAAGTTTGTTGTTCCTTTTGCTCCATCCATGATCAATATCGTGGGTGCGGTGTATGACCAGAGTTCATTTCTGTACCAACCTTCTCGAACAGTGGGCCAGTACTTGAAGCTGGCGGGTGGAACGAATCGCAATGCGGACTGGCGTCATTCGTTCGTAATCCGCGCCGATGGTTCGGTGGTGGGCAGGGAGGGCAACAACGGCGGCACTTTGTGGAGCGGGAACAAGTCGTTTACGGAGATCCGTCTTAACCCGGGCGATACGATTGTTGTGCCGGATAAGACACTGCGTCCCACGGCGATCCGAAATGTTCTGGATTGGACGCAGGTGTTCTCGCAACTTGCTCTTGGGGCTGCCGCTATCAACGTCCTTTAACTTCGAACGTATTTAACGGCGACTTGTGGCGCCGAGTTCTGGTAGCCGAACACGAAAGGTGGAAGCAGATGCTGGTGAATGCGCCCGTTCTTGTGACCGGAGGCGCCGGTTTCATCGGTTCCAATTTTGTGCTGCAATGGCTGGCCGAAGAGAGCGCTCCGGTGACGGTTTTTGACAAGCTGACCTATGCCGGGAACATGGAGAACCTGGCTTCGGTGCAGCAGAATAGCCGGTTCCAGTTCGTTTGCGGAGATATTGTGGACGGCGCGCATGTTCGGCGAGTGCTGGAGGAGCAAAGGCCTCGGGCCGTGGTCCATTTTGCCGCGGAGAGTCATGTCGATCGATCGATTCTGGGTCCAGCCGAGTTCATTCGCACCAACATCGAAGGAACTTTCCAGCTATTGGAAGCAGTCCGGGGATATTGGCGGGATCTGCCACCGGAAGAACAGAGCGGATTTCGATTTCTGCATGTTTCAACCGACGAGGTTTATGGGTCTCTGACGTCGACGGCGCCGGCTTTTACAGAAGAGACTGCCTACGCGCCGAACAGTCCGTATTCGGCTTCGAAGGCGGCTTCAGATCACTTGGTACGTGCATACCACCATACGTACGGCCTCCCGGTGGTGACGACGAATTGCTCGAACAACTATGGGCCTCGGCAGTTTCCTGAGAAGCTGATTCCACTGATGGTGATGAATGCGTTGAAGGGCTTGGCTTTGCCGGTATACGGCGATGGGCAGAACGTGCGCGACTGGCTTTATGTTGCGGATCATTGCGACGGCATCCGGACGGTTCTGGCGCGCGGCGTTCCTGGGGAGACATACAACATTGGCGGCAGGCAGGAAATGTCGAACCTGGACCTGGTGAAGCAGTTGTGCGAGATTCTGGACGAATTGAGGCCAGGCGGTGCGCCGCACGCGCGGCTGATTACATTTGTGAAGGATCGCCCGGGCCACGATCGACGGTATGCGATCGATATGTCGAAGATTGAACGGGAATTGGGTTGGCGTCCTCGCGAGACGTTTGCGGGCGGATTGCGCAAAACGATTCAGTGGTATCTGAACAATCTTGAATGGGTGGAGCACGTCACGAGCGGATCGTACCGGGATTGGATCAAGCTGCAGTACGCTCCCGCAAGCCGCGAGGAAAGTGGGAGCTAATGAGCCAACGGAAGGGCATCATTCTGGCGGGAGGATCGGGAACGCGTCTTTATCCGATCACACACGCGGTATCGAAGCAACTGCTGCCCATTTACGACAAGCCGATGATCTATTACCCGTTGAGCGTGCTGATGCTGGCGGGGATTCGCGACGTGCTGGTGATTTCGACGCCGCAGGATACGCCGCGATTCGAGCAGTTGCTTGGGGATGGATCGCTGTGGGGGATGTCGTTGAGTTATGTGGTGCAGCCTAACCCGGAGGGACTGGCCCAGGCTTTTATTCTTGGCCGGGAATTTGTAGGGCAGGACGATTGCGCATTGGTTCTGGGCGACAATATCTTCTTCGGCAATCAGCTGGCGGCGATGTTGCAGTCCGCTTCGGCACAGCCTTCGGGCGCCACTATTTTTGCGTATCCGGTGAAGGATCCCGAGCGCTATGGAGTGGTGGAACTGGATGCTGCCGGTAAGGCAATCGATCTGGTGGAGAAGCCGATGCATCCGAAGTCAAGATATGCGGTGACGGGGCTGTATTTTTATGACAACCAGGTTTTGGATATTGCAGCTAATCTGAAGCCATCGCCGCGCGGCGAATTGGAAATCACCGACGTGAACCGGCGTTATATGCAGCTGGGGCAGCTTGCGGTGCAGACCATGAGCCGGGGCATTGCCTGGCTGGATACGGGAACGCACGATTCGCTTTTGGAAGCCAGCACATTTGTACAGATCATCGAAAAGCGGCAGGGATTGAAGGTGGCTTGCCCGGAAGAGATTGCGTATCGCTCGGGCTTCATCAATGCGGAACAACTGGAGAAGCTGGCGAAGGGCATACGGAACGGTTACGGCGACTACCTGCGCGAGATGTTGAGAGACCGGAGTTCGATTGAATGAAAGTGCAGGCCACGGAAATCCCTGATGTATTGATCATTGAACCGGCCGTGTTCGGGGACGAGCGCGGGTTTTTTATGGAGAGCTTTAATGCGCGCGAGATGCGGCGCATTGGTATCGACGCCGAGTTTGTGCAGGACAATCATTCGCGGTCGCAGCGGAACGTGCTGCGGGGTTTGCATTACCAGATCACGCAGCCGCAGGGAAAATTGGTTCGGGTTGTGAGCGGGGCCGTGTTTGATGTTGCGGTTGATATGCGCCGCGAATCACCCACGTTTGGAAAATGGGCGGGGGTTGAATTGTCGGCGGAGAACAAGCGATTGTTCTGGCTGCCTCCGGGGCTCGCGCATGGTTTCTTCGTGCTTTCAGAGTCCGCGGACTTTGTTTACAAGGCGACGGACTATTATGCACCGCAGTTTGAGCGCACGGTGTTGTGGAACGATTCCGACCTGGGAATTGTTTGGCCGCTCACGGGTGAGCCTATTCTTTCCGGCAAGGATGCAGCGGGGATAGCGTTTCGCGAATCGGAAGTATTTGAGGCAGGATTTCTGGCAAGGGGAGCGCATGCGCAACGGTAGGATTGTGGTGATTGGACGTATCGGGCAAGTGGGTTGGGAGTTGCGCCATAAGCTGGCTTGCCTGGGACAAGTGACGGCGTTCGACTATCCCGAGATCGATTTCAGGAACCCGGATTCGTTGCTCGCTGCGCTGCGCTCTGTGGAGCCGGCTGTGATTGTGAATGCGGCCGCATACACCGCGGTGGACAAGGCGGAAGAGCAACCTGAGGTGGCGATGGCGATCAACGGCACGGGGCCGGGTGTGCTTGCCGAGGAAGCCAAACGCCTGGGAAGCATTCTTGTGCATTATTCGACTGACTATGTTTTTGATGGAACGAAGCAGGATGAATACGTCGAGACCGATACTCCCAATCCGCAAAACGTGTATGGCAAGACAAAGCTGGCAGGGGATGAGGCGATTCAGGCCTCCGGCTGCCAGCATCTGATTTTGCGAACCAGTTGGGTGTACGGCACGCGGGGCAATAACTTTCTGCTGACCATGTTGAAGCTGGCCGCAGAACGTTCGGAACTCCGCATTGTGGACGATCAGACGGGCGCGCCAACCACCAGCGAATGCATTGCGCAGGGGACGGCGAATATTCTGGCGCAGGTGATGGGGCCTTCGGGCGCAGGGTTGGACGGACGCAGCGGGGTCTACAACCTGACGAACACGGGAGCGACAACCTGGTTTGGATTTGCGCGGGCTTTGCTGACTCAGTCGGCTGCGAACCTGGGAACTAAGCTGCCTACGCTCATCCCGATTCCGACGAGCGAGTTTCCGCGACCTGCCGCGCGCCCTACGAATTCGAGGCTGTCGTGCCAGCGGCTTGAGGAGACTTTTGGCGTGCGCTTTCCTGCCTGGGAAGATGCGCTGGCGCTGGTTCTGGAGACGCTGAAGGATGGCGCTGCGCCGGTGCCGGGCCGGGCATGAGG
>Ga0302278_10006548_pt1 | contig 11064 bp, 8 predicted proteins | sample III_Bog_N3_2_FD_194543 | JGI IMG/M metagenome (GOLD analysis project Ga0302278, IMG submission 194543) | Peat permafrost microbial communities from Stordalen Mire near Abisko, Sweden - III_Bog_N3_2 | ecosystem: Environmental > Terrestrial > Soil > Wetlands > Peat | place: Sweden: Abisko... | reverse complement strand
TGGGCGGCGCCCCTGGTTATTCCTTATTCATTCCTCAAATATGTCCAGGCGGCTTTGCCCAGGGCGCGGCGCACGCCGAGCAGGCCGAAGGCGGTGGTCAGTCCCGCGCCCGTGGCCACGGCCAGGGCGGCCGGGAGCGGCAGCAGGGTGAAGCCGCCTTCCAGGAAGGAGTCGGTGAACAGCCAGGCGGCGGCCGTGCCGAGCAAAAGCGCCCCGGTCCCGGCGGTCAGGCCCAGCAGCAGGTATTCCGGCAGCATGATGCGGACGATGTCGCGGCGGGTGGCGCCGCAGACCTTGAAGATGACGCTCTCGTAAATCTTTTCGCGCATTCCCGCCCTGAAGGCCTGGGCCAGGGTCAGGGTGCCGGCGATGAGCGACAAAAGCGAGGCGGCTTTGGCGGCCGTGGCGATGGTGCCGCCGATGGCCAGGACGCGGTCCAATTGTTCGCCGACCGGGATGGCGGTGACGCCCGGCATGTTTTCGGTCACGGCGGCGAAGAGTTTCTCCTCGGCGGCCGGGCGTTCCGGGCCGGCCGTGAAATAGGCGGTCGCCAGATAGGAGTAGGGCGCGTTTTCGAGCACGCCCGGGGACAGGACGAGCACGTAGTTGATGTCCAGGCTGAGCCATTTGACGGCGCGCAGGTTGGCCACTTTAAGGACGACCGCGCGGCCCAGGATGTTGACGCTGATGCTGTCGCCCGGTCCGATGCCCAGTCCCTTGGCGATGTCTTCGGAAACGGAGACCAGGGGCGGGCCGTGGTAATCCGCCGGCCACCAGGCGCCGGCGGTCAAAACGGTGCCCGGCGGCATGGGGCCGGAAAAGGTGAGCCCCCGGTCCGAGCGCAGGGCCCAGGCGGCGTCCGGGTCGACCGGGGCGTCTTCGGCCGGGGTTTGATTGATGCGGGTGATGCGGCCGCGCAGCATGGGCGCGGTTTCCACGCGGGTTATTTCCGGGACGCTCGCGGCCAGGGCGTTGAACGCGCCGAGCTGGTCCTTGCGGATGTCGAGAAAGAAATAGGACGGGGCGGCCTGGGGAATTTGATCGCCCAGGCGGTTTTCGAATTGCGCCTGGAGCAGGGCGGTGGTGGCCAGCGAGGTCAGTCCCAGTCCCAGGGCAAAGACCACTTGGGCGGTGGCGTTGCCGGGCCGGTGCAGTCCGCTGACGGCGTGCCGCCAGGCGGGATTTTTGGGCGGCGGCAGGCGTCTGGCCAGGGTGACGACGCCGCGGGAGATCAGTCCGAAGACGGCCGAGGCGACGGCCGCCGCGCCGAGAAAGCCGAGTCCGATTTTCCAATTTCCGGCCACGGCCAGGCAGGCGCAGGCCAGGGCGGCGGCGCAGACTCCCAAAACGGCCAGGACCGGGGCCGAGGGCGTCCCGCGCGGCGGTTCGACCTGGTCCCGGAAGAGCGCCAGGCCCGGGACGCTGCGTATCTGGCCCAGCGGCCACAGGCAGAAGGTCACGGCCGTGAGCAGGCCAAGCGCCGCCGCCAGGGCCAGCGGTCCGGGGAAGAGGCCGGGTATGGGTTTGGCCGGCAGGGCCTCTCCGAGCAGTCCGGCCAGGGCGTAGGGCGCGGTCGCGCCGAGCGCGGTTCCGATCAGGGTCGCGGCCAGGGCCATGGCGCCGATCTGGAAGAAATAGGTCAGAAAGACGACGCGGCCGGGCGCGCCCAGGCATTTGAGCGCGGCGATGGAATCGGCGCGGCCGCGCAGGTGGGCCCGTACGGCCAGGGCCGCGCCCAGGCCGCCGGTGAGCATGGCCGAAAGTCCGGCCAGGCTCAGGAAATTGGTCAGGCGCCCAAGCAGCGTGGCCAGTCCGGGCGCGGCCTCGGTCGCGTCCCGGACCAGCGCGCCCTGGTCCGCGAAGCGCCGGCGCAGTTCTTCCTTGAGCTCCCCTATTTGCCCGGCCTGTCCGGCCTGTCCAATGCGGTCCATTGGGCCGGTTTGCCCCGCCGCCCCGGCCCCGCTTGGCTGGGCGCCGGCCAAGCGCACCCGGTAGACGTAGCGGGCCAGGCTCCCCGGCGCGGTCAGTCCGGTGCTCTCGAAGGCCGGCAGGCCGATGAGCAGGCGGGGGCCGAAGCTGAACAGCCCCGAGGTCCGGGCCGGTTCGGAGGCAATGGCCGCGCGCAGGCGAAAGCTCGCCTCACCGATGCGGACCGTCTCGCCCAGGCGCAGGCCCAGCCGGTCGAGCAGGCTTTGTTCGGCGACCGCGCCGTACTGCCCGTCCTCAAGCCCCAGGGCCTGGCCGAGCGGCATGGCCGGGGAAAGGCGCACCTCGCCGTAGAGGGGATAGGCGGCGTCCACCGCCGCCAGGGCCGCCAGGGAGGCCCGGGTTTTGGCTGGGTTTTGGCCCGGGGAGCGGTCCATGGCCCGGGGGGGTGCTAAGGCCGCCACGGCCATGACCCTGGCCTCGACGCTTTGGGACAGCGTTCCCTTGGAGGCGAGCAGGGCGATCAGGGCCGGCTCGGCCGGGCGCGACGAGAGGCCCACTTCCAGGTCCGCGCCCAGGATGGTTTTGGCCTCGGCGGCCAGCCCGTCCATGACCGAGCGCGACAGGCCGAGCACCGCGGCGGTGGCGGCCACTCCCAGGGCCAGGCAGGTGATGAAGACTCCGAAGCCGGAGAGGCCGCCGCGCATTTCGCGCCAGGCCAATCGCGCGGCCAATCGCGCGGCCGTGAATTTGGCCGGAAGCCGGCCCGCCGGATCGGTCGGATCGAAGGGGCCGGCCCGGCCGGCCCGGTCGGCCGGACCCGCCTGGTCGTTTGGTTTGGCGTCCGGAGTCATGGGGCTAGGCGGTCTCCACGACCATCCCGTCGGCCAGGACCACCCGACGGTCGCAGCGCGCGGCCAGGGCGGCGTCGTGGGTGACCAGGATCAGGCAGGTGTTTTTTTCGGTGCACAGGGAAAAAAGCGTCCGGGCGACGTCCTCGCCGGTGGCCGAGTCCAGGTTGCCGGTGGGCTCGTCGGCCAGGATGATCGAGGGAGTCGCGGCAAAGGCCCGGGCAATGGCGGCGCGTTGTTGTTCGCCGCCGGAAAGCTCCGCGGGATAGTGGTCGAGGCGCGTGCCCAGTCCGAGCCTGTCCAGGGCGGATGCGGCCGCTTCCAGGGCGTCTTCGCGGCCGGCGAATTCCAGCGGCAGGGCGGCGTTTTCCAGGGCGGTCATGTTCGGCAGCAGGTGAAAGGACTGGAACACGACGCCCACGCGGCGGCGGCGGAAGCCGGCCAGTTCGTCCTCGGTCATGCGCGTCAAATCCAAGCCCTGGGCCAGCACCCGTCCGGAGTCGGGGCGCAGCAGCCCGGCCGCGACCATAAGCAGGGTGGTCTTGCCCGAGCCCGAACGGCCGGTCACGGCCACGCTCTCGCCCGGGGAGGCCGCGACGCTGGCCCCGCGCAGGATGTTGACCGTCCCGGCCTTGCTTTGTAATCTCACCTTGATGTCTATCAGTTCGAGCATGGCTAACCTTTCACTTCGGGTGGACGCCTTGTATCATGGCCGGGTTAAAAAACAATCGTTTGTGCGGCCGGGTCCGGTTCGGCTCTGGCCCTGGGTCCGGGCCGCGGCCGCGGCGCTGGCCCTGGGGGCGCTTTTGAGTCCGGCGGGTGCGTGGGCCGGCCCCGGTTCGGAGCCGTCCCGGACAATCCATTTGACCGTTTTCGGCGACAGCTTGACCGCCGGCTTCGGGCTGCTCGCGGACCAGGCCTTTCCGGCCTGCCTGGAGCGGCTCCTGCGGGCCGAGGGCCTGGACGTCGCCGTGGACAATGCCGGGGTCTCGGGCGACACCACGGACATGGGCCTGGAGCGGCTCGATTGGTCAATCCCCGGGACCCCGGACGGGGTGATCCTGGAGCTTGGGGCCAACGACGGCCTGCGCGGCCTGCCTCTGCCCGAGATCGAGGCCAACCTGGAGGCGATCATCGCGCGCCTTACGGCCCGGGGCGTCCCGGTCATGCTGGCGGGCATGAAGGCCATCTTGAACATGGGGCCGGACTACGGCCGGGAGTTCACGGCGATCTACGCCCGGCTGGCGAAAAAGCACGGGCTGGTCTTCTATCCCTTTTTCCTGGAGGGCGTGGCCGGCGAGAACGGCCTCGTCCAGCCCGACGGCCTGCATCCGAACGCGGCGGGGACCGAGAAAGTCGCCAGGCTGATCCTGCCCACGGTCAAGGAGTTTCTTGGCCGCATAGAGTCGCGGCCCGGCGCTTGAATTGTTTTTCCCAAAGCGATAATGTACGGAAGTTGCAGAGGAGATGCCGATCCGGGCTGTCTTCAGGTTTTAATGGCCGCGCGCGGCTTTTTCCGAACAGGCAATCATGAGCGCAAACTATTACGCCGAGACTTTCTTCGCCAGGCAGCCGATCTTCGACGCGGCCCAGAACCTGTGGGGACACGAATTGCTGTACCGCCACAGTCTCGACGCCCAGACGGCCTCCTTCGCCAAAGAGGACAAGGCAACCTTCGACGTCATCGTCAACTATTACAACCAAATCCATCAGCTGGACAATTTTTCCGGCAAGATCATCATCAATTTCACCACCCAGTCGATCCTGGACGAATCCCATTACGCCCTGGCGCCGGTCAATTCCGTTCTCAAGGTGGTGGAGTCGTCGGTTTTCGAACCGCCGGTCTTGGACGCCATCAGGCGGCTGAAGGCCGACGGATACATGCTGGCCGTGGAATGCGCCCGAGGCCGCTTCACCACTCCGGGCCTGGCCGCGCTGGCCGACGTGGCCATCGTCGACGTGCTCTCGGGCGATTGCGATCTCCCGGCGGTCGGCGACGGTTTCCAGGGGACCTATCTGGCCAAACGGGTCGAGGACTTGTCCGTGCACGAGGCGGCCAAGGAAAAGGGGTTCACCCTGTTCCAGGGGTTTTATTTCGAAAAGCCCCAAATCGTGCCGGGCCGCAAGCTGTCTTCGAGCGAGATTTCGCGTTTCAATCTGCTCAAGACCATCGAAGAGGAAGATCCGGACTTCGCCAGCTTGACCCAGACCATCCAGGCCGACGCCTCGATCACGTACCGCCTGTTGACCTATCTGAATTCCGCCCACTTCGGCCAGCCGGTCAAGATCGAATCCATCCGCCACGCCATCGTCCTGCTCGGCTGGAAGCATCTGCGCAATTGGCTGCGGCTGCTCATCCTGACCGACATCCTGCCGCCCAAAAAGACCAAGGAACTGCTCCACACGGCGCTGATCCGGGGGCTTTTCCTGGAAAATTGCGCCAAAAACCATCCCGACCACGCCGGAAACGCCAACATCCTCTATCTCTTGGGCCTTTTTTCCCTGCTCGACACCATGCTGTCCACGCCCATGGACGCGATCCTCGACCGACTGCCCCTGGACGAGCGCGTGAAAAGCGCCTTGTCCGGAGGCACAAGCGGGCTGGCCGTGTGGCTGGAGCTGGTCTTGGCCTTCGAGGCGGCGGACTGGAAAAACGTCGAACGGATCATCGCGGAGCTGGACCTGGGCCAGATCACGACAGCGAAAAATTATTATGATTCCCTCATCGCCTCCAACAACTTCTTCGGATTTATCTCCTAGCGCCGCCGCCCGGGAGTCCGAGCCGCTGCCGTGCGCGGCGCCGCGCATCGACGATCTGCGGGTTCTTTTCGTCGACGACGACCCCTTGACCCGCGCGGTTTTCGCCCGGGGAATCGGGCCGGGCCTGGCGGCCTTTCACCTGGCCGACGACGGCCGCGAGGGGCTTTTCGCCTTCGCCCGCTTCGCCCCGGACGTCGTGGTCGCCGACATCTGCATGCCGCACGTGAGCGGACTGGAAATGGCCCAGACCATCCGGAGCATGCGCTCGGATATCCCGATCATCATCGCCACGGCCTTCGACAACATCGGCTATCTCAAGCAAGCCATCGAAATCGGCGTTTACCGCTATGTCGGCAAACCCCTGGAGATCGATTCGTTGATCAGCTGCCTGGCGGAATGCGGCGAAACGGTCAAACGCCGCCGGGAATTACTCGCCCAGAGGCATTTGAACGAAACCGTGCTGCACAGCCTGCCCTATCCGGCCATGCTGCTCGCCCGCGCCGACCGGCGGATCATGCTGGCCAACAAGGCGGCCATGGACCTGGGACTGTCGGCCGGCGACCGGGACGAGGACGGCTTCGGCTTCGCCTGGAGCGAGCAAGACCTGGAAGCCCTGGAATTTCAAACCGGCCGGCAGGAACGCGGTCCGGCGCAGTTTTTCGGCCACGCCGCCTTCGGCCGCATCTGGAACGTCACCCTGGCCATGGTCGGGCCGGGGCTGGTGTTCGTGAGCGCCGCCGACGTCACCCGCAACATCGAGCTGGAACGAGCCCTGCGCCAGGCCGAGGCCACCTACCGCACCATCTTCGAAAACGCCGTGGAAGGCATCTTCCAGACCTCCCCGGACGGCAGCATCCTCAAGGCCAACGAGGCCATGGCCCGCATCTTCGGCTATGCCTCGACGACGGAAATGATGGAGGCCCTGGGCGGCAATGTCGAATCCGCCTACCTTGAACCAGGCTATCGCGCGCAGTTGTTGGACGCATTGCAAAAAAACGACGCCGTCACCGGCTTCGAATGCCAGATCCTCAAGAAAGGGGGGGATGTCGCCTGGGTGTCGGTCTCGGCCAGGGCGGTCCGGGATGAAAACGGCGAGATCGCGCGCCTGGAGGGTTTGACCGAGGACATCACGGAAGCCAAGCGGCGCGAGCTGGAACTCAAAAAGCGCGCCACCCACGACGAGCTCACCGGGCTGCCCAACCGCAATTTTTTCCGCTCCCAGGCCGAACACATGCTGGCCCAGGCCAAACGCACGGGAACGCCGCTGGCCATGCTCTACATCGACCTGGACGACTTCAAGGACGTCAACGACAGCTTCGGCCACCACGCCGGAGACGAGGTGCTGCGCCAAATCGCCGGACGGCTGACCGGCAGGCTGCGCAAGTCCGACTTCTTGGCCCGCATCGGCGGCGACGAATTCTTCGCCATCCTGTGGAACATGGACTGCCAAGACAAGACCCTGGACATCGCCCGGGGCATCGTCGAGGACGTGCACCGGCCCTGCCAGGGGCAAGGCTGGACGTGCCTGGTCGGGGCGAGCGTGGGCGTGAGCCTGTACCCGGGCGACGGGGAGAGCGTCGAAGAGCTGGTGAAAAAGGCGGACCAGGCCATGTACCAGGCCAAACGCCTGGGCAAAAACGTCTGCCAGATCTTTTCCGAAACCGGCGCTTTCGACTGCGGGTAGCCGGCTGCGGTTTAACGGTATGAGGCAATTGGGGGAAGACCCTTTTTTTTTAAAAAAACCTCTCTCCCAAAAACTTTAAAGTTTTTTGGGGAAAGGGGGTCTGGGGGAAAACCCCTTTTGTTCACAAAAGGGGTTTTCCCCCAGATTCTCTTTTTTCTCCCTCTTCCTCCGCGCGCTTGATCAAGGCCCTGAGTTCCGTGCGGGCGTGTTCCAGGAATTTGGGGAATTTGGCTTGGAGCGTTTCGGTCATCTCCATGCTCCAGTCCATGGACTCGGGCTCGATGCCGATCACCACCATGTCCGGGCGTTTGCCGGCCATCTCCGCCATGCGCAGGGAATCGATCAGGTCGATGTCGTGCACCGACATGCGTTGTTCCCGGTTTTGCTTGATGTCGTCCTCGGTGAGCCGGTAGATCGTGCCGGGCGGATGTTTGGCCCGGACGCAGTCGAGCACGAGCAGCCGGTCGTAGTCCATGAACAGGTAATAGATGTCCTGGGTGAAGGTCCCGCCCTCCAGGATGGTCACGTTGTCCGGCCAGGACTCCTTGGCCAGCTCCAAAGCCGCGTGCACCCCCACGCCGTCGTCGGTCATCAGGGTGTTGCCCACGCCCAAAACCAGAATTTTTTCCACTTGTTCCCCCCGCGGTCCGAGCCGGCCTGAGCGGAATCGCCGATAAAAATCGGCGTCTTTCGCGGCTGATCGCCCGCCGGATACGCTTTTTTCGGCGTCTTTGCGCCGCCAACGGCCGCCATGCTGTACACCAATCGGTTCTCTATGGTAAAGTTTGCCCTGACCGTAAAAAAATCTTGACAAAGCAGCGAAAAAACAAATAGGAGCAAATTTATCTTATTTGTCGCCTTTTGGTCCGAGGCAAAGAGGCTTCCGTGCGGACAAGACAGCGAAAATATATTGAAAAAGGGATTCCAAAGGGACGAAGTCCCTTTGGCCGCCGGAGGCGTTGCTCATTTGGCCTCCGCAGCCATCCCTTCCCCTGGAGGCGGCCATGCGCCTGACCCGCGCCGGGGAATACGCCATCCGCTGCGTGCTCTATCTTTCCGCCCTGGAGCGGGACGCGGCGGTCAGCCGCCGGGAGATTTGCGAGGCCATGGGCATTCCGCATCATTTTTTGGGCAAGATCGCCCAGGAATTGTCCAAGGCCGGGCTTTTGGCCATCAGCCAGGGCGCGCGCGGCGGGTATCGCCTGGGACGCGCGCCGGGAGACATATCCCTGCTGGAAGTCCTGGAAGCGGTGGAAGGCGAGATCGTCTTGAACGACTGCCTGGAGCCGCGCACGGCCTGCGCCCGCGCGCTGACCTGCTCGGTGCATCCGATTTGGGCCAAGGCCCGGGACAAGCTGCGCAAGACCCTGGCCGAGGTGAGCTTCGCCTCCCTGGCGGAAAATGAAACCAGCCTCAAGGCTCCAAACGGCGATGGACCGTCGCCGGATAATATACCCCCCGCCGCCCGCTCAAGAACGTAACGGGCGCGGCCAATCGTGTAACGACCGAGAGGAGGCTGCCTATGGACGTGCTGATGCTATCGAGGCTGCAGTTCGCCTTCGCCACCATCGTGCACTTCATTTTCGTGCCGTTGACCCTGGGACTGTCGGTCCTGGTGGCGATCATGGAAACCAAGTATGTCAAAACCGGGGACGAAACCTACAAACGCATGGCCAAGTTCTGGGGCAAGCTGTTTCTGATCAACTTCGCCCTGGGCATCGTCACCGGCATCACCCTGGAATTCCAGTTCGGCACCAACTGGTCGCGCTATTCGGCCTACGTGGGCGACGTGTTCGGCTCGCTTCTGGCGGTCGAGGCCACGGTGGCCTTTTTCCTGGAGTCGACCTTCATCGGCGTGTGGGTTTTCGGCTGGGAGAAACTCTCGCCCAAACTGCACGCCACGGCCATCTGGCTGGTGGCCGCCGCCTCCACCGTCTCGGCTTTCTGGATTCTGCAAGCCAACGCCTGGATGCAGCACCCGGTCGGCTACGTGTTGCGGGGCGGCCGGGCCGAGCTCACCGATTTCTTTGCGGTCATTCTCCAGGACCTGGGCTGGAGCAGCTTCATCCATACCGTGTCCGCCGCCTATGTCTTGGCCGGCCTGTTCGTGATGGCCGTGAGCTGCTGGCATCTGCTGCGCGGCAACGACAGCTTCTTCTTCAAGAAATCCTTCGGTCTGGCCTCGGTCTTCGCCTTGCTTTTCGCCCTGGTCGTGGTCGTCCAGGGGCACATGCACGGCGCGGAAGTGGCCAAGTACCAGCCGGCGAAGCTCGCGGCCATGGAATCGCACTGGACCACCGCGAGGAACGTGCCGCAATACCTCTTCGCCATCCCGGACCCGGATAACGAACGCAACAGCCTGGCGATCCTGCCCATCCCCAGCGCCCTGTCCATGCTGGCCTACCACGACCCGAACGCGGAAGTGAAAGGCCTCAAGGACTTCCCCAAGGCCGACCGGCCGCCGGTGACTCTGACCTTCCTCATGTTCCGGCTCATGGTCGGGCTGGGCTTCTTCTTTCTGGCCCTGCTCGCCTACGCCTGGGTCAAACGCAAGCAGATCGAAGATAATCCGCGATTCATGCGCCTGCTGCTGTGGTGCCTGCCGCTGCCCTACCTGGCCATCCAGGCGGGCTGGGCGGTCACAGAGGTCGGCCGCCAGCCCTGGATCGTCTACGGGGTGATGCGCACGGCCGACGCGGTCTCGCCCATCGCCGTCTCCCAGGCGGCCTCCTCGCTGGTCGCCTTCTTTCTGATGTACGTCCTTTTGGCCGGACTCGACATCTTCCTTCTGGCCAAATTCGCCCGCAAGGGCCCAGACCTCGCCCCGACAACGGCCGGCAGATAAGGAGCGCGATATGCTGGAAACTACCTGGTTCATACTCTGGGGCGTCCTGTGGGCCGTCTACTTCGTGCTCGACGGCTACGACCTGGGCATGGGCACGCTCGCCCCGCTGCTCGCCAAAAGCGAACGCGACAGACGCATGATGCTCAACGCCGCCGGGCCGTTCTGGGACGGCAACGAAGTCTGGCTGTTGACCGCGGGCGGCGTGACCTTCGCCGCCTTCCCGGGAACCTACGCGGTCATGTTCAGCGGCCTGTACTCGGCGCTGATGCTTTTGCTCTTCAGCCTGATCCTGCGCGGCGTGTCCTTTGAATTCCGCAACAAAGTTGAAAGCGCCACCTGGCGCAAACTCTGGGATCTCGGCCACTTTCTCGGCAGCTTCCTGCCCGCGCTGCTTTTGGGCGTGGCCTTCGCCAACATCTTCAAGGGCATTCCCATCGACGCGCACGGCGTCAACCAGGGCGGCCTGCTCGACCTGCTCAACCTCTACGGCCTGGCCGGGGGCCTCTTGTTCGTGATCGTCTTCGCCCAGCACGGGGCCATCTGGCTGGCCATCAAAACCGAGGGCGAACTCCACGAGCGCGCCCTGGAGACCGCCAAAATGCTCTGGCTGCCGCTGCTGGTCATGGCCGTGATGTTTTTGGTCATGAGCGCCGTCTACACCAAGCTCTACGCCAACTTCATCGCCAGCCCGGCGCTGTTTGTCATTCTGGCCGTGGCCGTGGTGGGGCTGCTCGCCATCCGCCTGTTCCTGGGCCAAAAAGCCCCGGGCAAAGCCTTCGCCGCCTCGGCCGCGACCATCATCGGCGTGACCCTGTTCGGCGTGGTCGGCATCTACCCGAGCCTTTTGCCTTCCAGCCTCAACCCGGCCTGGAGCATGACCATCACCAATTCGGCCTCCAGCCCCTTGACCCTGAAAATCATGCTGGGCGTGGCCCTGACCTTCGTGCCCATCGTCATCGCCTACCAAACCTGGGTGCACGTGAAATTCAGCCACAAAA
>Ga0302278_10006545_pt1 | contig 11067 bp, 12 predicted proteins | sample III_Bog_N3_2_FD_194543 | JGI IMG/M metagenome (GOLD analysis project Ga0302278, IMG submission 194543) | Peat permafrost microbial communities from Stordalen Mire near Abisko, Sweden - III_Bog_N3_2 | ecosystem: Environmental > Terrestrial > Soil > Wetlands > Peat | place: Sweden: Abisko... | reverse complement strand
AACCGAGGGCTGAGGCCAAGCCGAAGGCTGAACCGAGGGCTGAAGCAAAGCCAAAGGCCGAACCGAGAGCTGAGGCCAAGCCAATGGCCGAACCGAGAGCTGAGGCAAAGCCGAAGGCTGAACCGAGGGCTGAGGCCAAGCCAATGGCCGAACCGAGGGCTGAACCCAAGGCCGCGCCCAAGACGGAGTCGCGCCCCGCTCCCACACCGCACGTTGCGCCCGCGCAACACGCTGCACCCAAGGCAGAGCCAAAGCCCGAAGAGAAGAAGAAGTAGAGCCGCCAACGCGGCGCATTTCTCCCCCACCCCCACACAGAGACCCACGGTTTACCGTGGGTCTTTGTGCGTTCTATGGGCGGCAACGGTACCGCTGCGTCGTGTAGAATCGCGCAGCCGGGATTGGCTCAAGGGGGAGCCGGGGCTCCGACGGTCCGGCGGATTCCGGCACCCGCACGGTTGAGTTCTACCCCGGCGGCGAAGGCCGGAATTTATCCAGATGGCTGCAACTTTTGGTGGCGAAAGGGGTTCGAAGTGAAGTACTCTGTCTGCATTGCCAGTTTCAGGAGGCAGACGTAGTTTCTCGGCATTGCAGGGACAGGCGGCTGATCTCCCGCAGGTTCTTCCGCCATCCAAGGAAAATCCGCCTGACCTTGCACGGAATCCAGTTCAAGCGGAGCCGAATTTGAAACAGCCTTACCAGGCTCTAACCCTGCCAAGCGGCCAGTGGATCTCCACCAGCCGGGCAGACACGAAAAACTCAGGAGGTTTTTCTCATGCATCTGTTGCGCTCTGCGCGCTGGCTTCTGCTGGCGCTGGTTGTCACACTCATCCCCGCGTCCTCGCACGCACAGATTCTCATCAGCGTCCATTTCGGGCCGCCGGCGCTGCCGGTCTATGTGCAGCCCCCTTGCCCGCAGCCCGACCTGATGTGGGTGCCGGGCAACTGGCACTACAATGAGCTCACTGGCGGCTACTACTGGGTACCCGGCGCCTGGGTGCCAGCGCCCTATCCCGGCGCGCTGTGGACACCCGGCTACTGGGGCTGGAACAACGGCATGTATTACTTCCATGAGGGCTATTGGGGACGCCACATCGGCTACTACGGCGGCGTGAACTATGGATTTGGCTACGGCGGCAACGGCTATGCCGGCGGCGAGTGGCGCGGCGGCCATTTCGCTTACAACACCGCCGTGATCAACGTGAATAACACCGTCATCCACACCACCTACGTCGACCGGACCATTGTGGAAAGAACAACTATCGTCAACCCTGGCCATGTGGCTTACTCCGGCGGCCCCGGCGGCATCCATCACGATCCCACGCCCGAGGAGCGGATTGCCGAACACGAACAGCACGTGGCCCCGACCAGCTTCCAGCAGCAGCACATCAAGACGGCCTCGTCCGACAAGACTTCGTATGCCACGAACAATGGCGGACACCCGCATAACCTGGTCGCGACCAGGCCACTGGCCGAGGAAAAGCACACTCCGCCGCCGGAGTCGCACGCAGCTCCCATGGAGCGTCCAATGCCTGCATCGCATCCGGCGCCAGCATCGCATCCAATGCCAGAATCGCGTCCCATGCCTCAGTCGCATCCGGCGCCAGCATCGCATCCAATGCCAGAATCGCGTCCGATGCCTGCATCGCATCCGGCGCCAGCATCGCATCCAATGCCAGAATCGCGTCCGATGCCTCAGTCGCATCCGGCGCCAGCTTCGCGTCCAGCGCCAGCTTCGCATCCAGCGCCGCCGGCAGGATCGAAGCCTGAGCCCAAGCCGAAGAAGTAGCGGCAGGGCGAAGTGTCCAGCCCATCCAGAGAGGCCCACGGTCCGCCGTGGGCCTGTCTGCGTCAGGGAGGCTGGATGAAGCCCGCGAGAGAGAAGAATGGCGGTTTGGCAGATTGCCCAAAAAACGGAAAGAGCCGCCCGGCAACAGGGCAGCTCCTTCCTCAGGGAGAATAGTTCCAACGGAGGCAAAACCATTAGAACTTTCTGGCTGCATAGTAGGGGCACAGGAAGGGAGTGTCAAGGAGAAATCGAAGAAGAAATAAGTTATTTATTGTCAATAATTTGCCAGATGTTTCCTGGGGAATGCGCAGGAACTTTCTTTGCCCTGTGTTCGCCTGTGAATCTCCGTTATATCCTTCCTTTTCAGGGTGTTTCTTAAGGGTTTATGCCTGTTATCCACAGGATTTTCCCCCGTTAACCCTTCAGATTCGCTCTCACCATTTCCGGGCAGAATTTCTCTCCCTCAGTCCCGCAGATTGAGACTGGTGAACTCCACATCGTAGACCGAGGAGATCGGCTTGCCGCGGGCGAGCCGGTAGAGCGCCCGGAAACCTCCCAGGAAGAAGCCGAGTAGGATTGCGGCGCTGGCGCCGATGATCACCAGCATGACAATCCCCACCAGAAGCCTCCCGGTCTTGGCAACCTCAGACTCCGTGGGCTGCGGGATCGACATCAGATCCGACTCGAAGTGCACCGTGGCCAGCAGCTTGTGGCACTCGTCGGGAATGGCGTCGCCGCTGACCAGCGCCACCAGAGGCCCGCTGCGCCCCACCTCGATGGAGGGGAGGGTGGAGTCCTGCAAGGGCTTGGACCAGGGCGGCTGGGCGAGCTTGCCCCCGCTGGGCTTGCCCGCCTGAATGTAGCCGCTGATCCTGGCCTCCTGCGCGGCGGCCATTTGCGGCGTGGGATAGTCGATGAGAGTGAGCGTCGCCGGGCCGGAGCGCATGGCATAGCTGGCGGTAACCGCCTCGGCGCCGCGATCGAAGCCCACCAGCTCCGGCGGCAGCACGCCGCCCGCGCCGGCATAGCCGGCCGGTCCCAGGGCATAGTGCGTGGTCTGGGCGTCGAGTTTGGCGTCAGGGAGATTGGCGCGCGGCAGGTCGGCGAGAATCGGCGGGGCCAGCGCCTGGCCGCCCTCCGGCACAGGTAACTGGCCGGCGAGTTGGCGCAGATCCGCAGCCGACATCGGCCCGAGATGCGAGAAGTTGGCATCGACTACGGTCGTCCCCACCCAGAAGAGCACACGGTTGTGGTTCGAGGTAGCTCCCGCGCCGATCTCTTCCTTCGGCCATCCATTCTGGCGATAGAAGGTATAAGCCCCATAGGCGCCGCTGGCGTCATGGAATGCAAGCGCGCGCAGGCTCAGCGTCTCGCCGCTCCGCCTGTACCCGGCCATCTCCGCGCCCGCAAAGTCGTACTCCTTGAGGGCCGCCGCGTTGGCCGGATCGGCCTGGGCCGCGTCGGTTGTCTTCTTCGGCGCTCCCTCGGCTACCCACCCGGCAAAGACCTCAGGCAGCAGCGGTTTGGGAACGGGCGGCAGCGTCAGGTGCACGACGCCCCGCGCAGTCGGGTCTTTGGCCGGGGCCTTGGCGGGGCCGGCAGGCGAAGTCTGCGCCTGGGACGGGCAAGCACACCCGAAGATCACCAACGAACAAGCCGCAATGGAAGTCCAACGCATCCACAATCTCCAGTCTTCAGGGTACACTTTCCTGCCCCCGCCAGTTCCAGGCGGCATCCCGTGTCAGGGCAATTGCCTGAATTCAAGACAGTTCATCCGCATCGTTCGCAGTATCAAATCTGACTCAGGAAAGGCGAAGAGAGGGAGAATGGACCCCTGGCGGGAAGATCGCATCACAGTTTCACGGTTTCACGGTATATAGGGGGGGTGGGGTGCCCAAGGGGGGTCGCACGGACCGGGCACAGCCCTGACAGATCGAACCGTCCTGGACTGCCGACCCAACTTCAGGGTAGCAGGATACCGGAAATAATCTGCAAATCGACGGGCGCTGATGCGGCAAAAACCTCGCTGTCACCGCCATCATTATGCTATCATTGATAGCAGTCGGAGAGGAGTGAGAGCCATGCCAGCCGTGACCGTTCGCAGACTTCCCGAAGAGATTCATCGCGCGCTCAAGTTGCGCGCGGCACAGAACGGGCGGAGCACCGAGGCCGAGATTCGCCATATCCTTGAGGAGTCTGTCTTGCCGAAGCCGAGGCTTAGGATCGGCTCGGAACTTGCCGCCTTGGGACGGCGCTATGGCGGGATCGAAATCGACTACAAGCGCGACCGCAGGCCAATCGAACCGGCGGAATTTGAATGATCGTTCTCGACAGCAACGTGATCTCGGAGCCGTTGAAGGCGCGCGCCGAGCCGGCTGTGATTCGATGGCTGGACTCTCAAGACCCGGAGACGCTGTACCTGACCGCAACAAGTCTCGCAATGATCCTGATCGGTATCGCGCTTCTCCCGGCGGGCCAGCGAAAACGCGGCATGGAGCTGGCCATGCAATCGCTGCAAACCGAGCTCTTTGCGGGGCGCTTTCTTTCCTTCGACCGGGAAGCGGCGATTGCTTTCGCTCTCTTGGGAAGGCGCGCGGCCGCGAAAGGCTATCCCATCTCAATTGCCGACTGTCAGATCGCCGCCATCGCCGCCGTGCACGGATTCGCCGTGGCAACGCGCGATACCGCGCCGTTTTTGGCTGTTGGCGTGCCGGTTGTCAATCCGTGGGAGGGCTTTTGAGTCCTGCAAGGGAAATGTCCTGCACCGTCCCTACAGGACTCCGGAGCTCCCGTGTGGAATCCGCTTCCCCCACGCTGAAGCGCGGGGCTAATGAACACTGCGCCTCCGGCGCGGCTACCAGGGCATTACTTATACAGCAATCAATAACGGTCTCCGAGGGAGCAGGAGGCGGAGCGCAGTGGAAGAACCTGCTTTCCGGCTCCGCAGCCGTCAACCCCGCCAGCCCCTCCACATCCTGCCGGTTGATCGCCCAGACAAACTGAAACGCGACAAGCTCCGCAGAATCCTTCATCCCGTCATTGTATGCGCGCCGGGCGGCAAAACAGATGCCGCCATTCCCCCAGCCGGAGGTGCCCGGATTCCGCGTTTGGGACCTGGGGAACCGCGAACCTTCAGCCAGCAAGTGCGAGGAAGGCCGTCTTTGCCCCGCTCGGGGCGAATTGAACTTACTCCGACTAGTCGATTTGGTCTAAGATGCTTGTATGGGCCGCTCCGTAACCATCACGACACCGATCCCCACGCTCGAAGAGGTGGGCAAGAGGCTGAAGATGAGCAAGGCGCGCCAGCGGCGCCTGATCGAAATCGTCACAGGTAGCGCTGCGGGCCAGTCTTCGACGGGCTATCGGTTTGCGCAAGGTCCGGCGAATGGACGCCAAGGCAAGCGCAACGGAGCTGTGAAGCTGTCCGCGCGGAGCGTCGCAAAGTCTGCGCCGAGCAGGGCGAGCAAGCATGCCGCAGCCAGTTAGCCCAGATGCTGTCTTCGTGAACATCCCTTACGACGAAGGCTTTCGCCGCCTTTATCTTGCGTACATCATCGGATTAACTCAACTTGGCCTTGAACCGCGCGCCACCCTCGGAATTCCCGGGGGCGAGCGCAGACTGGACCGCATCCTCGCACTGATCCAGAGCTGCCGGTACTCGATTCACGATCTCTCCAGGGTTCAATTGGATCGAAATCCGCCTCGAACCCCTCGCTTCAACATGCCGTTTGAGCTTGGCCTCGCCGTGACCTGGGCCAAGCTCAATCCTGACCGGCACAGTTGGTTTGTGTTTGAGACCAAGGCGCGGAGAGTTCAGAAGTCTCTGAGTGATTTGGACGGCAGCGACCCGAACATCCACGACGGTACGGTGGAAGGCGTCATGCGGGAAATCTGCAATGCATTTGTTCGCAGCCGGGCGGTACGGCCTTCTGTTCCCGAGATGATGCGGACCTATCGCGGAATTTCGCGCAACTTGAATGCGATTACCGCCGAGGCCGGCGCCAGGAGCGTCTTCGAGGCGCGCATCTTCGACGACCTCTGCTTTGCCGCGAAGGCTGCCATAAGCCGTCCATAGACCGGGCTCATCCGGATTTATCCCGAACACGCAAATCCACGTGTCCCAGCAAGAGCCCCGTTTTCCGCTTCCCGACCCCAGCCCCTACAATGAAGAGGGAAGTTCGACTGTCGAGGGAAACCATGCCGCTGTCCGGAGAAGCTATCCGCCTGATGAACTACATTGACGATGTTGCCGTGACGCTGCGCCGGATCATGGCTACCGTTCCGACGCTTTCCGACGAGGAGCGGTTCCGCGTGGCGGAGCACCTGCTGCACGCCAGCCCTAGCGCCGACGACGTGGCGCACGCGCTGGCGGTCAAGTCCAGCCCGCTTGTCTGAAACCGTCGCCATTATTGGAGCCGGGCCACTGGGGCGCTGGCTGGCCCTGGCTGCCGCGCGGGCGGGCTTCCGCGTGCTGCTGGAAGACGTGATGCCGGCCAATCTGCACCATGCGCAGGAATGGCTGCGGCAGGAGTTGGGGCCGGAGCAGCTTGGCGAGGGTGGCGGGTTGCCAGGCGAAGTGTGCGAAGGTCATGGAGCAGGGGCTGAAGAGGCTGCGGAAAAAGGCTTGCTTTTAGACGAAGTGCCCCAAAAGCTTGCCTCCGGGGCTAAAGCCCGGGTTGATTCTATTGGCCTTACACGGGGGTTAAGACCCCCGTCTCCCTCCGCGGCGAGTTCTTCGGCAGGCTGTTTAGCTTCCGCGGGAATGCAGGGAATCGGAGAGACTGCCCCTCAGGGGCTAAAGCCCGACATTGATTTTGCGACGTTTACGGCACGACTGAAGTCGTGCCCTTTCAAAACGGAGGAACTCGCGGCCCAGGAACCCCTCCCCATCACCTTCGTCTCGACGATTGAAGAAGCGGTGCGGGAGGCGGAGCTGGTGATCGACTGCGTGCCGGATGAGCTGGAATCGAAGCTGGAGATTCTCTGGCTGCTGGACCGGATGGCTCCGCCGCGCACGGTGCTGGCGACGCCGACGACGCGGCTGTCGATTGCCGATCTGGCCGGGTGCACTTACCGTCCGGGCAAGTGCATCGCCATTGCCGCGGAGGCCAGCGCGCTGACGGGAAGGTCCGAGGCCGAATCTCCCGGTCCAGGCGCGGAGATCGTGCTTCGCACAACCAGCAAGACCGCTCCGGAGACGGTGGGCCTCCTCGACCGCTTCTGGCGGCGGCTGGGGTTTACGCCGCGTTTCGAGCGCGACCCGGCCGAGCTGGCGGCTGGGTGAGTCCGAGAGCATTTTTTTTATTTGTGTAGAGTGCGGCGTGGACCGGAAGGTCCACGCTACAGCCGGCCGGGAGGCCGGCGCTACCCATGCCTGCGGCGGCCGACAGCATTGAGCAAAACAGGAGATCCACTCTATACCAACAGGTAAGGGGCTCTAATCCATGGCTCCTATTCGCTGGCTCCTGGTCCCTGGTTCAGCACCTGCTGGTAGTAGCGGACGTACTGGGGGACGACGAGCGAAGAGCAGAAGCGCTTCTGCGCCGTCTTGCGGCCGGCATCGCGCATGGCGTCGAGGCGGTCGCGGTCGCGCAGCAGGCTCACCGCTCCGGCGGCCATATCGTCAACAGCGCCGACGGGATAGAGGAGCCCGGTGACCCCGTCGTCGATCAGTTCGGGAACTCCGCCGACGCGGGTGGCGATGGAGGGAACCTTGCAGGCCATGGCCTCGAGAGCGGCGAGGCCGAAGGACTCCAGCTCACTGGGCATGACCATGAGGTCGGCGAGCGGCAGGAGCTCGTTGACCCGCTCCTGCTTGCCCATAAAGTGAACCTTTTCATGGATGTGGAGGTCGTGGGCGAGCCACTCGGCGGCGGAGCGGTCGGGCCCGTCGCCGACCAGAACCAGTTGCGCGGGAAGCTCGCGGGCCACCCGCGCAAAGACCTTCACCACATCGACCACGCGCTTGACTGCCCTGAAGTTGGAGAGATGCATGAGAATGGCCTCTTCGGGGCGGGCCAGCCGCCGGCGCGCTTCCGCCCGCCGGGCCTCGTCCCTGATGGGCAGGTAGACGTCGCAGTTGACGAAGTTCGAGACGACCTCGATGGGGCGGGTGATTCCGAAGTGCTTGACTGTTTCCTCCTTGAGATAGTGAGAGATAGAGGTAACTCCGTCGCTCTCCTGGATGGCGTAGCGGGTGATGGGCAGGTAGCTGCGGTCGAGGCCCACGAGGGTGATGTCGGTGCCGTGGAGCGTGGTGACGAAGGGCAGGCGGCGGCCGCGCGAGGCCAGCATCTGCCGGGCCAGCAGAGCGCTGACCGAGTGGGGGATCGCGTAGTGGACGTGCAGCAGGTCAAGCTCATAGAATTCAGCAACTTCAGCCATGCGCGAGGCCAGCGCCAGGTCGTAGGGCGGGAACTCGAAGAGCGGATAGCTGGAGACCGGAACCTCGTGATAAAAGATGCCGCCATCGCGTCCGCTGAGGCGGAAGGGCTGCGAGTAGGAGATGAAATGGACTTCGTGGCCGAGAGCGGCCAGCTCGATGCCCAGTTCCGTGGCCACCACGCCGGAGCCGCCGTAGGTGGGATAGCAGGTGATGCCGATGCGCATAAACTTTTCTCTTTGCTTGCGGATAGAGACTCTTGGGAATAGATGCGCCGGAAGGCCGCTGCGGCTCTCAATTCCGCGGTGAAAGGCTCAGTAGATGCCGGGGATCAGCCGCCATGTCTGTTGGCTATAGGTAGCATACTCCGCGCCAAATGCCTCATTCAATGCGGCTTCCTCGACGTGAATCCGGTAAAGGAAGGCAGCAGTGATGGGCGCCACAATCACGATGAGAGTGATCCAATTGCGCGTATCAATTCCCACGGCCAGAAACGACAGCAGAGAGCCTGTGTAGGCCGGATGACGAAGCCAGCGGTAGAGGCCGCCGCGGTAGATGGTCTGGTTGTCGCGGATGGCAACATTGGGGCTGAAGGCCTTGCCGAGCGAGAAAATCGCTGTCGCGCGAATGGCGAGTCCGGCGATCAGCAGAAGGATCGCCGCCACCGGCAGCCAACTCGCGCCGCCAAAGATGTTCGGGGCCGTCTGAGCGCGAATCCACTCTCCGGCGAAGATGGCCAGAAAGATCGTCACCCAGATGAGCACCAGCGATCCGCGGTCCTTGACTTTGCCTCCGCTGCTCCGGGTGCGCGTTGCGATTCCGATCAGGATCTCGGCTGCAACCCATCCGTAGACCAGGATCTTCCACAAAAGTGTGATCTCCAAACCGCCTCCGTCTTTTTGAACGAGCACAGGGGTCTCCCGCTGGCCGTGCTCAAGAAGAATACGTGTTCGAAGCAAGCAGGGTTCCCGGTCGTTGCCGGCTTGGCGGTTTTTGAGGATTTTCCCTATCGGTGTGGAGTGGGGCGTGGACCGGGAGGTCCACTCGACAGCCGGCCAGGAGGCCGGCGTTACCGATAGCTGCAGCGACCGGCAGCCTTGAGCAGGACAGGAGATCCGGTCGATACCAAAAGGCAAAATGCTCTCATTCAGAGATCGAACCGGCCGGAGTCAGGCTTGTCCTAGCTGGGAGAAATTGATCAACTCGATGCCGTCTCTCAGGCTGATTGCGTTGAGCGCCTCCCGTTCGGTCTCCCTGGAGGCCAGCAGGCGGGTGTGAGCCTGAGCAAGATCGGAGTCGTTGTAGCCGGGATGCGTGACCAGTTCCCAGGCGCCGTCGGGCAACGCTGCAAGCAGAGAGGCGACCGTGGCTGGGTCGAGGGTTCCGGTGGCGAGAACGCCGATGGCGCCGCCGGTGGTCACAAAGCCTTCTTCGGCTACGATGCGCCGGAAGGTAGGCTCGAGCAGGCGCAACAGGCTGACTTCCGCTCGGCGAATCAGAGGAGCTCCGGGCGTGGCGCGGAGGCTCCAGGCTGGCTCAAAGGGGTTGCGCACGCAGCGGATTCCGGCGGCCTTGGCGGCCCGCAGCACCGGCCTGAGCACAGCGGGAAACATGTGGGTGTGCTTGTGCGTATCGATGTGGGTGAGCGCGACGCCTCCGGATTGAAGCAGGGCGATCTGCGCGGCGGCTTCGGCTTCTATCCCGGAGGAATGAATGCGCCGGGTGAGAAGCCGCTGGAGAAATGCGTTCAGCGTGGGTTGGAAGCGACCCGTGCGCCGGTCCACCAGTGTGGGCAACTCCGACGCGGGAAGGACCGGCTCCCCATCCACGAGAACCACGTGGCAGCCGACGCCCAGCGTGGGTGTCCAGCGGGCCATCTCGATGGCTTCCTCAGTGGCTGCGGCCCTGGCCATCAGCGTGGTGCTGGTCAGCGATCCGGCGCGGTGCAGCTCGAGGATGGCGCGGTTGACCCCGGCGGTCAGCCCAAAATCGTCGGCATTGAGGATAAGACGGCCCACCGGGCAAGTTTATCAACACGGGGTCAGGCACCCCTGGAGATCAGTGCAATCGCATGAATGTGGTTGAGTTTCGAGGAGGAGCTTCGACGCGACCCTACGGGGCGCGCAAGCCCTGGTCTGGATGCTGTCCCAGGGTTGCGCTGCGCTTCACCCTGGGCTATTTTCGTTTCTTCCCTCCGGGAAGAGTGCAGTTGATCCTCTCTTTGGCAGCGAATGGAAGCAACTGGAAGAACAAAAGGGGCATTCATGCGATTGCCCTGCCCTTGAGACGTGCACGGGTCACCGGCATACAAGGGCGCTGGTATGATGACAGAAGGCCGCAGTGGCTTGACCGGGCCGCGTGGGCGGTTAGCTCAGTTGGTTAGAGCGCCTGCCTTACAAGCAGGAAGTCGGGAGTTCAAGTCTCTCACCGCCCACCAGAGAATCAAGAAGTCTCAACAGACGCGTCCTTGCAAAAATAAATAAGATCCTTGAGCAGCATCCCATCCCTCTGTTCCTCTTCGCAAAATCAGCCGGCAGCGGGTTGCGCTGGCGGCTGATTTTCATCGCTCGTTGCCATTTAGGGCATTTCCGGTAGTAGACCGCGGATTCATTCGTTTCCCACCCATTCCGCAGAAGAAGCGGAATGGATGGGGCACGGAGGTCTAAAGGAAGGCGGAAAACGCTCTAGTGTGGTGAGTCTAAAGTACGTCGAAAAACGACCGCAGATTCTTCGACTCACCACCCCCGAACTGAAAGACGTTCGGAGCCCCGTTCGCTCAGAGGTTGTGACTTAATCGCGGTTCTATTTTCAGCGCGGCAGCAGGTCTTGCTTTTCTCTGCCCAGTCTCCTGCTGGGGTGACAGTGTCGCGCTCAACAGCGCCACGGGGGGGCGAATTTC
>Ga0302278_10006543_pt1 | contig 11068 bp, 9 predicted proteins | sample III_Bog_N3_2_FD_194543 | JGI IMG/M metagenome (GOLD analysis project Ga0302278, IMG submission 194543) | Peat permafrost microbial communities from Stordalen Mire near Abisko, Sweden - III_Bog_N3_2 | ecosystem: Environmental > Terrestrial > Soil > Wetlands > Peat | place: Sweden: Abisko... | reverse complement strand
CGAACTCACCGAGGACGGTTGCGGGATCCATGTTGCGGGCGCGGAGTTTTTCTTCGACGAGGGGCAGGTTGGCGCGGACAAAAGCAAGGTCTAGCATCAGAACGATTTTACCGAAGTTGGCCGGTCTGGCTTCAGTTGGTGCGCAGATCGTTCGCCCAGTTGATGGTCTTTGGACCGCCCGAGAGTTTCGCGATGGCTGCGTCGCTGGTGACCAGCACTGCATTCTGGGAGACAGCGTGGGACGCGATCAGCATATCGAGAGCTCCAACGGCAATGCCCAGACGTTCGTTGCGTGCGCGCAGCAGCCCGTAGGCATACGCTTCGTTAGATGTCCATGGCAGAATAGTGAGCTGCTCCAGAATCTCCTGCATGGTTTCTGAGGCGAGACGTGCCTGGGGCCGCTTGGCCAAGCCGTAACGAACCTCCGCCTCCGAGATGGCTGAGACATAAACGGGTGATTGGTATTCAGCTTCCTTGAACCGCCGCCTTGCTTCGGGAGAACGATTGCGTGCGATGTAGGAGATTGTGTTGGTGTCGAGCATGAACCGCGTCACAGATATTCTCGTTCCTGAGATGGCCCCTGATTTCTATCCTCGGGAGTCAAAAAGTCGTCGGGAACGCCGGCGGCATCCAGCTTCGCGAACAGCTCATCCCAGTCCACGGGCTTGCGTGAGAGGATCACGTCGCCGCTTTTGTCGTCGCGGCGGACGTAGACCTCTTTACCGTCGAAGCGAAACTCTGCGGGAAGGCGCACCGCCTGACTGCGGCCCGTCATGAATACCTTGGCCGTCTGCCTTCCCAACACCTTGGCAGTTTGCTTTGCCGTAACTTTCGTTTCCAGCTTCAACGCTTCACCTCGATACATACCGCAGTATATATCATTTCGGGCTTTGCTAAGTCGCTACACTGATAGGTATGCATGGCAAGCCTGATATGCGGGTGGTGGTGGCTGGGGTGGAGCTGCGGTCGCCGGTGATTGCGGCGAGCGGGACGTTTGGGTATGGGGTGGAGTTCGAGGAGATTGTGTCGCTCGACCGCATTGGGGCGTTTGTGACGAAGGGCTTGTCGCGGGAGCCGATGGCGGGGAATGCCAGTCCGAGGATTATCGAGACGCCGGCGGGGATGATGAACTCGATTGGGCTGCAGAACATTGGGGTGCGGGCGTTCGTTGCGGAGAAACTGCCGAAGCTGCGCAGTATAAAGGGCGCGGTGGTGATCGCCAATGTGTTTGGGTACTCGATTGAGGACTGCGTTGAGGTGATCGAGGTGCTGAACGATGCACCCGGGATTGCAATGTATGAGCTGAACGCGAGCTGCCCAAATACCAGTCATGGGGGGATGGTGTTCGGGACCGATCCGGATGCGCTGTACCGGATTTCGCTGCGGTGCCGGGAGGCGGCGGAGCGGTCGGGGAGGCCGTTGATGGTGAAGCTGTCGCCGAACGTGACGGACATCAAGCTGATGGCGAAGGTGTCGGCTGACGCGGGGGTGCAGGCGCTGTCGCTGGTGAATACGTTTGTGGCGCTGGCGATCGATGTAGAGACGCGGAAGGCGCGGATTGCGAATTTTACCGGGGGGTTGTCGGGGCCGGCGATTCGGCCGATTGCAGTGAGGATGGTGTATGAGGCGGCGCAGGCGGTGGGGATTCCGGTGGTGGGGATGGGCGGGATTGTGCGCGCGGACGATGCGGTGGAGTTCATGCTGGCCGGGGCTACGGCGGTGGAGGTGGGGACGGCGAGCTATGCCGATCCGCGGGCAGTGGAGAATATCGCGAATGGATTGCGGCGGTGGTGCTCGGGGCACGATGTGGCTCGGGTGAGTGAGTTGACTGGGGCGCTGGTGCGTTGAGACTGTCCTGCCGGACGGGCCCACTGCGCGTGGAGCGGTCACTTCGTGACTTGTATTGGGCTTCGCGTGGTGCTCCCTATGGTCGGAGAATTCTGTACGGGGTTTCCAACAGGCGTCGCGGCTTAGAATTGAGCTGTGAGCATAGAGACGATTTTCGCACCTGAGGTTGAGACGATGAGTGGGTTACGGCGCGTTCGGCGGGCGCTGCTTTCGGTTACGGATAAGACAGGGCTGGTGGAGTTTGCGCGGGCGCTGGCGGGACATGGCGTTGACCTGGTTTCGACTGGCGGGACGGCGCGGGCACTGCGCGAGGCAGGGCTGGAGGTGCGCGACATCAGCGACCTGACGGGCTTTCCGGAGATGCTGGATGGGCGGGTGAAGACGCTGCATCCCAAGGTGCATGGCGGCATTCTGCACGTGCGCGGGAATGCGGAGCATATGGCTTCGGTGAAAGAGTATGCGATTGAGCCGATCGACATGGTGGTGGTGAATCTTTATGCGTTTGAGAAGACGGCGGGTAGGCCGGGGGTGGCGTTCTCGGAGGTGATTGAGAATATCGATATTGGCGGACCGTCGATGGTGCGGTCGGCGGCGAAAAACTTTGAGGATGTGGCGATTGTGACGTCGGTGGCGGATTATGGGACGATTGCCGAAGAGCTGGCTGCGAACGCCGGCAGCCTGGGGCGGGCGACGCGCTGGCGGCTGGCTCGGGCGGCGTTTGCGGTGACAGCGGCGTACGATGCGGGGATAGCGACGACGTTGGAGAGCATTGTGGAACCAGTGCCGCATGGCGTGGCGGCGATCTTTGATGACGATGCGATGCCGCCCGCGATTCGGGTAATTGAGGAGCGGAAGACGGTGCTCCGGTATGGCGAGAATCCGCATCAGAAGGCGGCGCTGTACGTGGATGGGAGCGGGAGTGGCGTGGCGGCGGCGAAGCAGTTGCAGGGCAAGGAGCTGAGTTACAACAATATCGTCGACCTGGATGCGTGCTGGGAGTTGGTAAGCGAGTTTGATGCGGCGAAGGATGCGGCGGTGGCGATTATCAAGCATACGAATCCATGCGGCGCGGCTACCGGCGCTTCGGTGGTGGAGGCATACCGGCGAGCGCTGGAGGCTGATCCGGTGTCGGCATTTGGCGCGGTGATTGGGATTAACCGCGAGGTAGACGGAGCGGCCGCCGAGGAAATTGCGAAGTTGTTTGTGGAGGCGATTGTGGCGCCGTCGTTTACGACCGAGGCGCTGGCTCGGTTTGCGGCGAAGAAGAATCTGCGGCTGTTGGAGATTGCGCCGGAGCGTATGGAACAGGGCAAGTCTGCGCGAGTGCTGAAGCAGGTTTCGGGTGGATTTCTGATGCAGGACGCCGATTGGGGACATATTGCCGATGCTGACTTGGTGGTTGCGACGAAGCGGGCTCCCACGACCGAGGAGATGCGAGCACTGAGGTTTGCGTGGAGCGTGTGCAAGCATGTGAAGTCGAACGCGATTGTGTATGCGCGGAGCTACCGACCCGAGCACAAGAACGGGGAGTGGCATGGGCAAACTGTGGGGATCGGGGCCGGGCAGATGAGCCGGGTGGATGCGGCGCGGTTTGGCGCGATGAAGGCCGTGTTGCCGCTGGCTGGGACGGTGGCTGCGTCCGATGCGTTCTTTCCGTTTCCGGATGGGCTGGAGACGGTGGCCGAGGCGGGGGCGACGGCGGTGATTCAGCCGGGAGGGTCAGTGCGGGACGCTGAGGTAATTGAGGCGGCGAACCGGCTTGGGGTGGCGATGGTGTTCACCGGGATACGACATTTTCGTCATGGCTAAGGGCGGAACGAGGCTGCTTTGAAGGTTCGAAAAGTGGCTATAATGGTCGGATTGGGTGGTTTGCGGCACGTGCGCATCCAATTGAGGCACCGCATCGTCTAAATAGTGTTTGTGTCCTTCATCCTGCCGGATAGGAACCTTTGCCCCATGACTATGCTTTTCCGTGCTTCTCTGATTCGTCCGTTCCGGCTGATTCCCGTCGCGACTTTGTTGCTGGCGGCACCGGTTGTGCTGGCTGCCCCTGCGGCGCCCCCGAAGACTGCTGCATCAAGTTCCGCGGACGGCCAAAGCGCGGCTGACGCAAGCCGCTCCGCCGCCTACTACCACTATGGCTTGGCGCATTTGTATGAGGAGATGGCGATCAACGCCGGTCGTCCGGACTACGCGAACCAGGCGGTGGAAGAGTACAAGTATGCGCTGGACGCCGATCCGAATTCGACGTTTCTTCAGGATGGGCTTGCGGATCTGTACTTCAAGATTGGGCGGATCAAGGATGCGGTGACGGCGGCGCAGGACCAGATCAAGCGGAATCCGAACGATGTAGCGGCGCACACCCTGCTGGGGCAGGTGTATCTGCGCTCTCTGAGCGACACGCAGGGTGGGCAGTCGGGCCAGGTGTTGCAGCTCGCGATCACCGAGTACGAGACGATTGCGCGGCTGAAGCCGGGCGATGTCGAGACTGAGTTACTGCTGGGGCAACTGTATGCGCTGAACCATGACAGCGCGAAGGCGGAGGCAGCGTTCAAGGATGCACAGAAGATCGACTCGGACTCCGAAGATGTTGTGCTGAATATGGCTCGGCTGTACAGCGAGAACGGCGACACGCAGCGCGCCGTGGACACGCTGATGGCGGTACCGCCCGGGGATCGGACGGGCCGCATCGAGTACTACCTTGGAGCGAGCTACGATCAGATGAAGAAGCCCAAGGAGGCGGTCGCGGCTTATCGGCGTTCGCTTGAGCTCGATCCGGACAACCCGGATGCGCAGCACGCTCTGGCCAAGGCGCTGCTGGCAGACGACCAGTTGGACGCGGCGCTTGCGGAGTTTCAGGCGCTCGTGGTCGCGGACCCTACAGACGGCGAGTCGCAGATTCACATCGCCAAGATTCAACGCCTCCAGGGGCATTACGAGGACGCGCTGGCGACCCTGGAGAAGGCCAAGGCCCAGGTTCAGGATTCGGCCGAACTGAGTGTGGAAGAAACTCTCGACTACGACTCGCTGGGCAAGTACGACCAGGCGACGGGCATTTTGACCGGGCTTCTGGATGCGTCGGCGCATCCTGACGGCAAGTACTCGGACGCCGAGAAACAGAACCGTGCGTATTTCCTAAGCCGCCTCGGCATTGTCTACGGGGAAGAGAACAAGACGGCCGAAGCGGTTGCGGTGTACAAGCAGATGATCGACTTGGGGGGCGACTGCAATGGAGGAGCGGCCAGCGAGGAGGCCCATCCTTGCTATGCGCGGGACGGGTACGATGGCGAGGTCGAGGCCTATCGCGAAGCGCGCCAGTATAAGGACGCATTCAGCACTGCGGCTGATGCCGCCAAGGCGCTTCCGAAGGACCATGACATTCAGATGGTCTATGCACAGCAGCTTTTGGATAAGGGCCAAGTGGACGAAGCGCTGGCGCTGGCCAAGGCGCAGTTGACCGGGACTCCGGACGACCTGGATGTGCGGGAAAGAACTGACGAGCTTTACCTTCGGCTCAAGCGGTTCAAAGAGGCAGGCGAACAGCTCGACAAGGCTGAGGCGCTCGCCACCAAGCCGGACGAGCAACTCTACCTGCTGTATCTTCGCGGAGAGTATTTCGAGCACCAGAAGATGTATGACCAAGCCGAGGTTGAGTTCCGCAAAGCGCTGGCAATCGATCCGCATAACCCCGGGGTGCTGAACTATCTGGGATACATGCTAGCGGACCAGGGCGAGAAGTTGCCCGAAGCGCTGAAGATGATTCAGGAGGCAGTTGATCTGGAGCCGCAGAACTACGCGTACCTGGACTCGCTGGGCTGGGCCTACTTCAAGACCGGGGCGTATTCGCAGGCGGAGGAGAATCTGCGCAAGGCGATTTCGCGGATGAACACCGATCCCACCGTGCTGGACCATCTTGGCGAGGTGTATGAGAAGACCGGGAACCTGAAGATGGCGGTTGCACAGTGGGAGCGTTCGATGACGGAATATGCCCATTCGCTGCCGGCCGATGCAGAGCCGGAAGACGTGCAGAAGGTCCAGCACAAGCTGGAAAATGCGCGGGTGAAACTGGCCAGGGTGACCACGGGCGGGGAGAAGGACGCTCACTAAGGCCCGTTTCCGCGCCGGTGTCCTAGGCTAAAGCCCCTCAATTGAGTGGCCTAATTCATGGGGCTAAAGCCCCATGCTAATCCCGCAGACGGCTGCGCCAGTTACACTTAATTGTGACCTTTAGCGGAACCATGAATGCCGATCTGCGGCTTTGCGCCGTCTCCGCGGCCGCGGACGACGTGCTGGGGACGCGCGTGTATGGCGCGCCCGAGCGGCCATCGCGGACGGCTTTCCAGCGTGATCGCGAGCGGATTGTGCAGGCCCGCGCATTCCGCCGCCTTGCGGGCAAGACGCAGGTTTTTACCAGTCGCGCGTCGGACCACTTTCGCAGCCGCCTGACGCACACTATCGAGGTAATGCAGATTGCGCGCAGTGTGGCCGAGGCTCTAGGGTTGAACGAGGACCTGGCTGAGACGCTGGCGCTGGTCCACGATATCGGTCACCCGCCCTTCGGCCACGCCGGCGAACGTGCGCTGGATGAGTGCCTGAAGCGCCATGGGCTGCGTTTCGACCACAACCTGCACGCGCTACGCATTGTCGAGCACTTTGAACTGCGCTATGCGGCGCATCGCGGACTGAACCTCACGCTGGGCGTGCGCGAGGGGATTATCAAGCACTCGCGCGACTACAACGCAGACGAATACCCGGATCTTGGGGGCTACCTGCTGGGGCTGCGGCCTCCGCTGGAGGCGCAGATCATCGACCTGGCCGACGAGATTGCGTATCTGACGGCTGACCTCGACGATGGAGTTGAGTCGGGGCTGCTGGAGATCGACCATATCCGCGGCCACGTCGATATTCTGGCCCACTGCTATGCGCAGGTGGAGCGGGAACACGCCGGCGTGGATGCCAAGTTCCTGTTCAACGAGGCGCTGCAATTGATGCAGAATGTGTTGACCGACGACCTGATTGCAACGACCCTGACGAACACGCGCGCGATTGGGGCGACGACTCTGGGCCAGGTGCGGGACCATCCGGCGCGGCTGGCCACGTTTTCCCCGCTGGCCGAGGCCCACCGGCTGCAGGAGAAGCGGTACCTCTACGACACGCTCTATACCTGCCCCGCGCTGTCGCTGGAACACGACAAGGCAGAGGAAGTGGTCACCCAGCTGTTCGATTTCTGGGTCAACGAACCCGACGAACTGCCCGCGGGCTATGTGGAGCAGATTGAGACTGAAGGTCTTGCGCGGGTTGTAGCCGACTACATTGCGGGCATGACCGACAGCTTCATTCTGATGCAATACGCGCAGGTCAAGCGTACCGTTCGGCGCAAATAGGAATCCGCTCGCCATCGAGTTGCTCCCGTGCATCCAAAGTAGGAGACACAAGGAGTGACGTTATGGATGGCTTACGTTTACGTTTGTTCGCGAAGGTCGGGATTGTCTTGACCGGGTCCATCGTGGCCGTCATGGGGAATGCACAGACGGCGCAACAGAGTGGAACTCTGACGATTGCGGGCCAGCCCGATCAGGCTGCGCTGCTTCGGATCAATGGCAAGTCCTACGTGGATATCGAGTCGCTGGCGCGGATCGCGCACGGGACTATTCGATTCAATGGGACCCAGACTATCCTGACGTTGCCGCCCCTGGCGAACGCGCCAACGCCGTCCGTCCAGCCGAGTCGGCCTGCGGAGCTTTCCGGTGGCTTTCTTAGCGCGGAGATTGAGGCGCTCGCCCAGATTCGCGAATGGCGCGCCGCGCTGGTCAACGCGATCCAGAACAACTATCCGGTCACGGGAGCCTGGGTGGATCCTCTACACAGGTCGGCCGACGCCAAGCTTCAACTGGCAGTAGCCGCAGCCATTACCGGTCCGGACCAGAAAGCGGTGGAGTTGTTGAAAAACGAGTTCACCAATATGCAGCAGATGAGCGATCAATTCCTGGCGATGCATGCCAAGGCGGCCAACATTGCTCCCGACTCGTTCGACAACAACTCGCTCGACCAGAAGATTCTGAGTTGCGGACGCGCGCTTGCTTCGATGGCCTCGACGAAGCAGTTTCAGGATGAGGGATCTTGCCACTAAGCTCGGAAACTGTGGCGCGGCCGTTGCGTGAGGTGCGCGCATGGGGAGCGGAAGAGGGAAAATTGGCGTCCCCAAAAGGATTCGAACCTATGTTGCCGCCGGGAACAGGCGGAGTCCTGGGCCGCTAGACGATAGGGACGCGGGAATGGGCGGCTAGTTGGCTATTTCGCCCGGATTCAAACCAAGTTTACAACAGGGAATTAGCCTTTGGGATTGCTGGCCAGCTTACGGCACGGCTGAATCCGTGCCCTCAACGAGGCAAAGCAAGACGACCCACTATCGAGTGTTGGCTTGGTGGCTCCTTTGCAGTATGGTCGGAAGGGACTTCGACTGATCGAGGGATTGCTTGCCTATGCGTATTGTTGAGATCCGAGAGGTGACTTTGCCGATCGCTTCCGCGATTGCAAATGCGTACATCGACTTCTCGAAGATGACCTGCTCTCTGGTTGCCGTGGTGACGGATGTTGTTCGCGATGGCAGGAACGTCGTCGGATACGGCTTCAACTCCAATGGGCGATATGGCCAAGGCGGGTTGATTCGGGAGCGCTTTGCTCCGCGACTGCGCGAGGCGGCTGCGGCGTCCCTGATAAACGACGCCGGCGACAATCTCGATCCGGACCGCGTCTGGCGGACACTAATGAAGAATGAGAAGCCGGGTGGACATGGCGAGCGATCTGTTGCTGTCGGAACCATCGACATGGCGGTATGGGACGCGGTGGCAAAGATCGCGGGCGTGCCGCTGTTTCGGCTGCTGGCGGAACGGTATGGGCACGAGGCTGACCCGCGCGTTTTTGTCTATGCGGCAGGCGGGTACTACTATCCCGGCAAGAGCCTGGATGCGTTGCGCGCGGAGATGCGCGGCTATCTCGACCGGGGCTACACGGTGGTGAAGATGAAGATTGGCGGGGCCGAGATCTCTGAGGACCGCGCGCGGATCGAAGCGGTGCTGGCGGAGATTGGCAGAGATGCGCAGCTTGCGGTTGACGCGAATGGCCGGTTCGATCTGGAGACTGCGATTGCGTATGCAAAGATGCTGCGAGAGTATCCGCTGTTCTGGTATGAGGAGGCAGGCGATCCGTTAGACTTTGCGCTGCAGGCCGCGCTGGCAGAGTTCTACCCAGCGCCCATGGCGACCGGCGAGAATCTTTTCAGCCACCAGGACGCGCGCAACCTGCTGCGCTATGGCGGCATGCGGGCCGACCGCGACTGGCTGCAGTTCGACTGCGCGCTTTCCTATGGGCTGTGCGAGTACCTGCGAACGCTCGAGGTGATTCGCGTTGCGGGATGGTCGCCGCGGCGATGCATTCCGCACGGTGGGCATCAGATGTCGCTGAACATCGCCGCGGGTCTTGGGCTTGGCGGCAACGAGAGCTATCCGGATTTGTTCCAGCCCTTCGGAGGGTTTCCCGATGGTGTGCGCGTGGAGGGCGGATATGTGACCATGCCGGACTTGCCGGGGATTGGCTTCGAAGGCAAGGCGGATCTGATTAAAGTAATGCGGCAGCTCGCGGAATAGATTAGGCAAAACGTGGAAGATCTGAAAGAACTCGCGCGCAGCATCTTCGATCGAGCGCTTGCGGATTGCAGCATCGAACGAGCTTTCGACCGCTTGATGCGTATAGATGGCGAAGGACGGCGTCTGGTTTTGGGCGGCGAGAATGTGGTTGCGCTCGACCGCTTGAAGCGGGTGCGGGTGGTCGCCCTGGGGAAGGCGGCTGCGGCGATGTTGGGTGCGCTTCTGCTGCGCTTGACCCTTCCCTCATCTTGCGATTTGCAAGGAGTGCTGATCGCGGGTGAGCGCGCGCGGGATCTGCCGGCGAGCATTCAGTTCTTTGGCGGCGGTCATCCGGTGCCGAACGAGGCTTCGTTTGCGGGAGCGTCGGCTGCGCTTTCCATGCTGCGCGCTCTGGGGGACGTTTCGCCAGAGGACACGCTCTGCATTTTTCTCATCAGCGGAGGCGCTTCGGCGATGATGGAACTGCCGCTGGACGCGTCGATTTCGCTTGAAGACACGGTTGCGTTTCACCAGGCGCTCGTCCATAGCGGTGCGTCTATCGTTGAGATCAATTGCGTGCGGAAACATTTCTCCGCGGTCAAAGGCGGCCGTCTCGCGCTCGCGGCGGATAAGGCGCAGAAGATTTCGCTGCTGGTTTCGGACGTGCCACCTGCACATCTTGACGCGCTTGCATCGGGCCCGACTATCTCCGATCCCACAACCGTTGCAGAGTGTCGCGAGATTCTTGCGCGCTATGGGTTGATGGAACGGTTTCCGGCTTCGGTGCGCCGATTCTTCGCGTCGCCGGAACTGCCGGAGTCGCCAAAGCCGGGCCAGCTGATTTCGCGAAGTTGGAAGCTGCTGGACAGCGCGGAGTTTGCCGAGCTGGCGAGCAGGCATGCGGCGCGGCTTGGATTCCACACGGTGATCGACAACACCTGCGACGACTGGAGTTATGAAGCCGCAGCGGACTATCTCCTCGACCGGATGCGGCAGTTTCGCCGGGATCATCCGCGCGTCTGCCTGATCTCGGCGGGCGAGGTAACGGTGCGATTGCCGAGCTCTTTCGCGGAGAGCGGTGGTTCCATTTCCTACACGGCCGGGCGAGCGACCCATACAGGAGGGCGGAATCAACATTTTGCTCTGTACTTCGCGACCCGACTGCGCGCGGCGGACGGGCCTATCGCTGTGCTGTCGGCCGGGTCGGACGGCATTGACGGCAACAGCAACGCGGCAGGTGCCATTGTTGACGAACACACGCTGGATGGGAAGTATCCGGCGATGGCTGCGCAAGCTACCGGCAGCGTCGAGGCAATTTCGCGGCGAACGAGTGCGGAGCGCGCTCTGGAGGAGTTCGACTCCTTCACGTGGCTGAACGGCATCGGCGCTACCGTTGTCACGGGACCTACGGGTCACAATCTGCGCGATCTTCGAATTTTGCTTTCGGCTTAAGGTGCGATACTTAGGACGTACGTGTCCCGGCAGCTAAATTATCAATAAATCAAGCACTTGCGGTTCATATTCTTACGAGTTGTCAAGTCCAGTGATCAGCCGACATATATCCTCCGCCGACCGCGACCTTTGCGGCAAAGATC
>Ga0302278_10006541_pt1 | contig 11070 bp, 10 predicted proteins | sample III_Bog_N3_2_FD_194543 | JGI IMG/M metagenome (GOLD analysis project Ga0302278, IMG submission 194543) | Peat permafrost microbial communities from Stordalen Mire near Abisko, Sweden - III_Bog_N3_2 | ecosystem: Environmental > Terrestrial > Soil > Wetlands > Peat | place: Sweden: Abisko... | reverse complement strand
AGTGCAACGCGTGAACGGCCGGGATTGCCTGCTCCTCGCCATTTCGCCCAGACGCAAGGCCCCTTATCTGCTTGAGGGAACCGTGTGGGTCGACGCGCGCGATTATTCCCTCGTTCAGATTCAGGGTACCCCCTCCAAAAGCCCCTCCATGTTCTCAGGGGCCACGCTGATGATGCGCCAGTACGCCAATGTACAGGGCTTTGCCGAGGCCACGCATGCCCGCGCCGTTTCCAGCAGCTTCATGTTCGGCCCAACGATCGTCACCATCGACTACAGCAACTACTCCATTGAGCTCGTTCCATCCAAATGATCTCCGTCGCTCTCGAAATTCCAACTGCGACAGTGATCTACCTCACTCCAACCACCCCATTCTTGCTCTATACTGACCCCGTGACTCCGATCTTCGGTGACTGGAAACTCGATGCCGCGCTCGCCTCCTGCCTCCTGCTGGGCCTCCGCCACGGTTTCGATTACGATCACCTCGCGGCCATCTCCGACATCACCGCCGTTCAGCGCAACTGGCGCAGCGGATTGCGTTTAGGCATGACTTACGCCCTCGGCCACGCCTTCACGGTCGCCGCCCTCGGCATTTTCGTCCTTCAAATGCACCTCGGCCTGCCTCAAGGCCTCGACCACTGGACCGAGCGCCTCATCGGCCTCACCCTCATCGTCCTCGGCATCGGCGTCGTCGCCGGCATCCTCCGCAAAGACGCCCACGGCCACTCCCACTCGCGCATTGAGAGCCGTCTCGCCATCGCCATCAACGGCGTCCTCTGGATCGCCTGGCAAGTCCGCCGCCTTTGGAACCATCAGGCCCCCAAGCCGGACCGTTTCCAGTGGATGTACACCGGAAAATCCGTCTTCCTCATCGGCATGCTCCACGGCGTTGGCGCTGAAACCCCCAGCCAGCTCGCCCTCTTTTTCCTCACCGCCAATCTCGGTGGAACATCCCGCGGCATCATGGGCCTGGTCGCCTTCTCCGCCGGCCTCGTCGCCATGAACGCCCTCATGACCGCCTCCATGGGCGGAGCCTTTAGCGCCACCGGACACCACCCCCGCTTCTACCACGCCATCGCATGGGCCGGCGCGGCCTATAGCTGCATCATCGGCGTCATCTTCCTCTTCGGTATCTCCGACCACCTCCCGCCCCTCGGCTAGCCGCACCAGCCTCTGAAATCCATTGAACAAATCCCAACCGACAGCCGGCAATGGTCTGCGGTGGAGATTCAGCGCACAAAATACGCCTCAACGCCAAACCTGTCCCGAATTGCTCAGACGATGAACCTTCCCCGGATTTCCAATTTTGGGAAGACTACAAGACCGTGCCACAGTTTGGGATAGGTCCCACGCTACGTGATGAATGTCACGGCCCTTGCCAAGCCTCCGCTCGTACAACAAGACTAGACAACCGCGGACGCCAACACCCAGGGTCTCCGGAGCATTTGGGAGGGAATTGTGCCAGCTTTCACACCTCCGCCGCTGCCAAGCGACGACAAACGTTGGAAGATCGTGAACGGCACCATGCGCAAAAATGGGTTTGCCCGCCACGCACTCATTGAAACGCTCCACACCGTGCAGTCGTCGTTCGGTTACCTCGACGACGATTCCATCCGCTTTGTCGCCCGCTCCCTGCGCGTGCCGCTCAGCCAGGCCTACGGCGTGGTCACGTTCTATCACCACTTCAGCCTCAAGCCCCCCGGCAAGCACACCATGACCATCTGCACCGGCACGGCGTGCTACATCAAGGGAACCGACAAGCTGGTTGCCGCTGCCGAAAAGCGCCTCGGCATTCCCCAGGGCCAGACGACAAAAGACGGCAAAATCAGTCTCATGACCGCCCGCTGCGTCGGTGCCTGCGGCCGCGCCCCTGTGATCCTCGTTGACGGCGAACTGCATGGCCAGATGCCAAGCGAGCAGATGCTCGAACAACTGGAAAGGTGGGCAGTCGAATGACCTTCGAAGAGCTCGAACAAATCGCCGAATCCACCCGCGCCGAATATGCCAAATACGATCACGAAATCAACGTCTGCATGGGTACCGGCTGTCTCAGCCAGCACTCCGACCAGTTGAAAGACGCGCTCGCCAAGGCCGTTGCCGACCAGGGCAAGAACGTCTTCGTGCGCCGCACCGGCTGCATGGGACTCTGCGCCGCCGGCCCGCTGGTTCTCGTGGACCCGGAAGAGATTCTCTATCAGCATTGCAAAGCCGACAACGCAGAGACCATCGCTGCCAGTCTCGGCGGCGAGCCCGTGGCCGAGCTGCAATGCAATCTGCGCGAGCACTTCGACCAGCAAGTCCACGTCGTCCTTGAAAACTCCGGCCACATCGATCCGGAAAAAATTGACGACTACATCGCCCGCGACGGCTACCAGGCCCTCCTCACCGCCCTCAGCGACATGACCCCCAACGGCGTCATTCGCCAGATCACTGAGAGCGGCCTCCGCGGACGCGGCGGCGGCGGTTATCCCACCGGCCTCAAGTGGGGCACAGTTGCCAAGGCCCAGGGCGACATCAAATACATCATCTGTAACGGAGACGAGGGCGACCCCGGCGCGTTCATGGACCGCAGCGTACTCGAGAGCGACCCGCAGCGCGTGATTGAAGGCATGTCCATCGCCGCCTACGCCGTTGGCGCCAGCAAAGGCTACGTCTACGTCCGCGCCGAATATCCGCTCGCCGTGGCGCGTCTCACCAACTGTCTCCGCGATGCCCGCCGCCGCGGCCTGCTGGGCAACAATATCTGCAACACGCCCTTCAACTTCGACGTTGAAATTCGCCTCGGCGCAGGAGCCTTTGTCTGCGGTGAAGAGACCGCCCTCATCGCATCCATTGAAGGAAAGCGCGGAACGCCCAAGCCCCGCCCGCCCTATCCGGCCGTCAGCGGCCTCTGGGGCAAGCCTACCCTCATCAACAACGTTGAAACCTTCGCCAACATCGCCCCCATCATCCGCAAAGGCGGCAAGTGGTTCGCCGGCATGGGTTCCGAGCGCAGCAAGGGCACCAAGGTCTTCGCGCTTACCGGCAAAATCACCAACACCGGCCTGGTCGAAGTGCCCATGGGCATCAAACTCCGCGACATCATTGAAGGCATCGGCGGAGGCGTCCCCGACGGCCACACCTTCAAGGCTGTCCAGACCGGCGGCCCGTCCGGCGGCTGTCTTCCCGCGGAACTGCTCGACATCGGCGTCAGCTACGATGCCCTCGTCAAAGTCGGCGCCATGATGGGCTCCGGCGGCATGATCGTCATGGACGATACCTCCTGCATGGTCAACGTCGCCCGCTTCTTCATCGAGTTCTGCATGACCGAGTCCTGCGGCAAGTGCATCCCCTGCCGCGCCGGCACCGCCCAGATGCACACCCTGCTCACCCGCATCTGTAACGGCTCCGGAACCATGGCCGACCTCGACCTCCTCGTCGATCTCTGCTCAACGGTCAAAGAGACCAGCCTCTGTGGCCTCGGTCAAACCGCGCCCAACCCCGTGCTCAGCACGCTGAAGTACTTCAAACACGAGTACATCGACCACATTGTCCACAAGCGCTGTCCGGCCGGTGTCTGCGACATTCAAGCCCCGGCAGCCAATGCAGCTACTTCGGAGGTGTTGGCATGAGCACCGGTGCGGAAGTCAAAACCCTCGTAATCGATGGCCACGAAGTCAGCGCCCGCGCCGGCCAGACCATCCTTGAAGTGGCCCGCGAAAACAACATCGAAATTCCCACCCTTTGTCACCTCGAGGGACTCAGCGATGTCGGCGCCTGCCGCCTCTGCGTCGTCGAAGTCAAAGGCAACACCAAGCTCTTTCCCGCCTGCGTGACCACCGTCTTTGAAGGCATGGAGGTCACCACCGTCACTGAGCGCCTTCAGAAGCACCGCAAGACCATCCTCGAACTGCTCTTCGCAGAGCGCAACCACATCTGTTCGGTCTGCGTCTCCAACGGCCACTGCGAATTACAGACACTCGGCCAGCAGCAGGGCGTCACCCACGTCCCACTGCCCTACCGCAATCCCGAGCTCCCCGTCGATGCCTCCCACGAGCGCTTCACGCTCGATCACAACCGCTGCATCCTCTGCACCCGCTGCGTCCGCGTCTGCGCCGAGATTGAAGGCGCCCACGTCTGGGACGTGATGGGCCGCGGCATCGACTCCATGATCATCTCCGACCTCAACGATCCCTGGGGAGAATCCAGCTGCACCCGCTGCGGCAAGTGCGTCCAGGTCTGCCCCACCGGCGCTCTGTTCGACAAGAGCAAGGTCGGCGTCGACCACCCCAAGTACCCCGACTTTCTCCCCTACCTGAACCTCATGAGGGAAGCGCAATGAACAAACTCAAAGTGGCAACAGTCTGGCTTGACGGATGTTCCGGCTGTCACATGTCGATCCTCGATATGGATGAACGCCTCATCGCCCTGACCGAGTTCATCGACATCGTCTACAGCCCCATTGTCGACGCCAAGGAGTTCCCCGACCAGGTCGACATCGCCCTCGTCGAGGGCGCCGTCGCCTCGGTCGACGACGAGAAGAAGATCAGGAAGATTCGCGCTCACTCCAGGCTCCTCGTCGCCATGGGAGACTGCGCCGTCGCGGGCAACGTCCCCTCCATGCGCAATCCCATCGGTCCCGAGGCTATCCTCGACCGCGCCTATATTGAGAACGCCGACTGCCAGCAGCAGATTCCCTGTGTCGTGGTTCCCGCGCTTCTCAAGACCGTCCGGCCCATCCACGAATTCGTCAAAGTGGACGTCTTTCTTCCCGGCTGTCCGCCCTCGGCCGACACCTTCCACTCCGCGCTCACTGCGCTGGCAACCGGTGCCTCGCTCGACGTCCCAGCCCTCACCCGTTTTGGAGCATAAGAAGAATCAGCGAAATTCGCAGTTTTGGAATTCAAAGTTTTGGGAATTCGCAGTTTTGAAAGGGCACGACTTTAGTCGTGCCGAAAAGAGGCCAGAAAACAGCCGGGGCTTTAGCCCCTGAGGGAATGCGAACTTCTGATACTCACCTTGTTCACAGTTCCCCTAAACCGTCTGGAGATTCACCAATGAGCCAAACCATCACCATCGATCCAGTCACACGCCTCGAAGGCCACGGCAAAATCACCATCCAGCTCAACGGCCAGGGCGAAGTCGAAGATGCGCACTTTCACGTCACCCAGGTTCGAGGCTTCGAGCGCTTCTCCCAGGGCCGCCCGTTCTACGAGATGCCTTCGCTGATGGCCCGCATCTGCGGCATCTGCCCCGTCTCGCACCTCATCGCCTCCGCCAAGGCCTGTGAAGCCATCATGTCCGTCCGGATTCCGCATACCGCCGCTCAGTTGCGCCGCATGCTCAATCTCGCCCAGATGGTCCAGTCCCACGCCCTGAGCTTCTTCTATCTCGCCTCGCCCGATCTGCTTCTCGGCATGGAGTCCGACCCCGTCGCCCGCAACATCTTCGGCGTCGTCGCCGCCCAGCCCCAGCTCGGCCGCGCCGGCATAGCTCTGCGCCGCTTCGGACAGCACATCATTGAGCTTCTCGGCAACAAGCGCATCCATCCCGGATGGGTCGTTCCCGGCGGCGTCACCGAGCCTCTCGCCCCCGCCAAGCGCGACGAAATCCTCGCCATGATCCCCGAGGCCTATGCCAACATCGGTCTCACCCTCGCCGCATACAAGCAGATCGCCGACTCCTTCAAGCCGGAGATTGAAATCTTCGCAAATTTCCCCACCAACTACCTCGGCCTCATCAACGAAGACGAGTCGGTTGAATTCACCGACGGCGCCCTGCGCCTCATCGATCCCACCGGCGCCATCATCGAGGACGGCATCACCGCCACCCGCTACAGTGAGGTCATCGGAGAAGCCGTCGAGCCCTACAGCTACACCAAGTTCGCTTACTACAAGCCGCTCGGCTATCCCGCGGGCAGCTATCGCGTCGGCCCACTCGCCCGCCTCAACATCGCCAAATCCATGGGCACCCCGCAAGCCGACAAGGAACTGGTCGAGTTCAAGCAGTTAGCCGCCGGTCCCGTGCAAAGCTCCTTCCACTACCACCACGCGCGCCTCATCGATATCCTGTACGGCATCGAGAAAATCGAGCAGATCCTTGCCGACACACTCATCCTCGACAAGCATGTCCGCGCCAGCGCCGGTGTCAACCGCCTCGAAGGCGCAGGCCAGGCCGAAGCCCCGCGCGGAACCCTCCATCACCACTACAAGGTCGACGAGAACGGCCTCATCACCTGGGCCAACCTGGTCATCGCCACCGGCCAGAACAACAACGCCATGAACCTCGGCGTCCTGCAAGCCGCAAAAGAGTATGTCAAGGAAGGAAAATTCACCGCCGGCGCTCTGAATCGCGTCGAAGCCGTCATCCGCACCTTCGACCCATGCCTGAGCTGTTCCACCCACGCCTTCGGCCAGATGCCGCTAATCCTGACTCTGCTCAACGCCGACGGCGAACAAGTAGACCAGCTCATCCGTTAGTCTTCATCCGGGCGGCTAAAATGCGGGTGCCCCATCCTTCGCCTTTTTCCTGGCGAAGGGTGGGAAGGCACAAACCTCAACCATCCCACTCTCGACCCGCCAACAAAGGTGGGTGCCCCATCCATTCCGCGCGACCGGGGCCCCCACAGACAGGTCTTCGTCTGTGGGGTGGCTGGGCGGAATGGGTGGGAAAGCACGATGCAGAATCAACCCAAATCCCGCGTCCTCATCCTCGCCTGCGGCAACACCCTCCGTAGCGACGACGGCGTCGGCCCCTGGCTAGCCGACTGGGCCGAACAGCACTTCGCATCTCAACCACAAATCCGCGTAATCTCCCGCCAGCAATGGACCCCCGACCTCGCCGAAGACATCGCCCACGCTGAATCCGTCCTCTTCATCGACTGCTCAGTCCAATCCGCCCCCGGCTCCATCAAGTTCACCCGCATCGAGCCCTCCGAATCCAGGCAAGGACTCGCCACCCATCACCAGGGCGCGCCTGAACTCCTTGCCCTCGCATGCGAACTCTACAGCGCCCAACCCAAAAACGCCCTGCTCCTAACCATCGGCGCCGCCTCAACCGAGTTGGGAGAAACCCTAAGCACCGCCATAACCGCAGCTCTGCCCCAGGCCTGCAGCCTCCTCGAACGCACCATCCAAGCCTGGTCGCAATAAGCCCGCTCATTCCTTCAAATAACCCGCCAGCTTGAACGAATATGCGTAGTCGCCCTTCAACGCCCCATGCAATACAATTCGCGTCCCATTCGCCTGCACCTTCGCCCCAAGTTCATCCGAATCGCCCAGTTGCGTAATCGGCACACCCAACTTCGCGGGTAGATCGGGCATCGTAATCGTCCGCCCCTTCGGCTTACCCAGCACGGTCACATACAAATCGTGCCCTTTGCGCGTAAACCGCAAATCGTCCCCCTCCGCGCTCTTCCCCGCCGCCTGCGTCCAAGGCGTCGTATCGTAAATCGCCTCCCCATTCTGCTTCAGCCACGCCCCCAGCGCCTTCAGCCTCTCCATCTGCACCGCCGGAATCGTCCCATCCGCCTCCGGCCCCACATCCAGCAGCAGGTTCCCGTTCTTGCTCACAATGTCCACCAACAGCGCAATCAACTCGCCCGGCGCAATCGTCTCCGCCTCGCCCTCTGCGCGGTTGTAGCCGAACGACCGCCCCAGCCCGCGATTCTCCTCCCACTTCTTCGGCGCAATCGCGTCCAGCTTCCGGTACTCCTGCGTGACGAAGTCCGTGTGCTTCACCCCCAGCCGGTCGTCAACCACGCCATCGGGAACGGCGTTGTAGTAATCCGCCTCCACCTGCAGCGGCCGTCCGCTCTTCGGCCAATCAATGTCGTTCCACAGCAGCGACGGATGATACCGATCGATCAATTCATGGATTTGCCTGAAGACATAATCGCCATAAGCCTGGCTCTGCGGCTTGGTCGTCTCGTAGTCGGCGGCCTTTTCGATCGGCCCGAACTTGAACGTCCAGTCGAACCCGCCCGAGTAGTAGAAGCCCATCCGCATCCCATGCGCCCGCACGGCATTGGTGAGCTCACCCACAATGTCCCGCGTGGCATGGCGCCGGTCTTCGGCAAGGGTAGGATTCGGCGCCTGGCTCGGCCACATCGAAAAGCCATCGTGGAATTTGGTTGTGAAAACCACATAGCGCGCGCCGGTATCTTGAAAGATCTTGGCCCAGGAATCGGGATTCCATTGCGCGCTTTCCCGGTCGAAGACCGGAACGAAGTCGTAGTACTTGAAATTGGCCCCGTAGTGCTGGCGGTGATAGGCCTGCGTCGCCGACCCATCGATCTGCATCACGTTGGAATACCACTCGGCGTACGGGTTGTTGCGGATGAAATCGGTGGAGTCGAAGTCATGATCCGGGTGCGACAGCGGCGCCCACCCAGGCACGGAATATGGGCCCCAGCACACAAAGATCCCGAATTTCGCCCCCGCATACCACTCCGGCAGCGGATGCTGGTCCAGCGACTCAGCCGTCGGCTCATACTTGACCGGAGACTGCGCGCCGACCCCACTGCAAAGGAACATCCCCAATCCAGCCCAGATCAACAACCTGCGAATCATCTCCGCCCCGCTCCTCAAATTCCCCAAGTGCTTCGCCTTCGATTGTTTCCCGCGATCGATGCCTTCACATCACCGCGCGTACCCGGAGAGTTTGAACGAGTATGCATACTCCCCCTTCAATTGCGCCGGCAGCAAAATCCGTGTTCCCCCCGCCTGCACCTTCGCCCCAAGTTCATTCACGCTGTCTCCAAGCTGCGTAATCGGCACACCTAACTTCGCGGGTAGATCCGCCATCGTAATTGTCCGCCCCTTCGGCTTCCCGAGCACAGTCACAAACAGATCGTTTCCCCTGCGCGTAAACCGCAGCTCGTCCCCCTCCGCGCTCTTCCCCGCCGCCTGCGTCCAAGGCGTCGTATCGTAAATCGCCTCCCCATTCTGTTTCAGCCAAGCCCCCAGCGCCTTCAGCCGCTCCATCTGCACCGCCGGAATCGTCCCATCCGCCTCCGGCCCCACATCCAGCAGCAGGTTCCCGTTCTTGCTCACAATATCCACCAGCAGCGCAATCAACTCGCCCGGCGCAATCGTCTCCGCCTCGCCCTCTGCGCGGTTGTAGCCGAACGACCGCCCCAGCCCGCGGCACTCCTCCCACTTCTTTACGCTGATCTTGTCCAGCTTCTCGTACTCCGGTGATGTAAAGTCCGAGTGCGCAATCCCAAACCGGTCGTCGATCACCCCATCCGGCACCGCGTTGTAGTAGTCCGCTTCCACCTCCAGCGCCTTGCCCGTCTTCGGCCAGTCAATGTCGTTCCATAGCAGCATCGGGTGATACTTCGCAATCAGCTCGTGAATCTGCGCATTGGCATACTTCCCATACGCCTCGCTCTCCGGCTTAACCGCGTCATAATCCGCATTCACCTCGATCGGCCCCGAATTAAACGTCCAGTCGTACCCGCCCGAGTAGTAAAGCCCCATCTTCAGCCCCTGCTTCGATACCGCCGCCGTCAGGTCTCCCACAATATCTCGCTCCGCGTGCCTCTCGTTCAACGGCAGCGTCGGGCTGGGATTCGGCGTCGTGCTCGGCCACAGCGTGAATCCCTCATGGTGCTTACTCGTCAGCACAACGTATTTCGCCCCCGCCTCGCGAAACACCGCCGCCCACTCATCGGGATTCCACTTCTTACTCTCGCGATTGAACGTCTCCGCAAACTGGTAGTAGTCGTGATGCGGCCCATAGTGCTCGCGATCGTAAGCCTCGGTTGGCGACCCCGGAATCCGCACCGTGTTCAAGTACCACTCCGCATACGGGTCGTACTTGATGTAATCGTTGTTCCCGAAATCATGATCCGGATGGTTCAGCGGCGCCCACCCCGGCACCGAGTAGAGGCCCCAGTGAATGAAAATCCCCAGCTTCGCCCCCGCATACCACTCCGGCAGCGGATGCTTATCCAGCGACTCGATCGTCGGCTCATACTTCACCGGCGCCTGCGCCGCGCACATGCAGCACATCGAAAGAACAATACCTGCAACCCATCCGAAAAGACTTTGCCTACGTAGCATCTCTGCTTCCCTTCTACAAATGCGATCTTATCTCTTGGCCGTCGAAAGGCCGTGCCAAATCCTTCGAACGATCCTGTAAACCATCCAGAGAAGGGTTGCCAACCCGCACAGAAGCCCGAAGATCTTCCATTTCAACTGCTCCGCAACATGGCGGACGACTCTTAGCATGTCAAACTCGGTCCATTCCTCGCGAATCCTGCCATCCACGATGCGCCACACCGTGATGCCTCGCACCTCAAGCTTTGCTCCGGTCGCAGGCAACGGGCTGGCCGCAGCGGTGTTGGTCCCGCGCAGCGTCCACATCACGGTCACCAGGTCGCCCTCGGCCACCATCCGATTCACAGCAATTTTCAAGTCGGGAAGAGCCTGCTTCTCCCAGTGAACCGCCGCCTGATCTTCCTGCAGACTGAAATCCTTGTGCAATCCATGGTTTACGAAGTTCGGGGCGTAAATCTCGTCCGCAACCTGGAACTTCCCTTGATTAAATATCTCTTCAAAGACCCGCCTGGCAACGGCCTTGTTCATCTCCTGCTGCGAAGCAGCCACTGGAACTGCGGGCGTCTGCGCAGGAGCGCTCACCGCGAATGCCGGCGCGCAGGTCAGGAGCACCAGAGCAATGGTCTTTCTCATGGACTTCCTCCTTGCTGAAACGCCTCTCAGGCCACCCAGCCCGCGCTTCGGAACAATCCCGCCCCGCTCGGTGTCTAATTGAAGAGCACCGGCTCAAACGGCAAGACTCAGGCTGGACTCGCCAGTATACGCTCCAAACTGAACGCTGAAGGGAGTCTTTCTGTGCTCGAACTCCGCCGCGTCTCCAAGCACTTCTCCGGCATTCCTGCGGTCGACGACGTCAGTTTCACCGCCCGCCCCGGCGAAGTCACCGGCTACCTCGGTCCCAACGGCTCCGGCAAATCCACCACCATGAAGATGATCACTGGCCTGATTGAGATGACCCTCGGCCACATCCTCTTTGAGGGCAAGCCGATTCAGGACGACCTGATCGCCTATAAACGCCGCATGGGCTACG
>Ga0302278_10006540_pt1 | contig 11070 bp, 9 predicted proteins | sample III_Bog_N3_2_FD_194543 | JGI IMG/M metagenome (GOLD analysis project Ga0302278, IMG submission 194543) | Peat permafrost microbial communities from Stordalen Mire near Abisko, Sweden - III_Bog_N3_2 | ecosystem: Environmental > Terrestrial > Soil > Wetlands > Peat | place: Sweden: Abisko... | reverse complement strand
CGCTCGGACTTCTGCCGTCTCCGCTGCGACGCCGGCGGCAGGTTCATCCGGGGGTTCAACTCGGTCTCCACGAGTACCGGCACGGCGACGAACTGGCCGCTGCCATGCGCAACGGTGCGGCTGATGTGGCGATCGGCCCAACGCCGGATGACTGGTCCGGCGATCTCCTGAGCCTCGGAGACGAAGAGCTGCTCATCGTGCTGGCGAGCGACGACCCTCTCGCTGGATGGCAAGGGCCAGTTGAGCTGGCCCTCCTCGCTGATCGGGCCTGGGTGCATTTTGCCCCGGAACACGGTCTCGCCGAGCTGCTGGACAAGGCCTGCGCTCAAGCGGGATTTAGCCCCAAGGTCGCCCTGCGCGCCGAGCAGACGGCAAGTGCCCCTCTGCTCGCCGCCGCCGGACTCGGTCCCACCCTGGTTCCCGCGTCGATCATCTCGGTCGGTTTCGATGGATTGATCTTCGAGACTTCGCCGCCGACCAGACGACCGTTGGCCGTCTACCACCGCCCGAGTGCCGACCCACTGACCGTCGAGTTTTCCCGCTCGATTGCCGCGGAGGTTGAGCTCATGCCGCCACACATCGCCATGCGGCTCCGGCTGATGGAACGAACGAGACCCACAACGTCACCCTGAACGTCACCCTCATCCGCTCGCCGGGTCCTGGTGCGAAGGGTGACGAGTCTGGTGGGCCGTGCGAGTCTCGATCTCGCCACCTTGGGATTAAAAGTTAGACCTGGTCGATTTCAGGGCTCGCCGGCGGTGACAGAAACCGACCGTGAGCTGCACGCATGTTCTCACCGCTCATCAGCCATCGCGTGCTTTCGCCGGGAGTTGTAGTCACGTTGTAGTCACGAACCAGGAACTTCACACGACTATCGGATAACTATGCGACAACCTTTGCTCCTCCGGTAGACTGTTTACAGACGTGGTCGCGAGGAACAGAGCAGGGTTGTCACCCTTCGGTACATAGCGAAGGTGAGCGCGAGGAACCAAGCTTCAATCTATTGCGGTCAGAAGTGTCTCCCTTGATCGCCCTTATTCTCATTTAACCAGTCGACTTCAGCGTGGACGAAACGACGGCTTTGTCGGCCAGGCTCGACCGGATCGTTTCTCACCGGCCACGTTGACAGGGGCAAAGTCTGCCGACCGGTCGACCTCGCGGTTGAGAATCGATTGGAGAGCTTCAGGTTCGCAACGCCGGCTCGACAGGCTTGTTCGCTGCTCGGCGTGGTATCGGAGCGAACGGTCCGACGGATGGCCTCCGCCGTCAGCCTCTCAATCTCTTCGCGGTCCAGCCGCAGGCTCCGAGGGTTCGGGGCTGAGTCTCTGAGTTCCGATGACGGAGAGCAGTTGGAGCTTTTCGTGGCCCTCACTTCCTGGGGAGGCGTCAAAGACGAGTAGGGCTTGATCCTGGTTCTCGGTGAAGAGGATTTGGCAGTCGAGTTCGATGTTGCCCAGATCGTGATGGACGATCGTCTTGTGACTACCGGTGTGGGCCTCAACTTCATGATGGTTCCAGACAGACTCGAATTCCGGGCTCTCTTTGAGAAGTTGGGCCACGATGCCGGCACCTTGGCCGTCCGGGTCGCTTCGAGATAGGGAAGCTCTGAGGGCCGATACCACGGATCGCCCTTGGTACTCACGGTCCGCCTCGGGATAGACGGCTCGTTCTGTGGGATCGGTGAACCAGCGGTACACGACGCTTCGGGAAGCACCGGTGAACTGGGTCTGCTCCCCTAGGAGGGCGATGGCGAGGCGGTTCTGGGCGAGTGTTTCACCTAGGTCGGACATGACCTGGGCGGGGGTGTCGTCGAGGCGGTCGAGCACCTTCATGAGCGTGGGGCTGACATGGTCGGAGCGACGGACACGGATCGGGGCGGTGTGACCAGCGAGGCGGAAGAGGTGATCACGCTCGTCGAGGGTCAGTCGAAGGCCGCGGGCGATCGCGGCAACCATCTGTTCGGAAGGTTGCGGGCCACGTTGTTGCTCGAGCCGGGCGTAGTAGTCCGTTGACATGCCTGTTAGCTGGGCAACCTCTTCACGGCGTAGGCCGTTGGTGCGGCGTCGGGGCCCCCGAGTCATACCGACATCGCCAGGTTGGATTGCCTCGCGCCGGCTACGCAGGAAGTCAGCAAGCTGCGCTCGGTCCATGGCTCCAGTATGGACCTTCTCTCTGCGGCCGAGCCAGGGAGCGGCAGTCCACCTTTTGGGCTGGCCTGTTGGGAGCGCCACGCACCCCGAAAGGCCGATGACAGGTGTCCAGCGGGGTGTCCGTGGACCGCCAGTCCATGGATCGAGGTGTGTCCGTGGACCGCCAGTCCATGGATCGACGCTCCCCTTTCGCCCGGCGCCGATCTGGCTCATCGTGGATGGAGCGGTTTGATTCCACATTCGCTCCCCAGTGACGATCAAGGACCAAAAGATGACGACCTACCGATCCATGCAGGTAGACGAACCAGGAGCTGAACTCCATCTTGTCGAGAAGGAGATCCCTGAGCCAGGCGCCGGAGAGGTGCGGGTGATCGTCGAGGCCGTCGGGATCTGCCATAGCGACTCGATCTTCATCAGCGGGTTTATGCCCGGCGTGACGTTCCCACTGGTGACAGGACACGAGATCGCCGGTCGCATCGACACCTTTGGTGAGGGCGTCGAAGGGTTTGAGCCCGGCCAGCGGGTCGCGGTGGGATGGTTCGGCGGCAACTGCGGGTACTGCGTGGCCTGTAGGGAGGGTGACGCCATCAACTGCGTCCGGCTGCAGACCCCTGGACTCTCCTATCCAGGAGGGTTTGCCGATGCCATCATCGTGCCCTCCTCGGCATTGGCACGCATCCCCGACGACTTCAAGGCAGCGGAGGCTGCCCCGATGGGGTGCGCCGGAGTCACGACGTTCAATGCGCTTCGGCGCAGCGCAGCGCGCCCGGGAGATCTGGTTGCCGTCCTCGGTCTCGGTGGGCTGGGTCACCTCGGTGTCCAGTTCGCGGCCGCGCTCGGCTTCGAGACCGTAGCTGTCGCCCGCGGGGCCGACAAGGAATCCTTGGCGCAAGAGCTCGGGGCACACCACTACATCGACAACACGACTCAAGACGTGGCCTCAGAACTGCAGGCTCTCGGCGGAGCGAAGGTGGTGGTCGGCACGGTGACAGACAACGCCGCCATGACCGACACACTGGGCGGCCTCACCCACCGAGGTGAACTAATCGTGGTTGGCGTCAATCCCGAGCCGTTCGAGGTCAACCCGTTCGCACTGATGGGCGAGCACAAGATGTACACCCACGCGTCGGGCACGTCACGCGAAGTCGAAGAGACGCTTCATTTCGCTGCGCTTACCGGCGTTCGACCCATGATCGAAGAGGTCCCGCTCTCCGAGGCCGGTTCGGCTTTTGAGCGAATGGTGTCGGGCAAGGCCCGCTTCCGAATGATCCTCACCACCGGTAACTGAACCGATACCCGAGCATAGAAGCTATCGCCATGTCTATAGTCCTCATCACCGGGGCGGCAACCGGGATCGGCAACCTCACCGCAAGATCACTCGCTGACGACGGCCATACCGTCTACGCCTCCATGCGCAACCTTGCTGGCCGGAATTCCAAACATGCGGACGAGTTGCTTGACGTGGCGCAGAGCGACGATGTTGACCTCAGAGTTGTCGAACTCGACGTACAGTCTCAGGACTCGGCCGACTCGGCCGTCAAGACGATTCTGGCCGAGAGTGACCAGCTGGACGTCGTCGTACACAACGCCGGACACCTTTATATCGGCTACGCGGAGGCCTTCACGGCCGAAGATATCGCCCATCTCTTCGACATCAATGTGATCGGCCTGCAGCGCGTAAACCGCGCAGCGCTGCCCCACATGCGGGACCGACGCTCGGGGACTCTGATCTACGTTGGCAGCACCAGCACCATCAGCGTGCCACCGTTCCTCGGCCCGTATGTGGCCTCAAAGGCTGCCTTCGACGCCCTGGCCCACACCACCGCCTACGAGGTCGGCCAGTTCGGTATCGAGACCACGATCGTCATGCCTGGTGCATTCACGCGGGGAACCGAGCACTATCCCAATGCCAGCCAGGCCAGCGACGAGGAAACAACTCGCGCCTATGCGGCGCTCGATTCGATGGTCGCCCGAAGCGAGGAAGCAGCCGAGGGGCTGTTTGCCCTCGATCTCGATGCCGACCCGATCAGCATCGCCCGGGAGATTTCGCGCATCCTTTCACTTCCCGTGGGAGCCAAGCCGTTCCGCAGCGTGATTGACTTCACCGACGCTGGGGTCAAGGAACTCAGCGTCGAGGCGGTCAATGGTGTCGCCCGCCGACATCAGGAGAGCTTCATCACTCGCATGGGCTTCGGCGAACTTCTTGAACTCCGGCCGTGATGGTTGGGCCAAGCGTGCACCTTCCCCCGTTCAAGAGCACAGATCCTGAACGATCTGTAGCGGGAGTCGGTCCCGTATCGAAAGCACGGAGTGGCGCTCCCTGGATGAGCGCTCCTCTTACACCACGACCGTGAGGGGCCAATAATCGAGGTAAGAGAAGTATCTATCCGTATCAGCCACACGGGCTCGGCGAAACTTTGACAGCTACGCCGAATACGCAGGAGATATCGAGAGAAAAGGACGGAAAACACATGAGCCCGAACAATGACAAATGGATTGCTGAAGATCTTCCGAGCATGTCTGGCCGAACGGTGGTGATCACGGGCGCCTCCAGTGGACTCGGCGCGATCACCGCTCGGGAGCTGGCCCGGGCTGGGGCAAGAGTGGTGATGGCGGTGCGAGATACGAGCAAGGGCACGCGTGTCGCCCGGACCATTCCGGGAAAGACCGAAGTGCTGGAGCTTGACCTCACCAGTTTGGCATCGATCAACAGGTTCGCAGATTCCTGGAGGGGTGAAGTCGACGTTCTGATTAACAACGCCGGAGTTATGTACGCCCCCGAGGGTCGCACCTCCGACGGGTTCGAGCTGCACATCGGGACCAACCACCTCGGACACTTCGCACTGACCAATCTTCTGCTTCCTCACATCACCGACCGGGTCGTCACGCTGACCTCCAATCTTGCTTCGGGTGGGAAGATCGATCTGGATGACTTGAACTGGGAGCACCGGCCGTACAAGGCATCGCAGGCCTACTCTGACTCCAAACAGGCCAATATCCTCTTCACCGATGAGTTGCAGCGGCGACTGTCCAAGTCGGGCAGCTCTATCCGCGGAATCTCAGCACACCCTGGCGTGGCCAAGACCAACCTGATCAGCCATGCTGGTGGATTCGTCGGGACCATGAACAGGCTCGTGGTGAGTGTGATCGCTCAGAGCGCGGAGCACGGCGCATGGCCGTCGCTGTTCGCCGCCTCCCAGGACATCCCAGGGGGCTCATTCGTGGGACCCAACGGTCCTGGCCACATGCGCGGGTACCCGGAACTGGCCAAGGCGCCGAAGTCCTTACAGGACCCAGACACGGCTTCCAAGCTATGGGGTCTTTCCGCGCATCTCACACATACAGATGTGACAAGCCGCAGTGAGAGCACCACCCGATAATGGCCAATTCCAGACGCGTGTTGCTAGGTAGAGAAAGGAAGATCTATGACGATTCTTGAGGCCGAAGACAGGTCAGGTACGTTCACAACACACAGGTTCGCCGAGCAGATCGTGGACCTCGGTGAGGTTCGCCTGAACTACAGCACTCTCGGAGACTCCTCCAAGCCGGCGCTCCTCCTGATTCCCAGTCAGACCGAGTCCTGGTGGGGCTATGAGGCTGCCCTACCCCTGCTGGCAGAGCACTTTCAGACCTACGCCGTCGATCTGCGCGGGCAAGGCCGTTCGACATGGACGCCGGGCCGTTACAACCTGGACAACTTTGGTAACGATCTCGTCCGGTTCATCGACCTCGTGATCGGACGACCAACCCTAGTCAGTGGGAACTCTTCAGGCGGACTCGTTTCAGCATGGTTGTCCGCCTTCGCCAAGCCCGGCCAGATACGAGGCGCCGTCTGGGAAGATGCACCGCTCTTTGCCTCCGAGGTCAACCCGGCATGCGGCCAATCGAGCCGTCAAGCGCTGGGACCAATCATGGATCTGTGGAGCAAGTGGCTCGGTGATCAATGGTCGATCGGCGATTGGTCAGGAATGCAAGCGGCGGCGCCAGTAGAGCTTCCATTCAGGATGGTGATCGCCAATGAGGGGATGCAAGTCAAGCGGGACGGGGACGATGCTGTGAGCGCGCCGGAGGGTCCACCTCAGAACTTCAAGGAATACGACCCGGAGTGGGCACGCGCGTTCTCTGCCGGTACGGCGATGTCAGGTTGCGACCACGCCCGCATGTTGGAGAGTGTGCGAGTGCCAGTTCTATTCACGCACCATTTCCGTCAGCTCGAAGCGGGTACTGGCGCCCTCATGGGGGCGATCTCCGATGTACAGGTCCAACAGGTGCGTGAACTTGTCACTGCCGCAGGCCAGACGTTCGACTACTTCTCGTTCCCGGAGATGGCTCACCAAATGCACGAGCAGGATCCTGAGCTCTTTGTTCGCCTGATCGACGAATGGGCGGCAAAGTTGACGTGACGTGACGTGACGTGACGTGACGTGACGTGACGTCCATCCGACGGTGCATGGGCCCGCCGACAATCGTCGATGGAGGACGCACGACTTCCGCAGCCGCTCAGCGACCTTAACCGTCCTTCTCGCGGACGCTGTCCTGCAGATTGTCGTATAATTCGCGCAGTTAGCTGCCGTCGGGAATCTTCCGAAACCGTGATCGTTGCAGCTCAGGGCGTCATGCACCGTTTCGCATCGTCCCACGCGTCCCCATCAAACGTACTGATAACGCTGAGGCTTGTTGCGGTCCATGACGGAACCAGGGATTGAATCTTCAGCAACCTCCGTGACCTGTCTGTGACGGAACATCGGCTTGTTATCGACCCCAGCCCCAGCCTGCCACCTCAAACACGACTGTTTGGTCCAGGGTGACTCGATCTCAGGAACTGCCCCTGCGGATGTCGGTGTCACCTTCCTACACCGGCGTCCATAATGCTCAGCCATTTCCAATGTCCTGCCCTCCCGATCGCAGGGAGCGGAACGGCTATCGATGGTGACTGACCGGCACTTCGAGGATGGCTGGAGCTTGTCTAGTCCTTGACTGCGGTCCGCTGGTGGCGTCTGGAAGACTGGAAAAGGAATGCCTGTCGTAGTCAGGAAGCTCTCATGCCTGGCGGTCCTCCATAGCGTGGAGAGCAGCGTTTCCGTACCTGGCCTCGACGCTGCTTTCCCCATCATGGGGTGGACCTCGCGACACCGAGTTCGTGACCAGAGCAACGAACTCAAATCGAGGAGTGAGAGAGGATGTGTTCGTATGAGTGCAGAGGACAAGCTTGCCGTCGCCGAGTGTGTGTATCGGTACGCTATCGGCGTCGACACCCGTGACTGGGCAATGTACCGCTCGGTGTTCGCCGACGAGGTCGAATTCGACTTCTCGAGTTATGGACCGGGGCTGCCGCCGATGACGATGGCGGCTGATGACTGGGTTGCCGCACAGAAGCCGTTGTTCGGGGGCCTCGCTGCGACGCAGCACATGATGTCGAACCCGCTGGTGAAGCTGGAAGGCGACAGCGCGCAGATCACGATGTATATGCGGGCCCACCACGTGTTCGATCCCGAGGATCCGGAGTCCTACTACACGATCGGCGGCTACTACCTGAACAGGCTCGTGCGCGAGGACGGAAATTGGAAGCTGGTGCGGGTCAGGCTCAACGTCACCTGGCGTCTCGGGCATCCCGAAATCATGGAAGCGGCCAGCGCCGCCGGAATCTCAGCACCATCGCAGGGAGAACGTTGACCGCGCTCGCCGATCGACAAGTCGTTGGTCATTGCCAGTCGTTCCTTCCGTGGTTGATCCCGGTGATTACAATTGATCCGTTCGTCAGATGTGAGGTTGGCTGAGCAGGTCCCGTACCCTGCGAGATTCGTGGCCGAGCAGCTCACCTAGCAGTGGATCAGTCCCGGCGAAGAAGCCTGCCGTTGCGGCCTAGTGGATGCCGAGCGTGAATCGGGCCATGAACTCCGGGGTTCCGGTAGCGACTTGACCGGCGACCCAGTCGTTTTCGTCCATGACGGGGTCAAGCAGCCGAACGCTGTGCGGCCGGACGGCGGCGCATGGTCTGGTCGGCGACTTCCGGGCCGCGGTAGACCATGTCCATCGCACCGATGCTCTCCCCGGGCGGGACAATCTCATCGATACGGTCGAGGATCTCGTCCGACAGCGCGACGTCGACCCCAGCAAGCGTGTCCTCTAGCTGCTCCATCGTGCGCGGCCCGGCGATCGCGGAGGTGACCCCCGGGTGCGCGATGACGAACGCCATCGCGAGGTGCGTGAGCTTCACGCCGACCTCGCCGGAGAACGCGATGAGCTCCTCGACGGCGGCGAGACGGCGCTCGTCCCGAAAGTGGCGCATGCCGGTCTTCGTGGAACGGAAGTTGTCGTTTTCCTGCCCCGCCCGGTACCGGCCCGTCAGTGCGCCGCCAGCAAGTGGGCTGTAGACGAGCGTTCCCATGCCGTAGCGTTCGGCGACGGGGAGGATCTCGCGCTCGATCTCGCGGTCGAGGATCGAATAGTTCGGCTGCTCCGTGCGGAATCGCTCGAACCCGCGACGCTCGGACATCCACTGGGCCTCGACGATCTCCGACCCGCGCATCGACGACGTGCCAATCGCGCGAACTTTGCCCTGGCGGATGAGGTCAGTGAGCGCGGAGAGCGTCTCGTCGATGTCCGTGTCCGGGTCCGGCCGGTGCAGCTGGTAGAGGTCGATGTGGTCGGTCTGCAGGCGGCGGAGCGAACGCTCGACGGCCTCCATGATCCAGCGGCGAGAGCCGCCGCGATGGTTGACGTCGTCGTCGACAGGTCCCCAGAACTTTGTGGCGAGGACGACCTCGTCGCGGCGGCCCTTGAGCGCCTCGCCGACAACTTCCTCCGAGTCCCCGTAGCGGTCGGCGGTGTCAACGAAATTGATCCCGGCGTCAAGTGCCCGGTGAATGATGCGGACGCCCTCCTGTCGGTCCGGGTTGCCGAGGGCCCCGAGCATCATCGCGCCAAGCGCGTACGGGGTCACCTTGATGCCGGTACGGCCAAGTGTGCGGCATTTCATGCTGTCTGCTCCTGAGGCTCGTCATCGGGGCACCCGACGGGACGGTGCCCTACGATCGGATAATCGGAACAGCCGTCCGGATCGGCTGCTGCATACCGGAACAATGTTCCCTTACGTTCTCACTATAACCGGAATGGTGTTCCATCTACAAGAGAAGATGTCGTTTGCCTTCCACCACCAACACCGCCACGAGTTCAGCAAGCGGGGAACCGCGCCGGATGCGCGCCGACGCGCGCCAGAACGTCGACGCGCTGCTGGAGGCCGCGAAGGCTGCCTTCTCCGAATCAGGCGTGGACGCGCCCGTACGGTCGATCGCCGCGCGCGCGGGCGTCGGGGTCGGCACGCTGTATCGACACTTCCCTCTCCGATCTGACCTCATCTCGGCGGTGTTCCGACGCGAGATGGATGCGTGCGTCGCGGCTGCGACCGAGATCGAAGCCGCGTACCCTCCCGGCGAAGCGCTCGACCGGTGGATCATGCGTTACACCGAATTCGTCGCCACCAAACGTGGACTCGCAGCAGCGCTGCATTCCGGAGATTCCGCGTACGAGCCGCTCGCCGAGTACTTCTCGACGCGCCTCGCGCCAACGCTCGAGCGACTGCTTGTCGCCGCGACAGAATCCGGAGAGATCAGCCAGGACGTCGACGCAAGCGAATTCCTCAGCGCAGTCGCGAACCTCTGCCACACGGGCGGCCCAGCCGTGATCGAGAGTTCTGGACGCGCGGAGCGCATGGTGCGATTGCTGCTCGCGGGGCTGCGAGCCGAGACCTTCATCTGATTGCGGTCGCGGAGCGGGAGTCCCGGACGTTGATCGCGCTTACCCACCGACACCAACCGCGGCTGCAGTATCAGACCAGTCCTCGCCCACCTCTCCCGCGTGTCCGTTAGCCGAACCTCGCACGGCGACGTCCCAGGCCAGAAAGGGTCGCTGGCCGGAGGCGTCCCGTAGGCCCTGTGCGACGAAGATTCTCGCAGCGGGGCGCCAACTGGGACGGGCGCCGAATTGAAGCAGACCTTCAGCCGAATGCACCACGGGCAGCCACACATAGTGACGCCTTGCATGGCCGACCTGCCGAGCCCCTCAACGTCACCCTGGCCCACCTAGCAACGTCACCCTCGAACGTCACCCTCGAACGTCACCCTCCCAGCTCAGACCACCTTTTTGATCCACCCCCGACTCGGCCGTCAAGGTCGGCGCTCCGAGGCGCTGGCACGGTTGGTAGCCCTCCGGGTCGGCTCGTTCCTCGCCTCACCATCCGGCCTGCGCTTCTCGCTCCCGCTGCGCTTGCTCCCCTGACCGCCTCGTCCGGGCGTGGCTTTCGGCTCCCAGCGGTTGATGTCGGGCCATTGCGGGGCCGGAAGCCCCGCTCGACATCACCCGCCCTGGTGAGACAACCATGGCCGCCGGTGTCGCCGACTACCCGACTGGCAGCCAGCAGGGACCACGTGCAGGGACGTTGCGTTTCGCCGGTCCCATCGTTCCCCGGCATCGAGCCGGGCAACGACTGATCCCGAGTCCAACCGGAGAACGCCGTTGCGGGGTTTGAGCTGTCTGCTCCGTCGTGGTGACGATCGTTCGGAACGGTGGCATCGGTGCCGGGGAACGAGAGAGGCGCCCGGGCGGGCATCGAGCCCGCCATGGGCGCCTGGATGACTCACCAGATCGGCTCCGCCAGAGCGGTACAGAAAATGTCCACACCCGTGCACCAATTCGGTGCGACCGGCAAAATTGCGGCCGCTTGGGCCTTTCTGGTGGCTCTCGCCGTACCGTCTGACCAGGCAGTTTCGGTGAGGGTGACGTTGAGGGTGACGTTGATTTCGGATCATGAACGAAGAAGACGGGCATTCGGCCCGGATCCGACCTGCCGGAGGCAACATGGCACTGACGACGACAGCCACTCGAGGCGAAGGGTGGGACACGTGACCATCTCGCTCCCCGA
>Ga0302278_10006535_pt1 | contig 11076 bp, 5 predicted proteins | sample III_Bog_N3_2_FD_194543 | JGI IMG/M metagenome (GOLD analysis project Ga0302278, IMG submission 194543) | Peat permafrost microbial communities from Stordalen Mire near Abisko, Sweden - III_Bog_N3_2 | ecosystem: Environmental > Terrestrial > Soil > Wetlands > Peat | place: Sweden: Abisko... | reverse complement strand
CATCGTTCAGCCCAGGGTCGCGACGGAGGAGCTACCCTGGGTAAACGCCCCAACAATGACCTACCCCAACGGGGTTGCATCTTCCCATCGATTTCCGGCCAATTTGAATTTCCGAAAGGCATTAGGGCTAAACCGGGCTAACCCCCATCCATTCCCGGTTTCGCCGGAGGTTTTTTTTCAAGTCGGCCTCAACATTGATCAGGACGTCCATGCCGGCGCATCAATGGAACTCACGCGCACCAGCTTTTTGTTCACAAACTCCTGAATGCCCATAATGCCCATAGGCTTCTGCGGAAACGAGTGACATGGGGTGAACACCCCGGGCGATGGACATTTCTGAATTTCTCTTGCGCCCGGTTTTAACCCGAACTCCGAAGTGGGCAATGAAACCGAAAAGACCCGCCGCGCGCCCAGCGCGGTAGGGCGCGTCACTCCGTGCGCGCCGCGCCTGCAACGAGCGGATGCAAAATTTCCCCGGCGTCGCCTTCCCGACCCGCTGCCGAGCAAGGCCTTCCTCGAGTGTCCCGTCCCAACTTCGGAATTCGGGTTTAATCCGTTAAAAAGCGGAAAAAATTGTTTTTTCGGGCTTGTTTGCGTGATTCGGGTGTTTTTGCGGCCGGAGTGGCAGTGGCGGCGGACCGAAGATGGCGGGCGGGGAGGACGGCTGCGAACGCGGGCGGCAATTATTTGTCCGGGTTTGCTTGCGCTGGCGGCGCATTCGCGGAATATATTGGGCACGATGCAGGCGGACACTCCTTCGACACCCGCCGCCGCGAACGCGGCGGCCACGCTCTCTGACCCGGAACGCTGGGTGGATGAGCATGGCGATTACTTGTTCAAATTTGCGCTGATCCGGCTGCGCGACCCGCAAAAGGCCGAGGATGCCGTGCAGGAAACCTTTCTGGCGGCGCTCAAGGGGGGCAAGAGTTTCGCCGGCCGGAGCGCGGAGAAGAGCTGGCTGACCGGCATCCTGAAGAACAAGATTTTCGACTACTATCGCAAAAGCAGCCGCGAGACTTCGTTCACGGATTTGGAGTTTTATGCGGATGAGGAAAACGACCGGTTTGTGGCCGATGGCCTTGGCAAAGGCGGCTGGATTAACGATCAGGGTCCGCAGGAATGGCCGAATGCCGGCGAAAATCTGGACAAGGAACTGTTCTGGCAGACCTACCGCAACTGTGCGGGCAAGCTGCCGGCCAGGGTCGCGGCGGTTTTCAATCTGCGCGAGGTGGATGGCCTGGAGAGCCGGGAGGTCTGTGCGCTCCTGAACCTCTCGGAAAGCAATCTGTGGGTCATGCTGCACCGCGCCCGGATGGCCTTGCGCCGCTGCCTGGAAACGAACTGGTTCGGCAAGCAGGCCTGATTTTTTCCAAATGAGTTGTAAGGTTTTTCCACCCCAGCCGACGAAAGAACGGACGATCCCGAATTTTTGAAACCCCAATGAACTTTTGGAAAAAGTTGAAGTCAGACTGTGCGGCGCTTTCGCTCGACTGCTGCGCCGCGTCGCGCGCACAGTCCGAGCGGCTCGATCATCCGTTGCCGCGGATGACTCGGATTGGACTCTGGCTGCACCTGCTGCTTTGCAAGTGGTGCCGCCGCTATGGAAAACAAATCCGTTTTCTGCGCCACGCCGCCCATGAACACCAGGAGGATTTAGCCGCCAGCGAGCCGCAAAAGCTCTCCGCCGAGGCGCGCGAGCGGATCAAACGGCGGTTGCAGGAGAAAAACTGACCAGCACTAGGGATAAACCAAGCGATAAAACACGGTGCCATTCCCGGCATTAATGGGGATGGCGACCAGGTTGGTCGCGGCCACCAGATTCGTGGCGACATTCACCCAGCCCCCGCTGGCGAGGGAATTGGTCTGCACTTGCAATCGCCAGCCGATGTGGTCCGGCGGCCAAAGCAATTGTAATTGCTGGCCTTTGAGGGAGGGGGTCAGTTGCGGCGGCGTGGCGGAAACCACGGTCACGCTGGCCGCAGAAATCTGGTTTCCAGCATTCACCAGCGTGCCGCGCCAGCCGTAGGGCATCTGCAATTGCAGGTTCGTGAAGCCGGTGAACGTGCCTGTATAACTGACCAGCGGATAGCTGCCACCCGCGATGAAACCGCTGCCACCGGTGATTCTTACCGCACAATTTGCGCCCAGGGTCACGTTGTTCGCCAATAATAACGGGGTGCTGGTGCTGGCGACGTTCTGAAACTCCAGCGCCACGCCAGCGGCGGCGGTCAGATTGGCGACATGCGCCGATCCGCCCGACCCATTTGTCACGCCCAAGGTCGCGCCGTTGGTGACCAGGAAATTGCCGGTGCCCGCGAACGCGGTCGAAACGACCAGTTCGCCATTGCTCACAGTCGTGGCCCCCGAATAGTCATCTGCCCCGGTCAGCGTGAGCGTGCCGCTGCCGACCTTGGTCAAACCGACCGGCCCGGATCCCCATCGATTATCGTGCAGGATGCCCGAAAACATCGTGGAATGATTGTTGCCCCCGGCCAGGACGGTGACATTCATCGCGCTGGGAACATTGCCCTGAATCACCCCCGCCCCGGAGAGCGAGCCGAAGGCGATCGTGCCGGAGCTGAAATCCAGCGTCTCCGTGTTGGCCCCGGGGTTGTTAAACACCCAATCCACATTGGCGTTGCCCGCCGAGGCGGAAGCCAACCGGACGCAGGTCGAATTATTCTGCACGGAAATGGTCCCGCCGGTCATGGTGTTCGGCCCGGTCAGGAAAATTGACTGGCCATTGCCATCGCCCGCCAGTGACAACGAGCCGTTGCCGGAGATGGTGCCGCCCAAGGTCAAGTTGTTGCCGCTGCCGAGCTGGATCGCACTGCCGCTGCCGGCGATGACGATGTGGTTGTTGAGGGTGTAGAGGCCGTTATTGTTCAGCAGGCCGCCGTTCAGGGTCAGCGGCCCGGTGCCCAGCGCACCGGCGTTGCCAAGGGTCAAGGTGCCGGCGGTGTTGGTCACGCCGCCGCTGAAGGTGTTGGCGCTGCTTAATGTCAGCGTGCCCGAGCCGGACTTGCTCAGGCTGGCCGGGCCGGCGATGGCGCTGCCGGAAATCACGTAGGTCAGCGCGGTGTTGTTGACCGTGACGGACGCCGGCGTGCGCGTGGCGGGCAGGTTCACCGAGGGGTTGCCCAACGCCGTGTCATCAAACACCACGGCGCAGCCATCTTGAATCACGGCCGCGACCCCATTGGTCAGCCAATTGGCCGTGGCCACATCCCAATTGCCATTCACCGCGCCGGTCCAGAAATAATTGGTCGCCAGGCTGGCGCTGGGCGTGGTGTTGACGCTGATGGAGTTGGCGCTTTCGCCGTAGGCATTGGTGGCCGACACCACGAAGAAATAAGTCGTGCCGTTCACCAGGCCCGGGTTGACCACGCTGGTGCCGGTGACGTTGGTCACGGTCACAAAATTGCTGTTGGTGGTGGAGCGTTTCACGTTGTAACTGGTGGCCCCCCCGGCGGCGGTCCACCCCACACTCACCTGCCCATTGCCCGGGATGGCGAAAACGCCCGTGGGGGTGTTGGGCGGACCTTGGGACGTGAACTGCACCGAGCCGCCAGGCGGAATATTGGTCTGAATCGTCTGGCTGCCGTATTGTATGGTGCAGTTTGTGCCGTTGGCGCTGTGAATGGTCGCCACGGACAGCCAGCCATTGGTCCAGCTCAGGTCCACCGTGAAGCCGCCGCGCGCGCGCAGCCCCGTCACGGAGCCGGCCGGCCAGTTGGCGGGCAGCGCGGGCAGCAAGGCGATTCTGCCCTCGTGGCTCTGCAACAACATTTCCGCGATGCCGGCGGTGACGCCGCAACTGCCGTCCCATTGGGCAATGCCGCCCAGGTTCCCGACGAGATTGGGATAAATGGTGCCGCAAAAAAGCGCGAGCTTGTGGTGGGCATTCACGGGATCCAGCATGCGCGCGAACAGGGAAATGCGCCAGGCGTGCGCCCATTCGGAGGCACTGTCGCCGGTGTCGCCGCGCGCCAGCAGTCCGACTTTCGCGGCGGCCATGAGCGCGGGCGTCTGGTCGGGCGTGAACTGGTGGCCGGGATAAACGCCGAGCAAGTGCATCGTGTGCCGGTGGTCGTAACCGGCGTTGGGGGGCTGGATGTCCGCGTAATAAAGCCACTCACGCAATTCGCCCCAGGGTCCGATGCCGGGCACGAGGAGGTTGGCCTGCATATTGGAGATGGTCACGGAATAGACGGCATCCGTGTTGAGAATGGCACAGGCCTGCCGGTAGTTGTTGCACACATCCCAGATCAATTCCTGGTCAAAGCTCACGCCGTTTTCCCAGGGGCCGTGTTCGGGCGACCAGCCGTTGGTGGCGATGAGCGTGGTGACGGGCAGGCCGATGGTGTTCGCGCCCAGCGGCTGCAGGTGTTGCTGCCAGAACTGGCAGGTCTCCTTTATAATCGGATACACCGTGGCGAGATAATTCGTATCGCCGCTGAAAGCGTAATGCTCCCAGAGATGCAGGCAATACCAGGCGTTGCCGGATTGAATCCAGTTCCAGCCCTGGCCGCCGTAAAGGTTGTGCGACGTGCGCGTGGTCCAACCGTTCGTGCCGCCGAAGCCATAGCCGTAACCACCATAGTTGATGCCGCTGCTGGCATTGGTCGTCACATAGCGCCACGCGGGAATCTGGCTTTGCAACCAGGTTGAAAAGGGCAGGAAACACTCCGGCAGATTGGCCACTTCCGCCTGCCAATACATCATTTCAATGTTAATGTCGCTGTGGTAATCGTCGCCCCAATCCCACCAGCTCGGATTGTTATTGTCATTCCACAACCCGGCCAGATTCATTGGCACGCCTCCGCGCGAACTGGAAATCATCAGGTACCGGCCGTACTGAAACATCAACTGCTCCATCCCCGGATCATCGTCCGCGACGGCATTGGCGGTGACGCGCTGGTCGGTCGGGAGATTCGTGCGCGACGACGGCGCGTTGCCCAGCCAGATGGAAACCCGGTTGAAGAGCGCCGAGAAATCGTTCGTATGCGCCGCTTCCAGTGTGGCGAAGCTTTTCGCCGAGGCCGCCGTCGCTTGCGCGAGCACGCTGGCATGGGGATTGGCCCCTTGATAATTCCGGGAATAATCCGGGACATAACTGGTGCCGAGCGCCACAAGCACGGTGAGCGAATTGCAGTTGGTGAAGTTCACCGCGCCGCCGCTGAAACTGACGTTGCCGCCGTTGTTGCTCACGACGAGCTGCGCCTCGTATTGCTCGCCATTGGCGAGCGCGCCGGAAAACATGAGACCGCTGGCGGTGGGCGTGGTGGTCGTGGAATGTGCGTCCACCAACTGCAGGCTGCCCGTGTAGGCGGCACTCGAACTGGCGGTGAGCTGCAGGGCCAGCACCTGGTCGGGCGCGCTGCAAAACAGCTCGCGGTGAAACTCGACGCCGTTGTTGGTGTAATCCACAGTGGCAATGCCGGTGCTGATGTCCAACGCGCGGACGTAGCCCGTGGGATTCGTGTGCGTCGGCAGATTCAGCACGAGGCTGCCGAACATCTCGTAGTCGCCAAAGGAGCCGCTCGCGCCAAGGCTGTAACCGCCGGAAAGGTTCGCTGTGCCAGCCCACAGGCTGTCCTCATTCAGGATGAGGGTGTCGCTGGCAACGCCGCCAGGAATGACCGCGCCCATCCGGCCATTGCCAATCAACAGACCTTGCGTCAGGTTGTCCGTGCCGGGCTGGTTATACCAAAGGTCTGAATTGCCCGCGTGAACTGCCAGGACCAGGGCAGCCCCGCAGAGCGTAATAATATATTTCATGAAACGATTTGTGGATGGCGTTTCCACGCTGGTGGTTCCGGGCGTCGCTGGTTTCGGAACAGATGAAACGGGGCATTTTGCCATCGGTGGTTTTCCGCCGGGGTAAAGGATGCGGGGCGCCGGAATCCAAAAAACCGGCACCCCGCAACGTGACGGCCAGATACCTGCCTGGCCGCATGATTGATTGCGGACGCTCAACTCACGCCGCACGCCGACGCGAAGCAAACCAAGCCGTCAGGATGCCGCAACCCGTCAGCGCCAGGCTGCCTGGCTCGGGAACCGAGGTGACGTCTCCCCAAGAGGTCCCCACGGCAAGCTGGCCAATGCTGGGATAGGTATCCGCTCCGCTGAGTTTCAGTTCCAGGCTGTTAAAGGTGTCATTCACACCCGTCAACGTTGTGCTATACAGCGCGGTGCCAGTGGGGACACTCGTTGGCAGGCTGGCAATGGTGTTCAAGTCATAAGCATACATGGTCAAGGTAAGCCCCGAGCCAACCACCTGATCCAACTCGGCGACATACAGCATGACATCATAAGCACTGCCCATGGTGGGCGAGATGCCGCTGGTTCCCTTCACCGCACCACCAGAATTGTAACTGGACATGGCGCCATAATACGCGGTCACCCCTTGGGCGCCTCCCGCGTAACCGTTGCCCCACATCAATTCGTTGTTGCCATTGCTCAAGCCCATCTGGGCGGCATAGTCAAAATTGCCGCTGCTGGAGACAAAACTCATGAACCAGGTGCCGTTTTGGGTCATGTTGATGGGGTTGGCCAGACTAACGGTGGCCACATCCAAATTCCAGTTTTCCCCGGTTTCGAGGAAATTGTAATTTCCATTGCCGTTCTGCACGGAATAACTGCTGCCGATGCTGCCCAGGTTGGCTTGCGCCCCAGTCCAACCCGTGGAGGATGTCCGGCTTTTCAATTGCGAGGCGTTGCCGCCGTTAACCACCGTCCACGAACCGCTCAATCCCTGGGATCCACCCGGCGTGGTCGTTTGGTAGCCCGTGGCGAGGACCTGGTTGTTGACGGCATCTTCAAAGCCTTCGTAGGCGAGGATATTCGCCCGCGCCGTGCCGCCGCCGGCAAGCACCAGACTGATGGGAATGGCTCCCGCGATGACCCGCGATAGGTTCTTTCGTTTCATGCTGATTTGTTGTTTTTTCTTGTTTGCTGGTTTTTTGAATGGGCTGGACGCCCGAAGACGTCCAGCCCGAACATGTCGATCAGGGATAGCGCAGTTGGAAGAACACGCCCGGTTGCGCCCGATTCACCGGGATGCTCTGGCTGCTTCCGTTGGCGGATCCGGGCACCGGATACCAACTGTTGGTGGCGGTTAATCCCACCGCGTTGGTATAAAGCTGCCAGCCTTGATGGTCCGCCGCCCAGGTGAAGTTCAACGTCCGCCCGGAGACGGTGGCTTTGAAGTTCGCCGTGGCGGGATCGGTGTTCACCAAGGTGGTGGACACGCCCGCCGCGTAGGCAACCTGATTGGAACTCAGCGAGTAATTGAACACGGCCACTTCATCAATGGTGCCGTTGAAGGTGCGTGAAACCAGGTTGTCACAGCCAATCCGCACCTGCGGATCAGGCGCGACCGTGCCACCCCACGACATGTTGGCGTGCGCGTGCGCCACGGTGCTGCTCGTCAGGGTCCCGTTGTTCGTGTTATACAGGTAGAAGGAGACGCTGGAGGGGGAAACCACCAGGGCCACAAACGACCAGACGCCAATCGGGAGCGCCGGTCCAGAGACGCCCCAGGTGAAGGAATCATTATTCCAATTGTACCCAAGGTTGGCGCCCGTGCCGTCCAGACAGAAGCCGCCCCCCGACCCATAAGTGGTGTCACGATTCATCAGCAGTCCGGAGTTCGCTGCCTGGGTGCCGTTGGGATTGACCCACATGGTGATGGTTACGGTGTTGGTGTTGAAACCCAAACCAGGAACGATGGCCCAGGAATTCGCCACGTTCGCAGTGACCGACAACGCCCCCTGCCCGGTGGTGAATTCAGGATACCCATCCGCCGGCTGCGGACCCAGGATGCCGTCGAAGCCATTCTGCGAGGCCGAGCCGTACAGGCCGTCGCGCATGCCCGCCACTTCATAAACCCCCGCGCTGCCGGACGACGGATCCGTGGTCTCGTTCAACGGCCAGTAGGCCACCGGGTTCAATTTTAGCAAGCTGGTTGAATACGGACCGGAAAGCGCCGGGGCCGGCGTCACCGTCAACGTTGCCGGCGACGATGCCACTCCGCCCGCCGCGTTGGTCGCGGTATTTTGAACCATCCAGCCATTGGCGGCGAGGGTGACATTGGAAATGGTCAGCGTGTTGTTGGTGGAACCGGAAATGGTGGTGCCGTTAAAGGCCCCGTCCGTCAGGTTGGCATAGGTATTCCCGCCATCGGTGCTGATTTGCCACCGATACGCCGGCGCGGGCGTGGCATCGGCGCTGGCGCTGAATTGCACCGCGCGCCCGGGAAACGTTCCAAGGCTGGCCGGCTGGGTCATGAACAGCGGCGCGGGCGCCCAGCCAACGGTGCCCACAATGATCGGACCGGTGTTGCCGGAACCGCCCGGCAGCAGGTTTTGCTGGATGGCAACATCGGTGCTTTGGGCCGTGAAGGTGCCGACCACATATTTGTTGTCGGGCAATCCAAAGGTGGCCGAGACATCCGCATTTTGCGCCGGATCCTGGAAATCCGTATCGCGGCCAACGCCCGCAGCGCGATCATCCAAGGCAAAGATCTGGACGCAATAGTTGCTGCCCACGATCAAGTTATGGAGCGTGATGGTGTGCGTCCCGACATTGCTATCCCAGACAAACTGATCCAGGACCGAATCGAGATTGGTGTCGCCCGTGGTGTTGCCCCCGACCAGCCAGGCACCGTAACTCTGGCCAAGATAACCGGAGACGGAAACCGTGTTGCCGTTGGTGTAAAAGGTGTAGGTCGCGCCATTGAGCTCGACACTGATATTCGTGGCGGTGGGGCCAAAAAATGCCGCCTCAAAGAACTTTCCCGGCAGCGTGTTGGTCAGGATCTTGCCGACATCCAGCCCGTTGAACGTCACCGGCGGCTGCCACTGGATCAACATTTGGGCGGCCGGCTGCACCGTCAATTGCGCCCAACTGCTGGAGGCAGTGGGCGAAATGGTGTTGGCCGCCACGACGGCGTAATAACCACTGTTGCCCAACTGGAGATTGGTCAGGTTCAAGGTGGCGTTCGTGGCACTGGGATTCACGGCGCTGGAAATGGGCGTGGCCCCGTCGCCAGCGCCATCCGTGGCCACATACCATTGATAACTGATGGGCAATGTGCCGATAAACGAGGCGGAAAACGACTGGTTCAATCCCACATAGCTGGTGGTGGAAGAGCTGATATCCGGCGAAGAGGAGATGTCGGTGGTGAGGATCGGAGCGCTGGGATCGGTGACCGTCAGCGCCACCGTGGGACTGGTCACCGAAACCCCACCGTTGTCGGTGGTGGTGACAATGACATCGTAAGTATAGGTGCCGTCAGCAAACCGGGTGGTATTCACCGGCAGATTGACCTTGGTCGCTCCCGGGATATTGGTCAGCGTGCCGCCCGAACCGCCGTCCGTCTGCCATTGGTAGGACAGGCCGTTGCCGGAAGCGACTTCATTCAAAGTCACCGGGGTTCCCGCGTAGATGGGATTGACATTGGGCGTATAGGTGGGCTGGTTGGGGCTGACCAGGAGCGGCGTCAAGCCGACGTCAAAGCCCGCATCGGAGAACGCAGTGGCGGTCTGGCTGCCATAGTTGATTTTTCCACTCACCTGCGGAAGCAGACATATTTTGCCGCCCGAATAGGGCTCAAAGTCGTTGTCCGCCATGTGTTCCCAACTGCCGTTGGCACCCCGGTTAAACCCATAGGCATATTGTTTGTTGGGCTGCAACACGACATTCATGCCGCTGCATTGAATCCAGTCCCCCTCCGCCGCGAGTTGGGACGAGTACGAATTGGAGTAAATCAGGGTCGCATTTGTGCCGTTGTTCGTGACGGAATAAATGTTCAAGACGAAGGCCTGGGCATTGAGTTCGCCGCCGCCGCCGCCGCCGGCGGTTTGGATGAAAAGATTGGTCAACACCCACGGCTTGGCTCCGGCGGGCGTCGTGAACGTTTGTCCCGGGTTGCTATCCCAGTAGTAATTCAGGGTGTAATCATTTTGCCCGGCAAAAACGCCCGGCGTCAACTGGTAAATGTCGTTGGGGCCAGGGGTCGGCGTCACCAGGCCGGCATCCGTGAACGCCGGGGTCCCGCCGGTCACCGAGCCCAGCGCCAAGCCCGCCAGAAAGATGGCATCCGAATTGCCGGTGCCGCCGTACTGAACCGTCCCGCCGCCCTGCGGAATAGTGCAAATCTGACCGCCAGCATAAGGGTTGGTGTTGCAATTTGCCAGTTGCTCCCAATCGTTCACATTGGTGGTGGTCAGGGTGTAGGCATAAACGCTGTTGGGATTCAATTTCACGCCCAAACCACTGAACCGAATCCAATCGTATTGCGCATTCAACTGCCCGAAGACAATGTTCGTGACGATCGGGGTGGCCGCTGTGGGGTTGCCATTCCCATCATTCGGCGCAGTAACGGAATAAAACCGCAAGGCAAAAAACTGCGCCGTACTCCAAGTCACGCTGCCACCACCACCACCACCAGCGGTCCGGATGAACAAATTGGTCAAGGTATAACCGCCGGCATTTGGTCCCGTGGTAAAGGTCTGGCCGGCCGGATTGCCGGCATCCCAGTAATAATTCAGCCCATCATTGCCCTGCAAGCTGGCGGGGATAAAATTGTACTGATCGTTCGCGCCGGGGGTGGGAGTAGTGGACCCGGCATCCGATATGACAAATTGCGCCATGGCCGGCTGCAGCAACGATGCCGCCGCCAGCGCACAACAGAGCTTTGTTTTCAGGTTTTTTATCATAATTTATTGTTTTTAGTGGGGGGAGGGGTATGAGTTTGGGGCGGTTGAAATAACCCATGCACATGGGGATCATCAACCCAACAAACCGTGCCCCAGTAACGTTCCTGCGGCGGTCCGCCGCAAAAAACGCCCAAAGAAACATTGCGCAACAAAGCGCGATTTCCAGCCCGGCTGAAGGCATAGTCTGTTGTTAGTTAATACACTTGCCATCGGTGCGACAAATGCGCCATATTTTTTTGATGATTTTTTGTGGACGCGCCCAGCGCCACCAAAAAATACATAACCCGCTCTAAAATAAGCACTTGCCATCAAAACACCCGCTCCCAAGAAAACCAGCAAGCCCACCCGCTCC
>Ga0302278_10006534_pt1 | contig 11076 bp, 4 predicted proteins | sample III_Bog_N3_2_FD_194543 | JGI IMG/M metagenome (GOLD analysis project Ga0302278, IMG submission 194543) | Peat permafrost microbial communities from Stordalen Mire near Abisko, Sweden - III_Bog_N3_2 | ecosystem: Environmental > Terrestrial > Soil > Wetlands > Peat | place: Sweden: Abisko... | reverse complement strand
GGGCGCGCCGCTACTGGTGACAAAGCCCTGGGAGACGAGCGTGGTGCCGACCTTACCTACCGGACTGCCGAGGATATTCACGTCGCGGAGGTAGGAGGCCTGGAACTGGTTGGCCGTTCTGGAGCCGAAGGTCATCGTATCGGACAGGCTGACAAGCTGCTCTCGTCCATTGGTCGAGGCATTGAAGCCGGGAACCGTCGCGCCGCCCTGTTGCGTGGGATAAGGCTGGTCGAGCGCGTAATCATCCATCTCGTAATAGCCGGATATTTTTCCCCAGCGGGTGCTGGCATCGATTCGGATCGCGCCTTTGTTGTCTCCCAGCGTCTGGTTCTGGGCCGACGTCGAAAACTCGCCGCTCGAGAGGTTTGGAGAGGGGATGTACTGCAGCAGTTGCTGCGCCGGCCCGGACCACGCTGACTTCGGAACGACTGCCCCGGGAAACACGCAATTGCTCTTGGTGCAGCCAGGATTGTAATAAGCCTCGCCGGGAGTGACCGAATAACCCAGCTTCTGGGACAGTTGACTTGCCCAGTAGGTTCCGTTGACGTTCCCCGTCAAATCACCGGCGAGGTCGATCAAGTTCCCGCCTCGGTCTTGAACCGACGGAACCAATATTAGTCCACTGTCGACGCCCTGGGTCATTCGAGTGCCTTGATAGTCGGCGAAAAAGAACAGCTTGTCTTTCAGAATGGGGCCGCCAAAGGTGCCGCCAAACTGGTTTTGCACGAATGTGCCGCGGTCCGGCGAGAAGTAGTTGCGGGCATCGAGCGCCGTATTGCGAACGAACTCAAAGACGTCCCCGTGGTATTGATTGGTGCCCGACTTGGTAATCACGCTGATCTGGCCGCCGCTGTAGTTTCCATACTCCGCGTCGACGTTACTGGTCAGGATGCGAAACTCAGCGATGGAATCGAGGTTTGGGATGACCGCCGCTCCCATCGTGAACGGCTCCTCCGCGCTGGCGCCGTTGACCGTAAATCCATTGGAGAATTCACGTTGTCCATTGATCGAAAGAGAGCCGGGATTCAGATCTCCCGAGGGCGAAATGACACTGGCCCCCGCCGCGGTCAGCGAGCCTGCGGTAAACGAGGCGGCAGGCGCGACTCCCGGCTGAAGTGACAGCAGGTCGGTAAAGCTTCGCCCGTTCAACGGAACAGCCGTCGCCTCGGCACCCCCAATCACTTCGCCAAGTTGCGTATCCACGCTCTCCACGTGGACGTTCAGGGCAGAAACGGTAACGGTATCGGATCTTCCGCCAACCACGAGAGAGGCATTCACCAGCAATGCGCCGCTCGCATTCAACATCAGGTTGGTCTCGCGGTACTGTTTGAAGCCGGGAGCGTCCACGGTAATTTCATACAGACCGACGGGCATCTGCGGCAGGGAGTAGAAGCCCTCGGCGTGAGTTGAAGTCGATTGCCGGAAGTTTGTATTGAGTTCGCGTGCCGTGACGGTCGCGCCGCTGATCAAAGAACCTTTGGGGTCGGTAACTGTCCCGGAGATGCTGCCGCCGGTGGCTGCCAGCAGCGGCAGGCTCATGATGCCGAGAAGGACAAAGAATACCGGCAGTCCGCACAGGCACTTGCGGGACCAGCCGAAGGTGTACGTGAAAACGAATGACAATGTCACCAACCACCGCCTATGATTCGCTCTTGCGAATTCTTTTTTTTCGAACAGGGCCCCATCTGCAAGACTTTGCCTAATCCTGGCACCAAAATTTCCACTTTGGCTCTACATTTCCGCAGTTTTCGGAGTATCTAATTCGCGGCAACTACTCCATCGGTCGAGTTTTTTGTTAGCAAAAAGTAGGTATTTTGTCATCAATTTGAGCGACTTTACCGCCTGGCACGTCCTTGTAGTTGCAATAAACCGCGAATTCCATCTGAAGCTGACAGCGTTGGAAGATAAGCTGTAGATTGCAATTCAGCGGCCAAAGATCACGATGAAGCTACTTATTGTGGAAGACGAAGCGAAGACGGCCAGCTTTCTAAAGCAAGGCTTTAGCGAGGCGGGCTTCCTGGTGAGCGTAGCCGCCGACGGTCTCGAGGGCAGGCGCCAGATTGAGAGTGTGGGCTTCGATCTGATTGTGCTGGATATCATGCTGCCGGGCGTCGACGGCTGGGAAACTCTCCGATGGATGCGCGGTGCCGGCGTCGGCACACCGGTTCTCATCCTGACGGCGCGCGACGAAGTGGCCGACCGGGTTCGCGGGCTCGAGCTGGGAGCTGATGACTATCTGGTAAAGCCATTCGCCTTCTCCGAGCTGCTGGCACGGGTTCGGACGATCCTGCGAAGACCGACAGTGCGTGAGCCGGCCACTCTTCGGGTCGCGGACCTGGAGTTGGATCTGACTGGCCAAAAGGCGATGCGCGGCGGGCAACGGCTCGATCTTACGGGGCGGGAATTCAAGCTGCTCTCGCTGTTGATGCGCCGCTCTGGAGAGGTGCTGACGCGGACCTTGATCGCCGAATCTGTATGGAACATGAATTCCGAAGGCGATACCAACGTGGTGGATGTGAATATGCGGCGGCTTCGATCCAAGGTGGATGATCCCTTTCCGCAAAAGCTGCTGCGCACGGTTCGAGGTGTGGGATATGTCCTGGAAAACCCTGAGGGACAGTAAGACCGGCTCGAGGGGCGGCGCATCCCTGGCGGTGTTGCTGACTGCCTGGTACACCACGGCCTCGTTCGCGCTGGTGGCGATTGGGACGGGGCTGCTCTATTTTGCGCTGGCAGATAACCTGCGGAAGATCTCGGAGCAATCGCTGTTGGATGAAGTCGAGGTGTGCCGCGCCCTGGTGCTGGAGCAGGGAGGAGACTCCCATCCGCTGCACGAGGAGGTGGAGATCGATTCGGCTGTGCGGCGATACCAGAAGTTCTACATCCGTGTGATTGACGGACAGGGCGCGGCGTCGACTACCACGCCGGGCATGGATCGCGACTTGAGTGAATCGCGCGTTGCAGCGGCGGCAGCACAGTATGGCGGCATCTTTCGGATTGCCTCGCCTAACGGGGCGCCCTATAGAGCCATGGTTGCCACGGTGCCTCGCGACGCAATGGGACGGGATAACTGGACCCTGCAGGTGGCGGTCGATCTCACCCAGGAGCAGGTCGTCCTGGGTCGGCAAAGAGTCTGGGTGTGGACGCTGCTGGCGGCAGCGCTGATCCTTTGTCCGGGTATCGGGTTTGCCATCGCGCGGAGAAGCACACGGCCGCTGCGCGAAGTCGCCGAGACAGCGCGGCACATCGGATCCAGTACGCTGAATGAGCGCATTGGCGCAGAGGGCTATCCGGTGGAGATACGCGGGCTGGCGTTGGCGTTCAACGCGATGCTCGAGCGCCTGGAAGAATCCTTCGCGCGCATGTCCCGCTTCTCGGCCGATATCGCCCATGAACTACGTACCCCGGTCAACAATATTCGCGGCCAGGCGGAAGTTGCCTTGGCGCGTCCGCGCAGCCCGGAAGAATATGTAGAGGTGATTGCGTCTGGCCTGGAAGAATCGGTCAGGCTTTCGGAGTTGATCGAGTCGCTGCTATTCCTGGCGCGCTCGGAGAGTCCGGGCGATCATCTTAAGCGAACGCCGGAAGACATCGGGCGACTTCTGGCCGATCTTCGCGACTATTACGAGGTAGCAGCCACCGAGGCCGGCGTGACCATGTCCTCAACCGCCGAACGCGACAACATTATGGCGTACGTCGACCGAATGCTGCTGCTGCGCGCGCTTGGGAACCTGGTATCGAACGCCTTGGCGCACTGTTCCACGGGCGACACGATAGTCCTTGGCGCGCTTCGCCAGGACGAGCAGATCCACATTGTGGTCCGCGATACAGGCTCTGGAATCCCCGCTGATGCTTTGCCGCGCGTATTCGACCGCCTCTATCGCGCCGACCCGGCACGCTCACGCAACTCCGGGGGCGCTGGATTGGGTCTGGCGATCGTTCGCCAGATCATCCACCTGCACGGCGGCGAAGTGGAGATCGCAAGCAGCCCTGGACAAGGCACGACAGTTCTGGTGATTTTGCCGCGATCAACCGCGCCACGCGAATCGCCGCTACCAACGGCTCCAATTTACTGACTTTGATTTGCGCGTCAGAATGACACTCGTGCAGCGAACTGCAACTCGCGTGGATCACTTGCCGAAGAGATAATGCCGAAGCTCGGCTGGTCCGCGAATGGGGATGGCAGCGAGAAATTCGGACGGTTGAGCAGGTTGAAGGACTGTGCTTCTAAGGTCAGCGTGGCGCGTTCAGGCAACGTGAAGCGGCGCAGCAGGGAGATATCGAATGAACTGTAGCCAGGTCCGAGCAGCGAGTTACGGCCTGCGTTGCCGTATGTGTTCGCCGGCGCAACCGAGAATGCGGCGGTGTTGAACCATTCGGCTGGGCCAGGGTGCGACAGATGCGTGGTGCCTTTGACGTTCGGCCGATCCGACCCAGCCTGCTGTCCTGAGTTTCCTGTATTGCTGTTGTCATTGCCTTGGGAAAGTGTAGGCGTAAATGGTTGCCCGCTCTCTGCGGTCACGATTCCCTGAAACTCCGTATTCCTGGTCCAGCGGTTGCCGTGCGGCAAAGCCAGGACAAAGGCAGTTACAAAGCGTTGGCGCATGTCGAAGCTGGATGGGCCACGTTCCGCGCGCAGGTTATGACTGTTCTGGGGGAAATTGGGGTCAGCCGTATCACCCAGAAACGCCGAGGCGTCATCGATAGAGTGGGAGAAGGTGTAGGCGCCCCACAGCGACACGCCTGGAGCCACGTGGCCTGTGAAGTGCGCTTCGAGAGCATTGAAGTTTGACGCTCCTTCGGTTTCAACGTCGAAGATGCTGCTGTATTGCGGATACGGCCGGCGCGCCTGCAGGTTATCCTGATTCCCCGTAGGCGAGAGGAGTGGTTGGTTTAGATCGCGCTCCCGGATCATCCGCGAACCAGCAGATCCTACATAGCTCAGCGTAAACGTACCGCGCTTGCCAAGCGTGCCTTCCGTACTGACGTTCCATTGCTGCAGGTAGGGTGTGATGATCTTTGGACTCAGGATGCTCAGCGACGCTGGGGGCGTATATCCGGCATTCGAGGGGAATGGATTCTGAAGCGTCAATAGCCCGGCAGCCGAGGGGAAGAAAACGCTCAACGTGAACTGGGGCGGGTTGAAGTAGGCCGTTGAGCCGATGATGAACATCCCGGCATCGTAAAAGACGCCATAGCCGGCGCGGACGACCACACTCGGAGCGACATGCCATGCGATTCCGACACGCGGGGCAAAGTTCTTATAGTCGGGATTGAAGCCGGAGTTAGTCACTCCGTTGGTGCCAACCGGAACGAGTTGTCCGGTCTGCAGGTCTAGCTCGGACATTGCATTCCTGGGATCAGTGGCCGGGCTGTTGAATTCATACCGTCCGCCGAGGCTGAGCACCAGGTTTTGGCGAAGCCTCCATTCATCCTGAATGAAGAAGTCAGAACTCATGGAGCGAAGCCGAATAGGGTTGTTCGCCACTGCCTGAAGGCCAAATGAGGGGTACCCGAGCAGCAGATCGCCTAGAGAAGAGCCTGAGAGGGCTCCGGAAAAAGTGAGCGAACCTCTCACCAACTCATCCAGATGCCCGTTCAGTTGCAGCTTGCGAAGATCCACGCCGAACTTGAATGTGTTCTTTCCATGGATAACCGTGACGGTGTCGGCAATCTGATAGGTATTGGTGTGTCTGAGGTTGGGGAAGGAACCATTGTCTCCAACCTGCGAAAACCCAGTGACATTGATCGTCGGATACCCGTCATCCCGCGACGGTAGATTCAGCCAGTTGACACCCCACAAAGTGCCCACGTTGGTCTGGTAGTTCTGGGGCAGAAAGTCGCGCGAGAAGCGGTTATACGCAAACAGTAGGGAATTTGTCGCATTTGCTCCAAACGTGTGCTGCTCGCGAGCCATTGCATTATGGGTGTGGTCGTCGAGGTATTGTCCGAAGCCGGGAACAGCGTTGCCCTGGCCAACACTCTCCGGGTAAGGCTGAAATATATTGACGATGCCCATGGTGTACCGGAGGGTGAGTTCGTCCTTCTGAGAGAGTTGATGGTCGCCGCGGAAGGTATTTTCCACATGATTGTCGGGCTCAACTGGCTGTCCAAGATAATTATTCACCGATCCGGTGAGATTCGGTTCCGGATATAGCTTGAGAATATCCATTGCGATCGGAGAGATACTGCCGGTAGGAATTGTGTTGTTCTGGTACGGCACGCCAGTAAGAGGGTTTACTACGGTCACTCCGAGGGCGCCTAGTTTGCCGGCGCGTTCATCGTCGGTCGGAACCAGGGACTGTTGGCTAACCGACAGGCGTTGCCGGAAAAAGTCAGTGTTCACAAAGAAGAAGGTCTTCTCCTTGCGGATCGGACCGCCGACAGCTACGCCAAATTGATTGCGGATGTAAGGAGGCTTAACAAAGCCCACCTGATCGAAATAATTGCGGGCATCCAGCACCTTGTTTCTCAGATACTCATATGCGGTTGCGTGGAATTCGTTGGATCCCCGGCGCGTGATTACATTCACCTGTCCCGCAGCACTGCGGCCGTACTCGGCGTCGTAGCTGCTGGTTACCATCTTGAACTCCTGCACACTGTCCACCGCTGGCTCGACCACATAGCCATTCACATAAGGATCGTTGTTATCCGCACCATCCAGCAGAAAGTTGTTATATTCTTCGCGGCCTCCGTTCACTTCCATTGAATTTTCGCCGTTGGCCGACAATTGCGATCCTTCCACAGAGGGAAAGGCCCCCGGCACCAGGAGCGCGAGCTGCAGAAAGTCGCGCGCGTTCAGAGGCAGCGTCTCGATCAGATTCTGGTCGACCACCGCGCCCACGTCTGCGGTGTCCGTCTGTAGAGAAGAGACGGGAGCGGTCACTTCGATTCGCGTCTTTGGGCCTCCAACCACCAGACGAAAATCGATATCTAAATCCGAGTTCACCGCCAGCGATACGCTCGACTGGGTCAGCTCCGAAAACCCAGGAGAACCGACCGAGATTGCGTAGTTGGACGGCGCAAGGCCAATGAAGGCGTAGTATCCCGTTGCATCCGTGGACGCTTTTCGAATCGAGGCGTCCAGCTTATTTGTGAGCGTGACTTCAGCGTCAGGAATCAACCGTCCCGCAGGATCAAAGACATGGCCGGAGATCGAACTGGTAGTCACCTGCGCCCGCAGAATGGCAGGTGCAGCCAGCACAAGCAACACAAGGAGGATGACAGTATTTCGTACTTTCGAGCCCATTGGAAACCTCGTCAACTGTTCTTACCAACAATTCACAATTTCAATGTAACCGAGCCCATTCGTGAGCCTGCAGACCCGGTCGCTGTAAAGCTATCTCTTGTCACCTGGGTTGATACCGGGTCCTTCCAGCGGCGCTGGTTTGAACGTCCAGGCCGCCCCTGTGTCCGTAATGGAGCGGGTCCTGGGAAGCAATTCAGAGATTGCGTTATACATGTAGGTCATTTTGATTCCCAGCTTCGTGTCCGGAACGGGATTGACCATTGCCTGCGCCATCAAACGGAGAAACTGCGCCGAGTTGATGGCAGTGCCATCTACGATAAGCCCGGGAGGGATCGAATTATGAGGCATCGGATCTGCTTTGTCGTCGTGGAGACCCGGTGCGATCTCGCTACACTCTTTAGCGATTCTTGCGACGGTCAATTCGCCGACATTGGGGCCATGGCTCGGCTGCAGTCCGACCGGTCCGTAGACCTTGATTACCTTGACTGACTGCGGCAGCTTGCCCGTTCGATTAAGCTCCGCTAAGGCGTCCGTCATTACCTGGAAGAGGTCAGCCAGAGATAGGTAGTGCCCATCCGCCAGGAGGTAATTGGGGGGGAAGGTATCAGTCCCCCACTTGACCAACATCTTCGAGAGCGCAGGTTGCAGTGCTGCAACCGAGATTGAATAGCCCGTGCTGGGAGGGGTCATACGCTCAAAGTCGCTGCTGGCCAAAAAATGGCTCCCCGCGCTCGACCGGAAAAAATCCTCCGCAACCCACTTCAACGCGGCGTCTTCCTTGGCATACGCGGCATTCACTTCATCTGCGGTTAGTCTCGCCTCCGCGGGCACCTTAGGATTATCGGGATGAGCATAAGCATAGGCAAGCGAAGGAGACGATGAGGTCGCAGAGAACAGGTTCTTCGTGAAATCTGCCTTGAGATAATCCTGCTCGCTGGCTAGCTCCATATGAATGATCTGCACTTTGGATCTATCGATGCTGGCCGCAAAATCCTTCAGGACATCCACCCCTTCATAGCCGTGAAGGGTGCGGACAGTTTGCTCGTGTCCGCCTGACCATTCCGACGTGTGCAGGATATTGTTCGCCCAGTAAAGCTCCGGCGAACTGTTTGGAACGGGGCTCTCCGTTTCAGTTACAACCTGGACAGCGCCATGGAAGCCCGGTATACGAAAAGCGTTCCCTTCTGCGATTCCGAACAGGATAGCTTTCGTGTTGTACTTGCGGAGGACAGAATCTATCTCCCAGTCACCAATATCCGGCCGAAAATCTGGAATTTCATGCGGAGGCGTCGCAGCTGCACTGGGAGGTATGATGTGGGGCGGCACCGGCCTTATCGCTGGGGGAATTAACTTCTCATTCGCACCGGCAGCCCGAATGCAAGCAGCCTCCCCAAACACACGCTGCATCTCCTCAAGGCCGCCGACCGAACCAGGAATCGGAGCGCCCGTGACTGGATCGCGCCCTTCGGTTAGGAATTTTTCGTCTGCATCGGCTCGCATCACCCAGCGGCCCTCATAGGTGCTCTTCTCGGGAATCACAAACATCGGTCGATTCTTGTAAGTCGGCTCGTCGGTCCCGTCATAGCCAACTTCGATAACGCCACGCTTCTTGTAGTCGAGGATGAAGTCCTTGATATGGGTCTTTGCATTTCTCTCGTCCAGAGCCTGGCTGACGGCCCCAGAGAACAGGATGGTTGCGACGACGTGGGCGCCGGGATGTCCGGACCGGAAACGCTCGACCATGGGCAACAGGCGGCGCAGGCGATCCTCCGTGATGTCGAGGTTCACCTGGTCGGCCACTGTCGCATACAGATAAACGTAAGCCGGCTCTTGCGGTTGTGCAGCCTTAGTTTGTGGTGCAGGGGCCTGGGCCTTCAAAATTGGGGCCATAAGCAGCAAGAGGGCAAGGCACGAACAATGGCGTTTCATTTCTTCTCCCGGGGGTCACAACTATTAACTCACTTGCTAACATCTTGGGCCCATTTGGCAACAAGCCCTCGGAATCATCCGAGGGCTTGTTTGCCAAATCATACCGCGATGGAGCCAGTTCGGTTATGGAACGGTGACGGTTGCCTGGTTCGACTGGCAAACCGAGCCCGAGCCGTTGACCGGCTGCAGAACGAAGTAATAAGTCTGTCCGTTCGTTAGTCCGCTTCGGTCGGAGAATGCGGTTCCGGTTGTGGTGCCTCCGTTATAAGTCACCGGCACATATCCCGAACCGCTCGTTGTGGATACAAGTACGTTGTATCCCGTCACGTTCGGAATTCCAGTCCAGGAGAGATCAACTCTGGCAGCAGTTTTGGCATTCCCCATTGTTCCCACAGCTACCAGGTTGTTGACGCACTGCACGAAGACGCTCTTGTTCAGCATGATCAGCGACCAGCCTGTCTCGTACTGTGCTGCGTTGCCCCCGTAGTTATCTCCGGCCCAATACCCTGCGGACGCGAGAGGCGTGCTGGGTGGGACGTTTTGCCTGCTGATAAGCGTTTGGGCTACGCCATCGCACGGAGCGCCATTCGCCGCAACAGCGCCGTACCAGTCGAGGACGTTGGTTGCGGGAGTTGAGCCAAACACACCTGGGGTAGTCGTCCGCATGAACTGGATCGGGCTGAGGACACCTCCAGGGTTATGCAGCAGCATGGACTTGGTGAAGGAGAACAAGCCGTAGGTATATGCCTTGGGAGCCTTGGTTGCATCGGTACCGGTATTGCAGAAGTTATCTGCGTAGAACGACTCAACCGCATTGAAGCGCTGATCAGGATCCGTGGTTGCATCACCAAAGTATGTGTTCTTGGTGCGGCCTACGCCATCCAGCGACATCTGAACCATGCCAGAGGGTGTGACTGCAAAAGGCCCCCATGCGTTGCCGTCCGGCAGAGCCAAAGCGCCGCGGTACCCATACCCACCGTAGTCATCTCCCACGGCAAACGGGTTGGGGCCGGTGGGAGCAGGACTCTCGCTCAAAGTATCCTCAGAGTCCGTCGTCCACACCTGGTTGGCATCCCTCGTGATCTGGGGAATTGGAATTCCGAATCCAGGTCCGCGTTGGGCGGAAATCAAACCAATGCTCTCCCATTGCGAAGTGGAGTTGTCATCACCTTGGTTGCAGCTATATAGCCAGCCACCACCCTGGTCTCCTTCCTCGTACGGGGCGCCGCGCTCATAGCCCAGTGCGACGTCATAGTCATATCCATACTGACAGTAGGCGATTTTGTCAGCAAAACCCTGAACCAGAGTCTTGTACGTTACGCCGGCGACATTGGTGGGATTTGCGGCACCGGCCAAGTTAGTGGCCGGGACCACTGCATTGGGGGTTCCACTGGCGATGAGGGCGTCCATAAACATACCCTGCTCGTACCCTGCATCCTGGCCGGTATAGGCTGAGGTGTAGTACCCATAGCCACTCGGGCTGTTATGGAACGTAACGGTGCATGGAGTGCTGAGCGACCCGCCCGGGCAGACGGTGGAGGATGCGTTGTAGTTGACCTGTGTCGCCGGGGGGGTGCAATAATTTGGGTTTAAGGCAGTTCCGCTATTCGTGGTCGTCGGCGAGGTGTGGTCGCTGCAGCCGAAGGTCTGCGTGGCAGGATCAAAATAATAGGATTTTGTGCCGGTCTCGGGGCTACTGTCTGGGGTGATGAATTGGAACAAATAGTCAAGACCCTGTGCAACATCGAGCGCGTAGGGATCGGTGGAGGCGCCAGTGCCGGTCGCCGTATGTCCGTTGACCTCGAATGCCTGAACATTGGTGGAAGTCAGAGACTCGTAGGTGCCGCCACAGCTACCGGTGGTTCCGGGCCCGCACCCTTGACTCCAATTACCAGTGG
>Ga0302278_10006532_pt1 | contig 11078 bp, 10 predicted proteins | sample III_Bog_N3_2_FD_194543 | JGI IMG/M metagenome (GOLD analysis project Ga0302278, IMG submission 194543) | Peat permafrost microbial communities from Stordalen Mire near Abisko, Sweden - III_Bog_N3_2 | ecosystem: Environmental > Terrestrial > Soil > Wetlands > Peat | place: Sweden: Abisko... | reverse complement strand
GCGCGCGAAGTCGAGCGCTTTGGGATCGACGACAATGGGCAGGCCGCGGCGCGTGGCTTCGGCGATGAGCCATCGGCTGAAGGACTCGTCGATGACGCCTTTGGCGTAATCGGAGATGATGCAGACCGTTGCGGTATCGAGACACGTCAGCGTGCGGGCACGGATTTCGACCGCGATTGCGGGGCTGAGGGGGGAAAGATCTTCGTCGTCGAAACGTACGATCTGCTGACCGGCGGTGATGCGGGTTTTGGTCGTGGTGGGGCGTGAGTTGTCGGCAATGAGCGCTTCGGCGCCGATGCGGCGCTGGGTGAGTTGCGCGCGGAGTTGCCAGCCGGAATCGTCGTCGCCCGTAATGCCCGCAAGCGATACCGCAACACCCAGGGACCGAACGTTGGCGGCGACGTTCGCGGCTCCGCCGGGAACGTAGCGGCGTCGGGAAACGTTGACGATCGGGACGGGAGCTTCGGGAGAGATCCGGGAGGCGCTGCCGGAGATGTAGAGGTCGAGCATGGAGTCGCCGGCGACCAGGACGCGAACGGACGAGGCGCGTTCGATAAAACGTGAGATATCGGCGATCATTCGCGGTCCCGGGCTTCCGCTGCGCAGATACGGGAGATCAAGCCTGAGGTGGAGCGGCCTTCATGAATGGGAAGGAATTCGATCCGGCCTCCGTAGCCGAGGACGATTTCGCGTTCGGGGACGGGGCGTTTTCCGTCGGCATAGTCAGCGCCTTTGCAGTGAATATCGGGCTGGAGACGGGACAGAACCGCGACGGGATCGGATTCGTCGAAGATCGTCACGTAGTCCACCGATTCGAGTGCGGCGATTACTTCAGCGCGGTCATCCTGATGAACCACGGGCCGCAAGGGACCTTTGATGGCGCGCACGCTGGCGTCGCTGTTGAGGCCGACGATCAGGATGTCCCCGAGAGCCTTCGCGTCACGGAAGCTTCGGACATGGCCCACGTGGAGCAGGTCGAAGCATCCGTTGGTCCAGGCGACCCGCTTGCCTTGCGCAGCCCAGGTTTTTCGGAGACTCAGCAGATCGGCAAGTTCGCAAATTTTCGATAAAGACACTAGCCGCAAAGATACAGATCAGTACTTGTGGTATGCCAAGCCGATCGAGGCCGCACCGGTTCCGACACCCGACAGTCTGTCGGCCCAGGTACTGATGTTTTTCTTCAGGTTATTGTCCGGGACGTACAAAACGTCGCGGGCCTGAAGAGTCACATCGGGGGCTTTGCGGGCGAGGATCGATTTGATGTCAATCGGAATCTCGTGTTTAATCCCTTGTTCATCCGGACGATAGATGTAGACCTTTGGCGGTTTGAAATCGCCAAAACCCTGCGCCTGAGCGATCGCCGTGAGGACTGTTGTCGTGCCGGAATCCTGAACCGGGAAAACTCCGGAAGCATGAACGTTCCCGGTCACAACTACAGTGCCGATGACGGGAACGCGAATCAATTCCCCGCCCGTCAGTTTCACGTTCAGATTGGGGTCCGAACCGTCAATCAGAGCGCGAATCGGGATTCGCTGCGAGAATTGAACGCCCGTGTCGCCGTTCGGCCGCGTGATGATCAACTCACCCCCGGCGTTATCGGCTGTGCCACCCGCTTTTGCCAAAGCCTCCAGCAGATTGACCGTTCCGATAGCCTGAAAAACCGTCGGATTCTTCACCGCGCCGCTGATACTGATAGGGCGGCTGTGATATTCGACCACGGATACCGTAACAAACGGATCGACCATAAGCTGTTCACGCTTCAGTTCGTCCGCGATCAAAGCCTCAATATCGGCCGGATAGAGTCCTTCGACGCCGATCATTTCCTTCAGCATCGGCATCCGGATCTGACCGTTGTTCGTCACGCGGTACGAACGGCTCAGTTCGGGAAGATCAATGATCTGAACATTCAGGAGATCTTCTTTGCCGATTTTTTGAACCGGGAGATTAGCGGTATCGGTCTGGCCAAGCGCCTTCGGGAGAGTGTTTTCCTGAGCAAAAACCGACGTTGCCATCAACGTCACAAACGTAACACCAGCGATTTTCACAAGCTGCATAAGGTTCCTATACGGTCGAATCCCGACCATTATCTCACGAAAAGCGATCGCCAGACTTTCGTGCGCCTGGGCGCGACCCGAAAACCAGATAGAATCGTTACGACAGGAATGAGCGGAAAGACCGTAAGTCTCACGATAACGCTCGGGGTGCTGCTGCTCGTCACTGCACCCGCGTTTCTGTGCGCCGCCGCCACCCTCACCGGCCGGGTCGTGGATGAAAACGGCGCGCCTGTCGAGAAAGCGCGGGTTGCAATCGCGCCGCCGGGAAGTATAGTTTCTCCTGTGAATCTGGTAGATACCGATGCCGCAGGAGCGTTTCGCATTGAGATCGAAGCGGAAGGCGACTATCGGGTTCGTGTCGATCACGAAGGTTTCTTCCAGTTCGTGAAGGACATGAGCCTGAACCCGGATTCGCCGATTGAAATCCGGATCAACCACGTGAAAGAGCTGGCCGAATCGATGGATGTCCGTTATTCGCCGCCTGCGATCGATCCGGAACAGACGTCGGATACGAAGCAACTGCACAGTCCGGACATTCAGAACGTCCCGTATCCGGCGTCGCAGGATTATCGCAGCGCGCTGCCGCTGATGCCGGGAGCGATTCAGGACAACAGCGGCGCCATCCACTTCAACGGAGGGGCGACGAACGAAACGAACTACCGGCTGAATGGCTTCGATGTCTCCGACCCCGCGAGCGGCGGGCTGGGAGCCCGGCTGAATGTCGACACCGTGCAGACCATCGAGTGGGAAGCCAGCCGGTTTTCGCCGGAAACGGGGAAGGGTTCGGCGGGCACGGTCGAGATCAGGACGCAAATGGGGGACGATCACTGGCGGTTGATGGGAACGAATTTTCTGCCAGGACTGGCTGCGCAGAACGGACTGTATCTGAGCCACTGGTCGCCAAGGCTGATCTTTTCAGGGCCGATCAGGAAGCGCAAGGCCTGGTTTCACAATTCCTTCGACACTTATTACACGGCCAACACGGTCTCGCAGTTGCCCGGTGGACAAAACCGGACCAGCAGCCTGACCGCGACGAATCTGACGCGGCTACAGTGGAATATCAGCGATAAACAGATCCTGACCGCCAGTCTTCTGCTGAATCTCGGCGATGCGAGGAATAACGGCCTGTCCTTCCTCGACCCTGCGGAAACGACGACGAATACGCGGCAATCGCTCACGATTGGCGCTATCAAGGACCAATTCATTATAGGTGGCGGGTTGCTGGAATTTGGGTTCGCCGATACCGCCGGATATTTCAGAGCGGCTCCGCAGGGCGATCAGCCCTATGTCATTACGCCCGTTGGCGCGGCGGGGAATTTCTTTCGCGACGACAAGGCATGGGACTCCCGGCAGGAATGGATGATCCACGGCTATGTGCGGCCGGTAAGGTGGCACGGTTCGCATCAGATCGAGGTCGGCACGGACGTGGAGCGCAGCGATCTCGACCAGACGATCTTCCGCCATGGGCTCACGGTGGTGCGTGCGGACGGGTCCACGGTGCGGACGGTGCAGTTCGAAGGCAGTCCGCGCCAGTTCCAGACGAACGTCGAAGCTTACGGCTATGCGCTGGATCGCTGGAGTCCGCGGCCGGATCTGACGGTGGAAGCGGGTTTTCGGACGCAGTGGGACGAATATACGGGAGGCGCTCCGCCGGCGCCGCGTCTGGCAGCCTCGTTTGCTCCGAAGTGGCTCGGGGGCACGAAATTATCGGCGGGCTGGGGAATTTTTTACAACGCCGTTACACTAAACATGCTGGCGCTGAACCAGGAACAAACCAGCGTGAGCACCTATTATTCGGCTAACGGACAGCAGGCGGGAGTCCCTGTCGAATCTGAGTTCGTGCTCAGCCCGCACGCGCTCAAATTGCCGCGATTTGCCATCTCCAGCTTTACGGCGGAGCGGCGGTTGCCGTGGAATGTATATGGCCGCGTGAATCTGATTTCGCGCGAGGGGAGCCGGGGATTCAGCTTCGAACAGGAAGCGGCCAATCCCTCGACCAATCTATACATCCTGGACAACATCCAGCGCGAGCGCTACCGGGCGGCGGAGTTCACGCTGAAGCGCACGTTCCTGTCGAAGTACCAGTGGTTCGCGAGTTACACGCGTTCCGAGGCGCGGTCCAATGCGGTGCTGAATTATTCCATCGAGAATCCTCTGCTCACACCGCAGTCCGGCGGACCGCTGGGCTGGGATGCGCCGAACCGTATCACCACCTGGGGCTGGGCACCACTGGAGCGGACCTGGTTCCCGACGCTGGTACGGCCGTTGATCGGCGATACGGACGTGCAGCTTCTGGCGGACTTTCGCACCGGTTTTCCGTTCAGTGCGACCTCAGAAACCGGATACATCGTGGGGGAACCGAACGATCTGCGGTTTCCGGATTACCTGACGGTGAACGTGGCGCTGGAGCGGCGTTTCCCGTTCCATGGATATCTGTGGGCGTTCCGGGTAGCGCTGATCAACTCCCTGAACCGGGCGAACCCGAACGTGGTGAACAGCGATTTCAACTCGCCGCAGTTCATGGAGTTCGGGCGCGGGCAGGCACGGGCCGTCAACGTCCGTCTTCGATTTATCGGCCGCAAATAGAAAAAGCGCGGCATGAGCGCCGCGCTTTTCGGTAAACCTTGTGGCCAGTCTTATTTCTGTGTCTGGCCGAGAACGATTTTCACGCGATTGTGAAGGCGGCTCTTGTAGCGGGCGGCCGTGCCTTGTTTGATATAGCCTTTGCGGGCGGCTTTATCGAGAAGCGAAAACGTGCCTGCCATCGTGACGTTCAGGTCGCCGGGATTTTTTGCCGCAAGGGCTTTGCGCATCGCGCGGATCTGGTTGCGGAGGCGGGTCTTGGCCACGCGGTTGAAATCGGTACGCCGTTCGGTTTCACGAACGCGCTTCAGGGCGGAGAAATGATTTGCCATCTACTTCAATAGTCCTCTACTTTGTAATCGATCCTTCAGGATAACACGGCTCCGTCGGGAAGACTGCGCCGGTTTGCCGAACTTTGCCGACCCCGAGTGCGTAGATAATGCTGAAGGACGATCCGGAATGCTCAAATTTCTCGTCTGGTGTTTGTTGCTGGTGTTCTGCTGGCCGCTCGCTCTGGTGGCCCTGGTGCTGTATCCGCTTATCTGGCTGCTGCTGATTCCGTTCCGGATTGCCGGAATCGCGGTGGGTTCCGTTCTGACCGCAGTCTGGGTACTGGTCATGCTGCCCGCGAGGGTTCTGCGCGCGATTGTTTGAATCTCAAGTAAAAGAAAGTTCAGGCCGAAAATGGAAAAGTTGAATACGATCTTCGAAGAAATCAAAGTTCTGGGTTCCGATCTCAAGGACAAAGTAAAGGAACTGATCCACGAGGGCAATGTCCATCGCGTGATCATTAAAGACGATCAGGGACACACGTTCGTCGAAATCCCGGTTACCATTGCCGCAGTGGGTGCCGTTTTCGCCCCGATTCTGGCGGCGGTGGGGACAATCGCGGCGATGGCGGCGAAGTTCACGATCGTGGTGGAAAGAACGGCGCCGAAGGAGACTCCCGCAGCGCCGCCCGTCGATACAGCAACCACCGTTTAACTGCTATTTGACGTAGACGTTCGTTCCTTGCGGCGTGGCGACCCCGCCCGCCGTAAGCGATACGTTGGCGAGGCCGGGCGCGATACCCAGCGGCACCGTGACCGTCACGTCGAGAACGCCGGATACGTCCTTCGCGAAGGAGGTATCCGATCCCACTGTCGCGGTGATGCCGTTGAAGGTCACGGCGATTGGGGCCGTCGGTATCCGGCTGTTGTCCGCTTCCACGATGCCGTCGGTGTCCGCCGGGCTGGTGACTCCTTCACCGGTTGCGAAGAGCATGATCATGGAACCCCGCGCGGCGGGATTGGTGGGCGAGTTCACCGTACCATCGGCATTGAGGGCGACGGCTGTGCCGGTGCCGCTGAAATTGACGGTAAACAGGCCGGGCGAGGTCGGCGCCACGGGAACCACGAACGTCGCGGCGGTCTGACTGCCGACCGTCATTACGACGTTGGCGGATGTAGCGCCCGCAATTTCGTACGGCACCTGCACGGCGGTAGCTCCGGAACCGGCGTAAACGATGGGAGCGGCCGTCCCATTGAACGTGATGCTTGTTGTGTTCACGGGAATGGCGGCATTCGCGACCGTGGGCAGGTTGCCTTTGGCCGGAATTGTCGACGTGACCGAGGGCGAAGGACCGACTGTCTGTCCGGTAATCAAAACGATCTCGCCCGGTGCCACGTTGCCTGAAAGGATGCTTGCGGCATTAACCATCGACGTGATTGCGGCGGGAGGCGCAACGCTGCCCAGAAGTCCGCGCGGAATCGAACTGCCGTTGGGTACGCCGGCCGTGAAATAGAGCGTGTTAGTGTCGCCGCCGCTCTTGCCGTTGCCGAAGATCAGAGCCCAGAGTCCGGAGATTGCGATCGGGCTGCCGCCGGAGTTCTGAAGCGTGCCCAGTTGCGTGCCGGTCGTCGCATTGAACGCGTTGATGGTGCCATCGCCGAAATTACCCACCAGCAGAGCGCCGCCGAAAGCGCCCCAGTTGGCAGGCGCGATGGCAACGCCCCAGGGGGAGTTCAGCGCGCCGCCCGAAATCAGGTGCGTCAGCAGGTTCCCGTTGAGGTCGAAAATCGATACGTAACCGTTTCCTGCGCCGGCGACATCCAGGAACTGATTGGCATCCTGTTTCGCGTAGGTCACATAGAGTTTGCCGCCGATATTCCAGACGTTGAACGGAGCAAAGCCACTGGGCACGGCGGAATCGGTGAACGTTCCCGTAAGCGTGACGGGTGCCCAGGTTGCGCCGTATGCCTCTATTTTGCCCGAGCGGAAATTGGCGGCGTAGAGCGTCGGACCTGCGGCGCTGGTTCCGATTGCCAGACCCTTATAGACGGCCTTCGTCGCCGAATTATCCACCGTGATTACCGCAGTGCTGGCCACGACGCTGCCGTTCCATGCGCAGATGGTGCCGTCATCCGTGTCGAAGATGAACGAAGCGGTTTTGCCGTTCGGCGCGGGGAGAATGAAAGGCACCGGGCTGGCTGTGGAGAGGTTGTTCTGCACCTGTCCCGTCGGGCGTCCCAGAGAGCCGGACGGCGACGCCGCGCCGGGGAGGATCTTGACGACGGTTGACGTGATGGTGCCCGCTCCGTTGTAGAGCGTCGAGGTGGCGGAGAGGTGGTTCGAGACCCAAAACGGGCTGGATGCACTGATTGAGATGCCCCACGGATCTACGAGGTTGGGATCGATTACCGCGGGAGCCGGCGTGTAGTTTTTCGTGTTGCCGACCAGATTGGTTTGAACGTATACGTTGGCGCCTGTTGTCTGGGCCGCGGCCGGAAGAAAGGTAGCGGTCAGCGCGAGGACCGTTGAAGCGACTTTGCTGAAAACTTTCATTTAACCCTCAGAGACAGCTTGTCGCGAATCTCCGGGGCCGATGTACGGGACTTGTAAATTTCCTGTAAATTCAGTGCGATTGCCACCAGGTTCTCAGGAGCGCGGCTGTAATAATGATCGCGCCCCCTGCCATGGCGGGTAATGTGGATCTTTCCGCACACACGAGCCATGTCCAGAGCGGATTGAATACCGGCTCAACCAGCAACAGGACGGCGGCTTCCAGAGCGGGCACAAAGCGGATGGACCGGGTGAGAAAGACGTACGCGAGCGCGACCTGGAAGATGCCGAGGTAGAGAACAACCGCAATGTCTTTGGACGCGGCATGAACCACCGGCAGCGCGAAAGGCAGGCAGGCGAGAAAGGCGATGAGGTTTCCTGCGATCACGGTAGACGTGGCCGACGTTCCTTCGGGATCGCGTTTGCCCAGCCAGCGAAGCCCTGCGATGGTCCACGCCCATGTGAAGCCGGATAAGGCGGCGAACAGATCGCCTCTGCCTGAGCCGCTTACGGAAGGCTGCGTGCCCGAGCCGTATAAAAGCAGAGCGGCGCCGGCCGCGATGGCCGCGAAGACGAGCACATCTCCGCGACGTGTCTTTTCGCGGAGCAGGAGAGGGCCGAGGAACAGCAGGTAGAGAGGCGCTGTCGATTGCAGAAAGATCGCGTTGGCCGAAGTGGTCAGCTTGTTTGCGACAACAAAGAGGATCAGCGTGGCGGCATATGCCGCGCCGACCGCGAGAGTCCGCCATGTCCAGTTGCGGCGCGCTCCGGGGATCGCGATCAGAATCACGACGGCCGCAACAGCGGAGCGAAATCCCGCCACCTGCCATGCGGTGAACGCTGTGGCTTTAATGGCCGCTCCGCCCGTCGAAAACAGGAATGCCGCCAGGAACAGCAACAGCCGGTTACGGCCTCGTGCGGATTGTGTCAATTTCCGACTGTAACGCGAAGGCGCTCCGAATAACATAGAAGAAGAGAAACGCGGGCGCGGGGAGTCTCGTAGTCAACTGCAAGGGAGTGCGTGCGGGTCATAATCGAAAAGCCGGAATTGCCGTCGCTGGAGAGCTATGTCGAAGCTCCGGTGCGGCACTGGAGTCCCACTATCCGGTATCTTTCGCAAACCGAGGTGCATGTTTATGCGCTGGCCATCGGCGCGAGCGTGCTGCTGAGTTTCTTTCCGTTTCTGATCGTGATGATGTGGCTGGTGAGGGATGCGTTCCACCTTCCCGCCGCGCAGAGCGCACTGGTCTCAATGCTGAAGGACTACTTCCCCGCCGACCTGGGCTCGGAGATTCTGAAGAACCTGAATAAGGTGACGCACCGCCGGTTTCAGGTGACTTCCATCCTGCTGCTGCTGTTCACGTCCAACGGAATTTTTGAGCCACTGGAAATCGCGCTGAACCGGGCGTGGGGCGTGAAGGAAAACAGGAGCTATCTGAAGAACCAGATCCTGAGCCTGTTTCTGATTCTGCTGTGCGGCGGATTGGCGCTGAGCTCGATTCTCCTGACGGCGATCAACAGGCAACCCGCGTGGCTCACGATTCCGGTGTATCGGCTGGCCGCGATCCCGGTGACGATCCTGTCGCTGTTTCTGACTTATTGGTTGCTGCCGAACCGCCGCGTGCCGATCGGCCGTGTGATTCCGGTGGCGGCGTTCGTGGGGCTCGGCCTCGAAGGGATGAAGTATCTGTTTCTCTATGCCTGGGGCTGGCTCAACCTGAAGTTACGAAATGAATACGGCGAGACTTTTCGTTATTCGGTGGCATTGATTATTTTCACAATGCTGTCCGCTTTTCTCGTGCTGGCCGGGGCGGAATGGTCGGCGCGGAAACGAGATGGCTAAGTCTTGATCGTGGCGGGACTGTCGGCGCCGGAATGCGCGGGTTCGCATTCGGGCCAGTCGAGGAACATGTCGCGGGAGACTTCCTCCAGCATCGCGAGGGTCGCCTGCCGCTTCTCCATTGCAAACGCCGTGAGCAGCATGTTGTCGCAGACACCGTTGATCAGACGCGGGATTCCCTGCGTCCGCCGGTGAATTTCGAGAAGAACATCCGCCGGAAAAACTGTCTGCTCGCGCATGCCGGCGCGCGCCAGGCGGGTACCGATGTATTCGGCGGTTTCGGATGCGGTAAACGGCCGCAGGTGGCAGCGCAGCGCAATCCGCTGTTTCAATTGGCGATACTGCTGCTCTTCGAGCTTGCGGTCGAGTTCGGGCTGGCCGGAGAGGATGATCTGCAACATCTTGCCGCGGCGGTTTTCCAGATTGCCCAACATCCGAATCTCTTCCAGAACTTCCCATTCGAGATTCTGGGCCTCATCGACAATCAGCGCCGTGGTCTTGTTCTGATTGGCACGCTCGATGAGCATATTGTTCAGCGCAAACAGGATTTCGGTCTTTGAAGTGCGCGTACACTGCAGGTCGAAATCGTAGGCGATCATCTCAAGGAATTGATCGGGCGTGAGGCGCGAGTTGAAAAGGAACGCGAACGGGATGTGGTGGGAATCGAGGTGGTCCCGCAGGCACTCCAACATCGTGGTCTTGCCGGTACCGACTTCGCCTGTCAGAACGATAAAGCCTTTCCGGCTTTGCACTCCGTAAATCAGATTCGCAAGGGCCTCTTCGTGTTGAGTGCTGCGGTAAAGAAACGAGGGGTCCGGGCTCAGGTTGAACGGACTGGCGATAAGACCAAAGAATGCCTTATACATTTGACGGCAACTGTTTCAGCGTAGCACGCAAAGGGATGTTTTATGCGGGCTATGGGTACTATTACGAGGTGTTCAAGCCCCTGAGAGATAATAGTTTACATACAGACCACCATGCGGGAAGTCCTATACCAAACACCTCACGGCATTCACGTTTCCAGAGTCGCATCCAAACTGCCGTGGCGTAAGGGTCTGGGCCGGTTCCGGCGGGAACTGGATCAATACCGCGGAATTTATCTGTCGTCGGGGTACGAGTACCCGGGCAGGTATTCGCGCTGGGATATTGTCTCGGTGCGGCCGCCGCTGGAGTTGATCGGATTTCAGCGCGAGGTTACGTTTGCGCCTCTGAACGAGCGCGGCGTCGCGATTAACAAGATGCTGGCGCGCGTTTTGCGGGACGATTCTTACTGGGACGATTTCCGCGAAGACCACGGCACGCTGCGTGGCAGGCTCAAGCCGATGGCGCGCCTGTTTTCCGAAGAGGAGCGCAGCAAGCAGCCGTCGGTGTTTTCGGTTTTGCGCGCACTGACCCGCGAATTCCGCAACGAAAACGACGATAAGCTCGCGTTCGCCGGAGCGTTCGGGTTCGACCTGCTCTATCAGTTCGAGCCGATCGAACTGCGACATGAGCGGCGCATGCGCAAGGACCTGCAGCTCTACCTCTGCGACGACATCATCTACATGGACCGGAAGCGGGAGACAATCGAACGCTTCAGCTATGAGTTCGATCTGGATGACACGACCACGCGCGGACATGATCGCACGGGCGCAGTAGTTCCGGTGGCTCCCCAGCGCGAACCGGGTCCGATCACCTCCGACCATACGCCTGCCGAATATATGGCCAACGTGCAATCCGTGCGAGAAGGCATGCGGCGCGGCGATTATTACGAGGTCGTGCTGCGCCAGACGTTCCGGACA
>Ga0302278_10006531_pt1 | contig 11080 bp, 8 predicted proteins | sample III_Bog_N3_2_FD_194543 | JGI IMG/M metagenome (GOLD analysis project Ga0302278, IMG submission 194543) | Peat permafrost microbial communities from Stordalen Mire near Abisko, Sweden - III_Bog_N3_2 | ecosystem: Environmental > Terrestrial > Soil > Wetlands > Peat | place: Sweden: Abisko... | reverse complement strand
GGCATGGGCTTCGTTGTAAGCGGATGATTGCAATGGAGTTCTTTGCAGATAACAGACAGCAAAGGGGTTACGGGCGCTTGCTGGGCGCCCCCCTCGGTTGTGAATTGTTCTATGTAATGATTGTGCGCTTATCGATGGTAATTATCGGCAAAACGGGAGGATGATTTTTGGCGGATGCCGGTGTTGGGCCTTAACGAGGGTCACATGCGGGTCTAGAGCATTTTCGGCCTAACTGTTTGCGGTTCACCTAGATATCTGTGCTTTCCCACCCATTGTGCAAAGGGCGCACAATGGATGGGGCACGGCAGATTCTGTTAACACTTGAGTTGAAAATGCTCTAACAGGACCAATCCGAATCGAGGCCGTTCCTGTTCGCGACTTCGAGTTCGTAGATGCCCCGTTAGTTTTTATGCTCGATTCCCGTATCCAGCGAGGGCTCATCCGTCGAGCCGGGCCGGTCCGAGTGAACTGGAACTCCGCTGATAAGGCCCTGATAGTTTGTCAGGCGTTTGCCGAGAATCACCACGCCCTTGTCCGTGATTTCATACTCGCGAATATCCTTGGCGTGATTTCCACCCCGCATCTTGATGACCACCATGATCTTGCGAAGCTGGCCATCGATGGATACATAGCGCAGCCGGATGATGTCATCGGTGAGGAAAGAGATCGAGTAGGTACTGAACGGGAATTCGATAAAAGACTCGTCCACTTCAACCGTGCTGAGAATCGTCACTCCGATTCCTGTCAAAGCGAAGATCATGCGATACAGAGATTCGCGAAAGTCGGCGCGGAAACCGGGCGACAGAGCCATTTCAAAGCCGGCCAGCGAATCGATCACCAGGCGCTTGGCGCCAATCTTCTGCACTGCGTCGAGAATTGAGTGCATGGTCTCATCCACCGAGAGATCCAGGGGACGGAGATAGAGGATTTTGAGTTTCCCGTTTTTCCGCGGCGTTTCCAGATCTAAACCTAAACTGGTGGCCCGCTCCGCGTACGCTTGCGGGCGTTCCTCAAAGACCGCCACGATTCCCGGCTCCCCCTGGCGTATGCCTTCAGCAATGAATTGGGTTGCCAGCACCGATTTCCCAGTTCCCGAAGACCCTGCTACGAGGACACTATCGCCTTCGCGCACGCCCCCACCCAGCATCTTGTCCAACTCCGGAATACCGAAGCAAAGGCGCCTATGGCTGGGCGGATCTTTCAGGTGCCCCTTTAACCCAAAAGTTCGCGAGAAGGCTTGCACTCCGGCATCGGTGATGCGGAACGTGTGCAGCCCCGGCACAGAATCCTGACCGCGCAGTTTGATGATCTGCAGTTTCCGCACAATTGAATTTCGCTCCGCCGTTTGGCGCAGCCAGAACAGACCATCGGCGACGGTAAATATGGGATTATCACGTAGCTCGTCCTCCGCATATTCACCGATCAAGAAAGTTGTAGCTTGCCAACTAGCCAAAAACAGGGCTAACCGTTGAATGAAAGATTGCAGTTCCAGGTCACTTTGCGGCTTGCGAACCATGGTGCGGAAGGAGTCCACTACCACGACGGCGGGGTTAGCCTTTTCAACTTCATCGGTAATCTCCTTCAAAACTGCGCCCAGGTCCCGCTCCAAGACAACCTCGCTCAGGTTGATAAAGCGAATGGCGCCGGACAGCTTGGCCGGATCGAAGAATGTGTACTGTTGCTGGTATCGCAGCATTTTTATGGAGGATTCGCCCAGGACGGTGAAATAGAGAGCAGGACGCTCTGGGGTCGCATTGGCAAACACGAACTGGTGTGCCAGCGTCGTCTTGCCGCTTCCAGGTGCGCCCGCGATGATGTTGAACGAGAATTCGGGTAGACCGCCGCCCACAATTTCGTCGAGGCCCGGAACTCCGGTCGGTAGTTTGTTTATCGTCACCCTATCTTGTGTGCTCACGTTTTTCTCCCGTTCCCCGAATTGCGATCGTCAAAGGCTTCACCTGGCCACGCATTCCGCAGCAGGCTTAGCGTTAAAGCTTCGCCAAGGAAGATACGAAGCAGGCCGAGTAAGCGGGCGATGAGAACGATTCCTTGATCCCCAGCCGGATACTCACCAGCCCGATCCTTGTTTATGTCGATTTGATTTTCAAGCTTGCCGGGGCCGTGTCCCAAGCCCTGTAACGCTCCATCCTCGCAGATTCGCACCGCTGACAGACTAGGAGCTTCCGATCTGGCCAGCGCTAAAGCACGAGAGGCGAGCGACTGAAAACCGACAGATCCCGCAAATATACCAAGACTCTGGCGCAGCTTCTCATAGACGCGAAGGGTCACGGCCTCCTTTGACTCGGAGGTCTTGCCCGCAACGGCTTCGTAAGCAAGAAGACGGTGGGCCAAATCTCGCATTTCCGGGGCAGCCGTCATATTCAACCCTGAATCGCTCCAAGCGGAAGATTACGATATCCGTTATACGCCTCGCGGGAGGATCGGGGCGAAGATGCCGTCTTGTCGCAAGCGCCCTGGCGGTTGAGGTGTTCTCCATCCAGAGCCACTCTGGATGCAGCAGCGGCGGAACTCAATTCATATAGCGGCTCGCTTTCGGGCTGGGTGCGTCTTCCTGCGAGCCGCCAGCCTTGCTTCGGATGAGTGTGAAAACATCCAAAACCGTGGCAATACTGCGAATGTTTCCCGCAACGCTCACGAGTCCTTCTTCCATGCCGGGATGTTTGTTGGCCAGGGTTTCAATTCGTTCGCTCACACTCCGCAGCCGGTTGATCTCCAGCAGAAGGTCCTCGAAAGTCGCAGCCATTCCCGGTTCATCGGCCGCCGAGTATCGAGTGCCCACCGGGGTCGAGACCGGCGCTGTCCTGACGTTCACCTGAAGGCGCAAATCTTCGATCAAACGCAACGTTGTTGCCTCACCAAGGAAGGTAAGAAACAGCCCGAGGAGTTGCGCAATCAGATTGATTCCGGCCTCGCCGTCCTCATTCGTGTCCGTTTGGGACTCAACTTCACTGAGGCCGCGCAAGCCTCCATTCGCCGTTACCTGCACAGCGCTGAGCTGGGGAGATTCCGACTTGGCCAGAGCCAAGGCACGAGAAGCGAGCGCCTGAAAGCCATCAATACCCACGGGTGCGCCGAGTTGCCGGCGCAGCTTCTCGTACACCCGCACCGTTGCCGGTTCGGAATGGAGCGAGGCCGTCGCCGCATCGGCTTCGGAAGCAACGAGGCTGCGGGCCAATTCACGCGTTTTATGTGGAGGAACCATCGGTTTCATTCTTTCCTAACACTCTACGCCTTCGCCTTGAGCGTGAAGCACTTATCGCTACGACACTATCATGGCGACTGTTTCCGCGGCGAGATTCCCGACGCGATTCATCCTACTCAACTGGGCGTCGTGCGATTCAAACGTACTTGAAACGTCCGGGCAAAGATGAGCAAACTTGGACAGATTGCTCCGCCATCTCCAACTACACGGCGATGGAAGACAACCACCGGGGCAATGGCATGCGCGTGCATGGCCAGCCTGAATCGCATACGATGGCTTGCATTGCTGGAATTATCCCGGCTCGTCGGGCGGCGTCCATTGACCCTGCGCGGGCTTTGAGGTCGGAGTGAGGCGGGTTATCCGGGGGCTGGAGCCCCGACTCCATTCGGATGCAGGTTGGGGCCGCATGCTTTCCCATGTCCCAAACGCGGGACATAGGGCACCCGGCATGCTATGGGGTTACGGAAAGGGCGGCGATGCGGGCGACGATGTGCTCGCGGATGATGCGGACTGTGGCGAGGACGTCCTCCCTCTCCGGCACCGCGAATTGAAAAAGAAGGTCGTAGCGATAAAACACGGAAAAATCGTTCAGGTCCCCGAGTTGCATCGGCGTCACGGGCAGGGATTCCCCCGCGGCGTCGAGCAGCTTCTTCAGCCTCGACAGATCGTGGGTCTTCTCGAAGGGAACGTTCAACTCTGCAAGCAGAGCTTTGATCAGCTTTTCCACAGCTTGCTGCGCGTGAAAGCCAAGAATGGCCTCGGGCAGGTTGTCGAGCGCCAGAGTCTGCTCATCCTCAGCGGCTTTGATGAGCAGGATCTGAGCAGGCGAATGCGAGGGGCTGTTCATAGACCACCTGACCTTCCGTGAGGATGCGGTGATAGATCGAATTGATTGAGCCGCGAAACTGTTCGGCGCAGGAGATGGTCGTCAGAACCAGATCGATGGACATGGGAATCTCATCGAGCTTGCGGCGAAGGATGCGGCGAATTGCACCGATTTCACCCTCGGCGGAGTCCGGCATCAGCACCGCAAGGTCCAGGTCGCTATCCCATTTGGCCTCACCGCGTGGCCAGGAGCCGAAGAGGATGACCCGCGAGGGCTGCGCGACTTCGACAGCAGTCTTTACGGCCAGATCGATCTTCTCCTGGGTTGGGCTCAGGGTCTCTAGAGCAGCGCGGACTTCATCAGCGGTCAGCATCGTGGTCTCAGGGATAGTTTAGACCGATTCGGGCTCAATCCACTACAGCGGATAGTCTTGGATTGGATTTGTGGCGGGGTGAACGTCGGCGAGTCGAGGCTGCGTCTATTGATCCGGCACGGGCTTTGCGGTCGGAGTAGGGCTTAACAAGAGAGGGCGAACTGAATGCACTCGGATGACGAGCGGCGGTAATGCGCGGCATTCACGATGCGTGGGAGTGATTGGATAGGCGTTCGAGGATTCCGAGATTGCGTGCCATTCGCAAGGAGATGCGCATCGGAATGCGTTCATGCTCCCCAAGCGTGAGAACCACGTAGTTTTGCCAAAAGCGCCTTGTTTGGGAAACCTCAATTTCCTTCCACGGAATGGAGAGCGGGGGATGGCCCACACGGAATAGGAAAAGAACCGAAAGATAGAGACCATCGTCTGCATCGGTTATGCGAATGACGCTGCTGTAGTGTCCCCAGAATCGCATGTAAACGGTGTAAAAGAATGGACCCGCGCTTCGGGTTTCGCCGTAGGGCTCAGACTTTTTCCTGAATCGCCGGGAGAGCGCATACCAGCCGCTGATGAAGCTGATAAGGAGGCAAACAGAGCACCACATGGCAACAAAAAAGACTGGGTAAGCATACGGAGTGTTCACCAGAAAGTCATTTATGCGGTCTTGCAACGAGTACCTCACGGAAATGGCGCGAAGAAAAATCGCTCGCCACTTAGGTCGAACCCTTGTTTTACACGCCGACGGGGAAGGGCTTGGGGCTGGATTCGTCGGTGTTGGCGTCGGGGTTGCGCCAGCGCTCGAAGCGGCCCTGGAGCAGGCTCATCAGGCCGGTGTACCAGTAGCCGATGACGAACAGGATCAGGAACGGCGCGGTGAAGTAGTTGTGGTTGGAGAAGGTGTAGACGATGGCCAGCGCGAAGTAGCAGCCGAAGACCAGCTCGATCCAGGGTGCGAGCACCAGGCGCTTGCGGTACTTGGCGGCCTGGGACTTTTCGCCTTTCTTGGCGACGCGGTATTTCGGGGTGCGGACGAAGGCGCTCTTGATGCCGAAGAGAGCCTCCATCACCGCCTTGGTGTTGGTGATGGTAAGACCGATACCCAGGGCCATGAGGAAGGGCAGATAGAGGAAGGTCTTCATCCAGGTTTTGGGGAAGAGTTCGCGCTCGCTCATCAGGTAAAAAACCGCGATGGAAAAGGTGGAGGCGGTGAAGAGCGGGAAGTCGATGAGCAGCATCTGAAACCAGCCCTGGTAGAAGCGGCAGATCATGGCCGGCATGAGGAGCGCCGACATGACGACCATCAGCGGGTAGCTGAGGTTGGCGGTGAGATGGTAGACGGCTTCGATCTTTTTGCGGCGCGGCACATGGGACTTGAACATCATGGGCAGCACTTTGATGCTGGTCTGAATGAGGCCTTTGGCCCAGCGCGCCTGCTGGGTTTTGAAGGCCGTCATCTCGATGGGCAGCTCGGCGGGACATTCGACCTCGGGAAGGTACTTGAATTTCCAGCCGGCTATCTGGGACCGGTAGCTGAGGTCGGTGTCTTCAGTGAGAGTGTCGTGCTGCCAGCCGCCGCCGTCGGAGATGGCTTTGATGCGCCACATGCCGGCGGTGCCGTTGAAGTTGAAAAAGTCGCCGGTGCGGACGCGGGCTCCATGCTCCATCACGAAATGGCCGTCGAGGAGGATGGCCTCGATCTGGGTGAGCATGCTGTAGTCGCGGTTGAGGTGGGTCCAGCGGGTCTGGACCATGCCGATTTCGGGCTCGGCGAAGTGGTGGATGACTTTCATGAGCCAGTCGGTCGGGGGGACGAAGTCGGCGTCGAAGATGGCGACGAGTTCGCCTTTGGCTACCTTGAGGCCTGCGTCGAGCGCGCCGGCCTTGAAGCCGTAACGGTTGGTGCGATGGATGTAGACGATGGGATGGCCCATGGCGGCGTAGCGATCGACGAGGCCGGCGGCGACTGCCTGGGTCTCGTCGGTTGAGTCGTCGAGGACCTGGATCTGGAGCTTTTCGCGTGGATACTCCATTGCGCAGACTGCTTCGAGGAGCCGGTCGATGACGAATTGCTCGTTGAAGATGGGGAGCTGCACGGTGACGAAGGGGAGCTCGTCGAAATGGCGGGGCGGATTGGGGTCGTAGTTCTTGCGGTATTTGAAGTAGAGGTAGCAGAGCGTGTAGCGATGGACGCCGTAGATGGCCAGCAGGATCATGACGGCGAAGTAGGGGATGAGCAGCGCCGCGTCAAAAGGGTTCCAGTGATAGAGGCCCTTGAAGGTCTGGTCTGTGGACTGCATTGCTTTGAAGTAGTGGAGGAGACCGTTTTGGGGGGCGAGGGCGAGAAGCGCGGTGAGCCGCGTGGGCAGCGTCCCGAGGAGGATGCGGGAGAGGCCGGCAACGGGATTCAGAAGGGTCACAAGCGCGGCGAACAGGGGGTAAGCCTCCACGGATCCGATAGGTACCATTGTATGCGATGCAGGAATTGGGCGCGGGGATTGGCGGGTGGGACGTGGGGATTTGCCGATCACAGCTAACTCGATGGGCGCCTCAGGCTCACAAACCTCGCGGGAAACTCGCGCAAAGTTAGTTACAGGCTTTTAGACTGGCGTGTATTGCGATTCCAGTTCGGGGCGGAGGAACATCTCCACGGGATTTGGGGTGGGACGCCCCAGCAGGAATCCCTGAACCTCGTTCGCTCCGTAAATGCGGATGAGTTCCAGTTGCTCTTGCGTTTCAACGCCCTCGACGATTACGCGCATGCCGATATTGTTGGCAAGCGAAATAAGCGTGCGGACCATGGACTCGCTCTCAGGCTTTTTGCGAAGATCTCTAACAAAGGATCTATCGATCTTGAGTGAGTCGAATGGCAACGAGGGCAGATAACTCAGGCACGAATAGCCGGTGCCGAAATCGTCGATGGCCAAGCTGATTCCGAGGGCGCGAAGACGATTCATTGGCTCGGCTGAGGACAGCGCGCCACCCAGCATCACGGATTCGGTGAATTCTATTTGCAGCAGCTCCGGCTTGAGCCCGGTTTGCCGGAGAGTGAAGCCCACCTCTTCCACAAATCCCTTGCGGTGGAGCTGAATGCTGGAAACATTGACGGCGACCTGGACCGGGCGGGGCAGGATGCCCTGCCATTTCACAGCCTCGGCGCACGCGAGCTGCATGATGTAGGCGCCCAGAGCCACAATCAATCCGCTCTCTTCGGCAATGGGGATGAACTTGTCGGGCGGGATCTGACCTAGAGTCGGATGGGTCCAGCGGGCCAGTGCCTCAAATCGGACCAGGCGGAGACTGGCCACTTCAAACTCGGGCTGGTAATGCACCGATATCTCGTTTCGTGCGATGGCTCCCCGCAACTCGTTCTCCAGGGTCAACCGCTCATGCACGAGGGAACCGATTTCAGGAGTAAAGTACATCACCCGATTCTTCCCCTCCCGTTTGGCGGCATACATAGCGCTGTCGGCTTGCCTCATCAGCTCCTCGCCGCCGACCGCACTATCGGGAAAGATGCTGATGCCAATGCTGGCGCTTATGGTGATGTCGTGGCCTTCGACCGAGAGGGGATTGGAGATGGTTTCAAGCAGGTTGGTAGCCACTTTTGCCGCCTCTTCCTTGCCATGCAGTCCGCAAAGGACCACCAGGAACTCATCCCCGCCGAGGCGAGCCAGCAAGTCCGATTCGCGGACCCGCGATCGCAGGCAATTCGCCACCTCGACCAGCAGCGAGTCGCCGATGGAATGACCAAGGCTGTCGTTGACGGCTTTGAATCCATCCAGATCCAGATAGATGACGCCGATTATGGACTTTTCCCTCCTGGCCCTGGCTAAGATGGAATTGAGCGTGTCGGAGATATATCGTCGATTGTGGAGGCCGGTGAGAGGATCGTTGAGCGACTGGAAAACGGCCGCATCTTTGGCTTTCTGCAACTCGGTCTGATTGTGCCTGAGCTGCGTAACATCGATCGCGGTGGTCTCATAGACCATGCCTTCCGGGGTATCGACAGGCGTGATATTCATCAAGAGCTGTACGGAAGCGCCATTATCGCGGCGCAGGGTTGTGTCGCGATTGCTCACGGCGCCGTTCCGGAGCGCAAGGCGCAATTGCTCCTGCTGATCGGGATCGACTTCGAAGTCCCAATACGAGTGGCCGGCAAATTCCTCGCGAGTTCGAAATCCGAGCATTTTGACAAACGCAAGATTGAAATCGAAGATGACGCCGTCGGGTCGCCAACAAAAGACCGCCGCAAGGTTGCGCTCAAACAGACGCTGGTATTTTGTTTCCAATTGCAGTTCGTTTTCGAGCCTGGTGCGGATGGTCGTGGTCTGTTTGCGCACGGTTGACCTCAACTGTTTCACCCAGATGAGCGGCGCGAGGATGCAGACAATCATGCCGCCGAGGATGCTCAACCCACGCTTGAGCGTCAGCCAGTTACTCCCTCCGAGCACCACCATGTCCGCCGGCGAATCGATGAGGAGTTGCAGGGATTCGGGCCATTGCGGCGTTGCGCTGCGGATCACCGCGACGCCGGTCAACTCGAGATTGGAATCGCTGGCGAGGCCGACCACCTCTCGCGCGGTGTTGTTGCGAAGCAACTTCGCACTGAAGCGCTGTCGTCCATCATCGAGCAGGAACAGGTACTCCGTCGCGGTTGCACTCTGCGAGATCAAATGAGCCTTCAGGCGCACGCGCCTTCCATTCAGGAAGCGCTTGAGCACTTCCTCAGCGGTCAAATCGAGCGGCACAACGTTGTTCTTGCTCGATCGGATCGCGGCCACCCGCACCGTGGAATCCGACAACTGGAGGGCCGACAGGTCTCCATGGCCTGGGAACCCAACCACGTCTACCGTACTTCCCGCATGGACATCGACAGCGTCCGCGGTTTCAATACTCAGCGCTCCGGTATTGTCCTGGATGAAGAATTGCCGGGGAGACTCCCACGTCACCGTGCCGCGGACGTGGATCTGGTGAGCGAAGCGCTTGTCCGCTTCCGAAGCGCGCAAATTCCCTATCGGCGTTGGCGCGGAAGAGAAAGAATCCTGCATGGCAGGGTCTTCAACTTTGATATCTTCCAGACTGGTGGCGAAAACCTGCGCGCCCACACGCTTATTTTCCGCATTCATGTGGCTGCCGGCGACGCCAGTCACCTTGACTGTGGCGCCGATGAGCTGTTGCGCCGCTGGGTTGTCAGGGTGGGGCACGATGATCCATGCCACGTCCTTTCCATCGAAGATGCGGAAACAGATGCGCGCCCAGGTCTTATCGCAAGGGCGCAGCACGCCTTCTGTGACCACCCAACTACTGTCTGACCCACCCGCGTCAAGCTCTTTGACACTTCTTGGCTCCGGGGTGGGAAGAGGCCCGTGGCCGATAATCTGGATTGCCGGCTGCGCCACATTTGGCGACACGTCCCCCGCGCTCGTGACTCCGTCCACGAGCACTGTCGAGCCTGGCGGATACGCTTTGTTGTTGCCATGCACGTTGAGATAGATTGAGCCGGTTCGATCGCGAACAAAGAGCAAGCCCCATTCTGGATCTGAGTAAGTAACCACACCCTGCAGTTCCACCGGGTGCGACTTCGCGGCTTCGGCATTGCCCAGGTTGTGGATTTGCTGCACAGTTTGCAATGGATGTCCGGCCCTCGATGAGGGGAACACCGGTGCGGCAAGTTCCTGGACTTCAATATCTTCCAGACTGTTGACAAACAACTGCGCGCCCACCCGCCGGTTTGCCGCGTCCATGTGGCTGCCGGCAACGCCTCTCACCTTTACGGTAGAGCCAATAAGGCGCTGCGCAGCGGGACTGTCCTTCTCCGGCAACACCACCCACGCCATCGCCGCTCCATCGAATATGCGGTAGCAGAGGCGGTTCCAGCCCGTATCGCACGATCGCAGCACGCCTTCGGTGACCACAAACTGGCTTTCTCCCACTCGGTCGTTCAGTTCGGCCACGCTCCTCCGCTCCGGGATGGGAGGTAGCCCATGGCCTAGAACCGTTACCTTCGGCTGCACCACAATGGGCGCGCCAGGCCCCGGCGCTGAAATGCCGGTTATCCTTGCAAGCGTCCCGAGCGGATATCTGTTTTTTGATCCGTGGACGTCAATGAAGATCGAACCGGTCGAGTCGGCGAAAAACAGCAATCCCCAGTCAGGATCGGAATATGTCACCACGCCTCGAATTTGAACAGGGATTGCTTTGCCGGCCTCGGAGTTGGACAGCCTTTGAAATTCCTGAATCGTTCGCAATGGAAATTGGTGACCGGGTTGATCGACCGCCTGGGAGAACGCAAGCAGTGGAGAGTGCAGCAAAATCAGGGCCAACGGCAGAATCGCGGAGCGCATTCTTGACCCTTTCCACACTGTGCTATTTGCCATTGTCCCCATTCCCTGGACCGTCTTGCTGTATCAAATGGAACGCAGGTTTGCTCGCGCTGCTCTTCCGCGCAACCGCATCTTAAGTTCATCGGCAGGTGGCCAGAATCAAATCAGTGCGACTAAAGCCGCCTTTCTCGCCATTGGTAACGTCCCGGTACCGCCAGGAAACGGACGAATGATCGAATTTCGCTCGAATGGGCGAATCCGAGCCTTTGGCCGCATGGGACGGTTGGCCGGCAATGCGTCAACTACTGGTTGAATAACTTTCCGCCGCGCCATAA
>Ga0302278_10006527_pt1 | contig 11087 bp, 8 predicted proteins | sample III_Bog_N3_2_FD_194543 | JGI IMG/M metagenome (GOLD analysis project Ga0302278, IMG submission 194543) | Peat permafrost microbial communities from Stordalen Mire near Abisko, Sweden - III_Bog_N3_2 | ecosystem: Environmental > Terrestrial > Soil > Wetlands > Peat | place: Sweden: Abisko... | reverse complement strand
GGAGGGGTCTGGCTATGCTTTCTGCGCCCAGGTGCCGGCAGCGCGCACATCGGGCGATTACACCGTGCGGGTCGTACCGTATTTCAGGGGTGCTGCTATTCCGCTGGAGGCCTCTCAAATCCTGTGGCAGCGTCGATGACCAGTCGGCCAATGCGCCCGAACGTCCACTGCACGATTACCTGAAACCGTTTGCGACAATCTTGCGGTGCCCAGCATGGGCCGGATTTCCGCCTCCGGAAGGATCAGCGTGGTGGGGCCAGCAGTACATTTCCCATGAGACTGCCAATGGCCACCGAGAGAACTGCCGAGGCGCCCATCACCTAGGTCAGCAAGGGGACGCACCTAAGAGCCATGTTGGGTAAGCTGCCATTGAGAGCATGAAGCAAGCTTTGAGCGATCTGCAGCCGGAATATGGCCATCGATGCCACGAGAGCCAGGATGTAGACCGCTGCCAGTGTCAGGGCAAACCCAGAAACAGACGCCAGTTCAGGAGTTCCGCCACCGGTGCCATCGAAATGGAATTGAAAAGCAGTGCGGGCAAGCAGAAGTTGAGGGCCAGCGTTACGAGTGCACTCCCGTTTTCAGCCTTGATAAGACCGCTGCCGCGCGCCAGAGAACCCGCCAAATTCACAAGACCGATGGGGACGAGAGCATTGGCGATCAGCTGCGGAGCCGTCACACGGGTTTGCCGCTCTTCGATCGCGCGAGGAAAAACTCGATAAGCCAGCTGCAGGCGAGAAACCCCACCACCGATGCCAACGCCCAGGGCTGCGCAAGGAATGTGGACCAGAGAAAGCAACCCAGCACTCCGGCCATGAACAGGGTTCCGGCTCCTACAAGCAGACGGGAGCCTTTCGTTTCGCGGACCAGACGCCAGTGCGCCGCCTGCACGGTCAGATAAGAAATCAGGAATGTGGCGCTGGCGACGCGGGCGAGAGCGGTAAGGTCGAAAAAATCGATCGCGAGCAGGATGGCGCCCACAGCAAACAACAGTCCCAGCGAGCCTTTGCGCCAGACGAAATGTGCGAACATTCCCGGCAGATTGCCGACCTTCACCATAGCCGCCGAAATCTGCATGGCGGTGAACACCCATGCGTTGATGCCTGAAGCGGTGGCCAGCAGCGCCCCGATGGCAACGATTACATAACCGGCCTGCCCCAGGACGGGCTTGGCTGCGACTGCGACCGCCGTGTCGGCATGTTGCCTGAGTTCGGCGGTTGGAACGCTCCCCAACACAACCACTGCCAACGCAGCGTATAGCAGGATTACAACCGTCAAAGCCAGGTAAATTGCGCGCGGAATGGTTCGTTCGGGGTTCCGCACTCTGCCGGCCGCATTGGTCATCATGCCGAAACCGGCATATGCGAAGAAGGTCAGCCCCACGCTGCCCGCAAAAGTGAAGAAGTGAGGAGTTACCTGGCTTACTGAAGCGTGCTCCGTCATACCATACGCGCCCGCCAGAATCAGCACGGCAAGAATCGTCAGCTTGATTCCGACCAGAACCACTTCCGCCTTGCCCACGAGCGCCGACCCGGCGATGTTCAGCAGCACCATCATGATGGTGACTGCCGATGCGAATGCACCCATCCAGAACTGACTCTTGTCGCCGAATGCAAGCTGCGACGCGTATGCGCCAAACGCTTTGGCGACCATCGCAATGGTGGCCGCGACCGTGATCAGATATATAAGCGACAAAGCACCGGACGTTCTTCCGGTGCCGTAGGCCTCGTGAAAATATTCGGTGATGCCACCGGCGTCCGGGTAGCGCGCCGCAAGCTTTGCATGGGTATAGCCCGACAGCGTAGCCACAAGGCCGCCGAGCAGGAATGAAATGTAAGTCTGTTTGCCGGCGACAATCGCCACGAGACCCAGCAGAGCGAAAATCCCCGCGCCGACCATCGCTCCTACACCCATGGCCGCCACAGACCACATGTTCATCGAGTGGCCGGTGGCTTCTTCGGTCATGCCTGCCGTCTGTTTCATCTGGAAAAGCTAAGAGCTATCTGAGGCGCGAGGTAAGAGGCGGTGTTGCGCCCGGCTACTGAGAATTCAACGCCGGCAATGATGCCCACGTGTCCCGAAAAGTTATACTCAATCGCAGGCGCAACAGCCGTTCGGGTGCTTCCGGAGTCTTTCGAATTTACGGAACTGCCCGATGCATCGACGCCATTCAGGCGGCTGCCGTGAGCGAAGTTCTGTACGAGATCGAAAGCGAGGACCCATCTTTGGTCCAGAGCATAGCCGGCGCCCAGGCCAAGTTCCGCGGAGAAGCCTGGCGCCGCATGCCCTGCGAATCCCTGCCCGGTGCCGTAGACGCTCAGATCGTTAACCGCGACATTTGACACAGGTTCAAACGCTGCGCCATAGAGCCGCAATCGCAGCGGATGATTGCCGGGTGTGTCGAAGAGCGACTGGGCGAGCAGCCCCTCCTTGAGTGTGTAAGCTCCGCTGCCGAGACCATCGATGGACGCGCGCAGGCGATTGTAGTTGCCGGTCGGAAGGGAGATCCCGACGGAGGCTGTCACGGAAGGAAGCCCCGTTTCTTTCTTCTCGTTGTTGAATCGATATTCCAGTTCCACCGGAAGATCGCCCGCTCCGGTGACATGGCTCTGATCGTTCCATGCGTGTGAAAACGAAGGCAGCGCGGCAATGGTGAGGCGACTGGTGATGCCGTACTTAAACAGGGTCGTCGATTCCAGTTGTCTCTCAGCGCCGGTAAAGGAGTGGCGTTGGCCGCCGCTATCGTACGCGCCGGTGTTGCGCTGATAGATGACATACGGCTCGATCACCCATGTGCCTGCGCTGCCCACCGCCGGCGAGGGCGCTTCGAGCGATCCGGTGAACCATTGAGCCTGGACCGCCGGCGCTACCTGCGCGCGAGCCGTATCGGAAAAACCAAACACCGCCAGGGCGATGGCCAGCGACGCGTGTCTCACGCAGCCTTCTTTTCGAACGGCTCGAAGTCCGAATTGGCGTCTTTCCACTCCGGCTTGCGGCACGCGAAGACGATGAACGGGATCGCGACCTCAACCGCCGTGGCCGCCAATAGTATGCCGACGTAGACGGCTGCGTTGCCTGTGCCGATCTGCGTGGGCGGCGCGAAACTCAGAGCACCCGAAATCAACGCGCCGGCTAAGCCTACCAGCCCCACCAGCCACATGCCGAAATTGCCGCCTGGGATACGAAACGGCCGCGCAATGTTCGGCTGACTATACCGCAAAGCGATAGCCGCGAGGAACATAACGATGTACATCGTCAGAAACATGATGTTCGAGATCTGGCTGAGAATCTGGAATACCGATTCCACCGAAGGCATAACCACAAAAATCAGACACAGGAAGGTCACAATGAGTCCCTGCAGGACCAGAATGGGGATGGAAATACCGTTCGCGTTTGTCCTTTGCATGAGCTTCGGAAGATAACCCGCCTTGCCAACGGCCAGCAGACCTGTGGAAGGTCCCGCCGTGACTACAGTGACCTGGCCGATTACGCCGACCGCCACCATGAACGCCATGACATTACCCAGCCAGGGTGCGCCCAGAGTAACCCAGAGGTCGCGATAAGCCACCAGCAGACTCACGGCAAGATTGATCGACTTATGTGGAATCACCACACCGACAGCCAGAGTTCCCAGGACGAAGATCACGACGGTCATGATGGTGGCGATCAGAATGGAAAGCGGATAATCGCGCGCGGGATTTTTCAGATTCTTCACGTGGACCGCCTGCATTTCCATACCTGCGTAAAAAAGAAAGATACTGGCAGCGAGCACCATGCTGTGCCAGTCGCCGAAATCGGGGAAGAACCCGGTTTTCAGGGACATCTGAACGGGATGCCCCATCGCCACATAGACGCCGCCAAGGACAATCAGGATCGCGCCGGGAACGATGGTGCCGAAAATACCGCTGAAGGTACTCAGCGAAACGGATGCCTGTATGCCGCGAAACGTGAAGACCGTGATCGCCCAGGAGGTAATCAGCAATATGGCCAGAGAGAAAATCTTGTTGCTGGCCAGTGCCGTGTCGAAACTCTGCGGCCACATCGTGAAAGCCAGCGCCGCCGCGCCGAAAACCAGCACAGCGGGCAGCCACAGCACCCACGCCTGCCATTGCCAGTAGAGGGCGGCGAACCCCCACCTTGGTCCGAAGGCTTCCCCCACCCAGCGGAACATCCCGCCCTGTTTCGGAAAGGCGGATGCCAGTTCCGCGGCCACCAGGGCCGTCGGAATCAGAAACACCACCGCGGCAAAGATGTAGTAGAAGATCGAAACAAGACCGTATTCAGCCTGAGCGGGGAGTCCGCGCAGGCTGACTACGGTCATGAAGTTCATAACCGCAAAAGCCATCATGCCGATGACTACGGGCTTCTTGACGCCCTTTGGCTTACTGGCCGGCGCTTTCGGTGAAGTAGCGGGAATCAGCATTGTGACCTCGTTCTTAAGATGAGAGCGGCCCGTCTACTCAGGCCGCTCTCAGGAAGAATCGCCAGCCTAGCTAGGCGTGGGCGTCCTTCAACACTTCATCGCGCGCCGCCTGCACGCAGCGAACCACGTGTTTCATGATGTCTGTCGTAACAAAGACATTCATCGGGAATGATTTCAGCGCAAACACCATTTCTTCGCTGTCCTTCTCCTGGCGGTTGTAATCGGTGGTTCTGAATCCGGTGCTAAAGCTCATCCACGGCGTAAACTGGCCGTCGATTTTCTTGCCGTCGCGGAACCATTCGAACAGCTTGTTGCCGACTGCTTCCGTGAGAAGATTGTGTTCCACAAGGTCCGCGCGGCCTGCCGGATCGCTCAGTTCTTTTTTGAACTGCGATTTGGCGTTGGTGCCTTTCGGGTAGATCCGGTACAGATTGATCAAGCCGGTGTTTTCCGGATTCACGCACACCATGTCGGACTCCTGCTCGATCAGGTCGTAGAGATAAACCTTCGTCTCGAGAATGCCACCAAGAATGGCCTGCATTCCCTCAATGCCGAAGTATTTCAGCGTTGCCCATCCGGCCAGGGCTCCGGAGGCAGTCCGCGATACCTCGAGCGTGTAGTACATCGGATTGTAAGGCGTACGGACCTGGAGATACGCATCCGTACCGCGGCGATGCAGAGATTCGAACTCGGCGGCGTCCTTGTAGAGAAAGCAACTGCTTACGTAAGGCGCAAAACCGACCTTATGGAAGTCGATGCCGATGCAGTCGGCTACTTCGATTTCCTTCATTGCCTGCCCGTTCTGCCTGAGCAGTGGCATCACGCGTTCGGAGAACCCCAGCGGATTCTTAGCGAAGTCGTAATCCCGGAAATAGATCCAGGACCAGCCCACCACGGCATCCGCATAGAGGACTGTCTTGCCGTAACCTTCCGGATTCGGGTAGCGGTCCATCAGTTTGCGTACTTTGCCAATGGGGTCGAAGGCGCTGGAGTCGGTGGTGCCCATTGTGCAGACCACGGTAGTAACAGGGATCTTCTGAGCGGTTAGTTCCTTGAAGACCCGCTCCAGATCGACCAGATCCATACTGTTGGTCACTTTGTCGGTCTTGACACGGATTACGTTATCCATGCCCAGCCCCATCCAGTCGGAGCAGTTCTGCTGGCAGTAATGCGCCTGCTCGGAACAAATGATTTTGGCGTCGGTCCTGACGCCCTTTTCGCGCGAGTTCGGCAACACACGGGTAATGCCGTATTTAACGCCGTAGGTCCAGCAACCGCTGCCACCCCAGGTATAAACACCGCCCGTGTTGAGCGGGTTCCAGCCGACGAGGTTGCCCAGCATGCCGGCCGTTTCAAGTTCGGCGCGCTGCACGTTCCATGAATACTCGCCTTCAATGAGACTCGCCGCGAACACCTGCGACATCATCGAAGCCAGAATCGCCGCAGTATTACCCTGCGGGAGAACATTACACATCGTCAACGGACTGCCCCAGTTACCCAACCCGTTGAACATCTCGACCACCTGATCGAGGACGCCGTCCAGATTGCCCGCCTCCTGGTTGATTTTGACGTCCTTGACCTCGGGATAGGTCCAGGTGAGCTCGCTGCTCTTGCCGAGGTATGCGGGTCCGCCCTTTTCGGGGCGAAGCTTGTCCAGCTTGGTAACGAACTTACCGATCTGTTCGGCGAGAACGTCCTTGCCGCCCCGGTAAGGCAGCGGGAATTCGCCGGTCATCTCAGAACGATACTTAGCCCACTTAGGAGCGTGGCTATGGGCTGTGCCGTCCGGCTTGAAGTGACTCTCGTAGCCGTTCCTGACAGGAGGCTGCTGCTTGTCTTGTTTGGAGGCCTGCTTCGGCAGCGGTTCCGCGATTGTTGCGTTTTTCATATTGGACGTTTCCTTGAGAAATGATTTCCTGGCGCAGCCGTCCCGTGATGGCCGCAAGTTCACTCTAAGAGACTTTTCGTCAAAACGACGTCAAAAACGATTGGGTCGATGCGTAATTGATTCCTCGTGGTTCCAAAGCCGGTGCCGGAACAGACTCATCGTTTGACTTGTTCCGGCCATTTGTCGTGCATTTTGCCCTCTTGGCGGCGACGCGGGATTGGAGTGTTGGCGCTGCTGCCGAACGTCGCCGTCGGAGCCTTCAGTTGCGCCGTATGGCACTGGTTTGTCCTTGACAAGAAAAGCCGGCAACTCAATGATGGGCTGTCTACTCCCGTGGAGTTCTTATTTGGCACGTCCACTCAGCGAAGAAAAGCGGTACGCAATCCTGGCGGCAGCCGCGGAAGCAGTCGCTGAATGGGGAGTCAGCGCGCCGACGGCGAAGATCGCCCGCGCGGAGCCGGTAACGCCGAAGGAACGTTATTTTCGTATTTCGAGACGAAGGATGCGTTCCTCAATCAGCTGTTTATCCGGATTAAACACGAAATTGGCGCTTCGGAGATCTGCTTCTCGGCTTCGCGCAGCTTTTTGTCGCGCCCGATCGCTTCCTGCCGCAATCTTTGAACCTCGCGCGTCAGACGCTCCACGTCACGTTCCGCATTCCCCGGTTCCGCTTGCCGCGGTTTCTACCGGTGTGATGCGCGATGTCTGCGGTTCGAAGCCCCAAATATTTACACTGCAGGTTTTTCAACAAAGCGCCAAGCCTGAAGGGAAGATTCTTCGAGGTTTCCGCAATCGCTGCTTTCGGCCACCTGAACTGTGACAAGTTCAGATAGTCGTACACACGGGCCTGCATGCTCCGAAGCGAATCGTCTTTGGACAGAATTTCGATGCAGACCAGCGGCGGGCTGGTGAATACCGGTTCCACAGGCTGATCGCGGGAGACGATGCAGATGTCCGGTACGCGGTAACGGCCCGGCACGACGGGGGTTCTTTGCTCGGCGAGAACGCGTTTGTTCCATGCGCTGCCGGTTGCGTGGCCACACCAGTCTGCAGATTGCTGTGATCATATTCACCCAAATTGCGCTCCGTGAGTTGGCCGTCGAGCGGTTCCCGGTCGGGCCGATAAGATGTCGCGAGATACTCCTCCGCCGCAATCGTGTTTCCCGTAGCGGGCGCTGTCAGGGTCGCGGATGACATGAATAGCCTCAGCGGCCATTATCAAGAATGGCCGCTGGTGAAGGAAAGCCGCCCTACAGCCGGCAGATCAGCAATTCGCGCTCATACACAATCTCCGGCGGCAGATGATCGTGCAGATCGATAAACAACTCCTCATGCCCGATCACTTCCGCGCGCCAGGCGTCATGGTCGAAGTGTTGTAATTCATCGAACTTCTCCTTCGAAAAGTTCAATCCCGACCACTCGATGTCCTCATAACGCGGCGTCCATCCGATCGGCGTTTCGCGACCGATGGCGCGACCACGCGCGCGATCCACAATCCACTTCAGCACGCGCATATTCTCGCGGAAACCAGGCCAGATGAACTGACCCTGCGCATCCTTGCGGAACCAGTTGACATGGAACACGCGCGGCGTTTCGGTGAGCCGCCGCTGCACCTTCAGCCAGTGCCGGAAATAGTCGCCCATGTGATAGCCGCAAAACGGCAGCATCGCCATCGGATCGCGCCGGACCTTGCCCACCGCGCCCGCCGCCGCAGCCGTAGTTTCGGAACCCATCGTGGCGCCGGTGTAAACGCCGGAACTCCAGTTGAAGGCCTGATAAACCAGCGGCATCGTAGTGGCGCGGCGGCCACCGAAGATGATCGCGCTCAGCGGCACGCCGTGCGGGGCTTCCCAGTCGGGATCGATGGTCGGGCACTGCGACGCGGGCGCGGTGAAGCGCGAATTCGGATGCGCCGCCTTGGCCCCGGTCTCTTTGGCAATCGCCGGAGTCCACTTACGCCCCTGCCAGTCGAGGCATTCGGCGGGCGGCGTGTCCGTCATGCCTTCCCACCAGACGCCGCCTTCAGGCGTGAGAGCTACGTTGGTGAAGATCGTATTGCGCGAAAGCGTCGCCATTGCATTCGGATTCGTCTTGGCCGACGTCCCCGGCGCCACGCCGAAGAATCCGGCTTCGGGATTGATGGCGCGCAGGCGACCGTTCTCATCGGCCTTGATCCAGGCAATATCGTCGCCGATGGTCCACACTTTCCAGCCTTCGAAACCTGCCGGCGGCACCAGCATCGCGAAGTTCGTTTTGCCGCAGGCGCTCGGGAATGCCGCAGCCACGTAGGTCTTCTCGCCGTGCGGATCTTCCACACCCAGAATCAGCATGTGCTCGGCAAGCCAGCCTTCGTCACGCGCAATATTCGACGCAATGCGCAACGCAAAACATTTCTTGCCCAGCAGCGCGTTGCCGCCGTAGCCCGAGCCATACGACCAGATTTCGCGCGTCTCCGGGAAGTGCACGATGTACTTCTCTTTGTTGCAGGGCCACTGCACATCCACCTGGCCCGGTTCGAGCGGCGCGCCCACCGTGTGCATACACGGCACCACGCGCTTGATGCCTTTATCGATTTCGCGGAACACATCAAGGCCAATGCGCGCCATGATGCGCATGTTGACCACGACGTACGGCGAGTCTGTCAGCTGCACGCCGATCTGCGCCATGGGCGAATCGATCGGCCCCATGCTGAACGCCAGCACGTACATGGTTCGCCCGCGCATTGAGCCGTCGAACAGGCCCTTCAGCTTCTTGCGCATGTCGAATGGATTCACCCAGTTGTTGGTGGGTCCGGCGCCATCGCGCGAAAGCGAGCAGATGAAGGTGCGGTCTTCGACGCGGGCCACGTCGTTCGCGTCCGAACGGGCGTAATAGCAGCCCGGCCAAAGGTCTTCGTTGAGCTTGATGAACGTGCCTGCCGCGACCATCTGCGCGCAGAGCGCGTCGTTCTCCTCCTGTGAGCCGTCCACCCAGTGAATGCGGTCCGGTTTCGTAAGCTGGACCATCTTTTCAACCCACCGGCGGAGGTGCTTATTCTGGCTCAACGGGGTCGCGAGGTCGCGTGTCTTGATGTCTTCGGCGAGAGTCTGCATGGAGGATGCCTGGTTCGTTATCAAAATACCAGTTCGGTTGATTTGTAGAATGACCCCATGACGAGGCGCGAATTTGGAACCAGTCTTGGCGTCGCGGCGCTTGCTGCCGGAGCGCCCCAGCCGCCTCCCGCCGGCAAGGCCGATTTCACGCTGCGCATTGGCCCGGTCGGTGTCGAACTGGCCCCGCGCAAGGTCACCAAAACCATCGGCTATAACGGCACGTCGCCGGGTCCGCTCCTTCGTATGAAAGAAGGTCAGCCAGTGACCATCGACGTTTTCAACGACACCGGCGACCCCGAAATTGTCCACTGGCACGGCTTCCACATCCCCAGCAACGTCGATGGATCGATGGAAGAGGGTACGCCCATGATCGCGCCGCATGGCAGCTTCCGCTATGCCTTCACTCCGGCGCCTTTCGGCACGCGCTGGTACCACACGCACACCGGGGCGGGGCGCAATCTGAAGCGCGGCTTGTACACCGGGCAGTTCGGTTTTTGCGTCATCGATCCGAAGTCGGGCGACCCTGGCAATTACGACCACGAAGTCTTCCTCGCGCTGCGCGAATGGGAGCCGTGGATGTCCACGGGCGGCGACGACGAAGGTTCCATGGACGCCGCCTACAAGTACTTCTCGATCAACGACCGCGCCCTGGGCAGCGGCGAACCCGTGCGCGTTAAGCAGGGTGATCGCGCGCTGCTTCGTATCCTCAACGCCAGCGCAACCATTACCCGGCGGATTGCCTTCGCGGGCCACAGATTCCATGTAATTTCGATGGACGGCAATCCGGTTGCGAATCCGAACGACGTCGAAGCGCTCGAACTGGGCCCCGCCGAACGCATCGATGCGCTGGTCGAGATGAGCAATCCGGGCAAGTGGACACTGGGCGCAACCGCCGACCACGACCGCACCGGCGGCATGGGAATCGTTTTCGAATATGCGGGGCAATCCGGCGAGGCGCGCTGGATCACACCGGCCACCACGCCGTGGGATTACAAACTCTTCGGTAAAGCCGCCGCGGAACGCCCCGATGCCGAACCCATCCCCCTCGTGTTTCGCAAGATCTTCGCCGGACACCGCTGGGTCGATAAATGGTCGATCAACGGCAAGTCATGGCCGAAGACCGACCCCATCCGCGTGAAGGCGGGTCAGCGCTACCGGCTGATCTTCGACAACCCGAGCGACGAAGCACATCCGCTCCATCTCCACCGCCACACCTTCGAACTGACGCGCATCGACGGCGCGCCCACCGGCGGGATCTTCAAGGATGTAGTCGTGGTGCAACCCAAGACCAAAGTGGAAGCGGAGTTCGTTGCGGACAGTCCCGGCTTATCGTTGTTCCATTGCCATCAGCAGATGCACATGGATTACGGCTTCATGGCCATGATGGAGTACGTGTGACCCTCACCGCCGCCGAATCGCATCCTGCACTACCTTTGCCAGGCCTGCTCCCGTGTACGGTTTCTGAATAAACGCATCCACGCCCTTCCCCTCAAACCGCACCGCCACTTCCGCTTCGCTGAAGCCGCTCGAAAGGATCACGGGAATATCCGGCCGCTTCTCTTTCAGCACCGGCAGCGTCTGCTCCCCAGTCATCACCGGCATCGTCAGATCCAGAATCACCGCCGCGATCCGCTCCGCCTCGTTGTGAAAGATCTCGACGCCTTCCTTCCCGTTGCGAGCCGTC
>Ga0302278_10006526_pt1 | contig 11090 bp, 9 predicted proteins | sample III_Bog_N3_2_FD_194543 | JGI IMG/M metagenome (GOLD analysis project Ga0302278, IMG submission 194543) | Peat permafrost microbial communities from Stordalen Mire near Abisko, Sweden - III_Bog_N3_2 | ecosystem: Environmental > Terrestrial > Soil > Wetlands > Peat | place: Sweden: Abisko... | reverse complement strand
CCCGTCAGCTCGCCGCGGCCGGCCTGACCCCGCGCGTGGCCGACCGTGGCATCCCGGCCTTCGATCGCGGCGCCTGGGATGCTGCCGTGGCGCTTGTGAAGCGGCGCGCCCGCGGTGCCCTGGCCCCGGTTCGCGCGATCGACGCGATCGAGGCCGCGCTCACCGAACCGTTGCCCGAGGGTCTTGCCCGGGAACACGGCATTTTCCGGTCGTTGCGCGACGGGCCGCAATCCAGGGCGCTGCGGCATTTGTTTCATGCGGAACGGGTTGCCGCGCGTCTGCCCGAGCGGACGCAACCCTGGCCGGTGCGCCATGTCGGCGTGGTTGGTGGCGGAACGATGGGGTCCGGCATCGCCATTGCCTGCGCCGATGCCGGTTTGCAGGTCACGCTGTGCGAAATCTCCCCCGATGCTGCGACCACAGCCGAAACAAGGGTTCGCGGCGTGTACGACCGGCAATTGCGCGGCCTGCGCCTGACCGAGACGTCGCACCGCGAACGCACCCGCCGCATCCGCTTCGTGCATGATATGCACGCGTTGCGCGATACCGATCTGGTGATCGAGGCGGCGGTCGAAGACCTGGATGTCAAGCGCCGCATCTTTCGTACGCTGTCGGGGATCGTGCGGCGCGACACCGTTCTGGCATCGAACACGTCGTACCTCGACATCGATCGCCTGGCCGACGAGGTCGATGCACCCGAACGCGTGATCGGGCTGCATTTCTTCAGCCCCGCGCACGTGATGCGGCTGCTGGAAATCGTGCGCACCCGCCGCACCTGGCCGGACGCGGTGGCGACCGCGCTGGGCTTCGCCCGCCGCCTGCAAAAGGTGGCGGTCGTCGCCGGCGTCTGTGATGGTTTCATCGGTAACCGTATTCTGTCGAAGTGGCGCGCGCAGGCGGAATTCGCGCTGGAGGACGGCGCACTGCCCGCCGAGGTCGATGCCGCGCTGGAAGCCTACGGCATGGCGATGGGCATCTTTGCAGTCTTCGACATGGCCGGACTCGATATCGATTGGGCGGAACGAAAGCGCCAGGCGGCGTTGCGGACCCGGCCCGAACGCATCGTACCCGTGTTCGATTGGATCTGCGAGCGTGGCTGGTTTGGCCAAAAGGCCGGGCGGGGATTTTATCGCCACCAGGACGGCAAGCGGCTGCCCGATCCCGAGGTCGCGGCGCTGGTTGAACAGGCCTCGGCTTTGCGCGGCATCGTGCGCCGACCGGTGTTGCCGGAGGACATCCAGCAACGCGTGCACGCCGCCATGGTCAACGAAGCCTGCCGCGTGCTCGCCGACGGAATCGCTGCTCGTCCAGCGGATATCGATTTGGTGCTGGTGCACGGCTACGGCTATCCGGCCTGGCGTGGCGGCCCGATGCACGAGGCCGATGCGATCGGCATCCCTGAAATGCTGCGCAGGGTGGAGGCGCTGCATGCGGCGTCCGGCATCGGTTGGGAACCGGCACCGCTGTTGCAGCAGATGGCGGCAGCGGGAAAGCGGTTCGCCGATTTGAATGGGTAGCGATGGCCAATCTTGCCCCGGCGCGGCGGACGTGCTTCCGTCCGAGCGATAAGTTCGGGAGGCGTTGGCGTGATCGAACAGACCATCGACATATCCACCAGCGACGGCGCGGTGGAAACCTTCATTGTCCACCCCGAACGGGGTGGGCCGCATCCGGCTGTCTTCCTGCTGATGGACGCGCCCGGCATCCGCGAGGAACTGCGCGACATGGCGCGCCGCCTGGCGACGGTCGGCTACTATGTTCTGTTGCCGAATCTCTACTACAGGGCCGGACGCGATACGATCTACGGACCCGATGTGCTGGTCAAAGGCAGCGCCGAACAGGCCAGGATGCGGGCGGTGCGAACGAAGATGACAATTCCGCCGGTGATGGACGATATTGCTGCCATGCTGCGTTTCATCGATACGCAGCCAGCGGCGAAACCCGGACCGGTTGGTGCGCATGGTTACTGCATGAGTGGTCCTTACGCATTGGCCGCCGCCGCGCGCTACCCCGATCGCGTGGCCGCCGCCGCGTCGTTTTACGGCACCTGGCTGGTCAGCGAAAATGAGGAAAGTCCGCATCTGACGCTGGGCAAGGCCAAGGGTGAACTGTATATCGCCTGTGCCGAACACGATGAACTGGCACCGCTGCCGATGGTTGCGGACCTGAAAGTGCTGTTCGACGCGTCCGGCAACCCCGGCGAGCTGGAGATGTATCCCGCCGTACATCACGGCTTCGCTTTTCCGCAACGCTGGTGCTACGACAAGCCGGCCGCTGAACGACATTGGGAGCGGCTGATCGCGCTGTATCGCCGCCGCCTGGGCTGATGCCGATGGAACTTTGGAACCACTGCGAGAACCCCTACCCTTTCGTTGCCGCAGACGTGCTGGACGCGGCGGAGGCCGTGCGCGCCAGCCTGCCGAACAAATATTGCGACCCCGAGATCGCCGCCTGCCTGTATGACGAGGTGCTGGCGGAATATGTCCATTGCGACGAAATTGGCCTGCACATCGTCACCAACGAACATCATTCCGGTATCAACAACCTATGGGCCGCCAGCCCGGTAATCACTGGCATCGTTGCTCGTCTGACCCGCAAGGTGCGGATCCTGTCGCTGGGGACCCTGATCACCGTGCGGCCGGATCCCGTTCGCATTGCCGAGGAATACGCAACGATCGACGTCCTGTCGCGCGGGCGGCTGGATATCGGTTTCGTCAAGTCCGGCGCCACCGAAATGGTATCGGGTGATGCCAACCCGATGCGGATCCGCGAACGCGAATGGGAAGCGATCGACCTGATCGAGAAAGCTTTGACCTCGCATGACGGTCCCTTCAGTTGGGAAGGCAAGTTCTTCATCCACCCGCACGTGAACATCTGGCCGCGGCCCTATCAGCAGCCACGCCCGGAGTTCTGGGCCGCGACCAGCGACTTGCCGACCTGTGCGGAACTCGGGCGGCGGAGCATCGTGAACACGCTGCTGTTCGGCGGCTATGACCGCACGAAGCTTGCTTTTGACACCTATAAGAAAGCGCGCGCCGACGCCGGGTTGCCACCGCCGGGAGAAGACCGTTTCTCCTACATGGCATTCTGTTATGTCGGCGATACGGATGCCGAGGCGATGCGGATCGGCCAGAAGATACCCTGGTTCCTGACCGTCAGCATGAAAAGCGCGCCGCAGATGGCAAAGTTCCAGCCCGGCAATGTGGCGCCGGAAATGGCGCCGGCCGCCTGGCGCGCGGGATTTTCCAAGCGGCCCTCCGACCTCAGTGTGGAAAGCCTGATCGCCCAAGGCCAGATGTTCTGCGGCAATCCCGACACGGTCGTGCGCCAGATCCGCGAATTTCGCCGGCGCGTCGGCGGGGTCGGCCGTATCATCATGATGACTCGCCAGGGCCTGGTCACCCACGCCGAGGCGATGCGCAGCTTTTCGCTGGCCGCGAAGGAAGTGCTGCCACAATTACAAACGGTATCGCAATGAGACCGCTGGAACCGGAATTTCTGCGCCGCGGCCGCGGACAGCCGATCCTGTTGATCCACGGGGTTCATCCGGTCAACCCGGCTGCGATATTTGTGGATCTGCTTGCCGAACACGGGGCGGTTATTGCGCCATCCCATCCCGGCTTCGGCGCATCGCCGCGCCCGGCTGATTTTGATACGATGTATGATCTGGTGCATGGCTACCTGGATGTTCTGGATGCGATCGACGGCGATGGCGTCACGGTTATCGGCTTTGGGTTTGGTGGCTGGATTGCGGCTGAGCTTGCAACGTTACGCCCGAGCAAGTTGAAACGTCTGGTGCTGGTTGATGCTGTGGGGATCAAGATCAGCGGGCGGGAACAACGGGACATCGTGCACTTTTTCAACACCGCGCCGGACGAATTGAACCGGCGCGCCTGGCATGACCCCGCCAACCGGCCACGCGGCATCTATGGTCTTGGCTGGCAGGCAACAATCAGCGACGAAATGACCGACGCTGAGATGATCATTATGGCGCGAAACTGGGACTCGCTGTGCCTGTATGGATGGCGGCCCCACATGTTCAATCCGCAACTGGCCTATTGGCTGCGGCGCATCGGCGTGCCGACGCTGGTGCTGTGGGGTGCCAGCGACCGTATCGTCACGCCAGATTATGGACGCGCCTACAGCCGCTTGATCCGGGGTTCGACATTTGCCGTGATCGAAGCCGCCGGACATCATCCGGAGTTGGAACAACCGCACGCCTTCACCGACCACGTCGCAGAATTTTTGCGAGCCAACCCATGATGTTCATCGTTCGCACCAGCGGCGCCACACCGCCTGGCATATCGATCAAAATGCGCCGACGGACGCCGTTTCCGTTAACGGGTGAAACCGACTTCTTCTGCGTCGGCGACGCCGAATTGTTGCGGGCGCAGGGTCTGACAATCGTCGCGGTCCATGACGGATGGTACCCCGACGACTCCGGCGGCGGTGTGGCAATCTTCGGGCAGGGCCGGTTTTGGGAAGTGCGCGATACCCCCTTCGCCATCCAGGAAACGGACCGCCAGCCCTTGCCATCCGGCGCCACCGAGGGTGAGATCGTTGATATCCGCGCCGCGATCTTCGGCGCGTGACTTGAACCGCAGGAGAGCGTCGATGCATTTCGGTTTGTTTGGCGCGGCAACCGCGCAACGCGGCGGCGGCCCCGACGTGGACAGCGCAGCCGGCTTCAAGGACTATATCGAATATGTGATTGAAGCCGAGTCGCTGGGCTATGAAAGCGTGTTCATCGTCGAACACCATTTTACCGGCTTCGGCCAGGTCTCGGCGACATTGAACCTGCTGACCTGGATCGGGGCGCGCACCTCAACATTGCGGCTCGGCACTGCTGTGATCGTGCTGCCCTGGCATAATCCAGTGTTGCTCGCGGAACAGGCGGCAACGGTGGACCTGCTGTCGGGTGGAAGGCTCGATTTCGGCGTCGGCAAAGGCTACCGACACAACGAATTTGCCGGCTTCCGTATCCCGATGACCGAAGCGCAACCCAGGTTTGAAGAAGCTATCGACATCATTACGAAATCCTGGGTGTCAAACGAGCGATTCACCTTCCATGGCCAGTTCTGGCAATTCGATAACGTGGTCGTGGAGCCGCCGACGATCCAGAAGCCGCACCCGCCGTTCTGGCAAGGCGCGGGACATCCCGATTCGATCCGGCGCGTTGCCGCACGCGGGCATAGTTTGTTGCTGGACCAGTTCGCCTCCTTCGAGGAAACCGGCCGGCGCTTCAACCTCTACCGCGACGAAATGATCAAGCACGGCTTCGGCTTCAATCCCAGACAGGTCGGCGTCGCTCGGGCGTTTTTTGTTGCGGACACGGACGCCGACAAGCAGGCCGCGTTGGACCGCCGGCTGATGGCGCAACGACGTTTGCACACGATCAGCCAGACACCGGACAACAACAACACAGCCAGCATCATGGCATTTTCAGACACGCGGGAGGCGAGCGAGGAAAGCGCGCTGTACGGCACGCCCGACGAGATCTGCCGCAAGATCGAACGGCTGCGCGATATGGGCGTGGCGTATATCCTGCTGAATGGCGGCGGTACGTCGCGTGAAAATCTGCGCCGCTTCGCGCGTGAGGTGATGCCGCATTTTCGTCAGGACGCCCCGCGGCGTGCGGCGGAGTAGAGCCTTACCGCACGCCGGTAATCCGGTTCCAATCGTGAACAAATTGACGTTGCGTTGCCTCCAGCGCGGCCCAGTCCTCCGGGATCAGCAACTTGACCTTGCTGAGCGGAATGCCGCCCTGCGGCGGCCCGACGTCCGACCGAACGGAATAGGAGAAAGCCTCCGCGACCAGAGCGGTTTGTCCCGGCACGCTCAACATCCAATCCATGAACAGGCGAGCCGCTTGCGGGTGCGGTGCGTTGCTCAAGACGCCGATGCCGGTGGGATCGACCGGCATCCCGTCCGGCGGAAAGGAAAAGCCCAGCGGCGCGCCCTTGGCTTTCAACTCCAGATAGGCCGCATAACCGGCGGTGTGTACGATCCGGTCCTGACCGTCGATCACCCGGCCATATTGCTGCACCCAGGAATCGAAAGCCCGCGGCCGTAAGGTCGCGAATTTTTCCCAGTAGCTGTCCCCATAAAGTTGGCGCAATTGATACCATCCGTCGTGCTGCGCGCCGGCATTGGAAGTTTTGACCGTGATGCCATCGGTCCATTTCGGATCAAGCGCGTCCAGCCAGTTCTTCGGTGCCTCCGCTTCCGAAACCAGATTGACGTTGTAGGCGATGCCGGAGATGGAAAACTGCTGCCAGGCCCAGTATCCATCCGGCTTGCTTTTGTACTCCGGTTTGAAGGCCGCCAATTCAGGCGAAACATAGCGATCCCAGCCGCCGCGCTTTTGCAAATCGAGCACGAGGCCCATGTCCGACATCTGCAGCAGGTCGACCTGGTAGGACTTCGCCTGGCGTTCCGTCATGAGTTTCGTGTAGAGCGATCCCGCCTGCAGACGGATATAGCCAGTGCCGATCGCGGGAAAAGCCGCATGGAACGCTGCCAGCAACTGCGTGGTATTCGTTTCGGGGCTTGTGGCATAAAGTACGATCGAACCTTCCCGTTCGGCCTGTGCGACATCGGCGCAGGTGACGAAACCCTCCATTTGCCGAGGTGCCGCGCACGCCGTGTCCTGCGCCCAGGCAGACTTGGCCACACATAGTGCCATAACGATGAACAGAATTGCGCGCATGCTACTTGTCCAACCAGAGATCTTCCCAACGCCAACCGTTGTAGATACTGTTCACCATGATGGTCATATTTTTAACGTACGGATGCCAACACCCCGCGGCGACATCATGGAAGATGATAGGGCGAACGACGTCATCCGCCAACTTGCGCTCGATATCCCACACCATGGCCTTGCGCTTCGCAACGTCTGTTTCCATCGACTGCCGTTCGAAATCCCTCTCCAGTGCGGGATTGCAGTAGTTGGTATAGTTGCGCAGTGAGCCGCAGGCGTAATTTTCATAGAAATTCTGGTCGGGGTCATCGATGGAGCTGCCGGTCTGGTTGAGTCCGATGCTGTAATCCTTCTTGAACACACGGCTATAGAATAGTGGGGTGTCGACGACATCAAGGTCCGCGTCGATATAAATTTCCTTGAGCTGGTCGTTCAGTATCAACGCCGGATCGCGAAAAGTCGGAATATCACGCGTAAATACCTTGGTCTTTAACATTTTATCAGGGCCATAGCCCTGCGCGCGCATGATCGCCCGAGCGGCTTCGCGGTTCCTGATGAGGTCGGGACCGTAGCCGGTGAGGGTTTCCAACACATCGGTCGGCATGCCCCACACACCCTCGGGTGGCGGCAACATTGCCGCACCAATCCGGCCCTGCCCTTCATTGATGATGTCGTTAAAAGACTTCCGGTCCAACGTCAGTGCAACCGCGCGACGGATATCGGGGTTATTGAATGGTGGCGCATCACGGTTGATAATCAGATTGGTATCGACGTTGGTCCGACGCATCACGCAGACCGAGTCCGGCGCATTCGTCAAAATTTCCTTCATCAGCGGAACCGACACATCAGTCGGATAGGTCATATCAAACTTACCCGCGATAAATCCCAACATCCTTGTCGCTCGATTAGGAACGATACGATATTCAATGGCATCCAGGTATGGCAATCCTGGTTTCCAGTAATCGGGATTGCGTTCCATCCGCATGCTCTCGTTCAAGCGGTACTCGACAAAGCGGAAGGGACCCGTACCAACCGGCCTGGTTCGCATCGCGGCGGAGGACACGTGGCACGGATAGACCGGTGACCAGCCCGCCGCGAGCAATGCGATGAAGGAAGGCTGCGGACGGCCAAGATGAAATGTGACTTCATAGTCGCCGTTGACCGTGACCTCCTTCAGGTTTTTGAACCAGGCCTGACGCGGGCTCTTGCGGATTTTGCCCGGCGCCAGCCCCGACACCATGTCCCACGTGCATTTCACGTCAGCCGCGGTAAAGGCCTGGCCGTCGTGCCAGCGCACGCCTCGATGCAAGTCAAAGGTCAGCGCCGTCCCATCCGGACTCCAACGCCACTGCGTTGCCAGTTCCGGCACGATCGATGCCATGCTGTTCTGCGCGACGTGCTGATCGAAAATCACGAGATTATTGAACAGCGGCATGAAGGGAATTACGACTGACGCCGTCGCTTCCTCCTGGATCGAAGGGCTGGGCGGTGTGTCGATGTGTGAAACCATCAAGACGCCACCGTGCTTCTGCGCGAATGCGCCGTGCCAGAACAACAGCAGGCCGGCAGCGACGCACAGCCAGCGCACAACTGGCATCACCAGCCTCCGTCCACGCCAATTGCCTGTCCGGTGACGAATCCGGCCTGGTCCGAGGCCAGGTACGCTATCATGGAAGCCACCTCTTCCGGCTCGCCAAATCGGCCGACCGGTATGGCTTTGGACCGTTCGGCAAAACCCCGTTCTACATCGTCGCCGTACTCGCGGCGATTGGTGCTGATGGCGCGCGATGTCCGGATCGGTCCTGGCAAGACGGCGTTCACTGTGATGCCGAAGGGTGCCAGATCCAGCGCCAGGGACCTGGTAAATCCGACGATCGCGGCTTTCGATGCGGCGTAGGTTGCACGTTTCGGGCCTGGCCGGAACGCGGCTTTCGATGATACGCTGATGATGCGTCCCCAGCCCGCCTTGCGCATCACCGGCACCGCCGCGCGTGACATCAGGAAGGCACCGCGGGCATTCACGCCCATCGTCAGATCCCACGCCGAAACCGGAACGTCCTCAATTTCATTGCGATCGGCGCCCTGTGGCGCGCCGGCATTGTTCACCAGAATATCCAACCGTCCGTAGCGCGACAGCACGTCGGCGACCATACGGGCGGCATCCGCCTCCTGGCTGACATCGCCCAGGGTCGCCGAAGCGATGCCACCGGCACGGTTGATGTCGTCGGCCAAGGTTGCGACGCCGCCCCAGGACGGATCCATATCGCCCTGCACGTTGTGTTCGTTGGCGACACCCGTTGCCGCCACATCCGAAACGACTACAGTGATCCCAGCAGCGGCCATCAGCCGAGCTGTTGCGTTACCGATCCCAATGGCCTTGCCGCAGCCGGTGATCAGGGCAACGCGTGTGGCTTGGGCCATCCTTTTCCTCCCGTTCCTGTTGAACCAAAGCTGCCCGCGTACGCCGGGCGCGTCAACCGGCCGTCTTGCGGGCCGCGCGCAGATGGAGTGCATTGTCCCGAAGACGTCATTGCTAGCCCGGTCTGAAAGCGAGTTGATCCCATGTCCCGGATGATGACCCTGATTGCGTTCCTCCAGGCGCAGAATTGTTCGAACCTGCCTGGTTCCTGGCGGCATCCGTCAACGATGCTGGATTTCCTGACACCGGAATATTACCAGCGGATCGCGCGCGTGCTGGAAGACGGCAAGATCCAGATGGCGTTCTTCGATGACCGCCTGGCGCTGCCGGATCTTTATACCGGCAACCATCACGCGGCCGTCCGGTCGGGGGTCAGGGCCGTCAAGATGGACCCTTCGACGATCCTGATGGCGATGGGCATGGCGACGCAGCGGCTGGGTCTCGGAACGACGTATTCAACCACCTATTACGAACCGTACCATGTTGCGCGTGTCTTTGCGACGCTTGACCTGATGCTGAAGGGCCGGGTTGCGTGGAATATCGTCACCTCCCTGAACAGTGCCGAGGCTTTGAATTTCGGGCAAGATGCGCACATGGAACATGAATCGCGCTATGATCGCGCGGATGAATTCATGGAGGTGGTGATGGGCCACTGGAATACGTGGGAAGATGATGCGCTGATCCTGGACAAAGCAGGCGACAATTTTGCCGATCCGGCGAAGGTGCATCGGCTGGATCATCAAGGCCGTCATTTCCGCTCGCGCGGGCCCTTCAGCGTGCCGCGGTCGCCGCAGGGTCAACCGGTGTTGATCCAGGCCGGGCAGTCGGGTCGAGGCCAGGCCTTTGCCGCGCGATGGGCGGAGTTGGTTTTTGTGATCCATCACAACCTTGAGGCTGGCAAAAAGAACTATTCTTCATTCAAAGCAGCCGTTGCCGCGGCGGGCCGCGATCCGGAGCATGTCCAGGTTGCTCCCGCCTGCTATGTTTGCGTGGCGGAAACCGCGGCCGCGGCACAGGAGAAGCGCGCCATCATCGAGGCAACCGCGAAGCCGGTGGATGCGCTGGTGCTGATCTCGGAAGTGCTGAACTACGACTTCGCGCAGAAGGGCTACGACGAACCGTTCAGCGACGAAGAACTGGCTTCCTTCAGTTGGCACGGCTTCCGCGAACGAGTCATTGAATTCTCCGGCAAGAAGAACCCGACGGTGCGGGACTTCGTGGAGGTCTCGGGCCGCGGCACCGTACGCGAACACATCGTGTTCTGCGGCACCCCGAAGTCGGTGGCGGATCAGATGGAGGCATGGTTCACCGCGCCGGCCTGCGATGGTTTTGTGCTCGCGGCGACTCACATGCCGGGCGCGTACGAGGATGTCGTGCGGCTGCTGGTGCCGGAATTGCAACGACGCGGGCTGTTCCAGACCGATTATGCCGGCCCAACCTTGCGCGAAACCCTCGGTCTGCCAATTCCACGCGCTGCTGACTGGCACAGATCCCGGAGGGCCGCGCAATGACCGCGTTGCGCAGTTTTCTGTTCGCGCCCGGAAACCATGCGCGGCGGGTTGAAAAGGCCCTGACCCTAGCGGCTGATGCGGTTATTCTCGATCTTGAGGACGCGGTGGCCGTTGCCGAAAAGACCGCCACTCGTCCTGGCGTAGTGTCCGCTTTCACCCGACCCCGGCACAGCAAACTCTACGTCCGGGTCAATGCCTTGACGACCGAATGGGCGTACGGCGACCTGATTGCCATTGTGCAACCAGGCCTCGACGGCATCATCCTGCCGAAGGTGGAAGATGCCGATCAATTGAAAACCGCGGACTGGCTGATCCGCGCGTTGGAATGCGAACGCGGCCTGCCACCTGGCGCCATCGACGTGATCCCGATTATTGAAACCGCCCGTGGCATCACGCAACTTGACAGGATCGCCGGTGCCGGCACGCGCGTGCGCCATCTCGCGTTTGGCGCTGGCGACTA
>Ga0302278_10006517_pt1 | contig 11102 bp, 8 predicted proteins | sample III_Bog_N3_2_FD_194543 | JGI IMG/M metagenome (GOLD analysis project Ga0302278, IMG submission 194543) | Peat permafrost microbial communities from Stordalen Mire near Abisko, Sweden - III_Bog_N3_2 | ecosystem: Environmental > Terrestrial > Soil > Wetlands > Peat | place: Sweden: Abisko... | reverse complement strand
TGTCGGACGCGGGAGCGGCGCTGGCTGAACGATTTGGCATTGCGTATACCGTGCCGGAGGAGCATCGCCGCTACTACGAGGGGATTCTGGTCAACATTCCGTTCGTCAACTCCGGCGGAACATACGCGAATGCGAGCGAAGAGAGCTGGCGGCTGCCGCTGCCCGCGGTCTTCGTAGTGCGGCAGGACGGGACGATTGCGTTCAGCGAGGGCTATGCCGACTTCCGCGTGCGACCCGAGCCGGGCGATGTGATGGACGCGCTGGCGACTCTCGTACCTTCATCCCACCCATCGTGATAAAACCGCAAGGAATAAGGCACCCGGCCACATTTACATTTGTAATTCAGCCAGAGAGAGCTAAAATCGGAACGACTCTTGTGGAGGCGTTATGCGAGTTGTTTGCCTATTGGTATTAGCGAGTTGCATCCCTTGTTTCGCCGCCGACCCTGTTCTGATTAAGATTACGGTGGTTGACACGACCTCGACGGGAAAGGTTGTTACGAATACCACGCCCGGTACAGCAACCCGTAGCTCGACTAACTGCAACGCGAATGCTACTGCGACCAGCTACGGAAATAGTGCTTCAGCAAATGGGACGGAGAGATGTAAGACGACCACGACTCCGGGACAGGCACCTCAGACTCACACGGCTGTCATTCCTCAACAGAATGTCCATGCCATCATGCCTGACGGAACTCACATAACTCTGTGGTGCCAAGCGCAGTTCAGGCACTGTGTGGCACTTGCGCCAGGCGAATACAAAGCTGAAGTCAAAGGGAATGTTGCTTGGATTCATGTTGCCAAGCTTGACGGGAGTGACGATAAGCTCAAGTACAAGGCAGAAGGCGGTTGGTAGGCGGTCGGCATGAGCTTTCACAACATTCTGGATGACGTAACTATATACAGCTTTGGGGCATGCGTGCTGTCGCTGCCCCTGCTGATATTCAGACCAGTCCGTCCGTTCATCGCTCTGGCGATAACATGGCTGAGTTATCTATGGGGCTTTTGGTTATGGATCACCGCGTTTGGATTTTTACTTAGCAATTGGGGATGGCTTCCGGTTATCATCGGGATATTGCTTCTCGGGGTTGGCGTTGTTCCAGTAGCCATGTTTATGGCTCTAATCCACGGCGACTTCGGCAATTTCTTTTTCTTCCTCGTCGCAATCGTGTTGCTTCTAGGAGCCCGCCTCTTTGCTCAACGTTTGGTCGGCATTCGTCTATCAGACTATCCAGACTATGAAGGGTGATTACTATGACATCTCTGAAATCATTCTCGCCAGCACATCTGACTCGCGATGCGGAACAGAGCGGATTCTTTCAGTGTAGAGAATGTGGACTGATATGGTTTGGAAGAAAGGACATAGAAGACTGTCCATCAGGGGCGCACGGTAAGCCCGTTCACGTTGCGATACTATGCAGAACGTGTGATGCCATAATCCCGCTCGCTCAATTTGCGGTACATCTCGTCAGCGAACCGCACACAAAGCCTCACTAAACTCCATGGCCGGTGGCCCACCCTAAGTTTTTGAAATCTTGATCTTCCCTCAAATGTGGGTGCCCCATTCTTCGCTTTTTTGTAGTGAAGGGTGGTTTACCCTCGCCCAAGCAGCAGGCATGTCTCCTCATCTTTCTCGATGAAAGCCTGCACGATCTCGTGTGCGGATCGCAACTGCGCTTCAATCTCCCGCGTCGAACAGGAGCTTCACGCCGCCAGGGTCTCCGACTTGCGCTCCCGATCAGCCGCGAACGCAAGGCACGCGCGAATGTCCTCTTCCGTCAGGTAGGGAAAATCGCGCAGTATCTCCGCGTGCGTCATCCCCGACGCCAGGTATCCGAGCACATCGCCCACGGTCATGCGCAGTCCGCGAATGCACGGCTTGCCGCTCCGCTTGCCCGGCTCCATCGTGATGATCTGCGAATAGTCCATAGACGAAGACTAAGCCATCGTTGGGCCTCAGGTAAAGGGAAATAGGGCGGGTGGCTCACCCTTTGAATCGCCACAAAACTTCGGGTGCCCCATCCTTTCGCGCCTTTGTCGTATGCGAAAGGGTGGGAGACCACAAAACTCCGCCCACCCGTTTTGAACGATTGAACCCACCCCATCCCTCCTCAAACTATTTTTCGTGGATTTGCTCAGCAAAACAACGTGTCAAGCCCCTAATCGACTCATCTCCATGAAACAGAATGAGATAGACTTGGCATGTTAGTTATCCCAAGTTGTTATACTTAAAGTAGGGGGAAATTTACGCAAAGTGCAGAGCCAGGCCAGCGCGGAGACAAGCGAATCCAGCAAATCTTCGCACTATAATCCGTTTGTTTTCTTATGTTTGACCTGTAACTCGTCTTGAATGACGATTTTGCAGACGAATCCCTGCATCCTCTTGATTTTGGCTATTTTAGCGGAGGGGGGGGAGGGGGGTACCCCCCCGGCAGATGGCCCAGTTACTACTTGCTGGCGCGGTAGCGGCGGATGAGGCTGGTGGTTGAGGAGTCGTGCGAGATGACGGGTTCAGGGAGGCTCTCCAGCTCGGCGAGGATCTTTGTGGCGAGGACCTTGCCGAGTTCCACGCCCCACTGGTCGAACGAGTCGATGTTCCAGATGGCTCCCTGGGTGAAGACGGAGTGCTCGTAGAGGGCGACGAGCTGGCCGAGAATTGCGGGGGTGAGCGCGTCGGCGAGGATGATGTTCGACGGGCGGTTGCCCTCGAAGACGCGGTGCGGGACGAGCCATTCGGGCGTGCCCTCGGCGCGGACCTGCTCGGCGGACTTGCCGAAGGCGAGCGCCTCGGCCTGCGCGAAGACGTTGGCCATCAGCATGTCGTGGTGGCGGCCGAGCGGGTTGAGCGACTTTGCGAAGCCAATGAAATCGCAGGGAATCAGGCGCGTTCCCTGGTGGATGAGCTGGTAAAACGAATGTTGCCCGTTGGTTCCCGGCTCTCCCCAGAAGATGGGGCCGGTCTGGGTCGCGACGTTGGCACCGACCAGCGTGACGTGCTTGCCGTTCGACTCCATCGTGAGCTGCTGGAGGTATGCGGGGAAGCGCTTGAGGTACTGCTCGTAGGGCAGCACGGCAACGGTCTGCGCATCGAAGAAGTCGGTGTACCAGAGCGTGAGCAGGCCGAGCAGGACGGGGAGATTGCTTGCAAAAGGAGCAGTCCGGAAGTGAACGTCCATCGAGTGGAAGCCGTCGAGCAGGGCGCGAAAGTTGGCGGGGCCGATGGCGATCATGGTGGAGAGGCCGATGGCCGAGTCCATCGAATAGCGACCACCAACCCAGTCCCAGAAGCCGAACATGTTTTCTGTGTCGATGCCGAACTCGGCGACCAGCTTGGCGTTGGTGGAGATGGCGACGAAGTGCTTGGCGACGGCGGCTTCGTCGCCGCCCAGCCCGGCCAGCGACCAGGCGCGCGCGGAGCGAGCGTTGGCCATCGTCTCCTGCGTGGTGAAGGTTTTGGAGGCGACGAGGAAGAGCGTCTCTTCGGCGTTGAGGTCGCGGACGGCCTCGGCGAAGTCCGTGCCATCGACGTTCGAGACGAAGCGGAAGGTGAGGTTGCGCTGCGAGTAGTGACGAAGTGCCTCGTATGCCATGACGGGGCCGAGATCCGAGCCGCCGATGCCGATGTTGACGACGTTGCGGATCGGCTTGCCGGTGTGCCCCTTCCATGCGCCGGAGCGGACGCGGTCGGCGAATGCGGCCATCTTGTCCAAGACCGCGTGGACTGCGGGGATTACGTCCTCGCCGTCGACGAAAATCTTCTCGCTCTTGGGCGCGCGCAGGGCGACGTGCAGGACGGCGCGGTTCTCCGTGATGTTGATCTTGTCGCCGCGGAACATGGCGTCGATCCTGCCGCGCAGGCCGGACTGCTCGGCGAGGGAGACCAGCAGCTTCAGCGTCTCTGTGGTGATACGATTCTTCGAGTAGTCGAGGAAGAGGCCGTCTGCTTCGGCGGTAAAGCGCTGGCCGCGCGCCGGATCTTCGGCGAAGAGATCACGCAGATGCTTCGCGCCGATCGAGGAAAAGTGACGTTGAAGCGCCTTCCAGGCGGGGCGTTGGTTGAGCGGCAGGCGGGCGGAGTCTTCAGGATTCATAGGTGTCAATTTTCTCACAGCACTTTCTCCCGGAAAGGAGATTGGCCTGTGCAGCGGCGAATGTTCTTCAAGCCTGTATGATTCGATGCTCCTCCAGCGATTCTGGCGCAATCTTGCAGTGGGCGACTTGTGCGTTTATCGTATAGATAGTCCGGCTATCGCACTTACCACATTGCATTCTTTCGCTCTATGTTCCATGGTGAGCCTCAGCACACCCGGCGATCCGATTGCCGGAGAACGAGAAGGAACCTCGATGAGCATTGCTTCCCGCCGTCCGGCTGCCGGTCCTCTTTCGGCCAACCCTGCTAGCGCCACAAAGGAGCGTTCCGCAGGTCTGGCGTCCGCGCGCACAGCGCTGGCCTCGGCCGCCGTCGCATCCGCGACCTCCGGCAACAGCGCTCCCGCATCGACCCTGGACGGCTTTACCGGCGATCCCAACTTCATGACCTCGCTGGCTCGCGGGCTTCTTGTCATCCAGGCGTTCACGCCGCAGACGCCGCAGATGACCATCTCGCAGCTTGCGGTGAAGACGGGTATCTCTCGCGCGGCCGTTCGGCGCTGTCTGTATACATTGGCCAAGCTGGGATTTGCCGGCGCGGAGGAGGGATCGCGCTATGCGCTGCGCCCGCACATGCTGGCTCTCTCCAACTGCTACTCGACCAGCAACTCGCTGTCGACCGCGGCCCAGCCCATCCTGGAACGCATGTCCGCCGCGCTGCACGAGAGTTTTTCCGTGGCCACGCTGGACGGCGACGAGATTGTCTATATCGCGCGCTCGACTGTGTCGCGCGTGATGAGCGACGACCTGCACATCGGCAGCCGCCTGCCCGCTTACTGCACCAGCATCGGGCGCGTTCTGCTGGCCTATATGCCCGCCGAACAACTGGAGCCGTATCTTGCGCGGGTGGTGTTGACGCCGCACACAGCGCGCACCGTGAGCAGCGTGGAGAAGCTGCGCCTCGCGCTGCGCAACGTCCGGCGCCACGGCTACGCGCTGGTGGATCAGGAGTTTGAGGTCGGGCTGCGCTCGCTTGCCGTGCCCGTCTACTCGCCCACGGGGCGCGTGGTGGCCACCATCAACCTGAGCGGAAGCGCGCCGCGAATCTCGCTCTACGAGATGCAGACCCGTTTTCTGCCCCACCTGCGCAACGCTGCGACGGAACTGGGCGCATTCCTGCGGTAAGCTATCGATCTTTCTCCTGCGTATTCACACCGCTCTGTCTTCCGCTCGTCCCCATCGCACCAATCACTGACTACCGGCAACCACAGCCATGGCACTCCTGTGCGGTTGTGGTGCGGGCTTTCGCCCCGGCGCTGTTGCCGAGCGCGGGATCGAGCACCTTGTCCAGCCCGGCCACCTTGATGCGCTGGGCGAGCGGGGTCGCTCCTCCCACTCGAGGGGCGGTTCCCATCAGTACGATGTAGACGAGCGCGGCCACGGCGAAGCCAACGAACCACGCATAGTCGTAGAGAAAGCGCAGGTCTGAAATCACGAGCCCGACCAGCGCGGCGAAGACCCCGGCGGCGAGCGCGACGAGTGCGCGCGGATTGAAGCCCTTGCGATACTCATACGGCCCTTCGCGGCGGTACAGCGACTCCGTATCCAGCCGCGTGCCGCGGACCAGGAAGTAGTCGGCGATCATGATTCCAGCCACCGGACCGAGCAGTCCCGAGTAGCTGACCAGCCATTGAATGTAGTTGGTGTGGCTGGCCATCAGCCTCCAGGGCATAATAACCAGGCCAAGAAAACCGGTGATGAGGCCGCCAGTGCGGAAGCTGATGAGCCGGGGCGCGAGGTGGGAGAAGTCGTTCGAGGGGCTGACCACGTTGGCCCCGATGTTGAGGTTGAGTGTGGCAATCAGAATGCTGACGAGCGCGAGGAAGGCGACCAAGGGCTGATGGAAGAGGCCGAGCAGCGTGATTGGGTTCCAGATGGCGTGACCGAAGACAACCACAGAGGCCGAGGTGCATGCGATCCCGACGAAGCTGTACAAGACCATCGCAACCGGCAGGCCGAAGGACTGGCCGGCGATCTGCGACCCCTGCGACTTTGCGTAGCGTGTGAAGTCGGGAATGTTGAGCGAGAGCGTGGCCCAGTAGCCGACGATGCCGGTGAGCGAGAGGAAGAAGAAGTGCAGGAAACTCGAATCAGTGTGGAACTGGCTGGGCGCGCTGAGCATGGGGCCGAAGCCGCCCGCCTTGTGCGTCATGAAGCCGAGCAGCACCAGCGACATGACGAGCAGAAACGGCGCGGAAAAGCTCTGTAGGTAGCGGATGGACTCCACTCCGCGCCAGACCACGGCCATATTCAGCAGCCAGAAGCCGAGGAAGCAGATCCACAGAATGGACGGCATCGCCGCCGAGGCTGGCCACAGCACGTTGAGCATAGCGTAGATGGCCTGGCCGCCGATCCAGGTCTGGATGCCAAACCAGCCGCAGGCCACCAGCGCGCGCAGCATTGCCGGAATGTTTGCGCCGCGCACGCCAAACGAGGCGCGCACAAAGACCGGGAAGGGAATGCCGTACTTGGCGCCCGCGTGAGCGTTCAGGAGCATGGGGACCAGGACGATGAGATTGCCCAGCAGGATGGTTGCGATGGCCTGCTTGCAGTTCATACCTCCAGCGATGAGGCCGGACGCAAGCATGTAGGCCGTCACCCCCATCGACATGGAGAACCAGAGCGCGATGTAGCTGTAGGTGCCCCAGGTGCGCTGCTCGGGAGTGGTGGGGGCAAGGTCCGCGTTGTAGAGCTGCGGGTCGGCGCGCAGGCCGTAGGCATCGGTCAGACTGGTCGGCCCCTCGGGGTAAAGACTCATGGCGCGGCAACCTCACGACGCAGAGTTCTGCCGCGCCCCGCCTTTGCGATCAGGCGTGCCCCCTCCACCGCCCGTTCGCCGCGCGAGAAAACATGGCGCGCGTTGACGTTGACTTTACAGCCTTCGAAGATGGAGGAATGGGGCTGCATATTCCGGGTCGCTGCCGTAATCGTATACTTCGCCAACGGGGTTCCACAGCAGAATATCCGCACCGGAACCGGCGGCCACAATCCCCTTCTTCGCAACCCCCGGTCCGTATCCCAACGCACACGCCGCATCGAAGTCGCGCACCATCTTTCTGCCGTTGGTTTTGTGGTTTAAGTTTTATGGTTTAACCAGATCGCCGTACAACTCCGGCCTGCGGTCGCGATAGAAGGGCCATGCGCGGCGGACCTCGGCGATCAAGTCGAGGTCGAGATCGGCGGTGACGATCTCGTCCTTGTCGCGCGAGGCTTCGGCGATAATCCTGCCGCGCGGATTGCAGAAGTAGCTCTGGCCGAAGAACTCGCCCAGGTTCCAGGGCGCTTCCGTCCCGACGCGATTGATGGCGGCGACAAAATAACCATTGGCCACGGCCAGCGAAGGCGGCTCGATCTTCCACAGAAAGTCGTTCGGCCCGGCGATGACCGCCGATGGATTGAAGACAATCTCCGCGCCGTTCAAGCCCATCACGCGCGCGCCCTCGGGGAAGTGACGGTCGTAGCAGAGATAGACGCCGATCCTGCAGAAGCCGAGGTCGAAGACGGGAAAGCCGAGGTTGCCGGGGCGGAAGTAGAACTTCTCCCAGAATCCCGGGGCGGCGTGCGGAATGTGTGCCTTGCGGTACTTGCCAATGAACGCGCCGTCGCGACCGATCACGGCGGCGGAGTTGTAGTAGATCTTCGCGCCCTCTGCTTCACCGTCCTCGAGTTCATAGACGGGAACCACAAGCGCGACGCCAAGCTCTTTCGCCAGCGAGCACATGAGTTGCACGGTGGGGCCGTCGGGGATGCGCTCGGCAAGGCTGTGCCATCGGGTGGTCTGCTCGGCGCAGAAGTAGGGGCCGCTGAAGATCTCCTGCAGGCAGACGATCTGGGCTCCTTCGGCCGCCGCCGCGCGGACCATCGCGACGTGCTTCTCGATCATCGCCTGCTTGATTGCGGCCAGCGACGCGCCCGCGCCGTCGATGTCCGCGGGGACTGCGTTCTTCGCCTGGACCAGGGAACATCGAACCACTCGCTCCATCGTTCTCCGCCGCCTTCCGCTTCCTGAGCTGCAACCGCTTTCTCAAGTCAAGCTGCCTTGCGAATGCGTGTCAAGGCACCGCGATTCGTTTCGGCGTTTCCAGGGACTTCTTCGGCGCATGCCAGCCGGCGGTTGCATCCAGGGTGCCTTGGCTGAAATACCGAATCCTGCTTCCACTCGCATGGCGGGACAGGGTAAAATACACACAGATATATCGTTCTGCATGTGTTCTGCAACTCGTCCGGCAGAGACACGCTTTTTCGCCGCCGAGCACTGCTCGTGTGCTTCCCCCTGGGTGCTCCTGAAGCAGCTACGTGAGACCCCCGAAAGAATCCTGTCATACATGGCAACAGCGACACTCCAGCCAACTCCCGATTCAACGATGGACTGCTCTGATGGTCGACTCTCTCGACGATCCAGGATGCGTCTTCTACTGATGGTTTCCGCGGCGTGGGCGCTGCGCATGGGGGTGGTTGCAGCGCTCTTCCGAGATATATCCGACCCGGTGCGGCACTACGAACAGTTCGGCAACGAGGTGGGCTGGATCGCGCGCTCGATCGCAGCGCATCAGGGCTTCTCCTCGCCGTACTTCACGCTCACCGGGCCCACGGCGCTGCTGCCGCCACTCTATCCATATATTCTCTCGGTCATCTTCAGGGTCTTCGGCATCTACTCGGTGCAGTCCGCGCTGACCATTCTGACGCTGAACAGCATCCTCTCTGCGCTCACCTGTGTGCCGATCTACCTGGCCACGCGGCTCTCGGTGAACGCGCGCGTTGCAATGTTTGCGGGATGGGGCTGGGCGATCTATCCCTTCGCCATCTACTTCTCTGCCGGGCGCGTATGGGAGTATTCCCTCACATCGCTGCTGGTGACCACATGTTTCTGGCTGGCCCTGAGCCTGCATCTCGATCCGCGGCCTGCGCGCTGGCTGGGCTTTGGGGTCCTCTACGGACTGGCCGGGCTCTCCAACCCGGCCGTCTCCTCGCTCTTCCCGGTTCTGCTGCTGCTGCCGCTGTGGAAGCTGTGGAAGCTGCGCCGCGCCGGCTCCTGGTTTTCCAGAGATGTGCTGCGCTGCGGCCTGTTGGCCGCCGTTGGACTCTTTGTTGTGCTGACGCCGTGGACTGTCCGCAACTACCGCACCATGCACGTTCTGTGCCCGGTGCGCGACTGCTTCTGGTACGAGTTCTGGTCGGCCAACAACGGTGACAGCTCCGACCCCACGCTGCCCTGGACGCACCCGGCCAGCAATCCCGTCGAGATGCAGCTCTACCAATCGCAGGGCGAGATTGCCTACATCGCGCAGAAGCGAGCGCTGGCGATGGACTACATCAGCCACCACCCCGGCTTCTTCGTGCGCCTCACGCTGCGCCGCGTGGTCAACTACTGGACCGGCTTCTGGAGCCTCTCGCGGGAGTACAGGGTGCAGGAGCCGTTCCAACTGCCCAACGTCTTCTACTGCACCAGCCTCACCCTGCTTTTGCTGATCGGCGCGCGTGACTGGTGGCGCAGGGACCGCGACGCCGCACTGCCTTACCTGCTCGCCATCGCCATCTTCCCCATCGCCTACTACATCTCGCACCCGCTGATGGACTATCGCCAGCCCATTGAGCCGGAGATTGTGGTTCTGGTGGTTGTTGGACTGAGCGCCGTCAAGGCGCGGATACGATCGCGGCTTGAAGATAGCAACTTGATGCGCGAGAGCGAAGCCGCTGAAATCTTCGCCCAGAGCAGCGACTCCGTAAGCTTCCCGATGGAACACGCTTTCGACGCTGACGACTGCTCCTGCTCCGTCTGCATCGCGGCCAGCGCCGCCGTCGAGCCCTCCGCAACCGCAGGCTGACCTCCTCGCCCTTGCCCGCTGTCATTCTCCCGCAGTCATTCTGTAGAGTGGTGGGAACGGTGCGTTCAATTGGACGCGCGTTAGAAAGGGTTGCGCTTTGGAGCAACTGCTGGGGGCGTATATCTCGGTGCCGTTCTGTAGGGCGAAGTGCAGCTACTGCAACTTTGCCTCGGGGGTACTTGGCGCGGGGGCGTCCGGTGTGGGTTCTTCGGGACCAGACCGGATGGAGCGGTACGTGGAGCGGGTGTGCGCGGAGATTCGCTTGGCACGGGCGCGGGCAGTGGAGTTGCAGGCCCAGCTGCCGGGGCGGATGGATACGGTCTACTTCGGCGGAGGGACGCCGAGCCTGTTGGGCGCGGAGCAGATGCGGCGGATCTTTGCGGCGCTCGGCGGCGAGTTCGAAATAACGGCGGATGCGGAGATCACCATCGAGTGCGCGCCCGGGCAGATGGGCGACGAGACGCTCGATGAGCTGCTGCGGCTGGGGATGAACCGCGTGAGCTTCGGGGTGCAGTCGTTTGTGGATGCGGAGGCGCGCGCGGTGGGGCGGATGCACACGCGCGAGATATGTCTCGGCGAGATTAAGCGGATGCGCGCGGCGGGCGTCGAGGAGATCAACGTGGATCTGATCGTCGGACTGCCGCGGCAGACGGCTGCGAGTTGGCGCGAGTCGGTCGAGGTGGCGATTGAGTGCGGCGTTCCGCATGTGAGCGTGTACATGCTGGAGGTGGATGAAGATTCGCGGCTGGGCCGCGAGTTGCTGGCGCACGGCACGCGATACGGCGCGGAATCCGTGGCCACGGAGGACGAGACGGCGGAGCGGTACGCGGCGGCCTGCGAGTGGCTGGAGGCGAATGGCGTCATGCAGTACGAGATCTCGAACTTCGCGCGCAGGGGTCATGAATCGCGGCACAATGTGAAGTATTGGCGGCGGGAGCCGTATGTGGGCTTCGGGCTGGACGCGCACTCGATGCTGCGCTGTGGCGAGGGCGCGGTGCGGTGGGGGAATACGAGCGATCTGGAAGAATATCTGTCGAGCAGGGAACAGGGAACAGGGAACAGGGAACAGGACGAGCTTCGGGTATTTGCGGTGAACCTTGAAGTAGAACGGATCGGCACAGAGAAGGGA
>Ga0302278_10006515_pt1 | contig 11106 bp, 10 predicted proteins | sample III_Bog_N3_2_FD_194543 | JGI IMG/M metagenome (GOLD analysis project Ga0302278, IMG submission 194543) | Peat permafrost microbial communities from Stordalen Mire near Abisko, Sweden - III_Bog_N3_2 | ecosystem: Environmental > Terrestrial > Soil > Wetlands > Peat | place: Sweden: Abisko... | reverse complement strand
CAACGTCGCCACCGACACCACATCGGGGCGTTCGCCCTTCAGCATCTCTTCGACGGAGGTGTAGGCGCGGATCGCGAACTCCGCCGCCAGCGCCGCGGCCCGCTCAGCCGAGTGGCTCACCACGGCGACGGGTTGGGTGTGCGGGCCCTTGGCGTAAGCCTCGAGGTGAAGCCGCGCCGCTCCGCCGGTGCCGACAACCGCGGCTTTGAGATCCGACATGCGATCCAGCTTACCTGAGAGCTCTAGCTCTTTCCCACCCACTCCCGCCAACTCAAGAATTCTTAAGCTTCAAAACCACCCTGCCTACGCGACAATTCTCTCAACACCCCTCGTGCCCCCAAACGCGCGAGGCCGTACAAGAGAGAGAGACCGATCATGAGATCCATCCCACGAACTCTGGCCGCCGCACTATTTATCGCCGTCGTCGCCGCGCCCGCACTGGCGCAAACCGTTACCATCGACTACGACCACAGCGTCAACTTCCTCAAGTTCAAAACCTTCTCCTGGCAAAAGCTCCATGCCACCGACCCCAGCGTCGAGGACCGCATCACCATCGCCTTCAATCGCGACATGGAAGGCCGCTACATGACCGAGGTCGCCAACGGCGGAGATGTTACCGTTACCGCTGTCGAAGCCACCCAGGACAAGGCCGAGTTCACTAACTTTTATAGCGCCCTCACCGGCTTCACCTGGCAAAGCGCAGCCGGCAGCGGCGGCTTTCTGGATGCAGGCACCACCCTCGCGGATGTCCCCCTGAATACCCTCATTATCGACATGTACGACACCAAGACCCACGTCCTCCTGTGGCGCGGTGCCATCACCGAACCCGTCGCCGCCAGCCAGGATAAGAACGACCGCATCATCGACCACGCGGTCACCGAGCTTATCGGCAAATATCCGCCCAAATACAAAAAGCCCTAACGCTACCCAAGAGCTCGGGTGCCCCATTCATCGCGGTCTTCGCGCGATGAGTGGGATGTAAACCGCACGCTTCGTCCCCTGGACCTCCGCACCCCTCCGTCATGTTCTCTGCGATTCGTTTTCTGGCCCGCTTTCTCCCCAGGCCTTCCAACCCGTTTCCCGCAACTCCATCTGTGCGAGACTTATCAACGACGGCGGCCACGTCCACGCCGCGTCTTGAGGCACGCCCGATGGAGCCAGCGGACAAGCAAAAACAACTCTCCCTCCTCCTCGTCGACGACGACGTCGAACTCTGCACCATGATGAAGGAGTTCTTTGCCGAAGCCGGCCATCGTCTCGACTGTGCTCACAATGGCCGCAATGGCCTCGACCGCGCCCTGAACGGCGCCTACGACCTCATGGTGCTCGACGTCATGCTTCCCGTCTTCGATGGCTTCACCGTGCTGCAGCAGCTCCGTCGCCGCAACACCCTGCCCGTCATCATGCTCACCGCCCGCGTTCAGCACGAAGACCGCATCACTGGCCTCAACACCGGCGCCGACGACTATCTGCCCAAGCCATTCGACCCCGACGAGCTCCTCGCCCGCATCCGCGCCGTCCTCCGCCGCACCGACACCACCAACTGGCAAGCCACCGAGATGGTTACAATTGGCGAAATCCAGGTCAATCCCACCACCCGCGAGGCCTGGGTCGCCGGCGCTCCAGTCGAACTCACCCCACTCGAGTTCGACCTGCTCGAAATGCTCATGCGCTCCGCCGGCCGCGTCGTCTCCCGCGACGAGATCACCACCGCCCTGTTCGAACGCCAAGCTACACCCTACGATCGTTTCCTCGATGTCCACGTCAGTCACTTGCGCACAAAACTCGAAGGCGGACGAAAACTTATCCGCGCGGTCAGAGGAGTTGGGTATGTATTTACCGGCGCGAGTTAGATCGTTCCCCTTGAAGTCCCTTTACTTCGGTGTGGCGCTGGCCATGATCACCACGCTGTCCATCTCCTTCGTCATCTTTCACTCCATCAACACCCGGGTGGAGCAGAAAACCATCGATCCCGCCATCGACCGCATCGACGAGCTGGAGCTCGAAAGTGCGCGCGCCGCCCTCGGCAGTGGCGGCCCGCAGGCGCTCCAAACCTATCTCGACCGGCTCAATCATGTGTTCCGCGGCGCCTCGCACTACCTGCTCGACGCCCACGGCATCGACGTCGTCACCGGCGAGAACCGCGCCTACATGCTGCCCCCGCCGGCACGCTCCAAATGGCGTACCCGCTCCAACGGCCACTACATCCGCGCCCACCGCTCCTCGGACGGCCAATACTGGATCGCCGCCGTCGGCATCCCCGAAACCGCGCCCATCTGGACCTATCTTCCCTACTACCTCCTCCTCATCGGCGCCACCGGCGTTCTCTGCTGGATCGCCTCCGTCGGCGTCGTCGCGCCGGTCCGCAGAATTGCCGCCTCCATCGCCCTCTTCGGCAAAGGCAACCTCTCCGTCCGTGTCCGCGAATCGCGCCAGGACGAAATAGGACAGCTCGGCCGCTCCTTCAATCAAATGGCCGACCGCCTGCAACGCCTCATCGTCAGCGAGCGCCGCCTGCTCGGCGACATCTCCCACGAACTCCGCTCGCCCCTCGCCCGCCTCAAGTTCGCGATCAAGCTTGCCCGCACCTCGCCCGACCCCAAAACCGCCCTCGACCGCATCGAGCGCGACGTCGATCGCATCTCCGCCCTCGTCGCCGACATCGTCGAAATCAACTTCATCGAGTCCGGCCCGATCCATCAGGAAACCGAAATCGCCCAAGTCTCCGAAATTATGGACGAGGTTATCCGCGACTGCGCCATCGAGGCTCAGGGCCACGGCTGTCGCATTGCCATCGCCGGCCGCCTCGCCGGACAGGTGATGGGCAACCGCGAACTCCTCCGCCGCGCCGTCGAAAATGTACTTCGCAACGCCATCCGCTACTCCCCGCAACAGTCCACCGTCGACGTCGCCATCGCCGAAAACCATCGCACCGCCACCATTGCCGTCCGCGACTATGGCCCCGGCGTCCCCACCGACGCCCTCACCCGCATCTTCGATCCATTTTTCCGCGTCGAAGAGGCCCGCGACACGAACGGCGGCGGCTCCGGCCTCGGCCTCTCCATCGCCAAGCAGGCCGTCCAGCTCCACCATGGCGCCATCACCGCCGAAAACGCCGCGCCCGGCCTCCGCGTCCAAATTACCCTCCCCCTCCACCCCACTCCCCCCAACGGGAAACCGTCACCCATCGCGGCCGCCACAGATTCGCCATCCTGAGCGAGTGCAGCGAGTCGCACCCCATCCCCCTCCTGCCCACCGTTCTGCCGCCGTCCCTGCTAAATCATCATCGCCCAACCCGTCCGATTACCGCCCACACTTAAGAATACTTAAGCTTCAATTCAGCCGCCGTCATTTCTACTTGCGATAGGCCTCGTTCCCCAATCAAACCGCGCGGCCAATTGAGGAGAAACAAATGAAGCGTCTTGCTGCTATCGCATCCATGCTCGTTCTCGCCGCTGCTCCCGCATTCGCTGCAGGCTCGAAGCCCGCAAACGTGATCATCCCCCAGAACGTTCAGGTCGGGACCACCCAGCTCCCGGCAGGCAGCTACAAGCTTGAATACACCGGCACCGGCGCAAGCGTACAGGTCACTCTGACCCAGGCCAAGAAGACCATCGTCACCTTCGCCGCCAAAGCCGTCGACCAGAAGAACAACCCTGGCGTGGACGTCATCACCAATGGCAAAGTTACCTCGCTCCAGGCCATCAACCTCGACAAGATCACCTTCCAGGTCACCGACGCGCCCCACTCCGGCCAGTAAAACCAGCAACAATCGGGTGCCCCGTCCAGGCCCTGCTTGGGCGGGGTTCATCTCGGGCCCTCGTACCTCCCGCCGCGCTCTAAAATAGCCTCATGTCCTACACTGCGGCGGTCGACCACCTGCTCAGCCTCGCTCCCGAGCTATCCCCCACCGCGCCCCGCCGCAAGTTCGACCTCGAGCACATGCGCATTCTCGCCCGCGCGCTCGGCGACCCGCAAACCAGATTCCCCTCCATCCTGATCGCCGGAACCAACGGCAAGGGCAGCACTGCGGCCACGCTCGCCAGCATCCTCACTGCCGCCGGCTACCGCACCGGCCTCTACACTTCGCCCCACCTCACCCGCGTCACCGAACGCATCCGCACTTCCCAACCTGCATCTGACAACCTGCAACCTGCAACTCTCCTCGAGATCCCCGAACCCAGCTTTGCCCGCCTCTACTTCCAGGTTGACGAGGCAGCCCAGAAACTCGTCGCAGCCAACCAACTCCCTCATCCTCCCAGCTTCTTCGAGATCCTCACCGCCCTTGCCTTCCTCTACTTCGCGGATAAGAAAATCGACGGGACCTTTGGCAAACCAGTAGACATCGCCGTCCTCGAAGTAGGTCTCGGAGGCCGGCTCGACGCTACCAACATCGTCACCCCGCTCCTCTCCGTCATCACCGACATCGCCCTCGACCACCAGGACTACCTCGGCTCGACCCTTACCGAAATCGCCCGCGAAAAAGCCGGCATCCTCCGCGCAGGAGGCACCCTCATCACCCTTCCCCAACATCCCGAAGCCAACCAGGCCATCGGAGAAGCAGCCATTGCCCTCAACGTCCACGCCATCTCCGCCACCCCGTATCTGCCGAACGTGGAGCGTTGTACGTTCTCCGTTGTAAGTTCTCCGCTAGAAGCAACGACAGACCCATCGCATTCGACGAACAACGTAGCACGTACAACAAACAGCCCCCTTTCCGCCAACCACTACGATCTTCATCTCGGAGCCGAAACCCTCCAAGTCCGTTCCCCTCTCGCCGGCCACCACCAGCAGCGCAACATCGCCCTCGCTATCGCCGCCGCCATCGAACTCCGCAACCACCTGCAACTTGCAACCTGCAACCTGAAACTCGCAACCATTGAAGCCGGCATCGCCGCCACCTCATGGCCCGGTCGCCTCGAATTCCTCCCCCCCAATCTCCTGCTCGACGTAGCCCACAACCCCGCCGGCGCCTGGACCCTCCGCGCCGCCATCGCCTCCCTACCCGAATCGCAACCACGCACCCTGATCTTCTCCTGCCTCCGCGACAAGGACCTCACCGAAATCTCCCGCATCCTCTTCCCCCTCTTCGACGCTCCGCACCAGCTCATCCTCGCGCCCATCGACAATCCCCGCGCCGCGTCTCTCGATTCCCTCACCTCCGCCGCGCAAGCACTCGACGTTCCCGCCCTCGCCACGCACTCCCCCATCGAAGCCCTCGCGCTCGCCCGCTCGATCACCCCACCGAACGGCCTGATCCTCGCCACCGGCTCGATCTACCTCATCGGAGCCCTCCGCGAAGCCGCCCTCACCCCATAGCCCGGGTGCCCCATCCAAGCTTGGCTAGGGTGGGATGTAAGACGCTTACACCACGCTTTTGTTTTCACGCGAAGGGTCGAGAACAGCACGAAGTGCCGGGTGCCCCATCCAAGCTCCGCTTGGGTGGGATGTAATCCGCTCACACTGCCCGCTCCCCGGCCATCTACAATACCCGTATACCGCAAGCACTCATGACCACGACCTCCCAAACCGCACCCACTGAACCGCAATCCTCGGACCTCGAACCCCACCTCGAACCTCGAACCTCGAACCTCAAACCGCCCGCTCGCCTCTTCACCATCCTTTTCGCCATTCCGCTGATGGCCGCATCCACAGCCTTCTTCGGCTGCATCTCTCTCCTCTGCGGCTTGTGGGACCGTTCCGGCCGTCAGCAGCATTTTGTCGCGCGGACCTGGGCCCGCACCATGCTTCTCTTCGCCTTCTCGCCGGTCGAAGTCGTCGGCGCCGAAAAGCTCCGCGACGCTCCCACCGCCGTCTACGCCTCCAACCACCTAAGCTATATGGATACGCCGGTCCTCTTCGCCCGCCTGCCCTTCCAGTTCCGCATCCTCGCCAAGGGCGGCCTGTGGAAGGTCCCCTTCGTCGGCTGGTATCTCCACCGTTCCGGCCAGGTCCCCATCCACTCCGGCAGCCCGCGTTCCATGATCGCCGGCCTGCTCCGCGGAGTGAAAACGCTCCAGTCCGGCATCCCGCTCGTCGTCTTTCCCGAAGGCGCCCGCACGCCCACCGGCGACCTGCAATCCTTCGCCTCCGGCGGCGCTTTCATGGCGATCCGCGCCGGAGTGCCGCTCGTCCCGCTCGCCCTCATCGGCACCTACGACCTGCTCCCCATCCACACCTACTCGCTCCGCCCGCGCCCCCTCAAAATCATCGTCGGCGACCCCATCCCCACCGACAACCTCACCACCAAGGACGCCGACGCCCTTACCGCCCAACTCTTCACCGAAATCACCCGCCTCTACCACCAACACTCCGACGAGGCGTAGGCGGATGGCCCACGTAGCAAACCCGCTATCCTTAACAGCAGGCATCACCGCGCACTTACTGACCACGTACCACTGAGCACTGACCCATCGACCTTATGCCCCAACCCCGCATCGCCATCCCGGTCCCCACCTCCACCGACCTCGACTACAATCGCCGAGCCTGGCCCGCCTACGCCGCGGCCGTCACCCAATCCGGCGGCACGCCCGTCGAAATCCCACTCACCGATCCGCCCGCCATCACGGCCAAGCTCATTGCCACCTGCCAGGCCATCCTCCTTCCCGGCAGCGGTGCCGACGTCAACCCGCAAAAATACGGCCAACAGCCAGTCGAGGAGTGCAACCCCGCCGACCCCGCCCGCGAAAACGTCGACGAACTCCTCCTCCAGGACGCGCACAACCTGCACAAGCCCATCCTCGCCATCTGCTTCGGCATCCAGATGCTGAACGTCTGGCGCGGCGGAACCCTCCTGCAGCACCTCATGCCCATGCCGGTCAACCATGCCGCCGGCTCTGCCGTAGCCATCGCCCATACCGCCGTTCTCGCCCCCGACTCCCTCCTCGCCACCATCGCCGCCGAATCTCAAACCGCGTCCCCGGAAACACGCGCGGAGCGCGTCCAGGACAGCACGAAGTGCCGCCTCGCCATCAATTCCAGCCACCATCAGGCCATCGGCATCCCCGGCGACGGCCTCCGCGTCACCGCACGCTCCACCGAAGACGGCGTAATCGAAGCCGTCGAACTCACCCCCAAGCCGCAACCTGCAACTAGCAACCTGCAACTGCCGTTCCTCATCGGCGTCCAATGGCACCCCGAGCGCTCTTACGCCACCGACCCCGCCTCCCGCGCACTATTCAGCCGCTTCGTCGCCGCTGCCGCTGCCTGGTCTCCGCAATCTCCCACCATCCCAAGTCGACTGTCCTCCTGAGCGCCAGAAGAATCCCCCGCATTTCGCCTGTGCCGTTACGCGACGCGTCAAACCGCCCGGGCGCACCGCCGCCGCTACGTTCGCGCAAAAGACGAATGGGCCCGTCAGCTACGACGCAATTCGGTTGCCGTTGATCAATAATCGCCGCGCCGGATCAGCTCCCAACTGATAGAGACGAAGCGGGTCGCAGACGTGCGCAACCTCGTGCCGCGCCAGCTCATGTTCATCCATCGTGGAAGCGATCGTCGTCAGGCACTCGCTACAGATCGAGTCCACAATGCCGTCGCGATTGCGCCTGTGGGGGAAGGTAGGTCTTGTCTGGTAGGTCATCGCGCACCTCTGCCAGGAACAGATTCAGAACCGTGCGCAAAGTTTAGCGGCCCGCGTCTTGCCAGGTCTGTTCAATATTGACCACACGCGCCGCCATGTTTCCCGAATATCAGTTGGCCCACCGGCCTTCGTCGATCGCAAACCCTCGGTATCAACCTATACGGCATCCGTAAGTGATTGATTGCCTTAGCTCAGTCATCGTGGGCGGAGCTTGCTCGCAGTCGTATCGCGAGGAGCGGAGTCGAAGGACCTGCCATGCAGCCGGTCGAGAGGTGAAATATTGGCCCAATTAAAACGAAAACCTCATCTTCCTTCTCGTCAACCTATCTGTCGACACGACCTAGCGAAAGCCGCCAAGCAGATAAGCGATCAACAAAATCAGCAGCACGGTTCCCAGCCCAATCCCCGCACCGCCGCCTCGGCCCCACCGGCCATATCCGTAGTACCCGCCACCCCCGCCGAACAGCAGCACCAGAAGAATAATCAGAATCAACATTACGCCACCGCCTTAATCTCACTTACCGTGGATACATCCATTAGCCCATCGAACACGCCGCGATAATGGACCATCGCGACTCGCAGGTCTTCTGTGCTGGCATCGTCTTTTCCCACCCGCGCCACCACCTCGTGCGCCGACCGGAACGACTGCATCAGCCGCGGATGATTGACCGAAAGGTCCGCCGCCCGCTGCTCGAAATCGCCATCCGGATAGCCGCGTTCCAACATCAGCAACAACACCAGCTCATCCGCCTCCGCCACCGCCGTCTTCGGATGGTCCACAAAGCGCGACTGCACGGTCTTCCAGCCGGTCAGGAACCGTTCCCTCTGCCCGATGCTCAACCCCCGGAACTTCAGTTTCTCCACCCGCGCCTCGCGGCCCACCAGCTTCCTTTCGGCCTTGAAGGCAGACCCATGCGTCAGCACCGCCTGGTCGTACTCCTGCCCAAAGCGCTCGCGCAACCCAGCAGTCTTCTGTCTCCGCCAGCGCATGGCCATCACAATGCCGATGACCATCATCACGGTTACCGCAATCCCGCCCGCAATCAGTCTCGGATCAGTCCAGTCAATCGCCATCATCAATCTCCTTCTCCTTATTCCCGCTCCATGACGCAGCTTCCCCGCGACATAAGCGGTTAGATGCAGAACCCGCTCCTCCCGCAGGCCGCAGATTAATTCTCCGAGTGAGCAATTCGATACAACATCGTTTCCGTGCCCAAGCTAAGTTAAGAACCAGCAACCGCATGGTGCTGTGTTCGAGGGAGCAGGGCGCTGTGCTAGGCCAAGGCAGTAACAAGGCGCATGACCATTGAGGCCGTCCCACCCGGGAGGGCCTCTTTTTTTGCTCTCCACCACCCCCTCGCACTCATTGCATCTGCCAAAGAGCCGTTGCATCGAGGTACGCCAAGTCTTCAGGCCTGGCCTTCTCAGAACCTCGAAGAGATGCGAGGACCTTAGCCCCTGGGACGTCTAACCATTCCCCGTGGTACTAAACTGATCCTGAATATGCTCGATCGCCAACTCCAGGAGGCTCTGGCCCACCACCGCGCCGGCCAACTTGCCCAGGCCGAAACTCTTTACCGCCAAATCCTCGCCGCATCCCCCGACCACCCCACCGCCCTTTATCTCCTCGGCCTCGTCGCCTGTCAGGCAGGCCACTATGAGGACGCGCTCTCGCTCACCGCCCGCGCCATCCATCTCAACCCCACCGCCGAAGCCCACTTCACCCAAGGCAACGCCTTCTGCGGACTGCATCAATACGAGCAAGCCGTCGCCGCCTACGACCAGGCCGTCCACCTCGATCCCACCCACGCCTTCGCCCACGTCAACCGCGCCATCGCGCTCCACGCGCTCGGCCAATTTCAGGACGCGCTAGAGAGCAGCGATCGCGCGCTCGTCCTCAACCCCGCCTTCGCCGAAGCCCACTTCAATCGCGGCAATGCGCTCCACGCCCTCGGCCAGTACAACGCCGCCGTCGAAAGCTACGACCACGCCCTCCAAAACAATCCTGCCTACGCCGACGCATACTTCAACCGCGGCATCGCGCTCCACGCCCTCAACCACCACCAATCCGCCATCGCGAGCTACGACCACGCGCTCCGTCTAAATTCCAACCACGCTGACGCCTACCAGAACCGTGGCATCGCCTACCCCCCGCTGCTCGACTACGCCGCCGCCCTCGCCGACTTCGACCGCGCCATCGCCCTGCGCCCCGACTTCTCCGACGCCCACAACAATCGCGCTAGCGCCCTCCTCGCACTCGAACAGATCCAACCCGCGCTCGAAAGCTTCAACACCGCCGCCCGCCTCAACCCCGCACACGAATGGCTCCCCGGCATGCGCCTCTATATAAGGAGGCTTCTCTGCGACTGGGACCACATCGAGTCCGAAACCCGCGACCTCGAAGCCGCCATCCAGCGCGGCGAGCGCGCCGCTATGCCTTTCGCCATCCTCGCGCTCAGCGATTCGCCCGCCATCCATCGCCAGGCCGCCGAAATCTACGTTCGCGACAGATTCCCCACGCACGCTCCACCGCTCCCGCCGATCCCGCCATCCGGCCGCATCCGCATTGGCTACTTCTCCGCCGACTTCGAAAGCCACGCCACCAGCTACCTGATGGCCGAACTCTTCGAGCGCCACGACCGCGCCCGCTTCGAAATCTTCGCCTTCTCCTTTGGCCCCGATTCCGCCGACCCCATGCGTCACCGCATCGCCGCCGCCATGGACCACTTCCTCGACGTCCGCGCCTTATCCGACCAAGCCATCGCCCAGCTCGCTCGCACTCACCACATCGACATCGCCGTCGACCTCAAGGGCTTTACCCGCGAGAGCCGTCCCGGCATCTTCGCCCACCGCGCCGCCCCCATCCAGATCAACTACCTCGGCTACCCCGGCACCATGGGCGCGCCCTTCATCGACTACCTCATCGCCGACCGCATCGTCATTCCCGAGTCCGCCCAGCCCCACTACTCCGAAAAAATCCTCTACCTCCCCAACACCTACCAACCCAACCCCTCGCACCCCGGATGCCCCGTTGATGAAGCCGGGTGCCCCATTCATGCGGCTTCATCGCATGAGTGGGATCCATCCACCCGCCGCGCCGCCGAGTTCCCCACCGATCCCGGGTGCCCCATTCATGCGGTTCCATCGCATGGGTGGGGTTTGACCACCCCCCGCGCCGCGCACGCTCTCCCCGAAACCGCCTTCGTCTTCTGCTGCTTCAACAACGCCTACAAAATCACCCCCGCCGTATTCGACTCCTGGATGCAAATCCTCGCGGCCGTCCCGACCAGCGTTCTCTGGCTCCTCGAAAACAATCCGCAAGCCTCCGCCAATCTCCGCCGCGAAGCCGTCCGCCGCACCATCGACCCCGCGCGCCTCATCTTCGCCGCGCCCGTCCCCCACGCCGAACACCTCGCCCGCCTAGCCCTCGCCAACCTTTTCCTCGACACCTTCCCGTACACCGCGCACACCACCGCCAGCGACGCTCTCTCTGTTGGCCTCCCCGTCCTCACCCGCATCGGCGA
>Ga0302278_10006514_pt1 | contig 11108 bp, 10 predicted proteins | sample III_Bog_N3_2_FD_194543 | JGI IMG/M metagenome (GOLD analysis project Ga0302278, IMG submission 194543) | Peat permafrost microbial communities from Stordalen Mire near Abisko, Sweden - III_Bog_N3_2 | ecosystem: Environmental > Terrestrial > Soil > Wetlands > Peat | place: Sweden: Abisko... | reverse complement strand
GCATCAAGCTCTACCGTGAAGTCACGGCGCACATCAAGGTGAAGGTCGTCGCCGACGCCGCTGCTGAAGCGGCCCCTGAAGCCGCGACGGAGCCCGTCGCCGAAGAAGCCGTAGCCGAATAGCTTTGCCCTGAGCATGCCCACCCCGCCTCTCGGCCCGCCGGGAGGCGGACGTGCGTTTTCTCGATGGCGCCGCCTGCACGCCTTCGATGGGAGCGGCCCGTTCAACTACTGCGGCTTCTCCGCGTCCGGCTCAGTTCCTGTAAGTATCCTCACGCTCGATCCGAAGCGGTGGCAATTCTTGTAGTCCGCATCATAGACCAACTCGTCCGATCCGCCCGGCTTCGTCGCGGTAGCGTGGACCTTTGCCGGCAGCAAGTACGACTTCGCGCCCAGCGGAACCAATCGGTAGTCGGTTGTGCTCTTCACAACGTCGAATCCGTGAGGCAAATGAGCATTCGGAATCACCATCTGAAACCGCTGAATATCGAGCGTCTCAGCATCCAGCCAGAGCGTCGCAAACGCGCTGAAATTCAACCCCGCACACGGTTTCACGCCTCTTGCCCCGCCATTGCGCCGCACCTCAAGCGAGATTAAATGGCTGCCCGCATCTGGGCTCGGCAAGAGCTTGTATTGATTGCACTGCTCAAAGTCCGAAGCAACGTAACTTCGAAACACCGACCCGAATCCGCCTGCGATCGAGAACTGCAGGTCGATCCTCCGCCTCCCTTCCGATGGCTTTCCATTCAGCAGATTCACGTGCCGTTCCTCGGCAAACTCCTCTGAATCCCCGCTCTGCCGCCTCGCTTCGATGACCGAGTCAACCGTCACTTCGTGCCTGACCTTCCCATCCCGGCTCTCATAGGAGTCGAGGTGCTCGTCGCAAAACACATCGGGTAGCTTGGAAACCGAGGAATCCATATTCGCTCGCAACTGTCTCAGCACCTCTTGAATGGAGCGGTCTGGCTTCTGCGCGTTTGCCTCAATTGCCACCAGCAGAGCAACTCCCAAAAGCAGCCACCCGCTAAGATGCGACATCGCTTGCTTTGCCATCGAAGCCTCCTTATTCTCGTCGCACGGTCATCTTCCGCAGCGCAGTCTCGCGTCTTCTCGCAGTCTCCGCTTTTCGATGGCCCGATCGTCGCAGCCGCACCTAGAAAATATCTTTCTCCGGCATCCCGCCGGCCAGCGCGATCAGCTTCTTGATGGCCGTGTCCATCTTGTCCGTGAAGCCGGAGATGGCATTCGTCCTTGCCAGCGAGAAGAGCAGCCGTACACGGTTGCCGGGGATGCTCGTGTCCACCTGGTTGTGCGTGTCATAGCAGGTGCGTGCCTGCTTCCCGTTCAGCGACGTCAGCGTGAGACGCAGCACCTGCTCCCGGGTGCGATAGCTGTCGCTGGGATCGAAGACCTCCCAAAGGGTGCTGTTGCTGTCGATCTCGCCGAGAAAAATGTCGCACCGGCCGTCGGGCCGCGTGATCGACAGCACCGACGTAGCCATGTTGTACGTCACTTCGCGGTTGTCGTTGGTACCGTCGCTGGGGCTCAACGCCAGAAGCTGCCCGCGCACATAGTCAAACAGCTCCTGTTGGGTAGGCTCGGGCTTCGGCGGCTTCCTGGCGTGGTGGCTTGCCGGCGCGGTCTGCGCGCAACACACCGGCAAAGCGAGCAGGAACGCGACCGCGCACAAGCGTCCCAGGGGCATCATGCAGTTTCAATCCCAAGCGGGAGTTTCATGGGGAAAGTATAGCCCGGATTCCTCCAGCCGATTGCAGATCACCGCAGGTGGCTGAGAGCCGCGTGCCCCATCTGCTCGACACGGTGCTTTTCCGGTCAAAAGCCAATCCGCTTGCGCTTTAATCAAGAATCCGCCCGCAACGCCTGCCGCCCGTGTCACAATACCGCAAGCGCTGGCAAGGCGCCTTTTTACCAAGGGCATCGACCGCGGCGCAGCTCAAGCCGAGATTCAGATGGAAGGGAATCGGGAGCTGGCGGAGAAAGTTCTTCAACTGACCGCCATGGTCGGCTAAGACCCAGGCCAAGAAAGCAGGTCCCAATGGCAAACACTTTCGGCAGCGACATTCTGATTCAGGCGCCGGACCCCAAGAAGGCAGCGGCCTTCTACGTCGACCATCTCGGCTTCGAGGTCACGGGCGAGGAACCGGAGATGATCAGCCTTCACGGCAGGCGCATCAACCTGTTCATTGAGCAGGGACCGGCGCTGGGGCCGGTGCTCGAAGTGACCGTGGACAGTGTTGAAGCCGCCAGGCGCAGGCTGGTCCAGAACGGCTGCACCGTCGTCAAAGACGAGCCGGAATTCCCCAGAACCTACGTCCGCGATCCCTACGGACTCACCTATAACCTGACCAGCTAGAATTCGCTCATGCCTGGATATAACTTGGCAAGCAACCTCCTGGCAACGACATCTTTATCGGCTACCACCTCTCGCACCCCTGAAACTCAACCGTTCCGCGGCATGGGGCCATCGTGCGGTGTTCCGCAACTACTCTCCCGCTTTGGCCGCCAGCGTCTCAACCACCGCGATATTCTTGAGCAGATCCGGTGGCACGCCGTGTCGCTTCTGCAGATACGCCGGACTGTTGTAAGAAACCCAGACCTTTCCCCCGCCGTCCTCCCACACAAGAACCTTCAACGGCAGGTCAATCGCGATGCTCGGAGCGGCCAGCATCACCGGTGTCCCTGCCATGGGGTTCCCGAAGATCAGCAGTTTCGTCGCCGGCATCGTCATCCCGGCCCGTTCCGCTTCTCCGCTGTGGTCCACCAGCGCAAACAGCATTACCCCCTTCGCTTCCAGAATCGCCTTGAGCCTCTCCACCGTCTCGTTGACCGTGTGATTGCTGGGTATATTCACGATCCCCTTGCCTGCATCGAGAGCCATTGCCGTCTCCTTTCCATTTTCTAAATGCGCAGGAGTGACACGCCGGACTGAAACCAGATATATCGCCATTGCCAGTCCAACCAACGCCAGAAAAAAGGCGACTGCGACAGCCAGTGTCGTACCGTGCGGGCGCGCTGTCTCTCCGCGATCCAGATCCTTGACCAATCGTGCGTAATGCCAACCGGCAAATACATTCACAAGCACCCCGGCCGCAATCAGCAATGTCCCGAACCATAGCGACAACCCATACGTCTGCTCGTTTGAAGAGCTCTGCATCGCCTGGATTTGTTGCAGGAACAGCCCAAACCGCGCCACCACAAAGCCAAACCCCATCAACGCCAGACCCGTGCGAATCCATGCCAGCAGAGTCCGCTCCGCCGCCAGATAATCGCTCAACCCGGTCTTTTGTCCAGCATCTTCCGGCTTCGCCATAAATTTGCCTTCCGCTCCGCCTATTATGCCCGCTTTTGTCGCCCATTTGTAAGCTAAGCTGTGTTAAATTGCCTAAGCCCACAAGGTCGCAAAAATGTTTCCAAATCGGGCAGCTCCGCATCTCATCATCCATGAGCACAGAAAAAGCAACTTTCGGAGCCGGATGTTTCTGGGGCGTGGAAGCCGCCTTCGCCGCCATCCCCGGCGTAACCGCAACCGCCGTCGGCTATGAGGGCGGCCAACTGGAGCGGCCCAACTACAAAGATGTATGCACTGACGCTACAGGCCATGCCGAGGTGGTCGAGCTCGACTTCGACCCCGCGAAGGTCAGCTACGAGCAGCTTCTGGACGCCTTCTTTACCCTGCACGACCCCACGACCCTCAACCGCCAGGGCCCGGACTGGGGCACGCAGTATCGCTCCGCCATCTTCTTCCACTCCCCGGAACAACAGCAGCAGGCCCAGGCAAAGATCGAACAGCTCACCGCCGAAGGCCGCTTCAAGCCGAAGCGCATTGTAACCAGGGTTGAGCCCGCGCAGACCTTCTGGCGCGCGGAAGAATACCACCAGCGCTACCTGGAAAAGCGCGGCCAGGCAAGCTGCCATATTTAGTGGTTAGTTGTCAGTGATCAGTAGTCAGTTTTCAGGGGATCGGCAAGACGTCGATCCCCGGCTTTTTGTGAACACGAGGGGGAGCTTCTGACCTATTCACTCTCTGGTTCGGCGACTTCCGGGGCGGCTTCTGGCGCGGCTCCCGTTTCCGAAGCAACAGCGGCATTTTTCGTCAGGAGATACTCCGGGGACGGCGCAATCTCCTGCGCTGGAGTTCCCGCTCCGGGCTCATCGATCCACAAACTGGCGATCCACCATACCACCACCACGATGAACACAATCTCATTGGCGTTGGCCAGCTTGTCCCGGATTCCGATGATGTGATCGTATTCCGCCTGGCTGTGCGGCACCGCCTTCATCGCAATCAGTTGCCAGACGCCGTCTCTCAGCATTTGCGCGATGGATGCGGTCGATAGCCCGATCAGGATCGCCTGCGTATGGCTGCGCCAGCCGGCCTTGAACCGCCGTCCAAAAAACAGCACCAGCAGACCCAGCTCAACTGTCAGCACATTCGCAAGCAGTTCGACCTTTTGCGACCCCGTTTGCATCAGCTCGAGCACCGCCAGGGTCGTGCCCGCGGTCATCGTCTTCCAAGCCGGCCATGTGCCCCATTTCCACAGCACCACGGCGCCAACCGCCAAAACCGCCAGCGAGCCCACGATCCACGCACGACGCCCCAGGCCGACAAACGCCTTCCGCGCCAACTCCACCAGAATCAGCAGGCTCACCACGGCCGATAGATCGCCCAGCGGGATGAACACTTCATAGAAGGGGATTGGCGCTACCCTGCCGTAGAGCAGCTTGGTCACCAGCAGCCGAAACGCCAGAAGCACGATCCCGATCGTGAAGAACTTGAAGCGACGCGAACGCTCCCGTCCCATCAACACAACCAGCAGCACCAGCAGCGACGCAAACGACAGCGTCCAGAGAACCTGGGCGCTTGTAAATCCTGAGTATGGATGCATTGTCACCTTATCTGCCTGCCGGGCGCCGTCTTCAACGCCGCGCAAGCCCTTTTCAGTCTAATTCGCTCGCGCGCCGCATCTCCGCGTCTAAGCCCTGTTCAACATTCAACCGAAGACTTTAGGCATTGGGATGAATGGGAAACAGGAGCATGGCGGCCGGTCGAGTCCGTCCTGGCAGTTTCAAATATTGCAATGAAGGGAATTGTATGGTGCGCCCGGAGAGATTCGAACTCCCGACCTAACGCTCCGGAGGCGTTCGCTCTATCCAGCTGAGCTACGGGCGCGCTCTTTCAGCATACCGCACTTTGCTTTGCCCGATCAGCATTCGCTGTTTCCTAGTCCCTTAGTCCCTCAGTCCCTCAGTCCCTGTTCCCTGCTTTTCCGCATTTCCTCCATCACGCTCTGGATCAGCGCCTTGGCTCCCTCAATTCCGCCCAGCACGGCTTGCAAGTCCAGTGCCGGCTTGGCCGGATTGCGGCTGGAAGCGCAGTAGACCCCATGCTGGCCCACCAGGATCAGCGAATCCGTCAGCAGGTCCAGCGCCACAGCCAACCTGCCCCGCTCCACACCCATCATGAACTCGTGCTGCTCCAACTCCGTCCGCTTTTCGTCGAATACGCTCATACCCAAAGCCTAAACGAAAAGCGGCGGCAATCCCAATTTCATGGTGTCGAGTCAAAACCGGCGCTCACACATTCAGCTTGCGCATGAACTCCGCATCCAGCCTGAGCGCTTCCATCGTGTCCATATCGAATTCTTCCTGCTCGATGAAGTAGTGCTTGAGGCCGGTAGCCGCACGCAGAATCGGCTTGTAGTCCACCACGCCGCGTCCCATCACCGTCGAGTGCATCTTGCCGTTTTCGCCTTTCACCATGTCCTTGACGTGCAACAGCGGGAACCGGTCAGGCGTCTTGCTCAGGTAGTCCACCGGGTTGCGCCCGGCAGCCACCACCCAGCCGCAATCCATCTCGAAGAACACCAGCTTCGGGTCGGTGAGCCGGAGCAGTTCGTCGTAGAACACTACTCCGCCTTCGCTGCCGAATTCTGGGGTGTGGTTGTGGTAGCCGAACCTCATCCCGGCCGCGTTCACCTTTTCGCCGATCTTGTTGAGTTCCCCGGCGGTCCAGCGCCAGTCCTCCAGCGTGAGTGGACCCTTCGCGGACGGATCTCTGTGCATCGGCGAGGGGCACACGATGTAACCCAGTCCCAGAGCCTGGCCGTACTCGATCAGCTCGTCCAGCCGCGGCTTCAGCACGGCCATCGGGTGATGCGTACTGATGCAGCGCAATCCCGCCGCGTCCATTGATTTCCTGAACTCCGGCGCCGTCCGGTCGAAGTAGCCCGCCGCCTCAACCTCCGTGTAGCCCGCGGCCCTCACTTTGGCCAGCGTCCCGTCAAAATCCTTGGGAAGCAACTCGCGCACCGAATAAAGTTGAAGCCCGATGGGCAACCTAAGCGGAGCCGCACTCAAATGCCTGGCTCCGGCGCTCACCGCAACCGCAGTCGCGCCCAACTGCACAAACTCCCGCCGCGTCATAGAAAGTAGTTTCACAATGCTCTCCCCGTGCGTCCGCAATTCTCGCCGCCAACCCCACAGTATGTCCAACGACGTGCGCCTCACCCCTGACCGGAAAACAGCCCTTCGAGGCGATCCGTATACTTACGAGAATGGATTGGGTTCAGCATCGTTTCAGGGTTTCCGGAGCGGCCGTTGGGATGATGCTGCTATGCGGCTCGCTCACGCATTGCGGTAACAAGGCAATGGCTGCCGACGCCAAAAAGCCCGATTTCGGCGATAAAGTCCTCATCTTCAACCCGTCGATGTCCGCTGCCGACATCCAGGCCCAGATCGACAAGGTCTACGCGATCCAGCAGCACAGTGAGTTCGGCCCTGACCGGTATGCTCTTGTCTTTTTGCCAGGTAAATACAACGTCGATATCCCCATCGGCTTCTACACCGAAGTCATCGGACTCGGCGCCACGCCCGACGCAGTCCACATCGCGGGCAACGTCCATGCCGACGCCAGCCGGCCGCGCGACAACGCCACCTGCACCTTCTGGCGCGCCGCCGAAGGCTTTTCCGTCACCCCCACCGGTGGCACCATGCAGTGGGCCGTCTCCCAGGCCGCGCCTTTTCGCCGCATGCACATACTCGGCGATATCGTTCTGCATCAGAATCGCGGCTGGGCCAGCGGCGGTTGGATCTCGGACTCGCTGATCGATGGCAACGTCGGCTCCGGCACTCAGCAGCAATGGTTCTCCCGCAACAGCGAGTGGGGCTCCTGGACCGGCTCCAACTGGAACATGGTCTTCGTCGGCATCCCCAATCCGCCCGCGGGCGAATGGCCCACACCGCCGTACACCAAAGTGGCCCTCACTCCCATTGTGCGCGAGAAACCGTTTCTTGCAGTGGATACGCACGGCAACTATAGCGTCCGCGTTCCTTCGCTGAGGTCGAACTCTGCAGGCATCACCTGGCACGGCGGATCAACGCCGGGCAAGTCAATTCCCATTGACCGGTTCTACATTGCGCACCCCGGCCAGGATACCGCCGCCACCATCAACGGCCAGTTGGATAAGGGCAAAAATCTCATTTTCGCGCCCGGCAACTATGAGCTGACAGAACCCATTCACGTAACCCGCGCCAACACCGTAGTGATGGGCCTCGGCTTCGCAACGCTGCGCCCAACAAACGGCACAGCCGCGCTCACGACCGCGGACGCAGATGGAATTATCGTCGCCGGTCTGCTGATTGACGCCGGCCCGGTCAGCTCACCCGTCTTGCTTGAGGTGGGGCCCAGCGCCAGCAAGGCCATGCACGCAAAAAACCCCATCTCGCTCCATGATGTCTTCTTCCGCGTCGGCGGCGCAGGTCCGGGGCGTGCCGTGGTGAATCTGCTCATCAACAGTAACGACACCATCGTCGATCACACCTGGATATGGCGCGCCGATCACGGCTCCGGCGTCGGATGGACCACCAATCCCAGCGCCAACGGCCTCGTGGTCAACGGCAACAACGTCACCGCCTATGGCCTCTTCGTCGAGCACCATCAGCAATATCAGGTGCTGTGGAACGGCAACGCCGGCCGCACCTACTTCTACCAATCCGAAATTCCCTACGACCCACCAGACCAGGCCAGCTATACCAGCGGACTCGATGCGAAAGGCGAGCGCATCAACGGCTGGGCATCCTACAAAGTTGCCAACACAGTCAGCAGCCACGAAGCCTGGGGCCTCGGGATCTACTCCGTCTTCCGTCATCCCAACGTTGTACTGACCCGCGCCATCGAAGTCCCGACCGTGCCCGGTGTGCGCTTCCACCACATGATCACCATTGCGCTGGATAACTTAGGCGGGATCAGCAACGTCATCGACAACGTCGGTGGACCTACCTCGACCAAGCCCCGCAACACTCCAAAAGTCACTGACTTTCCGTGAGCAGCCCATTGACCTTTGGAAGCGCGGTCTACTTCGTAGCCGGCGAGACGGGAGCGTCGTTGCGGGCAGCGATCAACGGGGGCAGAATTATTTTCGCCATGATTGTGTTGGGTGGCGTGGACTCGGCGTTGTAGCCGCCAGCAGTGAAAACCGCGACCAGGTCGAATTGCGGAACAATGTAAATCTTCTGCCCACCGTTGCCCTGGGCGGCTACCACGTCAACGTGCTCGGAACCGCCAGGCGTTTCCACGTTCAACCACGGGCGCCACCAGAAATAGCCGTAGCTCACGTTGTCAACGTGGCTGTGCTCTGCCATTGAGGCCCGCACCCAGGAGCTGGAGATCACCTGCCTGCCGTGCCATCGGCCATCGCCGGCAAAGAGAATGCCCAGCTTGAGCATGTCGCGCGGGCGCAGATGAATTTGCGAGTACTCTTTGTCGGCATTGGTCAGGTCGTAGTTCCACGTCCAGTCGCTCGGCGCAATGCTCAGAGGCCCAAACAGGTTGGCCTGCGCAAAATCCGGCAGCGGCATATGGGTCTTGTTTTCGATGAGCCGCCCAACCACCGCGACACCGCCGGAGCAGTAGTAGTCTTTGCTCCCAGGGTCGTTGATCATGGGCAGATCGAGCGTGGCCTTCACCCAGTCGGGCGCATTGTCAATCACCGTCTCGCGTCCCGGCGAGTTGGAGCTGTGGTCATTGCAATCAAGCCCGGAGCTCATCGCGAGCAGATCGCCCAAAGTAATGGCCGCCTTGCGCGGGTCCGGATTGGCATAGCTCGCGTACTTCATCTGTGGAAGCACCGGCTCATCCGCGCCGTTCAGGGCGCCGCGGTCAATAGCGATGCCGGCCAGCGCGCTCACCACGGACTTGGTAGCCGAGCGAAGCTGGTGCGTGCGGCTAACACTGTAGCCGTAAAAGTACTCTTCCATGACCAGCTTGCCATGCAGGTAAAGAAGAACGCTGTGAACGTCTTTGTAGGTGCCGTCGAGGATACCGCGCACAATCTCTTCAGCCGCGCCTCGGCCAAGGGGCGTGCTGGCTATGTCTCCCACCGCGATGCCGTCGTGCAAATCCGCAGGAGGCTGGTAGCGATAATTCGCAGGATCGCTTTGTCCCTCAGTGCGCGGGTGCGCCAGCGCCGCCGACTCCGCTGTAATGGCCGCCGACACGCGCGAATGCAGCTTGCCGTACTGTTCGTATCCTGTCACCTTGCCGCTCGCATCGCGCACAAATCGAACCGGGTCTCCACCGATGGTTGTGAACGTGTCTGCACCTGCGCGTTTCAGCGGATACTTGGCGTCGTCTACAACAGCGAAAAGATTGGCGCCGTCAACGATCTCAAGCGTGTGCCCCGGGGAGTCGGCGTAGGTTCCAGCGTAGTCGTGCAAATGAACCGCAGACGCTGTTTGAGCGGTCGCGATCCCTATCTGGGCGAGCAGCATGAGAACAGCAGTTCCGAGTCGCATCCATCCCCCGTAAGCCCCCTCACTGTATCACTTCGTCTCGCCTTTGCTGAACACCATGAACAGCGCGGCAATTGCGTCGATCGGTGATTGGACCTCTCTGGCCGAGTGCGTTTGGGTCACCTGCCTGAGGCAAGCATGGGAGAATGGTTGTGTAGACAGCCATGACAAACGAAAACGTCGAAGAATCCGTGCCCGCCTCCGAAAACACGCCTGAACCCGTCCCTGAGCCTGTTGCCGAAGTTGTGGCTGCACCTGAGCCGGAGGCTTCGCCGGACGCCGAAGCCATCGTTGAGCCTGTTGCGCCGGTTCAGCCTGTTGCGCCAGAGGCCGTGCCGGGGCCCGTTGTCGCACCCGAGCCCGAGGTTCTTGCTGCGAAAGCTGCGCCCGCACCCGCTCCGCTCCCCGAGCCCGCTGCCGAGGAGCCGGCAGAGGATTTCGGTGCGCTGCTTTCGGCCTTCGAGAAAAGCCATTCCCACAAGTCGGCTTCAGCACCCCGCCAATTACAGGGAACCGTCATCTCCCTCTCCGCCGACCAGGTTTTTCTCGACATCGGCTACAAGACTGAAGGCGTTCTTCCGCGCTCCGCCTTCCCCAACAACGCCGAAGGCGTAAAGCCCGGCGACACCGTGCCAGTCTCCGTCACCGGCCGCAATGAAGAGCATTACTACGAGCTTTCCCGTTTCAAAGTGGCCCAGGTACGCGACTGGTCCGCCATTGAAGCAGCCTTCGCTGAGAAGCTCGCCGTCGTCGGCACCGTGACCGAGGTCATCAAGGGCGGCCTGTCTGTCGATATCGGCGTTCGCGCCTTTATGCCCGCAAGCCGTAGCGGCACCAAAGACGCCGTCGAACTCGAAAAACTGGTCGGCACGGAAATCACCTGCCGCATCACCAAGCTCGACGTCATGGACGAGAATGTCGTCGTCGATCGCCGCGTGGTTCTTGAAGAACAGGCCCGCGTACTGACTCAGGCCACCAGCGACGCGTTGCAAGCCTCCATCAAAGAAGGCGATGTCGTCACCGGCACCGTCCGCACCCTCATGCCCTACGGCGCGTTCATTGACCTCGGCGGCATCGACGGTCTTCTCCACGTCAGCGACATCGCCCACACCCGCGTCACCAAGCCAGAAGACGTGCTCACCGTGGGTCAGGAGCTTCAGGTCAAGATCCTCAAAATCGATCCGGAATCCAGAAAACTTTCGCTCGGCCTCAAGCAGCTTCAAGCGGAGCCATGGGAAACCGCGCCGTCGCGCCTCACCGCCGGCCAGCGCGTCACCGGCAGGGTCACCCGCCTCATGG
>Ga0302278_10006503_pt1 | contig 11114 bp, 8 predicted proteins | sample III_Bog_N3_2_FD_194543 | JGI IMG/M metagenome (GOLD analysis project Ga0302278, IMG submission 194543) | Peat permafrost microbial communities from Stordalen Mire near Abisko, Sweden - III_Bog_N3_2 | ecosystem: Environmental > Terrestrial > Soil > Wetlands > Peat | place: Sweden: Abisko... | reverse complement strand
GCTTGAGCTGCATTCCTGGATCGCCGGCAAGCTGCGGGAACCCTCTGGGCGGTTTGTTGGGTGAAGTTATATCGCGGAATGGTCGGAGGGCGAGACCCGTTGATTCGCGATACGTCCCCGGAAACGCCCATGTGGCCAGAATGGATTCTGGATTTACGCTAAATCGCCGAGTCACTCGTTGAGGCTGATCTTTCTTCCGAAAGACGGCCCACATTAAGCTCCGGCGCTTCCGATTGACGGGCCGTGCATCGAGACGGTCAACATCTGGACTGCGCCTTATCGCCAGCCTTTGCGCCCTGCCTTGTAAAATCATCCTGACACCCTGCCCACTTCCGGCGCTGGAGGCTCCTTGCTTTACTGGCTGCTTTACGAAAAGCTGTATCCGTTCTTCCATCCCTTCCGGATCTTCCGCTATCTCACCTTCCGCACGGCTTTCGCCTCGCTGACGGCGCTGATGATCGCCATGTTCATCGGTCCGTGGGTGATTCAAAAGCTGCGCGAGTTCCAGATTGGCCAGTATGTGCGCGAGGACGGACCGCAGAGCCACCTGAAGAAGACCGGCACGCCCACCATGGGCGGCGTTCTCATCGTCATCGCCATTCTGCTGCCCACTCTGCTCTGGTCCGACCCGGCCAATCCGCTGGTGTGGATCGCCGTCGTCTCCACTTTTGCCTTTGCGGCCATCGGCTTTGCCGACGACTACATCAAGGTGGTCAAGCGGCGCAGCCTGGGGCTAACGGCGCGCGCGAAACTCCTGTTGCAAGCCGGAGCCGCGGCCGGTGTTGCGGTTGCGCTCATGGTGCTTACGCAGTTCAAAATGTTTTCGACCACATTGTCGGTCCCGTTCATCAAGAGCCTGCGGCCCGACATGCTTTGGCACTGGCCGGCCACCATTCCGCACCTGGGATTCCTGATGTTCATCCCCTTCGCCGTGGAAGTGATTGTGGTTCTGCTGGGATCGACCAACGCCGTCAACCTGACCGACGGATTGGACGGGTTGGCCATCGGCTGCACCATCATCGCCGCCGGCGCGCTTACTGTGCTGGCCTACGTGAGCGGCCACGTGGTCTTTGCCGACTATCTTGAATTGCAGCGCATGCCGCTGGTGGGCGAACTCACCGTCTTTTGCGGGTCAATGGTCGGCGCATCTATCGGCTTTCTCTGGTACAACGCCCATCCGGCAGAGATTTTTATGGGCGATGTGGGTTCGCTCGGTTTGGGCGGCGCAATCGGCACCATCGCCATTCTCATTCGCCAGGAGCTGCTGCTGCCGTTCATCGGAGGCATCTTCGTTCTTGAAGCCCTTTCGGTGATTCTGCAGGTGGGCAGCTACAAGCTGCGCAACGGCAAGCGCATCTTCAAGATGGCTCCGCTGCATCATCACTTCGAGCAACTGGGCTGGAGCGAATCCAAAGTGATTGTGCGCTTCTGGATTGGCGCGCTGGTGTTTGCCCTTTTTGCTCTCACCACGCTCAAACTGCGCTAGGCGCGCGCGGCGCGGCGGCGGCATTCCGCACATCCAGTGATACTCCGCATTCCATTCAAGGGCTACACTAATGAAAAACGCGGTGAGGACGAAACGCGCATGATGGATCTCAAAGGCAAGAAAGTTCTGGTTGTAGGGTTGGGCAAATCCGGTTTGGCCGCGGCCCTGTTTTTGCGTCATAAGGGCGCGCTGGTCACGGTCTCAGACGTGCGCTCGGCCGAGGCGCTGAGCAAAGACATTCCCGCGCTGCTTGAAGAGGGAATCATGGTGGAGGCCGGCGGTCACGGCATTCTCACCTTCCGCCGTCAGGATCTGATCGTCGTCAGCCCCGGCGTTCCTTTGGAAACGCCCGAGCTGGCGCAGGCCCGCAGTCTGGGCCGTCCGGTGATCGGCGAAATCGAGTTGGCCGCGCGCTTTCTCAAGGGCAGGATTCTGGCCATCACCGGCTCCAACGGAAAAACCACCACCACCTCGCTGGTCGGCGAAATCCTTGAGAAGGCCGGACTGCCCACGCTGGTCGGCGGCAACATCGGCGTTCCGGTGATCGGCATTGTGGACCAGAGCACCCCGGACACCTGGTCGGTGCTTGAGGTTTCAAGTTTTCAGCTGGAGAGCACGGTCGATTTTCGCCCCGCTATCGCTGTCATCCTCAACATCACGCCCGACCATCTTGACCGCCACGGCAGCTTTGAGAACTACGCCCGCGCCAAGGAGCGCATCTTTGCCGCGATGGAGCAGAGCGACTGCCTGGTGCTGAATGCGGGCAACGCCGCCGCCGCAGATGCGGCCCAGCGCGCCCGCGCCAGCGTCTATTGGTTCTCAAACCAGCACGCCGTCGAGAGAGGCGCATGGATCGAGAACGGGCAGGTGGTTTACCGCGCCCAAAAAGATGCGCCCATTGAGCCGGTGATGCCGGTCAGCAGCATTCCGCTCAAGGGCGCGCACAACGTTGAGAACGTTCTGGCCGCGGTAGTGGCCGCACGGCTGGCCGGGGCTTCGGTTGAGGTCATCCGCGCCGCGGTGGAGAGATTCAGCGCCGTCGAGCACCGGCTGGAGTTTGTGGCCACGGTCAACGGCGTGGATTTTTACAACGACTCCAAAGCCACCAATGTGGACGCCACCGCCAAAGCCATTGCCGCGTTTTCTTCCGGTATTCACCTGATTTTGGGGGGCAAAGACAAGGGTTCGCCGTACACCGATCTCGATGCGTTGCTGCGCGAGCGGGTGCGCGCAGTTTACACCATTGGTTCAGCCGCCGCCAAAATCGAGTCGCAGCTCGCAGGAACGGTTACTATCCACTCGTGCGGAACGCTGGAGAAGGCCGTAGACGAGGCTGCCGGCAACGCACGTCCCGGCGATATAGTGCTGCTTGCGCCTGCCTGCTCGAGTTTTGACCAGTTTGATAATTACGAGCATCGCGGCCGCGTCTTCAAGCAACTCGTCGCCGAGCGGCGGGGATAGCAGGCATGGCGGCACGCATAGGCGTCGATAAATGGATGTTCTTCACCACGCTGGTTCTGGTGGTGGTGGGGCTGGCGATGGTGTTTTCCGCCTCGGCCGTGGTGGCGGAGGCGCGCTACCACTCCGAGTTCGCCGACGTTGGGCGGCAGGCCGGATGGGCAGTGGCCGGCGTCGCTCTCATGTTCGTTCTGATGAACATCGACTACAGCGTCTACAACTCGCCGCGCTTTGTTTATCCCGCGCTGTGCGTCACCACGCTGCTGCTGATGCTGGTTTTCTTTATCCCCGGCTCGCACAATACCCACCGCTGGATTCGTTTCGGCGGACACTTTACCTTTCAGCCTTCTGAGATTGCCAAACCGGTGCTGGTCATTTTTCTGGCCTGGTTTCTGCATACGCGGCTCGATGCCATGCGCGATTGGCGGCACACGCTGCTGCGCGCGGCCATCATTCCCGTGGTTTTTATTCTGCTGATTGTGCGCCAGCCCGATCTGGGTACGGCGCTGGTGCTGGCCGGCGTTACCGCCATCCTGCTGGTGCTGGCGGGCATGGAGTGGAAGTACCTGCTGGCGGCAGGCTGCGCGGCGCTGCCCGGCCTGGTCGCGCTGCTGTTCATGGTTCCCTGGCGGCGCGAACGCATGCTCGTCTTTCTGCATCCCAACTGCGACGCACGCGATGCCGCGGCCGGAGCGGCCAGCTATCACGTTTGCCAGTCGCTGATTGCCGTGGGCAGCGGCGGCTTTAGCGGCCGCGGCTATATGGAAGGCATGCAGAAGCTGTTCTACCTGCCTGAAGCGCCTACCGACTTTATCTTTGCCAACATCGCCGAGGAGCTGGGTTTTGCCGGCGCAATCCTCATCGTTCTGCTCTTTGTGCTCTTCGGCGTGCGCGGCTTGCGCACCGCATTCCGCAGCAAAGATCCCTTTGGCCGGCTGGTGGCCTTCGGCATTACCACAACCATTCTGCTGCAGGCCTTTTTCAACATCAGCGTGGTGCTGTCGCTGGTGCCTACCAAGGGCATTCCCCTGCCGCTGATCTCCTCTGGTGGAACGTCTCTGTTCTGCACGCTGGCTTCAATCGGCATCTTGCTTAATATCTCTCGAAAAGTGGATTAGGTCGAAAGATCACACGGCAACCGCATTTGAAATCGGAATCAAGAACAACAGCGGCATTGAAAGGGCATGGCTTCAGCCGTGCCATAAAAATCGGCAAAACCGATGGGCTTTAGCCACTGAGGGACCATTTCTACTGCCTTCGAAAACCATCCCTCAGCGGCTAAAGCCGGACCTTTCTTCGCGCCCTGTTTCGGCACGGATAAATCCGTGCCCTTGTATGTTGGAGAGCAGGGACGTGAAGATGGATTCACGTTTCGGCGGTAAGGCCGATTGCCCTTTAGGCCATCTGTTGTTGAGCCTGTTTGAAAGATAGGCCACCGCCCCTCTGGTTGCACGCCGTGGAGAATCGAAGGCCTCAAGAGCCTGCATGTTCAAGGTCGGCGAAAACAGCAAGTCCGTTTGCGCGGACAGGAGCGGCAGCCGAGACCATCCTAGCGCGGAGGAAGGCCCATGAACAAGCTGAAAGCCTCATCGACAGACCTGGCGTTTTGCGGCATCGACGTCAGCGCAGCTACTGTTTCGGTAGCTGTGATCAAGCCCGACCAGCATCTTGCCGAACGCGAATTTTCCAACACCGCATCCGGTCACCGTTCGCTGTTGACCTGGCTCGGCCAGTGCGGCGTGGTGGTGCGCATTTCGCTGGAAGCCACTGGCGTCTACTCGCTGGATCTGACCCTGGCGCTGGATGCGGCCGCGCATTGCGAGGTAGCAGTGTTGAATCCGAAGCTGGTCAACCGTTTTGCGCAGACGCTGGTTCGCAACAAGACCGATTCGGCCGACGCCGTAGTGCTGGCCGAGTACAGCCGGCGCATGCCTTTTACGGCATGGTCGAGGCCGAGCGTGGAGCAGCTTCAGCTGCGCGCACTGGGCCGTTACATCGAGTCGCTGGCGGCTGATTTGACCGGCGTCAAGAATCGGCTGCACGCTGCCGAAAGATCGACTGGGATGCCGCGTGCCGTGCTGCATGATCTGAAACAGGCGCAAGCAGCGCTGGTGCGGCGGCTGGCCAGGATGCGCCAGCAAGCCAGGAAACTGGTGGAGGCCGACAAGCTGCTCGCGCGGCGTTTTGACCTGCTGAGGAATATGCCGGGGATCGCCGAGACAAGCGCACTCTCTATCTTGTGCGAACTGGTGATGCTGCCGCCGGAGATGACCGTGCGGCAGTGGGTAGCCATGAGCGGTCTGGATCCGTCGCATCGGGAGTCCGGCACAAGCGTGCATAAGCCCGCGCGGATCAGCCGCGCCGGCAACCGGCATCTGCGCCGTGCGCTGTATATGCCAGCCTTGTCGGCGGCGCGCCACGATCCCCACCTGCGCGCGTTTTACCGGGCGCTGCGCGAGCGGCATAAAACTGCACTGCAGGCCCTGGTGGCGGTGGCTCGCAAGATGCTGCACGCCATCTACGGAATCTTCAAAAGCGAAAAGCCCTATGACGGCCAACGGCTGTTTCCGCAACTCCAACTGGAGGTAAAATCAATCGCCGGGTGAAACGAAAGCAGGCTCTGCTGGGAAGCAACCATGCCGAGGGATAACCCGGCGGGCTCATCCCGACGATGAGGCGACGGGCAGGCGCTAAACGCCCGCCCGTCGGCTAACTCATCAGAGGGAAAGACCCCCATGCCTCGGAAAATCCAATGCACATACGGAAAATCGGCTTGATCTTGAACAGAGAATCTTTCAAAATAATCCCTCTCCGTTTTTTCAAATGCGATTGCCCTGCAGGAAGTGGGATTTTCCTGCGACCGTCCGCGCGCCGCAAACGGCTGTGCTCCGCTGGCAAGCGCAGGATCTGTGGCGCGTTCAAAGGGAAAAAGTCTTGAGAGGTGGACGGCTTATAGTTGCGGAAAAATCTCCCGGAACTCCCACACTCCAGACTTGCCTGCCAGCCACTCTGCCCCGCGTACCGCGCCAATGGCAAAGCCGCGACGGGAGTTGGCGTCGTGGCGCAGTTCGAGCACGTCGTGCTCGCTCGCCGCCCTCACTATATGCTCGCCCTTGGCATCGCCAACGCGGTGCGAGGTAATGGGCACATCGATGCCGGGCCGCACCGAAAGGATGATCTCCTTCAGCGTAACCGCCGTGCCGGACGGCGCGTCGAGCTTGGTGGTGTGGTGGGTTTCGTCGATCGAGAAGCTGTAACCCTCAAGCTGGGCAAGATCGGCGGTAAGGCGGAAGAGCTTCTGCACGCCGATGGAGAAATTCGAACCGTAGAGCAGTCCGCCGCCGCGCTGCTTGGCCAGCGGCTTCAACTCGTCAACGTGGGTGTACCACCCGGTGGTGCCAACCACGATGCGGCCGCCGAGAGCCAACACGGCGCGTATGTTTTCAACTGCCGCTTCGGGAGCGGTAAAGTCCACCACCACATCCACGCCGGCCAGGTTAGGAGCGGTGAGGGCGCGCGCATGTTGGTTCTCGTTGATGTCGAGAGCGCGCACGGAATGTCCGCGCTCGCGCGCAACTTCAGCCACCAGCGAGCCGGTTTTCCCTTTGCCAAGCACGAGGATCAACATAAGTACGGCTCCTAGCTTCTAGCTACTAGCTGCTAGCTATTCGTTGCAAATCGGGTGTGTGCACTTCCACGTCCGCTGAAGCAATAGCAATCAATGCGCAAGCTGCCAACGGCACAATGCCAGCAGCTAGGAGTTGGAGGTTACAAGCGGCTTTCTCGCTTCCACGTCGAAGATTTCCGGGTCAGGGGACTGGAAGAAAGCTGCATGCAGCGAGCGCAATGCCTCGTCGGCGTCTTCTTCTTCAATCATAAAGCTCATATTGATTTCGCTGGCTCCCTGCGAGATCATGCGCACGTTCACGTGACGGACGGCGGCAAACACCTGCGCGGCAATTCCGTTCTGGCCGCGAATATCCTCGCCCACCAGGCACACCAGCGCCTTTTTGCCCTCGTACTTTACATCGGCCAGCTTGCCCAGGTCGGCGGCAATGGCCGGCAGTTTGTCGTTCGAATCCACTGTAAGCGAAACGCTCACTTCGCTGGTGGAGACCATGTCTACCGGACACTGGTGCTTGTCGAAGATCGCGAAGATCTGGCTCAGATAGCCGTGGGTCATCAACATGCGGCTGGCCACTACATCGATGATGCTCAGCTTCTTTTTTACCGAAATGGATTTGAACGGACTCTTGCAATGAGGCGCGACGGAGATAATGCGCGTGCCCTCGTTGGCGGCGTTGCGGCTGTTGAGCACCAGCACTGGAATGTTCTTCTTCACCGCCGGCAGAATTGTGGCCGGATGCAGCACCTTGGCGCCAAAGTAGGCCAGCTCGGCTGCTTCTTCAAAGCTGATCACCTTCACGCGCAGCGCATCGGCGCAAACGCGCGGGTCGGCGGTCATAATGCCGTCCACGTCGGTCCAGATCTCGATGGCTTCGGCGTTTACCGCACCACCGATCAGCGCACCGGTAAAGTCCGAGCCGCCGCGGCCCAGCGTGGTGGTAATGCCATCTTCGTTGGATGCGATGAAGCCGCCCATCACCGGAACCTTGCCGGCGGCCGTGAGCGGCAGCAGCTTCTCCTGCGCGCGGCGATCGATGATCGCGTCCTGCGGAATGGCTTTCTGGAATTGCGAGTCGGTAACCACCACCTCGCGCGCATCCACGTGCGCCGCGTTGATTCCCTGCTCGCAAAAAGCCGATGCGACAATCCGGCTGGAAAGCCGCTCACCGTAACTGACGATCAGGTCGGAGATGCGCGGCGTGAGTTCGAGAATGGCGGCCAGACCGCGCAGCACTTCATCGAGCGCATCGAACTTCTCGTCGATAAACGAGATCAGCGCGGCAGCTTCCTGCTGGTTCTTTACCAGGGCCGCTGCCGTGTCGCGGTGCCGCGCCCGCAGGCGCGAGCTGATCGCCAGTGAACCGGCGCGGTCGCCCGTGGCCGCAGCCGCAGCCGCGCGCAGCAACTGGTCAGTCACCTTGGCCATGGCGCTCACAACCACCACTGGCTGCTTGCCCATCTTTACGCGTCCGGCCACAATGGCCGCGGTGCGCCCAATAGCGGCTGGATCCTCCACCGAGGTGCCGCCAAACTTCATCACTACCAGACTCATGCCAATCTTCCCATTGTTTGCGATTGCCTATGCGGCCCGCGATTTCAGGCGCGGGCTGCGGCCGCTGCGGCAGGCTCAAGCTTGCCCTGGCTCACCAGCATTTCGGCGTTCAAAATCGTCGCGCCCGCAGCGCCACGCACCGTGTTGTGCGACAAGAGCACAAACTTCCAGTCAAGCAGATTGCAGGGGCGCAGTCTTCCCGTGGTCACCGTCATGCCACGGCCGCGATTGCGGTCCAGCCGCGGCTGCGGACGGTCATTCTGCTCAGCCCACTCCACCGGCTGCTCGGGAGCGAACGGCAATCCCAACCCGGCAAGCGGCTTGAACTCAGCCCATGCGGCCAGAATGTCTTCGCGGGTAGCCTTGCGGCCCAGCTTGTTGCCCAGCTTGATCGAGACGCACTCCGTATGCCCGTCCACCACTGATACACGATTGCAGTGCGCGGTCATGCGCGCGGCCAGCGGCGCAACCGTACCGCCCGCAAGCGCGCCCAGCAGCTTGAGCGTTTCGTTCTCCATCTTCTCTTCTTCGCCGCCGATGTATGGAACCACATTGTCCAGGATGTCCATGGACGCAACGCCTGGATAGCCCGCGCCCGAGACCGCCTGCATCGTGGCAGCAAAAATCTGCTCGATGCCAAAGCGCTCCTCGATCGGCTTGAGCGCCATCACCAGGCCGATGGTGGAGCAGTTCGGATTGGTAACAATGCACCCGCCCGATTCCTTGCGCCAAGTCTGCTCCTCGATCAGGTGCAGGTGATCGGCGTTTACCTCGGGAATCACCAGAGGCACGTTGGGCGCCATGCGAAAAGCGCTGGAGTTGGAGATCACCGCGCAACCGGCCGCGGCAAACTTAGGCTCCATCTCGCGGGCAATGGCCGCGTCAATACTGGCGAAGACGATCTTGGGCGCGCCCTCCGGCTCGGCCGGCGACACGGTCATCTTGGCGATGCGCTCGGGCAGCGGAGTATCGAGCCGCCACTTGGCCGCTTCGCCATAAGTCTTTCCGCTTGACCGGTCGCTGGCCGCAAGCCAGGTTATCTCAAACCATGGATGGTTTTCGAGCAGTTGGATGTAACGCTGGCCGACCATTCCGGTGGCGCCGAGGATGCCGATTGGTAGCTTGTTTTTCATAATCGTGAACATTCCAGTGTACAGGAGCGGGGATTTTGGTTCATTCCCTTTGCGCGCCCGGGATCGCCGGGAGCAACAGGAAGAGAAGACCGCACTGTTTCACCTAACCATTTTACAATCATTGATTTTCGTGCACATTCCCAATTCGGCTGCAAATACTGCGATTCCACTGCGGGAAAGAGAATTTCTGCCGATATATGTCGTCAGGAGCTGTGGGGCATGGCGCTGAAAGCAATGGCGGGCAGGGGTTCGGCGCAGGATGCGGCCAAAGGCACACTCGAACTATCCGCCGACGCGCGCTTCCTCACGCTGTTGGTGGAAGGTGCCGCAACCGGAGTTCCCGAAATCGGCGAGGAATCCTACCTCGCCTTCCGCGGCAAGATCGAAGAACTCTCACGGCAGTTGCCCGACCGGTTACCCGACGAAGAAAAGCTGGCGCTGATCCGCGCCATTCTTCACGAATTCGAGTCCTATCGCAACAGCGCCGAAACTACGCTCAGGGAGCAACTGGCCGGTTGGCGCGCCTTGCTTGCAATGCTGCTTACCGAGCTCTTCGCCAGCCTCGGACTCGATCCGGCATCGACCGATCTGAGTTCGCTGGTGCAAATCTCCAAGCGCATCACCACGGCCGACGAGATCAACGGCTGGCGCGAAAAGTTCAATCTGTTTCTGCACCCGCTTGACGGCCAGGGGCCGGCCGAAGCACAAGCTGCAAAACTGCGGGTGGCCGACCGATCCACAGCAAACGACAACGCCGCCGGGCTGCGCGGCGGGGGCAGCGCGGTGGAGCAATTGCGCCGGATTATGGCCGACCACGGCGAAGGGTTCATTGTGCTCTTCCGGCTGAGCTGCCTCGATGTGGTCAGCCAGCGCTTTGGCCCTGAAGCAGTAGAGGATTGCCTGATGGCCGTCTCCGCCTACCTGACCGCTGGCCTGCAAAGCAGCGACTCCATCTACCACTGGAGCGACTCCGCCCTGCTGGCGATTCTGCTGGGAAGGCCCAACGAGCAGATACTGACCGCGGAACTGAACCGCATCATTGCGCAAAATCGTGAAAGCAGCATCAACGTTGCAGGCCGCGCCATCATGCTGCGCATCCCGCTCACCTTTGAAATTACCCCTATCAGCCACTTCAAAAACGCCGACGATTTGCTGAGAATCGCAGAACACGGAGCGACAAAGAGGTAAACGAGTGAAGAACACACCCAAATCGGCAGCCACCGCTCAGGATCGGTCATTCGCCGATCCTATTGACGACTTGCCCTTGCCTTACATTGAACTGGATGCCAATGGAATTGTTGTCCGCGCCAACCGCGCGACGCTTGCATTGCACCCCGTGGAGCGTGGGCCGCTGGTGGGCAAGCTGGCTTGGGATTTCATGGCCGCTGACGAGAAAGACCCCAGCTTCGCGTCCTTTTGCTCCGCACTCGAGTCGGACGAAGAACCGCCTGCCGTGCGCCGCTCTCTCTACGACCGCTCAGGCCACTTTCGCATCTATGAGCTCCACCGGAGCCTTGTACGCGACAACAACGGTAAACCGGTTGGCATGCGCATGTTGTGCGTGGATGTGACCAAAACCAGCAAGGCCTACGAGGAAACGCACCGCCGCCTTGTCCAGTTGCGGAGCGTGCTGGATTCCATCGGCGAAGCGGTCATCGTAGCTGACGCGATGGGATTCATTCTTGCTATGAATCCCGCCGCCGAGGCTTTGTTGCATGGCGTCGCCGCGGAGTTGAAAGACACTCCCATCGAACAGGTGCTGCCGATTCTTGGCGGCGTCGCGGGCGGAGATTCAAAGCATTCGTTTACTCATTCGCTGGAGTGCGCATGGAAGGGCACCACAACGGCATTCGACCAT
>Ga0302278_10006492_pt1 | contig 11134 bp, 6 predicted proteins | sample III_Bog_N3_2_FD_194543 | JGI IMG/M metagenome (GOLD analysis project Ga0302278, IMG submission 194543) | Peat permafrost microbial communities from Stordalen Mire near Abisko, Sweden - III_Bog_N3_2 | ecosystem: Environmental > Terrestrial > Soil > Wetlands > Peat | place: Sweden: Abisko... | reverse complement strand
CTGTTTAAACGAAATTGTCGGGCTTTCCATCAATCAGATCATGAAGAAAGATATTTTTCATATCATTTGCACACTGGTGCTGGCAACTCACCTTGGGATTCAAGGTGTTGAAAACCTTTGCAGCCTCTTCGCTAAACCATAGATCACGGAAGCTCTGGTCCTTAATGGAGCCAATTACCCCGGTGTTATCATAGGCTTTGTTATGGCAGGCATAGACCATTTGATCCGCACCGACAACGGGCACAGTCTGCATCACATAGCACTTTGTATAAGAGCGCTCGCTCGTATGCACTCCGGCATCGATATTGTATGTCGTATCCAAACTAAAGTTGTCGTCAATAAGCCCGCGAGCCTTCTCAAGCTCAGCATTAACAGCATCGGCGATAGGGGCGTGATATTCAGCGAAATCCTGGGTCCACATGGGGGAAAGACGAACGTTCTCAACGCCCCTCTCCTTTAAATTACGGATGAATTCGTACAGATTCTCGTAATTATGCTTGTAAATAATATAATTTACAGAAAGATCGCAGTCAGAATTTTTTATTTTGGCAAAATTCTCAATGTTTTTCAGGATAGACGCAAAGCTGCCAACGGGAACGCGGCGCGTGGACGCCATCTGCTCAGCATCGGTGTAATCCATTGAAACACGAACCCACTTTGCGTGAGCAAGAATATCTGCGATATCTTTATGCAAAAGCGGCTCTCCACCGCCCGAATAGGTAACGGCTCTGACACCAATTTCCTTAAAGTCGTCTAATATTTCATAAGCTTTTGCGGTAGGGAGAACGTCCTCCTCCCTCATATCTTCGTGCATACCGCTTTCCACGTGCCCATCACCTTCCGAATTACGGAAGCCGGCGGAATATACACAAAAAAAACAATCGTGATTACAACGATTAATCGGCTTTATGCGAACGTAAATTGGAGCAGTTATTGTACCGTCTCGGAACGAGTCAACCTTCTTGGGAAAGTAAACAATTTTGTGTTGGCTATATTTGTTCGCCTTCATTGCAACTTTCCCTAACAATGGTTAATTGTGCTCACCCTAAATTTTCTTTAAGATAGGTGTGACACCAAAAAAGTCAAGGCTCCAAAGCTGTGCTTTGGAAGATTTCAATTTTTATGGTTTTCAATAGAAAGATTGATGCAGCTCATATTGACCGGCCTCCCTTCTTAGAAAAAAATTACACACAAGCATATCCATTTGAAATCAGCCCAAATTTTAACTTCTCGTCGAGTTATCCTGCAGATATCCTTACGCGGCCGATTGAGAACGGCACAGATTAATCATTAACTCGCAGAGAAAAACCATGCGTTTAGCGGACTACACCATGCGTTTCCTGGCGGATCGTGGCATTCGCCATGTGTTCCTGGTCACCGGCGGCGGCGCCATGCATCTGAATGATGCGGTGGGGCGCGAGACGCGCTGGACCTGGGTCTGCAATCACCATGAGCAAGCTTCGGCCATCGCCGCTGAAAGCTATGCCCGCCTGTCCAATCGCATGGCTCTTTTGAATGTCACCACCGGCCCCGGCGGCGTGAATGCCCTGAACGGCGTCTATGGCGCCTTCACCGATTCGATCCCCATGTTCGTCCTCTCGGGTCAGGTCAAGCGAGAGACCATCGCCGGCAACAGCGGCCTGCCGCTGCGCCAGCTGGGCGACCAGGAAGTGGACATCATCCCCATGGTCAAGCCGGTGACCAAATATGCCGTCTGCGTCCAGGACCCCTCCACCATCCGCTATCACCTGGAGAAAGCCTGGCATCTGGCCCTGGGCGGACGGCCCGGCCCGGTCTGGCTGGATATCCCCATCGATGTCCAGGGCTGCCAGATCGATCCTGACAGCCTGAAGGGCTTTGATCCCACCGCCGAGGAAAACGGCGGCCATCTGGAAGCGGAAGCCGGCTGGAAAACCGGCGCTGCCGTCACTGCCGAGGTCGAGCATTTCCTGGAAAAGCTGAAGACCGCCGAACGCCCCGTGCTGTTCGCCGGCGCCGGCGTGCGTCTGGCCGGAGCCCGCGACCGCCTGCTGGCCGTCGCCAATAAGCTAGGCGTTCCGCTGGTCAGCGGCTGGAACGCCCATGATCTAGTGCCCAATGACCACCCCTCCTACGCCGGCCGCCCCGGCACCGTTGGCGATCGTCAGGGCAATTTTACCGTCCAGAACTCGGACCTTTTGCTGGTGCTGGGCTCGCGCCTGAACATCCGGCAAATTTCCTATAACTGGAAGGGCTTCGCCCGCGCCGCCTATAAGATCATGGTGGATATCGACAAGGCCGAACTGGCCAAGCCGACCCTGTCCATCGACCGCCCGGTCCATGCCGATGTGGGGGAATTCCTGACCGCCCTGGAAGCAGCCGTGGCCAACTACGCCCCCCAGCCCCGGCATGGCGACTGGCTGGCCTGGTGCCGCAAGCGCGCCGAGCTTTATCCGGTGGTGCAGCCCGAATACAGCCAGGCCGACAAGCCGATCAACCCCTATGTCTTCGCCCAGCGCCTGTTCGATGCACTGCCCGACGATGGCATCGTGGTGACCGCCAACGCCATGGCCGCCCTGGCCGCCACTCAGGCCGGGCGCATCAAGGACCAGACCCGACTGTTCAGCAATTCCGGCTGCGCCTCCATGGGCTATGACTTGCCCGCCGCCATCGGCGCTTATTACGCCAGCGGCAAGCCGGTGACCTGTCTGGCCGGCGACGGCAGCATCATGATGAATATCCAGGAACTGCAGACCATTATGTGCAACCGCCTGCCCATCAAGATCATGCTGCTGAACAACAACGGCTATCTGTCGATCCGCCAGACCCAAAGCAATTATTTCCCCGACAATCCCATCGGCTGCGACATGAGCAGCGGCGTCAGCTTCCCCGACTTCAGTAAACTGGCCGAGGCCTGGGGCTTCCCGACCCGCCGCTGCGAGTCCTTGGACAAATTGGCCGGGGACATAGATTGGGCCATGGCCGAAAAGGGCCCGGCTTTCCTGGAGATCATGCAGGACACGGCCCAAGGGTTCTCGCCCAAACTGGCCTCGCGGGCTCTGCCCAACGGCCAGATGGCATCGCCGGCGCTGGAAGACATGTTTCCCTTCCTGCCCCGCGAGGAATTGGCCGCCAACATGTTGATCCCCCTGCTCGACAAGCCCTGAAAACACAAAGAGCCGGCCCCCCATAGGGGACCGGCTCTTTTGTTTTATGAAAACCTACGCCTCGGCGAGGTCTTCCTCTTTCGTGGCGATGTCCTCGCTGCTCATGGCATTGCCAGGGTTGCCGCCAATGAACATATTGAGAAAGCGGTACTTCGTCACTTTCTCCATATGGCCCTGAATGTTGTCTTTATTGAACATGACGTTATTGATGTCATCTTCGCCAAAGAAGCCAAGCTTCAGATCAGCGGCATTCTTCTCAATATGGATTTTTGCCATGTGAAGGTCCATCTGGTCCATGAAGGCCGGCTGCACCGTTGCCTCCAAATGACGGCCCAGGTACCTCTTCAGGAAGTCCACGAACAGCAGACCGTTGGCCCCAGGCTGAACCAGGACGATGTTGTTCACCAACTGGCTGCCCAGGGTGAACTTCGCCCCCGCCTTGTTCAAGACCACGTCATAGCCCTTGAACTGTTCCAGCAGATCGACGACGCCCCGCTGCAAAATGGTATCGATGCCGGTCACAAAGACGGGCAAGCCCAGATATTTGGTGGCGTAATCGCTGCGGAACAGCGAGGAGACAGCAAAATAAATGCCGTGAACATGATAGGGCTCGCCCTCGGTCGGGGCGTAGAGCTTGATTTCATGGGCCTGGGGATCGAAATCGTCCGAGGCGAAAATCAGCCTGGGGTCGTCCATGCCCAGCGAGGCGACCAACTCGGGCAGACGCTCCTTGGCAGCGCAGACATAGACGATGACCATGCATTGGCAATCGCTGGTCTTCAGCATCGAGGTGATATAACTGCGGGCATAACGCTCGAAATATTCCGCCGAGGTCGAGGTGGAATAGACCACTTTCGCCTCCAGCTCCTTGCTGCGGGCGATCAGTCCGTCCAAATCCATGGGCTCACCGGTCGCGGTCATGAAATAGGCGGGAAGCGGCGGCAGCAGCTCGGTCGAAGGAGCAAGAACCGCATCCAGATCGATGGTCCCCATCAAGAGGCGATAGAAGCGGTCGAACCGCGCCGCCGGGTCATCGGCATAATCTTCGGCAAACATCGGGCTGACGGGAATGGAGGGGATTTCGCTCAAGAGCGTCTTGACCAACTGGATATGTTCGGGCGTGAACTCCGCCTTATCCACACTGAGAATCCGCGACATCAAAAGCACAACGTTCTGCAGCCGCAGGGCGCTATGGCGGGTCACGTCGTGGGGATGCCGATAGGCTTCAAGCCGATGCTTGATTTCCCCATCCCGATCGGCGACGGCGCGGCAGGCCTCGGCCAGTTCGACGACGGTGTCGTAATGGATCCGCTCATAGTCCATGAACAAATCATAATGCTTCTGCCGCAGCCGCCAGCGGTCCTGCTGCTGGGCTTCGCGGAAGAAGGTGATGTCGGGATAGAAACTGACCAGAGCATCGGCGATCTTGGAAGCTTTTTCCAAATCACCGGTCTCGAGGCAAGTGGAATGCACCTGCACCGCCACATTCAGCTGCTTCTTGATTTCCTCGGTCATGATGGTGGAATCGACGCCGATTCCCTTCATGAACTTAATACGATTAAAAACCCGATCGACCTCCCCCTTCTCGGACAGGATATCGAGGGAGAGAAACAAAAAGTCGGAATCGTCAGGGCTGCCGGAGAGAACTTCCTCACACAGATCAAGCGCTTCATCGCTTTTTCCAAGTCCCCGCAGGGAGGCAACAAGGTCGAGGATCAGTCTGTTCTTGTCATGCAGGTTATTAAAAACCTCTGACAGAGAACCGTCGTCGATCAACCTGGAAAAAACTGTCGAAATATTCGCCACAGCGCCACCCCTTCGAATTTTCTATGCACATCCGTACGTGTTTAACGGATCTGCATCGCCTATTGGCTGTCCCCAGCAAGTTGCTAGTGAACGGACATATCACCTTGAATGCAAGCTGTTTTATGACGTTCGATAGAGCCTGCATTTTTACTTTTTGGAATGCTTTGTTCTTCAAAGCCATTCCCAGGAAAGAGCTACATGGCCTTTTCATAGGCGGCGATCTGCTCCATGCAGACGGCTCTGACATCCTTGCCGTCGCGGAAGGCCTTGTACCAATTGACGATTTTTTCCAAGGTGGTCTCCAGGGGCCAAACCTGATGCCAGCCCAGCTGGGCCCGCGCCTTCGTGCAATCGAGCCGCAGCGACATGGCTTCATGGGGATGGGCGTCCTTGTCCAGCTCCCACCGAGCCCCCTCGCCCCAAAGCGAGGCCAGAGTGTCGGCAATCCATTGGACCGGTCGGGTGCCGGAGTCGTCTGGACCGAAGTTCCAACCCTCGGCGAAGGCTGGGCCCTTTTCATAGAGACGCTGGGCCAGCAGCAGATAACCACAAATCGGGTCCATCACATGCTGCCAGGGACGAATTGCCAACGGATTGCGAATCATCGGCGCCTGTTTGTCCATGAAGGAGCGGACGAGATCTGGCACCAGACGGTCCTGGCCCCAGTCGCCACCGCCCAGAACATTGCCGGCCCGCACGCTGGCCAGGGCCACATGATGCTTCTCGAAGTTGTCGAGATTGAAGAAGGAATTGCGATAGGAGGAAATCGCCAGCTCGGCGCAGCCCTTGCTGTTGCTATAGGGATCGAAGCCGCCCATGGGCTCGTTCTCGCGATAGCCCCAGACCCATTCCTTGTTCTCGTAGCATTTGTCAGTCGTCACACAGACCACTGAGCGGACCGAGGGGCAATGGCGCACGGCTTCCAGCAGATTCACCGTGCCCATCAAATTGACGGCATAGGTCTCCACCGGATGGCTGTAGGAATAGCGCACCATCGCCTGAGCGGCCATGTGGATGACCACTTCCGGCTGATGTGCGTTCATGGCGGCGGTCAGGTCCGCCAGATTGCGCACATCCCCGCGAACGGCCTTCATGCCACGCCCGACCTGGGCCGCCTCGAACAGATTGGGCTCGCTGGGCAGGTCGAGGGAGAGGCCCATCAGGTCGGCGCCCATCTTCTGCAGCCACAAAGACAGCCAGCTGCCTTTAAAGCCGCTATGTCCGGTCAGCAGAACCCTACGCCCAGCCCAAAACGACGGGTCAATCATGGGAGCAGCTCCTTGACCACGGCGACCAGGCTTTCGATCATATAGGCCCGCTGGGCATCGCCGATGCCGGGCCAGACGCCGAGCCAGAAGCTGTCGTTCATAATCTTGTCGGTCACGGTCAGATCGCCGACGACGCGATATTCCACGCCCTGCATGGCTGGCTGGCGGGTCATATTGCCGGCGAACAGCAGACGGGTGCCGACACGCCGAGCCTCCAGGGCGGTGACGACATCGCGGCGGCTGAAGGGCAGCCCGTCGCGCAAGGTCAGCAGATAGCCGAACCAGCTGGGGTCGCTGTTGGGGGTGGCTTCGGGCAGATGGAAGAATTCCTCCAGCCCCTCGCGCTTGAGACCCTCCTCCAGCAGGCGGAAGTTGTCGCGCCGGGCGGTGATGAAGCGGTCCACCTTCTCCAGCTGGCTCACGCCCATGGCGGCCTGCATGTCGGTGACCTTCATGTTATAGCCGAGGTGGGCATAGATATATTTGTGGTCGTAGCCATAGGGCAGCTCGCCCAGCTGCCACTCGTAGCGCTTCTTGCAGGTGCCGTCCTTACCCGGCGGGCACCAGCAGTCGCGGCCCCAGTCGCGGAAGGATTCCACCAGGGTGATCAGCGACTTCTTGTTAGTCATGATCGCCCCGCCTTCACCGATGGTGATGTGGTGGGCGGGATAAAAGCTAACGGTGGAGAGATCGCCAAAGGTGCCGCAGACCTTGCCGTCATAAGTCGCCCCCAGGGCGTCGCAGCAATCCTCGATCAGATAAAGATCATGGGCCTTGGCGATCTCGGTAACCGCCGCCAAGTTGAAAGGATTGCCCAGGGTATGGGCCAGCATGATCGCCCGGGTTTTCGGGCCGACCGCCTGGGCCAGCTTTTCGACGTTCACATTGCCGGTGGCCAGATCCACATCGACGAACACCGGCACGCAGCCGCATTGCACGATGGGGGCGATGGTGGTGGGAAAGCCGGCAGCGACGGTCAGAACCTCGGAGCCGGGCGCTATGCGGCGCTCATGCAGCTTCCAGGAGGTCAGGGCGGTAAAGGCCAGCAGATTGGCCGCCGAGCCGGAAACGGTCAGGCGGGAATGTTTGACATTGAACCGCTCGGCCAGCTTGGCCTCGAAATTGGCGGCATGGGGTCCGGCGGTCAGCCACAGATCGAGGGAAGCATCCAGCAGCCCCTTCAGATCATCGGCCTCGACCACCTTGCCCGAGACAGGAACATAGGAAACGCCAGGAACAAAGGCCGCCGTCTCCTTAGCCTCCATATAGGCATCGGCGAGGATGAGAATCTGCTGGCGAATTTCGGCCTGACTGGACTTACCCGTCATCTATGCACCCCAAACCATATCGGGACTTAACGCCCGGTGAAGACATCATAATCCGGGCTGGCGGCAAGCTTACGCAACCCGGAAAGTTGGCCGGTCTGCAGCCCGGCATTCAGAACCAACAGCCCTCCGGGCTTCAGCAAAGAGGCAGCGGTGGCGGCATCGCCGGCGTTGCGGCAATAAATCAGGTCATAACGGTCAGGCCGCTCTACCAAGCCCGGACCACTGACATAGCGGAAGCTCTCGGCTTGAAGGGCAAAAATCCAGACCAGCAGCCCAAGCTTATCCCTGGCCTGCTGCGACGGGAAGCCGTCGGACTGGGCCATGTCGATGACCACGGACCGCCCCCAGCCTTTGGCCAGCAAAGCCCACAGGGACGCCACATCGGCAGTCGCCTCGCCCATGACCAGCAAAGCCGCAGGACCGTCCGCAGGCAGCCCCGCCAGGACTTCGGCCCAAAGGGCATGACCGGTGACCGAGCCGCCGCCATGTCCATGGGCCAGGATATAAGGAAGATGTGCGTTCAGCAGGACATTGTCGCGCCATTTGGCCAGCAATCCATCCCCATCGCCATCAAAGGCGGCGATGTCACCCTTGGGCACGGCAATGGCCGGCTCCTCAAGCCCGGTCTGGCGGAAGACCAGAGCCTTGTCGGGGAACAATTGATCGGGATCGCGCAGGAACAAAGCCGGATGCTGCTGTGAATAAAGCCCCGACCCGGCCGGCACCGCCAGCATATGCAAGATCGCCAGCGGCGGCAGCCCCGGCAGCTCTGCCTGGAAGGCATTGTCGGCGGGGAACAGCTCGGAGCATTGCCAATGCAGATAATAACCCAGGCCTTGCAGCCGGGTCCGCAAAGCCAGGAATTCGGCGTCGGAGGAAATCTCGATCAGCATCAGGGGGCGGGTGCGGACCACCAATCCCAGCATGCCCTCCAGCACGCGGTCGGCCATGCCGGGTGCGCTGATCTTCACCAGACGGCAAGCATCCAGACCGCCCAAAAGCTGATCCAGCGGCGTCGAGGGCGTGCCGTCCTGGGTCCGGCGCAAATGCCCCCAGACCCGAGCCACACCGGGCAGCGGGGCGGCGAATGGTTCCAGCGACCAGCTATCGCCATCGCCCACCAACTGACCGCGAATCTCGACCTGGGTCAGGCCATTGACCTGCAGATTGGTTTCCAAGCGGCGGGCGAAAACCGGCTGGGCTTCGAAAGCATAAACCCGGCCCTCGGGGCCAACCGCCTTGGCGATGGGAACGGTCATGGCGCCAAGATGAGCCCCGACCTCGATGACCGTGTCGCCGGGTTGAAGAGTGCCCAAGGCCAGGCTCAAGGCGCTGTCCAGCCACTGCCCCACCATGCCCAAAGTGCGAGACACCAGGCAACCCTCGCCGGCCTCGACGATAAAGGCACCATGACGGCCCAGCACCAGTTGAGTGGTCGGAGACAGGTTCTGGACCCTGGCCGGAGCCGCCTCTTTCTGGGCCCGAAGCATCAGGGTGCGCCGCGCCGACAGCCATTCGCCCAGCTGGGTGGCCCGCAGGCTCCAGGTCAGTTGCGAGCGGGCATGGGCCACCGAGGCCTGAAGCTCGCGCTCGATCTCGACGGGACGATTACGGAAGTCCTCGACCACCCGCACCGCCCGGTCGGCAAAGCGCCGGGCCAAGTCTTCGTCGTTCTCGGGATTGATGATCAGCTCGCCAAAGCCGCCGGTGGTTTCCGGCAGGGCGGCCAGATGGCTGGTGATGACCTTGCAGCCCGAGGCCAAGCCTTCCATCACGGCAATGCAGGAGGTCTCGCGGAAGATGCTGGGATAGGCCACGGCCCAGGCCTTCTTCAGATACTGGGCCAGCTCTTTTTGCGGTACGCCGCCGATGTAATCGACGCCGGGCGTGGTGCGGCAGCGGTCGTAAAGATCCTGATGCGGATCTTCGGCATCGCTGCGGCCATAGACCGCCCAGCTGGAGAAAATCTGAAAACGGGCGTCCGGCACCCGATCCATGATCAAAGGAACGGCGTCCATCAAGGGAGCCAGACCGCGATAGGGCGTGCTGGTATAGACGAACAAAGGCTCGGGGCTCTTGGCCGGCAGGATGGCTTCGCCGGGCTGGTACAATTCGTGGAAGACGGGGCTGACCGCATTGCGCATGACAAAGGCACGGTCCCAGCCGATCCCGAAGGTCTCGCGGAAGACCTGGACCTGCCATTCGCTGACGAAGAGGAAGCCGTCGAAGCGGTCGCGGTCCAGAGGGTTTTTTAAAATATGGATGGCGGTCTGGTCGACATCGTAATGGACCCACAGCAGCCACATGGGCTTGCGGCCATAGGCATCTTGCCAGGCGGCCATCATCTCGGAACTGGCGGCGGTGACGATGATGGCGTCCATCTCGGAGGCATCGGTCCAAGAGTTGGTCCAGGGGATGAAGCGAACCCCCTCCTCCATATGCTCTTCGGCGCAACCGTTGACGATGGTCAGCTCGTGGCCTTGCAGGCTGAGCTGGCGGGTCAGATAGCATACCCCAGACTGCAGCCCGCCCATGGGCTTCTCGAACGGCGTGAAGAGGCCGTAATCGCGAGTCACGTCGATGATGAGAATACGCATTGGGCCGCCATTTACAAACCCGGGGGCGCCCTATCCAAGGCGCCCCGGGGGACCGTTCCAATAATGAGTCAAAAGGGTTAAGGAATTACTCCACCGGCCCCCGCCACAAGCGGTTGTCGAAGGGGATTGGCGCATAGGCGTCACGCTTTTTCATCTCGTTGAGATAAAGCGCCTCATAGTCCTTCACCGAGCCCATCTCCAGGTCGTTCTTGTCCAGCGAGACGCCGATATCATTGTAGATCTCGACGTTACGCAGGTCGGGACGCGGCAGATTTCCGCTTTCCAGATCGGCCCACATTTCCTCGAACAGCTTCTCCATGGAGCGAGCCAGCAAGGTGGTGTCGAACAGCACGCAAGTATCGCGGTTGTCGCGCATGCGCTTCTTCAGAGCGGCCAAAGCCTGACGGTCCTTGCCCAACTCCACGGCGCGGGCGACGTAGGAGGCCGAGTCCGGGCAGATCATGTCGGGCATGCCTGCCGCCGAGACCAAGCTGCCGCAAACCCGCGAAGCGAAGCCGCGGCCTTCCAGGGTCAGCACCGGAATCCCCATCCACATGGCGTCGGAGGCGGTGGTGTGAGCCCCATAAGGCGTGGTGTCGAGGAACAGATCGGCATGCTGATAGCGGGCCAGATGGTCCGGATTGCGCAGCTTCTGGGCAAAGACGATCCGCTCTGGCGCAACGCCATGCTGGGCGGCCAGAGCCCGCAGGCGGACGTTGCTTTCCTCGGCGCCCTGCAGCAGCCAAAGCACGCTGCCCGGCACCTGCTTGAGAATGCTCATCCAGCGCTCCCAATGGAACGAGGTGATCTTATGCACGCCGTTGAAGCAGCAGAACACCGTGCCATCCTCGGGCAGGCCCGCCTCGGTACGGGTCGAGGTCAGGGGATGAACGATGCGCTTGCGGTCGTTGGGCTGATAGCAGGGCAGACGCACCACCTTCTCGGTGTAATACATCTCGCGTTCGGGCGGGATGATGTAATTGTCCGAG
>Ga0302278_10006487_pt1 | contig 11142 bp, 6 predicted proteins | sample III_Bog_N3_2_FD_194543 | JGI IMG/M metagenome (GOLD analysis project Ga0302278, IMG submission 194543) | Peat permafrost microbial communities from Stordalen Mire near Abisko, Sweden - III_Bog_N3_2 | ecosystem: Environmental > Terrestrial > Soil > Wetlands > Peat | place: Sweden: Abisko... | reverse complement strand
CTTGCGGTAGTCGTCGAGGGAAACGTCATTTGAGTGGGACGGGGAGGCGGGGGCTGCGGGGATGGGTGCGGCGGCCAAGAGAGGTCGGCACGGAGCAGTGGCCAGACATGCGAGCAGTGCGGAGGCGGCGAAGAGGGGGTGCGCAGTCACGGGAGCGCTTCCTCCTGTGCGGAGTGGGCGGCTTCGGCGGGCGGTGTTAGAGGTGCCTGGAGTCCGGCGGCGTCCATCAGCCTCTCGATGTCATAGCCTTCGCGGCGCATGCGCTGATCATAGTAGAAGAGGGTTAGGGCGATGGGGTAGATGGGACCGATCAACGTCAGAATTGCGGCTTCCGAGAGAATCCGAATCGCTTCGATGGCGGAGGTTGGAACACACCATCCGTGCCATGGAACGGGCACTGCGAAGACACGAAGCCGATAGAGGAAGACCGGGCCGTTGAATGAGCAGGCGGACCGAAGAAAGAGAAGGGCGCGCGAAACTGCGAAGGTCGAAGCCCATCCGAGCGTCGCAGGCGCAAGACAAGCAACAAAGACGCGAAGACGGCTCCCTTTTGAGAGTTTTCGCGCTCGACGGATGGAGGCGCGGGTGTCTAACCCCTCGACTACCCAGGCGGGCGCGGACATTGAGATCACCGTTCTGATCCATTGAAGCGCTACCCAGCCCACAGCCAAACCTCCGACCAATGACACAGGTCCCAAATGCAGCGGATCATCGGGATTCGCCTTCAAGACTTCGAACACAATGTAGAAGAATCCAACCATTGAGCCGCCAATGACGAACTCGGGCAACATGAATTGGATCGACCAATTCACCAGCGTCAGTCCAATCCAACTCCGACTCCTCTTCAGGCACACTGACAGCGAGGCAACGAGGCTACCTTGGCCGCCGAAAATTGCCCGCGATGTTGCGAAAGCAAATGACGGCCAGAAGAGAATGCTGAACAGGACGCGGCCGTGCGCCAGTACCAACTCGTAGAGCAGGTTCTGCGGTTCTATCCACAAATAGAAGGTTGGGCCGAAGGGCTCTGGCAGAATCTTCAACCAGAACTGGTCAGCCATCTCAAGGGCCATCATCGCAATCGCAGGCAACGCGGCAATCCCGACGAACACGAGAAAACGCGACCGGTAGATCTGGAAGGTGCGGTCGAGGATTTCGCCCAGGTTCATGGGGCGGAGGGTTGCGGTCATGCAGGGGCTCCGGGTGGGGGATCGGATGGCGGCGCGTCCTCTTCGGTAACGGGTAGTGCTTCCGGGGCGGAGTGTTGCGGCTGGCTGGTGGTTGTTTCCGTGGCTTCGGATGGAAATGTTGGTTCAGGCTGTCGCAGAGCCGGTGCGATCGCGGGCAGCCACGGCGCGGCTTCGGGTTGCGGAGGTGGCGGGGCCAGCAGGCCGGCCTGGAGCATCATCCACTCGATGTCGAAGCCTTCCTGGCGAATGCGCTGATCGTAGTAGAAGAGCACGAGGGCGATGCCGTAGACCGGGCGGGTGAGGGACTGGATGGCGAATGCGGCGCCGTAGAGGACAAACAGCATGATCATGGCCGCGGATTGGGCATGCACGGGATTGTTTGCGCCGGGAATCAGGGCGGCGAGGATGGTCACGGGCACGGTGACAACCATGGTAAGCATCCAGCCAAGGATCGCTCCGAGGAGATAGAGGAGAAAGATGCGGCCCCTGGTTCCCTTGGTGAGGATGGAACTGCGCTTGAGCGCGGCGATGGCGCCAATCTGCTCGACGACGCAGGCTGGGAAGGAGAGCGAGAGGCGGAGCAGCATGTGCAAGGCATAAAAAACGAGGACGAAAGAGATGGCAAAGGAAACCACTCCAACAAGAACTCCGCCCGGAATGCCCATGCCAGCCGCCTGCGCAAACGCAGCCAGCGCAGCGGAGAAAAACAGGAGGGCGAACCATACCAAGCCGGGAGCTACGCCGATGATGAGCCCCTGAAGAACGTAGAGGCCGATGTAGTTCCACCCGCGCGGCCAGACGGCTTTGTAGGCGCCGCGAATGGTGGTGCTTTCACCCAGGTTGGCGCGGGCGACGGCGTGGTTCATGGCGGCCGACGCGAGGGCGGAGACGGCGAGGAAGGTGGGCAGCACCACGAACATGCCTGCAGCGATCAGCACAAAGGCCAGGATTCCAGTGGCGAAATCGGAGGCTTTGCCGGCGCCGGACCAGGCGAAAAGCAGAAATGCCGCGGACGCGAAGACGAGGATGACGGCAGTGGGAACGACCGCAATGCCGAAGAAGACGAGGAATCGCGAGCGGTAGAGATGGACGGTGCGGTCAAGGATATCGCCCAGCGTGGATGGGCGCAGGGGCTCCTTCATGCGTTCTCCCCAGGGTCATGCGGATCGGAAGGCGGGGCAGGGGGCGGAGGTTCGGGAAAAGGCGGCTGAGCTGGCGCGGGCGGTTCAAAATGGGCATCGAGGGCGAGCCAGGGCTCGGCGGAGGGTGCTTCGGCCGACTGGCTGGGCGGCTCGGATTCGGGGACGGGGGCGGGCACGGTGAGGCCGGCGGCCTGCATCATCCATTCGATGTCGAAGCCCTCCTTGCGCACGCGCTGGTCGTAGTAGAAGAGGGTGAGGCCGGTGGCATACATGGGCCCGATGAAGGTGTTTGTGAAGAAGCTCACGATCTGCTGCACAATGCGCAGCCATGCAGGCAGCAGGCCGTGCTGTTTAAACGCAGCCACAATGAAGACGGCCTGGGTCAGCGCGACCAGCCCAAGCTGGATGACGATGATGAGGAGGCCGAGGACGAAGATGCGCCCGCGGGAGCCCTGGCTAAGGTGGATGCTGCGGCGGAGGGCATTGCGAGCGGTCAGCTTCTCAACCACGCAGGCGGGAACCGCCAGGGCATACCGCAGGCCCATCAGGATGGCATAAACAAGCCAAAAGCCCACCAACAGGATCAAGAGCGCGGAGACCCCCAGAAAAATGACGGCAGATTGAGGGTTGGCGGCGCTTCCACCTTTGGCAAAGATGCCCAAGGGGCGGAGATAGAAGAAGAGCACGGAGAAATATCCGCCGTAAATCAGCACGATGGGCAGCCAGATGATAAAGGCCACGATGGTCATCAGCCACAGGTAGGTTCCCAGGCGCGGCAGGATACTGCGATAGGCGCCGCGAATTGTGGCCGGCTCGCCCAGATTGACCCAGGCGACGGCCCGGTTGTTGGCGGCCACAGCAGCGCCGGCGAAGATGAAACTGAGCGGAAGGAAGACGGCAACGAAAGCCAGCGTGACCCATGGCACCTGCTGACTCATATGCAGGACACGCAATAACTCACCCAGGCCGATCTGGAAGAGGCTCAGGACCAGCATGATGCCGGCGTATACGGCGGAAATGCCGGCAAAAAGGACAAAATTAGTGCGATAAAGCTGGGCGGTACGGTCAAGGATTTCGCCGAGAGTGAGCGGGCGGAGGTTGGTTTCCATGCAGGACTCCTGAGAAACAATTCGTGAACGCTTGCGGGGATACTAGCACACGGTAAATTGGCTACGCGGTGAGCAGGCGATTGAAAGTGCGGAATGAATTTAGAAACAAGTAACTGGCAGGTGAGCCTTGGGGTAAACTGGTTTACCACGCGATGGAAGCAATTCGCACTTCGGTCAACGATCTCGCCAAGGCCTGTGGCTGCTCCGCGGACGCCGCGGAATGGGAGGAATTTCTGCGCCGGTGCACGCCGCTGGCGTCGCTGGTGGCGATGCGGGTATCGCGGATGTGGATGAGCGGGTCGTCGTCCGCAGCGGTAGACGATATTGTGCAGGAAGTCTTCATGAAACTGTGTGAGCAGGAGCGCAGGATTCTGAAGGATTTCGAGCCGCGCGGCGAGGATTCGTTTCTGGGCCTGTTGCGCATGGTGGCCGCCTCGGTGGCCAACGATTACTTCCGGCGTATTTATTCGGAGAAGAGGGGTGGCAAAGTAGTAACGATGGCGCTGGTGGAAGATGCCGCGCCGTTTCCGGCGGCGAGCACGAAGGAGTCGGCGCGGATGCATCGGTCGGTGCTGCTTGCACAACTGGATGAGAAGCTGCGCTCGGCGCCGGAGGTGATCAGCGAACGCGACCGGTCGGTGTTCTGGCTTTATTATCTGCAAGGGCTGACGGCAGAGGAGATTGCCCGGCTGTCGGCCGCAGGACTGACGGCAAAAGGGGTGGAGAGCGCGCTGCGGAGGGTGGCCAAGTGGCTGCGCGGCGAGATTGAGGGACGAAAGGCGGAGATTCAACCCGAAGCCGGCTGAAAAGTTGCTGCTCTTCAGAAAGGAATGTGGCTGGGGTTGCCGTTAAATAGAGTGCAGATATGAGCGACTACAAGAATCCGGAAGATCCATCCGGACCTCGCGACGATGCGGCGGCGGAAGATGCGCTGCGAAGGGCGCTGAGCGAATTGATGGAAGGGCGAGGATTCCTCGGCGAGGATGCGCGTGGGGAGAGCCCCGGTCCGCGGAAGACTGGCCCGGAAGTGGAATGTCCCGAAGTGAGCGCGTGGTTTGCGCTGCTGGGAGCGGAAGTGGGCACGGCGGACGCGAAGGGAAAGGCGAGAGTTGAAGCGCTTATGGCTCATGCGGCGCAATGCAGCCGCTGTGCGGATCGCCTGCGCATGCTGACCGGGGACGCAACGCCGGAAGAGTCGGCTGAGCTGAGCCGGCTGGCGTCGTCCTCTCCCAGCTGGCAGCACGACCTGGCGGTTGAGCTGGCGCGCACTCCGTATCGCTCCGCCAGTTCGAGGAAGACGCGATTTTATCTCTGGGCAGGGGCGGGGCTGGCGGCGTCGCTGGTGCTGGCGGTTGGGGCTGGTTTGTGGTGGCAGCGCGCCAATACGCCGGAACGGCTGCTGGCTGAAGCTTATACGCACGACCGCATTTTTGAGCTGCGCATGCCGGATGCCGGCTTTGCGAACGTGACTCCGCAGACACATTTGCGTGGAGGCGCGGCGGACCATGAGTCGGCCCGGCTGCTGGATGCGCGGGCACGGATCGAGCGTGAGCTGGAGAATGCGCCCGATGATCCGCATTGGCTGCAACTTGAAGCCCGCGCGGACATTCTGGAAGAGAAGTTCGACCCGGCCATCGACATTCTGGACCGGCTGCTGGCCGCGGGTCCGCCCACTTCGAGCCTGCTGGTGGACGATGCGGCGGCTTACTTCCAGCGGGGCGCGACGACGGGCAGCGAAAACGACCGGGCAACAGCTTTGGAATATCTGCGCCATGCCGATGAGCTGACACCTGGAGACCCGGTTGTGCTGTTCAACGAAGCGGTGGCCATGGAGGATCGCGGCCAGGTGATGAATGCCGTGGAGACGTGGAACCGGTATCTGCGGTTTGAGCGCGATCCGAAGTGGCTGGCCGATGGCCGGCGGCGGTTGCAGGCCCTGGAACAGAAGCTGAACCAGATGAAGACGCATCAGAGCCGGATGGAGCGGAACCTGGCGACTCCGCAGGCGATGCTTGCGCTGGCGGACGATGCGGCAGCGCTGGGTGCGATCGACGAGGAGTTATCGAGCACGCTGTTGCCGAGGCTGCTGATTCCGGCGGTCCCGTTGCCGGTGGACTGCTCGCGCGGCTCTCCTTGCGCACCGGCTTGCACCGACGCTTGCCGGGCTGCCCGCACTTTGCTCCACGCTCTGGCCGCATCGCTCGAACGCAACCATCAAGACCCCTGGCTTACCCAACTGCTTCTCCCCGAATCCTTCCCGGCAAAATCTCCACAAACTAATTTGGATTACGCGCTTGCGGTTAACCTGCTGGCGGGGGGCATTGAGGCCGACGTGACGGGCGACTACCTGGCAGCGCAGCAGGAGACGCTCAGGGCCGGAGAGAAATTTCGGAAACTCCTGAATGCGGCCGGCGAAGACCGTGCGCAGGTGGAGAGGTCGTACGCGCTGATGCGCGCGTCGAATCTTGCGGGGTGTTATAGCACGGCTCACCCCCTGTTGGGCCGCGACCCGCAGTTTGCATGGATTCAGATTCACGGGCTGACACAGGACACCATTTGCGATCCCCATCCGGGAAGCGTTGAGGAAAACAATCCGGCGTATCTTCATGCTGAAACGATGGCCGTTGCGCGCAAGTACACGCTGCTTGAATTGCGGGCCCGCATCATGCTGGGCTCGGCGGCGGTGGATGCGGGCGATACCGAAACCGCGTGGCGGGACGGCATGGCGACGGCGAGGCGGTTTTTCGCAGGCGATTATCCACCGATACGGCTTTATGCAACGCTGTCGGGTCTTTACGAGGTGGAACGCGAGACGCCACGGGTTCGCGAGGCCTTGCTGATGCAGCGGGAGGTGGTGGGCGTACTTGGGTTGACGCGGAGCAGTGCATTGATTCCCACGGAGCGGCTGAACCTGGCGGCGGCGGCGATTCGCGCCGGAGCGGTAGCCGAGGCGCAGGAGCAGGTGAAGGAAGCGCAGGCAGAGCTCGCCGCTAACGGTCGAGAAAAGTCGATTCAGGGGTTTTTGGCTGAGAATGAAATCGCCATGGCCAAGCTTTATCTTGAACGCCACGACCAGGCGGCGGCGGCAAAGATGCTGGCCGCGGCGGACGGGCACATGGCGGGCGAGCATAATTCGTATCATCGGCGGGACTACGCTCAAGCGCGGGGGCAGTTGGAACTGGCCGAGGGGCATCCGGAGACGGCTGAGCGCAGGCTGCGGGAGGCGCTGCTGGAGGAAGAACGGCTGGCGGGAGCAGGCGGCGCGGACAGCATCGTGCTGGCGCAGCAGGATCGGGAGCTGTATGCCGTGCTGGCAGGGGTTTGGCTTGGGCAGGGGCGTCCTGGCGAGGAGGTTCTCGCCTTGTGGGAGCGATACAGGCTGCGGATTCTGGGTGAACCGGCGCCTGTTTGTGCCGCGAAGGGGTTGGATTGCCTGAAACCACGGTTGACGGAAGCGCTGGCAAGGCTGGGGGAGAATCAGCTGCTGGGGCAGATTGCGCTGCTCGACCGTGTGCTGCTTTACCGGGCGAGCGGGCGGGGGGTGGTGTGGACGGAAGTGCCGGTCGGCAGGGTGGATCTGCTGGCGGCGGCGGCTCCACTGGAATTGGCGGTGAGTTCGCCGGCGACCACGGTGGATGAGGTGGACCGTGCGGCACGAAAGGTGGGCGGCATCCTGCTTGGGCAACTGGACGCGCACGATGCGAGGGCCGGCGCAAATGGGGAATTGTTGCTGGAACCCGACCCGCTGCTGGGGAATCTACCGTGGCCCTCGGTCGAGACCGATGCTGGTCCGATCGGACTGCAGTTCAATCTTGAGGAGTCGCCGTCGTTTTTGCTGGATCGAGGAACGATTGCGACGACAGGGGGGACGGCGGTGCGGCCGGCTGGCAGGCCGCTGATTGTGGGCGCTTCAGTGGCTTCGGGAGAGAATCCGTTTTTGCCTGAGGTGCTGGACGAGGCCAAGGCAGTGGCCCGGTTTGGAAACGAGCCAAATATCCTGCTGGCCGGGGAGGCGACGGAGCCGGAGGTAGCCGCGCGGCTGGCGACAGCCTCGACGATTCATTTTGCGGGCCACGCTGCTCAACAGGACGGCGGGACACGGTTGCTGCTGGCACCGGGCAGGACGGTGGCATCTCAAAACGGGGCGGAACCGCAGAGGCCTTACCTGGATAGCGCGCTGTTTCGCAAGCATCCGCCGCGGGCTGCGCGGCTGGCGGTGTTTTCAGCCTGCGCCACCGGCAAGAAGGAAGAAGGATGGAATCACGGCATGGGGGACATTGTGGATACGCTGGCGTCGCTCGGCGTGCCGGATGTAGTGGCCACGCGGTGGCAGATCGATTCGGGGTCCGCTGTGCCGATGATGGATGCGTTCTATGGGGGGCTGGCAAAGGGGCTCACGGTTCCACAGGCTTTGACGACGGCGCGGCAAACGCTGATCCGCGACGCACGCTATCGTCATCCGTACTATTGGGCTGCTTACTACGCGTCGGGATTTGGGCGGTCGGATCTGAGCCAGGTGTTTCACGCCAGCAATTAGAGCAGTGCCCGGTTGATCGCGGCTGGGAAATGAAAGCTGCCGCTTCGCCGATTGGCCGCGCAATGATTTAGGCTTTCTGCTGCCATGAAAAAACTCCGCAAGGCCCTCGTTTTCCTTGTCCTGCTGCCGCTCGCGATCGAGCCCGCCGCCAAACTTCAAGCGCAGATGGTCTCGCCGTCCATTGACCACGCGGACCAGCCGTTCTCTTATTTTTCCAAGCCCACCGATGAGATCGGCGTGATGGACGCCGAAGCGGCCACCGAGATTACGCCCGAGGGCTATCTGAGGACGGGATACGGTGAGCTGATGTTCTTTGCCGGGCCGGAACTGGAGCCGACCAACGTGCGGATTCGCACGCTGGAAGAGGGACGGTTGCCGATTATTCACTATCATTTTGAGCGGGACGGCGTGGAGTACGATTTCACGCTGCTGGCCGCGACGCGGGACATCAAGGACGGTGAGCCGGAGGGGCCGCCGGTCAACTTCATCCGCATCACGATGAAGAACGAGGGCAGCGAGACGACGCGCGCCATTCTGGCGACTGGGGTTCGTTACGATGCGCCGAACAACACCGGGGCACGGCACGGCGACAACCGCTTCGATCGTCCACGCGAGGGCAAGTTTCCGGGCGACTACCGGCAGATTGGCGAGAGGTTCAATCCAGACTGGGTCTACTCGTTCGATGGGGGGCGCTTTCTGCGCGACGGGCGGCTGCTCTACACGTTTCCTGAAGGCTACGCCTCGCGCGGGTATACGCTGCATGGCCATTACAACGACCCGCAGGACGTGAACAAGGCTGCGAAACTCAATGTCGATCCGACGGTTGCGGTGGGAATTGTGACCTACTCGGAGCTGCTGGCGAAGGGACAGGCACGCACGCTGGAGTTCAAGATGCCGGTGGCGCCGACGGCCGATGCGGCGACGATTGCGGAGATCGAGAAGGCGAGCTTCGATGAGGCGCACGCGCAGACTGTGCAGTTCTGGAATGGGATCTTCGGCGAGGGAATGGAAGTCAGCCTGCCTGAAGCGAAGGCAGTGAACACGTTTGACGCCAGCCTGATGTATGACCTGCTGGCCCGCGACCACATTGGCCCCGATTTCATCCAGACGGTGAACAAGCTGCACTATCACATGTTCTTCCTGCGCGACGGCGCGGACATTGCGCACAGCTACGATGTGACCGGCTATCCGCGGATCGCGAAGCAGGATCTGGAGTTCTTTGCCAAATCGCAAAAGGCGGATGGGAATTTTCTCTCCCAGGAGCAGCAATATGACGGCTGGGGCGAGGCGGTGTGGGGGTACTCACAGCACTATCGCATGACGCACGACAAGGATTTTGCCGAATGGGCGCTGCCGCAGATTGCGCGCGCCGTGGACTGGCTCAAGCAGGCGCGTGCGGCCGATCCGCTGCACATTATGCCCGCAAGCGATGTTCGCGACAACGAATATGTTCCAGGGCATTTGACGGGCTATAACTTTCTGGCGCTGTCGGGGTTGAAGCTGGCGATTCAGATGGCGAACGAGACGGGGCACGCCGATTTCGCAAAGAGCTGGCAGAGCGAATATGACGATTACCGGCAGGCATTTTTCAAGGTGCTGGATGAGCGCGCGAGCGAGAAGGGCGGGTATATTCCTCCAGCGCTCGATGGACAAGGGGGCGGGTATGACTGGGGCAACCTGCTGGCGGTGGTTCCGGAGCCGACGCTCGATGCGCATGACCCGCGGGTGACGGCGACGCTCAAGGCCACGCAGGCCAAGTATGCCGAGGGCATCATGACGTATGCCGACGGCGAGTTTCTGCATCATTACCTGACCATCAAGAACACCATGACGGAAGCGGTGCGCGGCGATCAGGAGCAGGCGTTGAAGGAGTTCTACGCGCTGCTGGTGCATACCAGCTCAACGCAGGCGGGGTTTGAGTATGCGATTCTGCCGTGGGGCGACCGGAATTTTCAGGACAACCTTGCGCCGCATGGCTGGTTTGCGGCTGAGTACCGTACGCTGCTGCGCACGATGCTGGTGCGCGAGGAAGACGACCAACTGCACCTGCTGAGCGTGGTTTCACCGGAGTGGATCGGTAAGGGAAAGGCGATTTCGGTCAGCGGGGCGCCCACTTACTTTGGCATGGTGGGATTCACGCTGGAGCAGCCGGCGGCGGGTGAGGCAGTGCTTCATCTGAGGGCGAGCTTCAGGGATGCGCCGAAGCAAATCGTCATTCATCTGCCGTGGTTCGTGGCTGTGCAGAGTGCAAGGGCGGATGGGAAAACGGTGAGGGTCGCCGATGGCGCGATTTCCGTCGCGCCGGACACAAAGGAAGTGCGCCTGCATTGGACGGTGAAGGCAAGCGCGCCGCACATGAGTTATGAGCACGCCGTTGCGGATTACAAGGCGGAATACGCGCGGCGCTACCAAGTGCTGATGCATGGAGAGCCGGCAGCGAAGAAGTGAGCTTGAGCGGCTATTCCAACTTCTGGATTTTGGCGCCCTCGGGAATGGGCACGACGAATTGGTTATCGGGCAGGGGCTGGTTTTCTTTCACGCTGTCCACCGAGAGAACGATGCGAATTTCTTCCACTGGACGGGTAATGACCACCGACGACGGATACTTGCTGCCCTCGAAGTCCTGGTAGCCGGCGTAGGTCACCTGCGTCACCAGATTGCCTTCGCTGTCGTAGATGTCCTGCTGATAGGGCTCGAGGTCGTCGCGATGGAAATAGACGACGCGGCGGGGCTCCAACTCATGGCTGCCCGGCTTGATGCTCATGATGCTCAGCTTGTATTCCGGTACGGAGTAGAGGTGCTTGCGGGCCGCGTCCTCCACGGTGACGGTGTCCGCGCCGACACTGTAGTATTCATCTTCCGGGTCCATGCCGCGCACCATCATGGCGTCGAAGAAGAAATCCGGGCGCAGATTCTCGAGAGGGTTGGCCGACTTCCTGGTCACTGCGTTCGAGCCTTCAATCACCTTGCTCTCCGGCGGGATGGCAAGCGTGAAGGTTTTGCCGTTACTGGACATGTCGAAGAATTTTATGCCGAGGTAGAGGCCGAGCACGCGCAGGTCTGACGGCTTGCGTATCAGAATGTGTCCGTGGAGGGTGGGATAGTCCTTGGCGAGGCCCTCTTTGGACTTCATGACACTGGCTTGAATCTCGACAGTGGCAGTGAGG
>Ga0302278_10006485_pt1 | contig 11144 bp, 8 predicted proteins | sample III_Bog_N3_2_FD_194543 | JGI IMG/M metagenome (GOLD analysis project Ga0302278, IMG submission 194543) | Peat permafrost microbial communities from Stordalen Mire near Abisko, Sweden - III_Bog_N3_2 | ecosystem: Environmental > Terrestrial > Soil > Wetlands > Peat | place: Sweden: Abisko... | reverse complement strand
GCAGGAAATGCTTTGCGCTGGTCTGGCAACAATGGCAAATTCTGTCAGCGAAGGATTCCGTTCCTCCGAGCGGCCTTTGGTGGCGTGTATTGATACCAAGGTTGAAGCGAAGATCCGGGCCACAAGCAGCGCAATTCGCGAACTGAATTTGCAATACGCAGCTCTGCTGAAACACTCTGGCAAGTCGATTGCGCTCCTTGCTTCATTGTGTAGAAGCCACACAGGACAATTCCAGGAGGCTCGCGGGCCCAGGTTGAAACATCAAACCTGGTCTTGCGAGATGTAATCCATGTCTCTCAATGCCTCTCTTTTGACAGCCGTACAAGCGCTGTCCGCCGACACAGGCGCCCTGCAGGCGACGAACAGTAACATTGCGAACGCCAACACCCCGGGCTACACCCGAAAGGTAGCTATTCTCCAAGAGGCGGCGCCGACAAATGAAAACAACCTGAGCGTCGGGAACGGCGTCGTACTTGAGGGCTATCAAAGTGTCCGGGATGAACTGGTTCAGACGCAGATCCAGCAGGAGACCCAGGCCCAGAGCGGCGCGAATGCCCAATTGTCGTCATTGCAGCAGATCCAGCCCACCTTCACCACATCGACGCAGGACATTGGGACGGAGATGTCGGCCCTTTTCTCCAGCATCTCGACCCTCTCGACCAACCCCAGCAGCTCCAGTTCACGTCAGGCAGTGCTTGTGGCCGGACAGAATCTGGCCACGGCCTTCAACACCGCCTCGAACACCTTGACCTCGCAGCAGGCCGGGCTCAATACCCAAGTTACGCAGGATGTAAGCCAGATCAACCAGTTGACCAAGCAGATTGCGGCTTTGAACCCGCAGATTGCCGCGATGCAGGCGGCCGGGCAGGATGGCGGAACACTTAAGGATCAGCAGGATCAACTGGTGCTGAGCCTGTCCAAGCTGACCAATGTCTCGGTGACGCAGAGTAACGACGGCGTGACGCTGTCGACTGGAAATGGAACGGCACTGGTTGTCGGCTCAAAGAGTTTTGCGTTGCAGACAGCGACCGACAGTAGCGGAATGACGACGGTCATCGATCCGAACGGCATCGACATTACAAAGTCGATCAGCGGCGGCGATCTTGGCGGAACCATCCAGACGCGGGACACGACGATTCCCGGCCTTTTGACACAGTTGAACTCACTGGCCAATCAGTTTGCGTCTGCGTTCAATAACGTTCAGACATCCGGGACCGATCAGAACGGAGCCGCCGGGATAGACTTCTTCAAAGCTTCTGGCACTGCCACAACTATTTCCGCAGGCAACATTACGATGAACATGACGGATCCCACGCAGATTGCTGCCAGCACCGACGGCACCTCGGGAGGCAGCGGCAATCTGGTCAATTTCAGCAACGTTCAGACCATTGCGCCTGCCGGCGGCCAGACTCCCGGAAACGCTTATGCGAGCCTGGTCTACCAGGTGGGAAGCCTGACCTCGAACGCCAATGCAGAATCGACCGCGACCACGTCCAGCCTGAATCAACTCAACGACCAGCTCAGCTCGGTTTCAGGAGTATCGATCGACGAGGAATCCGCCAATCTAATCACTTATCAACAAGCCTATGAGGCTGCTGCTCGAGTCGTCTCGACCATTCAAGAGCTGTTTACGGTGACGATGAGCATGGGAACCGCCGCGGCGGCGTAAATCATAGGAGGCGCGGCGGATGGCCGCGCAAAGAAGGGCTTGAGATGCGCGTCACGAACATGCTTCCCGATATCCAGTACCAGATGCAGCAGAGCCAACAGGCTCTCGCAAGCGCGACGCAACAGGTGTCAACCGGGTTGCGGGTCAACCAGCTTTCCGATGACCCAGCGGCTTCGGCCAATATGGTTGTCTCTCTCGCGTCCTCGGCGAACGTCGATCAATATACGAGCAATGTCAATTCAGTCCTGCCCCGGATGCAGACGGCAGACTCGGCCATGAGCTCCATTGTGACTTCGCTGAACTCCGCGGTCACGTTAGGCACCTCGGGCGCCAGTTCCGCGATCCTTACGGCCAACAAGCAGTCCATTTCTGCCGAGGTGCAGAGTGTTCTTGCCAGCGTGATCTCCCAGGCCAACACCTCGTATAACGGCGTTTATGTCTTTGGCGGTTCTGAGAGCACCACGCCTCCCTTTGTGGCCGCGTCAACAACTTATAACTCCTCGCAAGGATCGGTCGCCACGCCCCTAACTACCACCACCGCGCTGACAGCCGGCTCACTTACAACGATTGGCGACGCCACCACCGGCGAGACAATGACCTTTAAGGCTGCGTCCGGCGACACCGTTGCTACATTGCAGCAAGCGATCGCCAGCGCTGTCGTCGCCGGCACGCTCTCTGCCGGGACCAGTGCAACCATCAATGCGCAGGGCCAATTATCGATCGGAACGAACGATGCTTCGAGTGGGATCGTGGTTACTTCCAATGACATCGTACTCGGAACGATGGCCGCCGATCCTAACACCGCGGTCGCCAACGCCTATGCTTACGTAGGAAACAGCAGCGTCAACACCGTGCAGGTGGGTGATTCCCTTCATGTCGCCACGAATCTGCCTGGCAGCCAACTGCTTACCGCGGGGGCAAACGTGATCGGCTCCCTCACAAGTCTGATCAATGCGTTGCAAAGCGGAACCGATACACAGATCGGCACCGCCACCAATGCCGTTTCTTCGGCATTGACTTATGTCGGCCAGCAGCGCGTCCCGCTGGATAGCACGATTAGTCAACTTAACTCTCAGGACAGTTACCTGAGCCAGGAAAAGATCACTCTGACGACTCAGCAGGACTCGCTGGTCGGAATCAGCCTTGCGGATGCAGCCACAAATCTTTCCCAGGCGCAACTCAACAATGGTGCTGTGCTGGCTGCGGCTGCCAAAGTCATGCCTCAGACTTTGCTTGACTATCTCAAGTAACAACGTGTGGGAATGGCGGAAGGCAAAGGCAAAAAAAGAAAATGCCTGGATGGCCGTCCGGGCTTTGTCTTCGTTCTATCCATAGTTAATGGTGGATGACTGAAGCGATCTACGATTCAACCCCTTCAGATATGGATATGACGATTGGTTCCATCATCCCGTGCATCTCGGGTTTTGCTTCAATTCACCTGGATCTTCCGTCTCCGGCGCTGAGAAGCAATCGTAACGATCTTTGTACCGGAATTCAGAACAGCAATCTGTTGAACAGAAAAATGAGTTGACATTTCGATTGAAATGATTTTCACAGGTGGCCGATAAGTGGTTTGTCCAAGACGACCTCCTTCTCGACGACCAGGAGCCTCAAAGCAGGCCCCACACAAAAAGCCGAGTGCAGGCGAAAAAGGGCAAAAAAGGAGAAACACCCATGGCACTTTCAATCCTGAACAACATCTCTTCCATGACGGCAGAGAACGCATTGTCCAACACCCAGTCCGCCCTGCAAAAGACCCTGACACAGCTTTCCACCGGTATGAAAATCAACTCCGGTTCGGACGATGCGGCAGGATTGTCGATTGCCAACGGAATCCAGGCGAACATCGCCGCCCTCACCCAGTCGCAACAGAACGCCAGCAACGCGATCGGCATGCTGCAGACCGCTGACGGTGCCCTGTCGCAGGTTACCACGCTCCTCAACCGCGCTGTAACGCTGGCCACTGAAGGCGCCACCACTGGCATTACCTCAAGCCAGGCTACCGCTCTCCAGACGGAATATTCTTCGATCGCCAACGAGATCAACCAGATCGGCACCAACACCAACTTCAACGGTACGAACGTCTTCTCCCTGACCGGCCAGACGGTCTCCACGGCAGCCACTGGCACAACCGCCTCCACAGTCGTTACCTCGGGCGACGCCGTCACCGTCAGCACAAATGGTGGCGCGAACGTCTTCACCTTCACTGGAGACGGAACAAAGACGGTCCAGAATCTGTTGGACGAAATCAACAGCAATGTCGCCGGTGCGACGGCAAGCCTTCAAGGCGGCAATCTGACCATCTCATCGGGTGATTCGACGTTGGCGGTTTCAGGAAGCGCCACCGGCGCAGGCAATCAGTTCGGCGCAGTCACCAGCGCGACCGGAGCCAGCGTTGTCCACGTCGAGAACACGTTCATCAGTGACGGCACCAGCACCTCCAACACCGCGATTACCACGCCGATGGCCGCAGTGAATGCGACTTCTGTGGGCATGACCGGCGACTTGACAACCACCGGTGGCGCCGCGTTGGCGTTGGCCGCATTGGTTGGAACCACTGGAGGCATTAACACGGTCGCCGCGGCTCGCGGCACGATCGGCGCTTCCGTCAACCGGCTCACGGCTGCCACCAGCGTCATGGCCAGCCAGGTCACCAACCTGCAAAGCGCTGCGAACGGCATCGTGAATGCCGACATCGGCAAGACGGTCGCCAACATGACTCAGTACAACGTGCTGCAGTCCACCGGCATGGCCGCTCTGCAACAGTCCAACCAGGCCCAGCAGGCTGTTCTGAAGCTGGTCCAGTAACTTAACGCAACAAAAAAGACGTGAACGGAGGTGGCGCCGCAAGGCGCCGCTTCCGCATCACCCTCGATGAGCCTGTTCTTGAGTTGTTTCTTGATCTCTTTGTCGCCGACTCTCAGGTTCTCGGGTGAGCGATCTGGATCCAGAGGCCGGCGCCCTCACAGAATCAGGTAAAGCTATGAGCTCCGTATCCGCTGTCAATTCGCTGCTGTCAAGCACAACCGCCACAACACCCGCAATTGATTTGAGCAATATCCTGGCGTCAGTTGCAGGCACAAGCACGCCCGGCATCGACGTCACCTCCGCCGTGGCAGCAGGCATTTATGCGGATCGCGCGCCAGAGCGGGCATGGCAGGCCGACCAAACAACTCTCTCTAGCCAGACGACCGCGTTGACCTCGATTCAGACGGCTACTGAAGCTCTCGCCACCGACATGCAAAACCTGAATACCCTGACCGGTCCCCTGGCGGCGAGAATAGTGAGTTCTTCGAATAGCAACGACGTCACAGCAACCGCGGCTACCGGGACGGCAACAGGAACCCACACTGTCGTGGTCAATAGTCTGGCCAGCACGGGGTCGTGGTATTCAAGTCTCGAGAGCAGCCCGACTGCCAATCTGCCGGCATCTTCCATTATGTTGATACCCGCGACCGGCAAATCGGTGACATTCAAGACTGGCACGGGGACCACGGGCGACAATCTGACTGACCTTGCCAGCGCTATCAATCACTACAAGGACCCCACAACCGGCGCTGGCCTTGGTGTCACAGCTACCGTTGTTAGTGACTCCACTGGCTCAAGGTTGGCGATAGTTTCCAACGCTCCCGGCGCGGCGGCCGATTTCTCGGTGGCGGAGCCCTTCACGTCGTGGACCGCCCCGCAGATGTCCTCTGCCGAAACGCTTGGCGCGAACAGCCTAGTCCTTAGCACCGCGGTCGGCACTGCGACTATTTCAACTTCGTCCGGCGAAACCTACTCGACGCTGGCTGCCGCGATCAACAACGCGACGGTTTCAACAAGTTACAGTTCGACGGCAACGACTCTCGGTAGCACAACACCTCTAACTGCCGGTTCCGTTACCACCATCCAAGACAATAACAGCGGCAGCAAATTTGTCTACACGGCAGTCGCGGGGAATACGGTGGGCGATCTGAATAATGCTATTGCCGCCGCAGTGACTGCAGGAACCCTCTCCTCCAACGTGACTGTGGCAATAACGGGTGGCCAGGAAGTGATCTCGGAGGGCTCGACCGATCAGGGAATCACGGTTTCAACCAATGACGCCGCGCTGGGCGCGATGAACGCCTCGCCCGCCTCAACGAAGCCTCTTGGATTAACCGCAACTGCCACTACCGATTCCAGTGGGAATACCAGCCTGACCATTGTCGACACCACCGGCACTGCTCCTTTCACCATCAATGAGCCGAGTTCGAGTTCAAGCAGCACGGCCTTTTCGTTTACTCAGGCCGACCAGGGCGCCAATGCTTCACTAACGGTGGATGGCGTTCCGATCGCGAGTGCCAGCAACACAGTTACCGGCGCCATCCCTGGAGTGACTTTGAGTCTTTTGGGTGCTGCTCCTGGCAGCCAGATCGGCTTGACGGTTGCGTCCGACGCTTCGCAGGTGTCAACAGCGATCAACCAGTTAGTTACGGATTACAACGCCGCCCTCGGTCTGGTGAACGCACAGTTCTCCGTTTCCAGCACAACGAACTCGTCCGGAACCACCACGAATTCGCAGGGAGTGCTCGGCACCGATCCTACCGTCATCTCTTTGCAGAGCGCGCTGGAGCAGGTGCTCAACTACGTGAATACTCCTGCAACGGGAACCACCACGGTTTCGATGCTGAGCGACCTGGGCATCACCGCCGATAAAGATACCGGTACCCTCTCAGTGGATTCAGCAACCCTCAATAACGCGATTACGAACAACCCAACCGACGTCCAGAATTTCTTTGAAGGCACATCCCTGAACGGATTTGCCAACTCCGCTTACAACGCATTGAATGCTTTCACGAACCCTGCAAACGGCTCATTCGAGGTGGACCTCAGTAGCATCGCCACGACAAATTCCGATTTGACCTCGCAGATCAACGATTTTGAGACAAACTACATTGCAAGCCAGCAGACCATTCTTACCGCCGAGTACAGCCAGGCTGAGACAGCCTTGCAGCAGTTACCCGCGGAAATGGCGCAGCTGAATGCGCTGTTGGGTCTCACTCCAACCGGAAATAGCAACGGGTGATGATGATGACTACGGAACTCTCCTATCGACAAACATCCATCGCCGGCGCGAGCCCCATCGGCCTGATGATCGCGCTCTTCGACACAATGGCGGGCGACTTTCGCCGCGCCGCGGCCGCCCTTCGCAAGAACGACATCGAGACCCGCTGCAAAGAGTTGAACCACGCCGCGCTCGTGTTGGGTCAACTGGAGAGTTGGGTTGATCTCAAGAACGGCGGAGAGTCGGCGGAGGCCCTGTCCCGGTTCTACGCCTACCTGCGCGCAAAGATGTTGGAGGCATCAATAAGCAAGTCAGCTGCGGTGCTCGAAAAGCAGATCGAGATGATCCTTCATGTGCGAAGCGCCTGGCAACAGCTCGACACTCCTTCTCTGTCTGTGCCTGAGAAACGGCCCGGGGTACCGAACGAACAGATTCATTCGCTGTATGCGCCGGCCGCGGGAGATATCTCCGAGAGGGTTTCCTTTTCGCAATCCGCCTGATCCGGGATCGGCGGGAGAATTGCCTGCCGGATCTTCGAAACTCATGCGCTTCAGGCATACAGCAGTGAAAGGCGCCTGACTCACTGCTTGCGATTTGGCGTCTGCCTGGTGTCGAGCTGAGGAGACGCGCGCTGTTGCCGGGGTAATATCCGGCGCGGACAAGAGAGGACTTCATGAAGGCGCTGGTAGTTGAGACTTCGAGCACAATGAGAGCCGTCTTGCGCCGCATACTGTCCATGCGAGGCTTCGAAGTATCAGAAGCCGATAACGGTCAACAGGCTTTGGAGGTTCTGCGCGGAATGGGTGCTGCAGACGTTGTCCTGGTGGACTGGACTCTAGCAGGAATGAACAGCCTGGAGTTCATAACCTGCCTGCGCCATGAGACTGCGCACGATACCACGGTTCTCATGCTGGCGGAACGCGAACCAGGAATACGCGAACTGCACAGGGCGCTGATCGCCGGAGCAGATGACTACCTGACGAAACCCTTTACGTCTCTGCAGATTGATGAGAAGATGACGCGGGCTGGGCTTACCTGGCAATGAGGCGGTTGCTGTGATAGACAAGGTCTTGCTTGCCGATAATGAATAGATAAGGATGTTGCACATCGTTAGCCTGGCACGCTCTTGTTTGGCCTGCTGTGGGGCAGGTTGTCGGCTAATGCAGAAAGAGTGTACGAATGATTGCGCGCGAGGTTCGCCTGTCTCCAGAGGATTGTTCTAGCTTCGCTACTGGCCTGGACTGGCTGTGGAGGACGAGTGAACGGAGGCCGCCGCAAGGGCGATCGGCCATCACTTGTAATACAAATCAAAACGCCGATGTGCATGAAGGGACCCCACAGTGAATAAGAGCACACTGGGCGGAATCGCCATCGCGCTTTTTGGAATAGCATTTGGCCTATATCTCGATGGGGGTAGGGTCGGACAAATGATCCAACCCACCGCGGCCCTGATCGTATTCGGGGGCACGCTTGGCGCGGTGATGGTGCAGTTTCCCTTTTCGGTCGTGATGCAGGCGGCCAGGCATTTGAAAGGGGTCTTTTTCTCGGTACAGGATCCAGCCTCGCAACTGATCGATGACCTGCTGCGCTATGCGCTGAGAGCTCGCCGAAATGGCCTGGTCTCGCTCGACGCGGAATTGGAGTTTATCGAGAATCCATTCTTGCGAAGAGCCATGACTCTTGCCGTCGACGGCTGCCGGTCCTCCGAGCTGCGCGAGACGATGGAGTTGGAGATGGATCTGGAAACCGACAAGGAGCAATTGATCCCAAAGGTTTTTGAGGCTGCGGGCGGATTTGCGCCGACGATTGGAATCGTCGGAGCAGTCATTGGCCTCATCCAGGTGATGCAGCGGTTGCAGAGCATCGATGAGGTTGGCAAGGGAATCGCCGTCGCTTTTGTGGCGACCATCTACGGAGTCGGATCGGCAAACATCTTCTTTCTTCCATGCGCGGGAAGGACCAAGATTCTGATGCAGAGGAAGCAGGTACTCCGGGAACTGATGCTCGAAGGCGTGACTTCGATTGTGGACAGGGTGAACCCCAGGGTTCTTGAATCGAAGCTCGCTGTCTACCTGAGCCGGCCGGCTGGGGCAGCCAACGCCAGGCTGGTGGCAAAATGAGAAGGCGAGGAAGGAGCGAGGATCAATCCCATCCTGAGCGCTGGATGGTCTCTTACGCCGATTTCGTGACGCTTCTCTTCGCTCTATTTGTTGTGTTGTTTGCCTCGTCTTATCATGACAAAAGAACGATTCAAAGGGTCTCGTACGCGGTCAAAAACGGATTTCAGGAGATGGGTACGTTTGTAGGAACCGACAGTTCTCAGAATGCTTTAGCCTCCGACATATCGAAACTTGGCGGTGTATTGAATCCCAATGACAATGGAGGGGCAAGAGTCAGCACAGTTCCTGGCAACGCCGGCATCGACGTCGCCGAGTTGCAGAGAAAGCTTACAAAGGCGCTCGGCAAGGAGATCGAGCGGCAAGAGGTCGAGCTGCGAATGACGCCGGAAGGCTTCGTGATCAGCCTTCATGAACTTGGATTCTTCGATAGCGGTCAAGCGCGCCTGCTGCCCGGAGCGACAGACAAGATCAAGCGGATCGCGGCTGTGCTGATGCAATACGGCCTGGATATGAGGGTGGAAGGCCACTCAGACAATGTGCCCATCCACAATGCCACATTCAACTCAAACTGGGATCTATCGACGGCGCGCGCAATGGCGGTGGCAATGATGCTGATCGATGAGGCCGGTTTTGATCCGAAGCGAATGTCGATTGCAGGCTACGCGCAGTATCACCCTGTGGCGAGTAACGACACTCCGGCAGGCCGTCAGGCAAACCGGCGCGTGGATATTGTCATTGTGGCTATATCGAAGCCATCCGGGGGAAAAGCGCCGGCGCCGGCGATTGCTTCGAATCGATAGCACTCCACGGCTTCACGCAATCGTTGTTTCGAGGCCGTTCAATGCCGCGCGGCATGCGATCGAAACCCTCGATCGCAATAAAAGTCTTATTCTTAGGAAACCTCTGATCAAGTTGATTTCGCGGATCAGCATTCCCTCAGAGGCTAAAGCCCGGAATGATTTTGCGGCATTTGCGGCACGACTGAAGTCGTGCCCTGACTCTTGTCGCAGCTCAGCAGAGTTTTCTTGCAGCCTGTAAAGCCCAGCTTGTTTTGGGCCGTTTACGGCACCCTTCGGCGCTGCTCAGGGCAGGCTTTGAAGTCGTGCCCTTCCAAAACATGAACGATCGTCTGTGTGGCGGACTACACCAGGGAACCCTTGTGAGGAAAAGGCCACTTGGCGATCGTGGTTTCGGAGCATGGCAACTTGAGAACCGTTATAAATCGCCCGTTTACGGAAGCAGCGCATGCATTGTGTTTCCTGCCGATAGCAGAGCCTCGAAGTAGTTGGCGGCGCTGTCACGGACCAATGGATCGCTGTGCGGCGGACCTTTTCCGTCCCCTCCGCGCTCGTGATACTTGCAGATTTCCAGTGCCTTGCCGATTCCTTCCTGGGAGCCAAGCAACGCCTGCTCAATCCGGGAGCTGAGATAGATAAGGCCAAGCAGTTTTGCCATTGGAATATTCAGCATGCGATCCATCATGGAGAGCATGCCGAGCATATATAATTCCGCGGGGTTCTCTTTCAAGGCAGGCGATAGAGACTCGCAAAAGTGAGCTCTCTCAAGAGCCTGTCTTACATCGTAGTCAGACGCGGAGTGAGCAAGCCTGCCAGCGAGAATGATGGTAACCAGCTTGCGGAAGGCGTCTTCTCCGACCGCAATCAGGGCCGCCTGAATGGTCGATATGCGATATCTAAATCCATAGAGGGCGGAGTTCGCCAGGCGAAGCAGCCTGTAACAGAGAGACGGCTCCAGAAGCAGAAGCCGTTCAATCTCTCTGAAATCCGGAGAAGGGTTGGCCAGCACGGCAAACATCTGAAGGTAGGAGAACTTATTTGCAGCTATTTGCGCTTCGGAGATGATCTCTGGCCGCGAATGGAAATATCCTTGGAAGAAGGTGTTTCCCTCCCCTTGCGCTGTCTTCACTTCAGACAATGTTTCGACTTTTTCCGCGACGAATGAGGTCTTCTTGTTATGGCACATGCCATAGATTTCTTTTCTTGTTGCCAAATTGGAAGACCTGAAATCGACTTTGATGAAGTCGGCCAACTGCACAAGCTCTTGTTTGTTTGGATCCGGGAAAAAATCGTCCAGGGCCAGGCGGAAGCCGGACTGCTTGAGCTGCTTGCAGGCCTTTATAACCTCCGCGTCACAGGGAACTGTTTCCAGGATTTCGAGAATCACGGTTCGACTGGGAAGCACCTTCACACTTCCGTTCACTAAGGATTCACGCGTGCAGTTAATGAACAGATTGGGGGATGAGGAGCAGGCGATCATCGATAAGCAGCTGTCGATCGCGTGATTCGTGGCATGCTCGCCGTCGCCG
>Ga0302278_10006482_pt1 | contig 11147 bp, 11 predicted proteins | sample III_Bog_N3_2_FD_194543 | JGI IMG/M metagenome (GOLD analysis project Ga0302278, IMG submission 194543) | Peat permafrost microbial communities from Stordalen Mire near Abisko, Sweden - III_Bog_N3_2 | ecosystem: Environmental > Terrestrial > Soil > Wetlands > Peat | place: Sweden: Abisko... | reverse complement strand
GAACTCCACGGGAACAATGTCTCTCCGGGACCGGTTCACAACGCGCGGGTATCCATCAAAAAAACACGCTCCATTATTCTGCTCGCATCTCCGGCATTGGGCAGGGTGCGACGCGAGTTTCTGCTCGATCTTCTCCATGAGGCAGGATCGAGGCTCGCACCGCTTCGGGATTCCGAAGTTCAGGTTCAGAGCCTCGATGTTGTTCTTGAAGCGGCGGGTCTTCCGGTGGAACAGTTTGCATCACTTCGGGATGGTCTGGCAGATATTGCAAAACAACGGCGACTCAACGACTGCAGGCAGGTTCCACGAATCATCGCTTTCCTCGAAAAAGTTCACGAGAACATCCCGGAGTGGCCGCTGAATTCGCTCGAACCTCGGGATCTCCGCCGAAGGATACGCAGGACCTACCGTCGCGGGCGCACCACGATTGATGTCTGCAGTTCCGGCGGCGACGAAGAGCTCTTTCACACGTGGCGGAAACTCGCCAAACACCTCGGGTATCAACTCCGTCTCACGGCAAAATACTGGCCGCACGAAGCGGAACCGCTCCTCTCTGAAATTACAAAGATCAGTGAACTCAGCGGAAGGGAGCGTGATTACACCTTACTTCTGCAAACCATGAACGGCGGCCCCAAGAATAGATCTTCCGAAGAGGCTATTGCACTCGTCACCACGCTGATTCCTCCCCTGCGGCAACAGGTCATCGAACTAGGTCTGCGCTTCTACGATCCCAAGCCAAAACTCTTCATCGAGCCCTTGGAACTGTAATAGGGCTGCGCTGCCGCTAAGTTAACCCTTTAAGCCAGACATTTAAGCCGAACCAATCAGGATTCCCGTCAGGAAAACCAAGACTCCCCCAACCACCACCTGAAAGGTCGCGGCCAAGAGCGGTGTATCCATGTACCTGTGCCGGATCCAGGAGATGATCGCCAGTTCGATAGCAACGATCACCACGGCAACCCCAGTGGCAAGATGGAAGTTGGGAATCAGGTAGGGAAGGGTGTGACCAATGCCGCCAAGAGTCGTCATCAATCCGCAGACGGTCCCCCTGATATAGGGATGACCACGACCGCTGATTTTGCCGTCATCAGAGAGCGCCTCGGCAAACCCCATGCTGATTCCAGCTCCGATCGAAGCGGCCATACCCACCAGAAAGGCATCCCTGCTGTTGCCCGTTGCGAAGGCTGCAGCAAAGACAGGGGCGAGCGTTGAGACAGATCCATCCATCAGACCGGCAAGACCTGGCTGAATGAACTGCAGCACGAACATCCGGCGGGCGGTCTCGATTTCCGCGCTAAGATGACCGGAGGATTTCAACTCATCCTGAAATCCGGCAGCAATCTGCTCATGAGTGGCCTCCACAACAGCGAGTTCGTTCAGCAGCTTGCGAACAGGGAGATTGGTCGCCCGCGCGGCGGCAGCCTCGTAAAATTTCTGTGCCTCATATTCCATCGTCTCCACTTCCTTGCGAACCTGATCAACGGTCAGGAACTTGGAAAGCCAGAGCGGTTTACGGGTGATGAAACCCTTCACATCCTGACGACGGACGAGCACCAGATGCTCTCCAAAATTGGCTTTGTAGCTCTCCATGAGCTGATGGGCATGGCCCAACTCTTCATCCCTCATGGCCAGAAGCATCTTCGCCGTATCGGGGTAGGACGCCTTCAATCTCTCCGCGAAATCACCGTAGATATGGGAGTCATCCTCCTCGGCACGAATAGCCAGTGCCAGGACTTCCTGCTCGCTAAGATCATCGAAAGAACGTGCCATCAGCCGAGAAAAGCGGAATTGGTGAAAGTTGAAAGCCGAATCTGGAAGATCCCTGCTGAATGGAATGGTTTAAAAGACATTATTTCGCGCAAAATTCCAAGAAGATCACTTCACCTTTTTAACCGAGATACAGCAGCGGGGAATTTTAGACAGGATGAACATCAATGCATTTTAAAGAACATCTTCTTCACCCATTGAACTCAGGCTTTGCCTCGGCCTCTCCCAAAGCTCTCGCCTTACAGGCTGCTTTGCAGGCTACAACGCAGCTCCCGCTGCTCGTTGTTCGCCAGTCGCTGATTGCCTGTAAATCCTGTTCATCCTGTCCGAATTCCTATTCAGACTGACTTTAACCCTTAATCTTTCGACTCTCGACCACCGTCATCTGACCGTTGTGGCCTTTGCGTGAAACATATTCCGCTTTTCTCCTTGCGAGACTACCCACTGAAATCAATTTGAAAGCCAAATCTGGAAGCCTGGTGCTTCCCTAGCTCAAAATTGTTCTGAGATCCTCTGGCATCCTTCCTTCGTAAAGGGCGCGCCCGATGATGGCTCCGTGAAGCCCCGCCACAGTGGCTAGTTCCCGAAGATCCTCCGGCCCGGAGACTCCACCACTAGCGATGAGATCACACGGCACGGAGGCCGCCATCTCATGCATCGCGGCGATATTAGGCCCCTGAAGCATTCCATCCGTGGCGATGTCGGTGTAAATGATCGTCCTGATGCCCGTATTGACGACTTCACGAGCCAGATCCAAGGCGGTCAGTTCCATGGTCTCCACCCAGCCTTTGACGGCGACTTTCCCTTCCTTGGCATCAATGCCAACGGCGAGGCGGTCAGGCCCAAAGGTGGCGGCCATCGTTGCCAGGAAACCCGGTTCAGCCGCCTTGGTTCCGATGATGACTCTTCGGACTCCCGTGGCCAGACCGGCCTCAATGGAGGAAGCATCGCGCATTCCCCCGCCAAGTTCGCAAGGCACGGAAACGGCGGCGGCAATCGCCTTGATGATTTCCAAATTGCGACTCTTCCCCTCAAATGCGGCGTCCAGATCGACAAGATGAATCCAGTCCGCACCGGCTGCTTCCCATTGTTTGGCAATGGCGACGGGATCGGTACTGTAGACGGTTTTTTTGGCAGCTTCACCCCGTTCGAGGCGGACAACCTGACCATCCATGAGATCAATGGCGGGATAGAGAAGCATAAAAAAAAGTTGAAAGCTGAAAGCTGAAAGTTGAAAATCCGAAGAGGGAAAATTCCCGACTCCTGCTTTTTGTATGAGTTTTAGAGTTCATCTCAGGACATCCGCTTCCCCAGTGAGGTGATGAAGTTACGAAGCATGGCCAGTCCCAGTTCCTGACTCTTCTCAGGATGGAATTGTACAGCACTCAGATTGCCACGGGTGACACTGGCAGCAAACTCCACTCCATAGTTGCACGTTGTCGTGATGATTTCCTCATCCTCCGGAACAGGGTAGTAGGAGTGGACAAAATAGAAGTCTGGATTGGCTCCCAATCCCTGAACGAGCGGATCAGACGGCTTACGAAGGTGGAGTTGATTCCATCCCATGTGGGGGATTTTCAACTCACCTCCCCTGGGAAAATGAACAACGCTCCCTCGGAGTGCTCCGAGGCCTTCGACTCCCGGAGATTCCTCGCTTGACTCAAAGAGCAACTGATAGCCGAGACAGATACCGAGATAGGGACGGTCGGCCGCGAGCCATTCACGCAGAAACTCCCAAAGCCCCGCCTCCCGAAGCTGTCTGGCGCAATCCCCGAACGAGCCTACTCCGGGAACCACCAGGGCGGCACACCCCTCTGCATCCGAGGCAGAGTGGACGAGGCGGCAGATTCCCCCGGCGTGTTCGATCGCCCGCTGGACACTGCGAAGATTTCCGCTGCCGTAATCGACCAAACCCAGGGTTGGATCATTCAGATTCTGCCGACTCACAGCACACCCTTTGTGCTGGGGATTCCCTTAACGCGTTCATCCCGTGAGACGGCGACATCAAGAGCCCTGCCGAGCGCTTTGAAAATCCCTTCCGCCATGTGATGGGCATCACGTCCCGCCAGAATGGAAACATGCAGCGTCAACCCGCCATGAACACTCAGGGCCCGGAGAAACTCCTCGACTAACTGAAACGGGAAGAGTCCGATTGCCTCCACCCCCCGAGGCACATCATAGGCCAGATAGGGGCGCCCGCTGCAATCCACGACGACTCGCGCCAGCGTCTCATCCATCGGCACATAGGCGGAACCGTAACGTCGGATCCCGGCCTTATCCCCAAGCGCCTTGCCAAGAGCAGTGCCGAGGGCAATGCCAACATCCTCAACCGTGTGATGATAATCCACATCGATATCCCCCTTGGCTGTGATCTTCAGATCAAAGAGGCCATGCCGCGTAAAGAGCGTGAGCATGTGATCGAAAAACGGCACCCCCGTGTTGATCTCGGCGCGACCTTCACCGTCCAGGAGCAGTTCCAGTTCGATTTGGGTCTCAGTAGTCTTGCGTTCAATCGCGGAAAATCGTGCGGGTGTTGTCATTGATGGTCAGTGGAAGAGACTAGTGGGCAACGGAAGCGAGCCTGCCCATTGCAAGGCGGATAAAGACTTTATGAATCCCTACCCGATTCACAAGAAAATCCTCAGAAGGTGTCTCAAAGGTGTATGTCCTTTTTGCATGGTGGAAGTGCAGACGAAATGCCTCGGGGTGACCCTTGAGTTCAGTAAGAAGTTTCGGGGTAATACTCCGTCGAATCACTCCCTTGTTGGCCGATCTTCCTTCGATCACCCTCCTCGGATCAAAAGCCATTTTTTCAGAAAGTTCATCCCGCAATTCATCCCCCCAATAAGGCCGCTCAGAGGCAATCTCATAGAGGTAGAATCCCCTCGCGTCGTAATCCTCGTGGAGCATGAGGGCGAGATCGAATTTCCGTCCCTTCATCGCCCTGATTTGTTCCACGATCTGGGGCACCTTGCGTGAATTGTAGCAGCGGTTGAGATCACGTCCTTCTTCGTCGAAACGGAGATTGCGCTCCAAACCCCAGGGATTCAGGCAGGGAAATATCTGAAAATTCCATCCCTTCAGGGAAGGAAGAGTTTCTTCGGCCCACTGAATCAGACCCTCCACCGGCGCCGGTTCATCCCCATGGATTCCAGCCGAGACATACAGGGAACGGGCCCCTTCACGATGGTGCCTCGATTCAATGAGCATTAGTGGATAGCCGGAGGCTTCACCAAAATAGCGGAGCTGCAAAAACGGAAGTTTTCTCACCAATCGTCTCCAGCGCTGTAGGAGCACGCGGTAGTTCCGCACCCGATCCGGGAGAAAATTGGACTGGGGGGCTATCGGGCTCAATCAATAAAACGTTTGTCGATTCCCTCGTAGGCATCCACGCGTCGATCCCGGAGGAAGGGCCAATGCGTCCGCTGAGTATCCATGAAATCCCGGTCAAGATCGACCACCAGCACCATCTCCTTGTCGGCGGGAGCCTCGGCAATGATCATGCCATTGGGAGCGGCGACAAAAGTTCCGCCCCAGAATTCCAGCCCCGCACCTCCGGCGGGAGACTCATGCCCGATCCGGTTCACCCCGCAGACAAAGCATCCGTTCGCTAGGGCATGGGCCCGTTGGGCAAGCTGCCAGGCCGCCTTCTGATTCTCACCATACTGCGCTTTCTCCGAAGGATGCCAGCCAATCGCCGTGGGATAAAAGAGCACTTCGGAACCTCGCAGGGCCGTCAGACGGGCAGCCTCGGGATACCACTGATCCCAGCAAATCAGCACGCCGAGATCACCCGCACTGGTCTTCCAATTGCGGAAACCAAGGTCGCCGGGGGTGAAATAAAACTTCTCGTAGAAGAGCGGATCGTCAGGGATATGCATCTTGCGGTATTTCCCCAGATAACGGCCATCCGCCTCGATCACCGCAGTGGTGTTGTGATAGAGGCCGGGGGCGCGACGCTCGAAGAGGGAGGCGATCAGGACGACCCCGAGTTCCTTGGCCAATTTTTCCAACACAGCAGTCGTCGGTCCGGGGATCGCCTCGGCCAGCTTGAAATAATCGTGATCCTCGCTCTGACAAAAATACTCGCTCAGAAACAGCTCGGGCAGACAGACCACCTTGGAGCCCTTGGCCGCCGCCTCGCGAATCCAGCGTTCCGCGGACTTGAGGTTTTCCTCACGGGAACTAACGCAGCGCATCTGGACAAGGCCGACGCGGATGACATCGGCAGGAAGAGTTTTGGAAGCGGGCTTTGGAGAGCTCTTCTTGGCTGTTTGGGGAGACTTGGATGATTTCGCTTTCTTTGGCACCACTCTCTGCTACCCAATATTCCTCCCATGAAAAAGACACTTTTCGCCCTTTCTGCAACTCTCACCCTGGCTCCGGCCATCACTCCTGACATCGCCGGTGCCGCTTCACCCGCAGCCCCCGTCACCGATATCAGGATCGTGATGCACACTTCCAAGGGTGATATCCACGCCACACTCTACGCGAGCAAGGCTCCCCTCACCGTCGCCAATTTCCTGAATCTTGCGAGCAAGGGATTCTACAACGGGCTCACCTTTCATCGCGTTATCCCTGATTTTATGGTTCAGGGGGGCGATCCCACCGGCACCGGTATGGGCGGCCCGGGATACCGTTTCCCGGACGAATTTGCTCCGGGACTCAAACACGACCGCCCCGGACTCTTCTCGATGGCAAACGCGGGTCCCGGGACCAACGGCAGCCAGTTCTTCATCACCCACGTCCCCACCCCGTGGCTCGATGGCAAGCATGCCATCTTCGGTGCCGTTGACAGTGCCAAGGACCAGGAAGTCGTGAATGCGATCCGCAAGGGCGACACCATCACCACAATCGACATCGTCGATTCCCCGGAGTCCCTCTTTGCCTCCAAGTCGGCGCAAATCGCCGCCTGGAATAAAGTGCTCGGAAAGTAGAGGAGGATCATGGGCTGATCGGAGATAGGAGATAAGAGATAGAAGAAACCGAAAGGCTGAATAGAAAAGCTGAGCGTTTCAAATTCATCCCATCTCCTAACTTCTAACTACTCTCCCTCTCCGCGAACTCCGCGTTTCCGCGTGAGCATCTCCTCATCTGTCGCTAACAGCCTTCAGTCTAAACTCTTTCAGCCTTTTTTCAGAAGACCAGTGATTCCCCTTCGTTGAGGATGCGGATCTTGTCATCGAGGCCCAGAGAACGGGCATGCCCCATCAACCTGTCTGGTGGTTCGTCCATCGGCTCAAAACCGAGACGGAAGCTTCCATAGTGCATCGGGATCATCAGTTTCGCCCGAAGGGCCTGAAAGGCGCGCAAGGCCTCCTCGGGATTCATGTGCACATCGCGCCCGCTTGGCGCATCGTAGGCACCGATCGGCAGCAGAGCGATGTCGATGTTACTCCGTTCTCCAATCTCAGAAAACCCATCAAACCAGGCGCTGTCACCGCAATGAAAAATCGTGCGCCCCTGATACTCGATCAGGAAACCGCCAAAGCCACGGTGCTGATCATGCAGCATCCTCGCCCCCCAATGATACGCAGGGGTCAGCGTGATTTTGAGCCCACCCACCTCCATGGACTCCCAACGCTTCAACTCCTGAACCCGGTTGAACCCCAACCCCTCCACGAGACTTCCAACATGCTCGGGCACGACGATCGGTTGATTCGCCGCCACGGCACGGAGCGATTTTTTATCGAGGTGATCGAAATGGGCGTGCGTGACCAGCACAAGATCGGTCGCGGGAAGATCATCGAGGGCGATACCCGGTTCGCGCAGGCGTTTGATGACTTTGAGCCAGCGCGCCCAGTTGGGATCGATTAAAACGGATTGTTCGGGCGTCTGAATCAGGAAGGAGGCGTGGCCAATCCAGGTAATTCCGATCTGTCCGGCTGCCAACTCGGGCAAGACCGGGGACTTCTTATTCTTTTCTCGCGGGGAGAAGAGGGATGGGATCAGGATCTCGGTAAGAAAGTTGCGCCGATGCCATCCCTCCGCAGGAATCATGGTAACGTGATTCTCAGGTTGGATTCGTTTTTTTCTAAGCTTGCTGAGCTCTTCTGAAAGAAGTTTTTTGACCATGCGCGTTCCTTGCCCGAATGATGAACCTGAATGATTTCAAAAGTAACGCTGAATAATAAGCAACTCTTGCGTGCCCGTCTCAGGGAACTCTCCCTTGAGCATCTTGAGTATGGTGAGGGAGATTCCGCCTCTTATTGCGAAATCCTGTTGAATCTTCCTGCGTGGAAAAGCGCTAACTCCATCCTACTCTACCACCCGCTTCCCGGAGAAATCGATGTGATGGCGGTGCTTACCGGGGATCCGGGAAAGAGCTTTCTCTTTCCCCGGATTGAGGGGGAACATCTCGCACTCTACCGGCTGCTAGAGGGAAGCCGCTGGATCAATAATCCCTTGGGGTTTCAGGAACCCGATCCAGTGTCCTGGGAAGCTGTCACTCCCAAAGAGGTTCATCTGGCGATCGTTCCAGGACTCGCCTTCGATAAGAACGGAGGACGCCTCGGACGAGGAAAAGGATATTACGACAGGCTGTTGGGACATCCTGATTTTCAGGGGATCAAAATCGGCCTCTGCTGGCCCTGGCAGCTTCTGGATTCCCTCCCGTGCGAACCCCACGATATAAGGATGGATCGGGTGATTTGTAAGGAAAAATAAAGAGCCACGTCTTCTGGACATTGGACAACTTGCACAAAACAGGGTAGTTCCCATTAAAACCATGGCTTCCAACGAGATTCCCACTCCATTTCAGAAAAAAGTCTGCTGGGCAGGACTGACCGCAATGGCCGCACTTGCCGTTGTTTCCGTGATCTTGCTGACGGGATGGAGCGCCATCCATATCTTCGTCAGTCTGAAAGCCGTTCTCACACCGATTGCGATTGCAGGAGTGCTGGCCTACCTGCTGACTCCGGTAGTCGCCATCCTATGTCGCTGGAAAATTCCGCGCACTTGGGCCGTCATCATCGTCTTCATCTTCTTCTCGGGAGGCGTCACCCTCATCGGGCTCACGGTGGCACCGGCACTGGAGCATCAGGGGAGTATTTTCGCCAGTCGCATCCCCGCCTACAGCCAAAGCATCTCCTCGCTTGCCAAGGAATCAGCAACTCAGCTCCAGAAACTTGCAGCCCTGAAAGCCTCGGCACCGCATCGCAACTCGCCGCTGGAGGATCTCTCCCCGGAAAGCATCAAGATGTATGGATTCGAGCTCGTTAACCAGAGTCTCTCCTGGGTGCAGGAGCAGTTACCCACGATCGCTTCAAGCGTTGGAAGCTTTTTGCAATCCAGCATCGGCGGAGTTTTCGGACTCCTCGGATTCCTGCTGAGTCTGGTTCTTGTCCCGGTTTTTCTCTTCTTCTTCCTACTGGAAGCTCCTGCCATGGCGGACAACTGGAGCCGCTATCTGCCGATGCGAGCCTCTCCGCTCAAGGTAGAGATCGTCTCGCTTTTCAATGAGATCAACGACTACCTCATCCACTTTTTCAGGGGACAGCTTCTTGTCAGCATGATTGACGGGGTCATCGTGGGACTCTGTCTCTTTATTTTTGTGAGGCTCGACTTCGCCTTCCTAATCGGTCTGATGGTTGGCATCCTCTGCCTCATTCCCTATCTTGGCATGGCACTCTGCCTCATTCCCGCCATGTTGATCGCCCTGGCCCAGTATGGGGATCTCTGGCACCCGTTTTATGTGCTGCTAATCTTCACCTTGGCCAACTGGTTGGAAGGCATCTTTATTTCTCCGAGAATCATCGGTAGTTCGGTCGGTCTCCACCCGATGACCGTCATCATTTCCGTCCTCGCTTGGACGGTGATTCTGGGCGGGCTTCTTGGAGCGCTGCTGGCAGTACCGCTCACGGCAACGCTCAAGGTTCTCCTGCGCCGTTACTTCTGGGATCTTCCTGTGGAACAACCGGTTCAGCAAAACCTGAACATCGCCGAAGTATCCGAGGGGATTCCAGTCAGCATGACAGCGGAAGAGCTTCCGCTGAAATAGAGCTGGGATTCAGGATTATGGGCCTGAGATTTTACCACAAAGAGCCGACAAAGGACTGAAAAGCACGAAAGATGTCAGAAGACAAAGGACGGAGATCAGAGGCCGAAAATCGATGGCCTTTCCCCTCCAATTTCTTACTTCTGACTTTTGATCTCTGAACTCGCTCCTAGCCCCTTATTTCCGGCTTTCGACCTTCGTCTATAGTCCTTCGACCTCTTTACCTTCCCACTTTTGACTCCTTCCCCCTGACTCTCTATTCTCCGAGCTTCGCTAGTTGTTCCCAGAGAGCCTTCTGCTCGGGTGAAATCGATTCCGGGACGGCGATCTCCACGATCGCGTAAAAATCACCACGCCCTCCCCCCTTCTCAGGAAGTCCACGCCCCGGAATGCGGAACTTCTTCCCATTCTGGGTTCCTGCGGGAAGCTTGAGTTTAGCCCGACCATCAGGAGTGGGAATGGTCACCTCTCCCCCCAGAACGGCCACCCAGGGGGCAATTTCGGCATCATAGTGGACATCTGTCCCCTCGAATCGATAATCAGGATGCTGCTGCAATTTGACCCGCAGATAGAGATCCCCTGCCTCACCATGAGCGGCACCCGCGCCACCCTGACCAGCCAGTCTGATCCGTTGGCCCTCGCGGACACCCTTTGGTATCTTCACCGTGTAGGTCTGCACTTGCGGGGAATTCCCCTTGCGGAAGGAAATTTGCCGCGTCGCCCCATTGAGCACCTCGTCTAGGGTCACGAGGATATCAGCCTCCACGTCGCGGCCCCGTTGTGGCGTCTCTTCAAACTCAACACCACCGCCATAGCCTCGACCGCGGCGTGTTCCAAAAAACTGCTCGAAGAAATCACTGTATCCCGTGCCTCCGAAATGGAAATCCGACGCATCACCTTGCCCGCCATTTCCACCCGGAAAACCTCCATAGCCGCCGCCTCCCCCGCCGCCGGCAGCACCACCAAATCCATTCCCGGCATGCTGCCAGTTGGCACCGTACTCATCGTATTTCTTACGCTTCTCGGGATCACTCAGCACCTCGTAGGCTTCATTGATCTCCTTGAATTTCTCCTCGGCAGTCTTCTTGTCCTTGGCCAGATCGGGATGATGTTTTCGGGCCAGCTTGCGGAAGGCGCTCTTGATGTCATCGGCAGAGGAACCCTTGGAAACACCGAGGGTCTCGTAGTAATCGCGGAACTGTGCAGGCATAGAGTGGACAGTATCTTAACTCACCACGGCTTTCTGACAACATCGGGAAGAGGATAAAGAGGCTCAAAGTCGAGGGACGAAGGTCGAAAGCCAGAAGGCGTGGGTCAGGACATAGGTAACACTTTAGGTTCAGGACATAGGTAACACATGCCGTGAGTGTTTGGTTATGGTGTT
>Ga0302278_10006479_pt1 | contig 11151 bp, 9 predicted proteins | sample III_Bog_N3_2_FD_194543 | JGI IMG/M metagenome (GOLD analysis project Ga0302278, IMG submission 194543) | Peat permafrost microbial communities from Stordalen Mire near Abisko, Sweden - III_Bog_N3_2 | ecosystem: Environmental > Terrestrial > Soil > Wetlands > Peat | place: Sweden: Abisko... | reverse complement strand
CCACGCCCTGACCACCGACTACGCCGACCCCAGCCGTCTGAAACAAAGCATCTTCGATATCGCTGTCGACTTTCTGGCAGCGGGACTGAATCCCGGAAAGTGCACGATCTTTATCCAGTCTCACGTTCCCCAACACGCCGAGCTGCATCTGCTGTTCAGCATGTTCACTCCTCTTGGCTGGCTGGAACGCGTCCCCAGCTACAAGGACCAGCAAGAGCAGTTGCGCGAGAAGGATTTGGCTACCTACGGCTTCCTCGGTTATCCGCTCCTCCAGTCCGCCGACATCCTGCTCTACAAGCCGGAGTTCGTCCCTGTCGGCGCAGACCAGGTTGCACATGTTGAACTCACACGCGAGGTAGCCCGCAAGTTCAATAACCTCTATTCCCCCAAGCGCATCGTCGACGGCCCGCAAAGCCCGACACCAGGCTTCCACGTTCAGACTGAACTCGACCCCGACCGGCTTATCCTCAATGAGCCGCAGGTTCTTCTCACGCCCTCACCGAAATTGCCCGGCACCGACGGTCGTAAGATGTCCAAGAGCTATGGCAATGCCATCTATCTCACCGACAGTCTGCCCGTCATTCTCGGCAAGACCCACGCTATGTCCAACGGCGGACAGCGGCCCACGCAGCAAGACCCAGGCAACCCCGACATCTGTCCCGTCGGGGACCTGCATCGGGTCTTCTCCGAGTCCTATGTCGACGCGCATATTCGCGCCGGCTGCCTCAACGCAACCATCCGCTGCGATGAATGTAAGCAGCTCTGCGGAAGTTCGATCTTCGCTGTCATCCAACCCATCCAACAGCGCCGTCAAGAATTGCAAAACAAGCCAGACACCATATGGGAGGTGCTCCAAAACGGCTCTGAGCGCGCCCAGAAGACCGCCGAGGTTGTGATGAAGGAGGTCCGTGCCGTCATGGGGCTCTCCCGTGACCTCTCGGCCATCCACATCCCCAAACATCTGCCTCCCGAAGAACGCGAGGAGGAGTCCCGCGATCTCTCCGCGTATCAGGAATGGCTCGTACTCGAACCGGCCGCGCTCACCCGCAACATCGGCGAACTCTGGCGCCGTGAGATTCTCCCCCCAGAGATCGTTCTTAAGCAGGATTCAGGCGAGATGTGGCTTACACATAACAAGCGCCGCGTCTGTGTGAGCGCTGCCTTTACGGACAAAAACATGAATCACTGGCGCTTTGGCGTTCAGGCAAAGTCTTACGAAATCCTGGCATTGCTTTGTTGGGACGACGCTTGGAAGCTGCACGACTTCATCGTGCCGCAAAAGCAGTATCTTGCCGATTGGGTCATAGCCAAGAAGCAGGCTGGCAAGGGCCCGCTCTGGCTGGAAGTAAAAAAACATGCAGGCCATTTTCATCTCCGCATCGGATCTTCGGAGAATTGGATCGACATCACCGATAATGAGCGTAACTATGCCATCTTCTAAGTCAGCTGCAGAGCCGACGGCAATGGGATCTTTCGAGAAAAAGCCCTTCATGCTAGAACCCAACCAACCGCCTCCCGACCCCGCACCCCGCGACAAGAGCAAGGACGAAGCCTCGCAGTCGCCCTTCAGCATCACCGTCGGCCAGGTCTATGACGGCCCGCTCGACCTTCTGCTCGACCTCATCCGCAAGCAGAACATCGACATCTACGACATCCCCATCGCCACCATCACCGCGCAGTTTCTCGAGTACACGCACCACCTGAAAGAGACAGACATTGACGCCGCCGGCGAGTTCATCTACGTCGCCTCGCTGCTCATCCACATCAAGAGCAAGATGCTGCTCCCCCGCGACCCGCTCGCCGCCGAGGGCGCGGACGAAGACCCGCGCCGCGAGCTGGTCGAGCGCCTGCTCGAACACGAGCGCTTCAAGGCCGCCGCGCAGATGCTCCAGCAGAAGCAACTCATCGAAGAGGCCACCTGGACCCACTCCGGACTGCGCGCCTTCCTGCGCGATGAAGGCCTGGACAGCGCCGACGCCGACCGCGAGATCGCCGCCGACACCATCGACCTCGTCCGCGTCTTTCAGGACATCCTCGCCCGCCTGCGTGACCGCCCCATCCACGAGATCGACGAGGACTCCGTCACCGTCGCTCAGATGATCGACTTCGTAAAGCGCCGCCTGCTCATGGAAGACCGCCCCATCAGCCTGCGCAAGCTGCTCGCCAACACCAAATCCGAGCGCGCGCTCATCTGCACCTTCCTCGCGATGCTGGAGTTGGTACGCCTGCAGGCCATCCTGCTGCGCCAGGCGCAGGTCCTCGGCGACATCCTACTGAAGAAGACCGAACACTTCGAACAGATCTTCGCCGACCAGGCCACCATCCGCGACGACTGGAGCTAACACAGCTCGCCGCGGAACATGGCATGCATCAGTTGTCGGTTGGCTTTGTGATGTGATCAATCACGAGATTGGGAACCGACTCGTGGACAGCATCGAGTTTGAGCCCAAGCTGTTCCTGCACCGCAGTGAAGATCGAAGGCCAGCTGTCGGGATCGCTCTCGGACCACTCGCGGCCAAACTGGAGCGTGTAGTTATAGGTTCCGGTCAGCCCTGTCTTATCGACGACCGGCATTTCGACCATCGCGCTGAGGGGGGCGGCAATGGCGCGCATCGACGCATTCGATCCGATGAACTCCAGGCCATGTTGCGATCCACGGGCCTGGACATTGGCGGGCGGAGGCGCGGCAGGCGTCTCGCCGTCCTGCGGCGGCGGCGGCGAGGGCACAACCTGCATCTTCACGCCGCCTTTGGCCACAACCAGATTGTAGATAGCGCTGTTGCGTGTTTCGAAGTGCGTCTTCAGGCCCAGGCGCTCGGCCAGCAGCACGCGAATGGCATTTCGCTTTTCCAGCCGGACCTCGTTATCGGTGAGCTTGGCAAGCTTCGCGTCAGCGGCTTCGTCCGAGTGGGCCAGGATGTCGTAGAACGTGTTGGCCGTCCAATCCGGTGCGCCGACAACCGGGGCATCGTAGCCGTAAGCAATCTGAATCAGGGACTTGATCGGAAGATTCGTGGCTTCGAAACGGCTGGAGTGTGGCGGACTGGACACCGCTACGTGGAAGTTGGCGTCCGGCGGCGGCGCGAGCCGGATGACGGCGATGTCGAAGGTGAGCGTGGGCGTATAGTTCGGCTCTTCCAGGATGGGGGTCTGCGAGTGCGCAACAAGGCCGGGGATGAAGACGAAACAGGCCACGAGCAAACCGATATGTCGCCGAACGATACGGTGCATGTGCTTAGGACTCCTTGTGAACATCATACGGGCGATGGCGCAGTTGGGTTCCCGGATTTACAAATACGCTACTCTAGAAACTCCAACAGCAATCCAGCCATTGAGGAGCCCGCCATGCGCATCCGCAGCCCACGTGTCTCTGCCCCCTCCGCGCACCTCCGCGTCCTTAGCATCCTCTGCGTTTGCAGTTGCCTTTGCCTCTCTCTCCCCGCCCAGACGCAAAAGCCCTGGCCCATCCGCGCCGTCATCATCGCCACCTTTGAGGTCGGCAACGACACCGGCGACGCCCCCGGCGAGTACCAGTTCTGGGTCGAGCGCGAGCACCTCGACGAACCCCTCGACTTCCCCGGCGGCGTGCCGGACACCCCCGGCGTCCACCACCTGCGCACCAACAAGGACCACACCGTGCTCGCCATGTTGAGCGGCACAACGCTCGTGAATGCCACCGCCAGCATGATGGCGCTCGGGCTCGACCCGCGCTTCGACCTCTCACACGCCTACATCCTCATCAACGGCATCGCCGGCGTGGACCCCAACGTCGCGTCGATTGGTTCAGCGGCGTGGGCGCAGTACGTCGTCGGCGACGTCGTCCGCGAGATCGATCCCCGCGAGGCCCCCAAAGAGTGGCCCTACGGCCTGTTCCCCACCGGCGCGCATGAACCCAACCCGCCCAGCAACACCGCACCCACCTGGCACCGCTCCAATCTGTATCCGCTGAACGCCAAGCTCGCGCAGTGGGCCTACGCGCAGACCAAAGACCTGAACCTCGGCGACGACCCCAAGGTCGCCGAGTTCCGCGCCGGCTTTACTGGCTACCCCAATGCGCAGAAGCCGCCCTTCGTCCTGCTCGGCGACACCTTCGCCAGCGACTACTACTGGCACGGCGCCATCATGAACAAGTTCGCCGAGGACTGGGTCAAGCTCTGGACCGACGGCAAAGGCACCTTCGCCATGACGGAGATGGAGGACGCCGGCTTCCTCGGCGCCATCGAGCGGTTGGCCCCGATGCACCGCGTAGACCGCGACCGCGTGATGGTCCTGCGCACCGGCAGCAACTACTCCATGCAGCGCCCCGGCCACATGCCCGTCGAAAGCCTCACCGCGCCCTACATCGGCGGCCGCATCGCGCTGGAGTCCGCGTGGCTGGTCGGCTCTACGGTCCTTCACAACCTCCTCACCCACTGGGATCAGGACTACAGCCACATCCCCGGCAACTAGCCCCAACCTGGAACGCACCCCGCAAAGTTCACCCTCCGTTTATCTGATTGAAACAATCCTCCGGCTAAGCTGGGTGCCGTCACGCACCTCACTCCACCCGCTCTCCGGAAGGCGTCCCCCACCCATGTCCATGACCTCTGATCCAGCCATCGTTGCACTCAACGAGCCCAAGGGCTCCCTGCTCGACTCCAAGTTCGCCAAGACCTCACCCGGCAAGTGGGGCGCCATCGGCTTCGCTGCGATGCTGCTCATCGGCGTCATCTACATCGGCCACAGCCTCACCGTCGATCTCTCCGTCGTCCACTCCGCCACAGTCTTCCCCTACATTCTGCTGGGACTCGCACTCTTCATCGCGTTGGGCTTTGAGTTCGTCAACGGCTTCCATGACACCGCCAACGCCGTCGCGACCTGCATCTACACCCACTCGCTGGAGCCCCACATCGCCGTCGTCTACTCCGGCATCATGAACTTCATCGGCGTGCTGCTCAGCTCCGGCCTGGTCGCTTTCTCGATCGTCAACCTGCTTCCGGTCGAGCTCATCCTCAAGGTCTCCAGCGGCTCGGGCTTCGCCATGGTCTTTGCCCTTCTGGTCGCGGCCATCCTTTGGAACCTCGCCACCTGGTTCAAGGGCCTGCCCGCCTCCAGCTCGCACACCATGATCGGCTCGGTCATCGGCGTCGGCATCGCCAACCAGATGATGCACGGCCACTCCGGCGTCTCCGGCGTGGACATGACCCAGGTGCAGAAGGTCTTCACCGCGCTGCTGGTCTCTCCGCTGGTCGGCTTCGTCATCGCCGGCGTGCTGTTCTTCCTCTTCAAGCTGCTGGCCCGCGATCCCCGCCTGTACAAGGCGCCGGAAGGCTCCGCACCTCCGCCGCTCTACATCCGCTGCCTGCTCATCCTCACCTGCGGCGGCGTCAGCTACTTCCACGGCTCGAACGACGGCCAGAAAGGCATGGGCCTCATCATGCTCATCCTGGTCGGCACCGTCCCGACCGCCTACGCGTTGAATCATGCCGTCGGCCAGAAGGACGTGCAGTCCTTCGCCGTCGTCTCCAGCCAGACCGCCGGCGTGCTACAGAAGTACGAGGACCCCAACGCCACCATCGGCGAGAGCCAGCCAGAGCTGGAGAACTACGTCTCCACCCACAAGTTCACGCCCTACACCGTCCTCGCCCTCGAGCAGATGATCAACGACATCCGCAACGAGGCAGTAGAGTACGGCTCGCTCGGCCAGGTCCCCTCTGCGATGCAGGCCAACGTCCGCAACCAGATGTACCTCACCAGCGCCTCCCTAACCCAGTTGTCCAAGTCCGGACCCAAGTTCACTGCGGATGACACCAAAGTCATTGGTAAGTACAAGGGCTTTCTCGACAAGTCCACGAAGTTCATCCCCACCTGGGTGAAGGTGGCGGTCGCGCTGGCGCTCGGCCTCGGCACCATGATCGGCTGGAAGCGCATCGTCATCACCGTCGGCGAGAAGATCGGCAAAACCCACCTCACCTACGCGCAGGGCGCCGCTGCCGAAATCACCGCGATGTTCACCATCTGGGCCGCGGACGCCTGGGGCGCGCCGGTCAGCACCACCCACGTCCTCAGCTCCGGTATCGCCGGCTCCATGGCCGCCAACGGCAGCGGGCTGCAGCTGGAGACCGTCCGCAACATTGCCCTGGCGTGGATCTTCACCCTCCCCGCCGCGGCGCTGCTCTCCGCCGGTCTGTTCTACCTCTTCAACATGCTGGCCCGGTAATCCACCGCTTGGCAGGAAAACCATGGCTGCAAGGTTGTTACACTCAACCTTGCAGCCATGAGTCTTAAAGCCAAGATCGAAGCCGTCATCTACGCATCCGAAGAGCCCATCACCCTCGCCCAACTCACCGGCCTGCTCGGCGACGAAGCCCAGGCCGAGCTCGACGCCCTCACCGCCACTCAACTCCCGCTCGACACCGACGCCTCGCCGTCAGACGATGCCGACGCCCTCAACGCTGAGGTCATGGATACCTCCGAGGTTGACTCCACAACTCCCGCCACGGATGCTGTCATCCTGAGCGAGGAGCTTCGCGACGAGTCGAAGGACCCCGAAGAAGCCAGTCCTGCCTCGACCGCCGAGACCCTTTCTAAAAAAGAGGCCTCAGACGCGAAGCTCGCAGCCCGCCGCCTCCGCGACTACCTCCGCTCGCTCCTCGACCAGCTCATCGCCGACTACGCCTCCAGCGATCGCGGCCTCGAGATCCGTGAAGTCGCCGGCGGCTACCGCCTCGCCACCAAGCCCGAGTACCACGACGCCGTCCGCGGCTTCGTCAAATCCCTCAAGCCGCCGCTCAAGCTCACCCTGCAGGCGCTCGAAACCCTCGCCGTCATCGCCTATAAACAGCCCGTCACCGCGCCGGAGATCTCCGAGATCCGCGGCGTGGACACCTCCGGCGTGCTCGGCTCGCTGCTGGCGCGCAAGCTCATCGCAACCGCCGGCCGCAAGCAGGTCATCGGCCGTCCCATCCTCTACAAAACGACCAAAGACTTCCTCCTCCGCTTCGGCCTGAAAGACATCTCCGAGCTCCCCAGCATCGAAGAGTTCGAAAAACTCGCCGGCGAACTCAACGGGGATGAGTTGCTGGGGGCCGTCCAGGAAGAGATCGACATGGAAGCCGAACCCACGCCCATCGACGCTTCCCCCGCCGAGATTTAGCCCGCCCACACTCCGCCATCGCGAACATTGCGCCCATTGCGTTCGCTTTACCTTTGCGTCCTTCGCGACCTCTGCGTTCGTCTTTGCCTTTGTCGTCGCTCCTGCTACGGCGTATCCTTGATAGCAGGAGCACGCACTATGGACACCACCAACAACCCCATCATCATTGACGGCAACAGCGGCGCCGCCACCCGCGCCGTCCCCGCCCTGCTCTCGCAGGTGCTGCTCATCTCTTCGCTCGGCTTCTTCGTCTCGGCGGTAGGGGTTTACCTCGCGCCTGCCTTCTACTTCCCCGGACTCTTCTGGGTCTGCGTCATCGCCAGCTTCGGGCTCATCTTCGCCGTCCGCGCCACGCGCAAGAACCCGCCACTCTCGCTGGTTCTCTTCCTCACCCTGGCGCTGGTCATGGGCTTTGAGATCGCTCCCTGGATTCAGCATCTGCTGCACACCGGCCAGACTACCGTCGTCCTGAACGCCGCAGTCACCACCGCGGTCGGCATGGCGGTTCTCGGCATGGGGGCGCAGTTTGCCCGCTTCAACTACCGCCGCGTCGGCGGCTTCGCCCTTGCCGCGCTCTTCGCACTCATCATCATCGGCGTACTCGGCATCTTCTTCCACTACGTCAGCCCGACGTTCTACTCCTGGGCCACGCTCGCCATCTTCAGCGTGCTCATCGTGGTGGACTTCATGCGCATACGCAACGGCGGAGACGGCGCGACCGCCGTCGAGCTCGCTCTCAGCATTTACCTCGACGGCCTCAACGTCTTCCTGGCCCTGCTGCGCATCTTCGGCGGCAACCGCGACTGATCACCAACCACCCCATCGCGCGGAGTCCGTATGATCAGAAAAATCGAGATGGAACGGTTTACAGTGATCTCCTCGAAGCCGTTCGACGCTGTCGTTGCAGCGATCAAGGCATCCGTCGGTCATCCGAATATGGCAGAGTTCGCGCAGGCAACGCAGCGGGCAACATCGGCCGCCGAGCTGGAAGCCGCCATACAGCCGGGCCTAAGCGAGACCGGTCTGATGCAGTTCATGGAGTTCGATCTCGGCGCGATCGTTCGCACGGGAACAGACAACCACACATCCAGAATCATCCGTCTGGTCATTGGAAATCCTCTCATCATGAAAGAGATGGCGAAGCATCTTCCGGACGCAGGTTCATACGCTCCAGTTACCTTGCTCATAGATGAGCGCGCCGATGGCGTTCATCTTTCGTATGACAGAATGGCCAGCCTCCTGGCACCTTACGGCAATCCCGACGCGCTGAAGGTAGCACAGGATCTGGATGCCAAAATAGAACATCTCTTGCGACTAGCTGCGGCCTGAGAGCCGGGCCACGTGTCCATCCATGGCAGCTTTATCGTCATGGGTGAGAGGCAGGCGATAATGAACAGATGAAGTCCCCCGCCCAGCCCGAGCCCGCAGCCCCCACCGGCGACCGTCTCCAGAAAATTCTCGCTCACGCCGGCATCGCCTCCCGCCGCGCCGCCGAGGCCATCATCCTCGCAGGCCGCGTCGTCCTCAACGGACAGGTCGTCACCGAGCTCGGCACCCGCGCCGACCCCGCTCGCGACCACATCCGCGTCGACGGCAAATTGCTCCACGGCCCCGAGCCCACCAAGTACTTCATGGTCAACAAACCGCGCGGGTATGTAACGACTTTGGACGACCCCGAGCACCGCCCCACCGTCATGCAACTGCTCGGCGAAGACCGCCAAAAAAAACAGCTCGGCGAGCACTCGAAGTTCCCGCGCCTCTATCCCGTCGGACGGCTCGACTACCTGAGCGAAGGCCTGCTGCTGATGACCAACGACGGCGACCTCGCCAACAAGCTCAGCAAGGCCTCCACCGGCGTGCTGAAAACCTACCTCGTCAAGGTCTCCGGCGCGCCCACCCCGGCGGCCATCGACCAGCTCCGCCGCGGCATCATGATCGACCGCGGCCGGCTCGCCGACGTCCGCGGCTCCGGCCGCCGCGACCGCGTCCTCACCCAGCCGGCCAAGATTGAAGAAGTCCGCCGCGGCGAGAACCCATGGTTTGAGGTCACGCTCACCGAGGGCCGCAACCGCCAGCTCCGCAAGATGTTCGAGGAGATCGGCCACCACGTCGAGAAGATCCGCCGCATCGGCTATGGCGCGCTCACCCTCGATGTCCCGCCCGGAGGCTTCCGTGAACTGCTCCCCGGCGAGGTGCAAGCCCTGAACCGCGCAGCTGCCGGCAAAAAAGTCGAGCGCAAGAAAGTCCTGCCCGAAGCCGCGCAGCTCAAGAAGCCCGTGCCGCCGAAGCGCAAGAAGTTCCAAAAGCCGGCCCGCCGGGCGTCCTGATAAACTCATCCTTAGCTCACCGGTTGCGTCTGTCGAGTGGAAATTTTGCCGACTTCCCCCTGAATGTCGATATCTCCTCCAACCCCAGATTCTCCGGCTCAAAAGCCGCCCGTCGAGCTGCTCATCCCCGGAGACGGGAGTGATGCGCAGCCACCGATCCCCGGATCACGCCATAGCCTGTGGCGACGAATCGCCCACATGGTGGGCCTCGACCGCGCCATCGCGTACACGGTGCTGGCGCGCGGATGGGCAGGCATCTCCGGCCTGATCACCGTTGCCCTGATCGCCCGCAAGCTCTCGCCCGTCGAACAGGGTTACTACTACACCTTCGGCTCGCTGGTGGCGCTGCAGATCGTCTTTGAGCTCGGCTTCTCGGTGGTGATCCTCCAACTCGCCACGCACGAAGTGGCGCACCTCACCATTGACGCCGCCGACCGCATCTTCGGCCCGGATGCCGCGCACTCGCGGCTCGCCTCCATCCTGCGCAAGGCGCTCAAGTGGTACTCCGCTGCGGCGGTGCTGATGGCTTGCGTGCTTATTCCGGCTGGCTGGCACTTCTTCGTCACCTCTGGAGGCCCGAACCACAACGTCGCCTGGAGGCTACCCTGGATCTGCGTAGTCATCGCGTCCAGTATCACCTTCCAGATTGACCCGATCTTCTCCTTCCTGGAAGGCTGCGGCTTCGTCGCCCGCGTGGCCCGCACGCGTCTCGCGCAGTCCGTCACAGGAGGCCTGCTCGCCTGGACCGCTCTGCTGCTGCACCACGGCCTCTTCGCGCCGGCGCTGCTCATCGCCGGCCAAGCGATCGCCGGCATCTTGTGGCTAGCATCACGCAGCCGCCTGCTGTTTCATCTGCTGCGCCATCCAGTCGGCCAGCACGCCATCGACTGGTGGCAGGAAGTCTGGCCCTTCCAGTGGCGCATCGCCATCAGCTTTGCCTGCGGCTTCTTCATCTTTCAACTCTTCAATCCCATACTCTTCCGTTACTGGGGGCCGACGGAAGCTGGACGCATGGGCATGTCCCTCAGCCTCACCTATGCCATCGCCGCAGTCGCCATTTCCTGGATCACAACCAAGGCAGCTCCGTTTGGCGCGATGATCGCGCGCAAGCAGTTCGACCGCCTCGACGACATCTTCTTCCGGTCGCTCTATCAAACCACCGCGCTGGCGTTGCTTGGCGCAGCGACGGTATGGACGGCGGTTGTCGTGATGAATCATTACCACATCGCATTCGCGCATCGCATACTGCCGCCACTGCCGTTCGCCCTGATGTTGCTCTCGATGGTCGTCGGCCAGATCATCAACTCCTGGGCGCTATACCTGCGTGCGCACAAGCAGGAAAAGTTCCTCTTCAACTCCGTGCTCGGAGCCATATGCCTCACGCTCTCCACTTACTTTCTGGGCCGCCGCTTCGGCGCGCTCGGCATGACCATCGGTCAGCTCGGCATCGCGGTCTTCATCGGTCTGACCACCGGCTACTACACCTTCTCGAAGTGGCGGAGGCTGTGGCATGTCTGACACCGTGCGCCGTCCCGGACAGCCGTTGTTGTCGATCACCATTCCCACCTTCAATCGAGCTCCGTTCCTCGCTCAATTGCTGGAGTGTCTGCTGGCCGAGAGCGCTGGGCTGCCACCAGCCGAGATCGAGATTGTCATCTCCGACAACTGCTCGGAGGACACCACGCCGGC
>Ga0302278_10006470_pt1 | contig 11163 bp, 10 predicted proteins | sample III_Bog_N3_2_FD_194543 | JGI IMG/M metagenome (GOLD analysis project Ga0302278, IMG submission 194543) | Peat permafrost microbial communities from Stordalen Mire near Abisko, Sweden - III_Bog_N3_2 | ecosystem: Environmental > Terrestrial > Soil > Wetlands > Peat | place: Sweden: Abisko... | reverse complement strand
GCGGGCTGGTCGCAAACTCCGGGTCATCCGTCTCCGGATTCAGGCTACCGCCCATCATTACAATCCCCTTCGCCAGCCCCGCAAATTCAGCGTCGATGCTGACCGCCAGCGCAATGTTAGTGAGCGGCCCCGCAGCATAAATCGTAACCTCATGAGGATGCGCCCTGACCTGTCGAATAAGAAAATGCGCCGCGTCCTCATCGATCGCCTTCAGCGCCGGCATCCCCTCCGCCATCGGCGGAATCACATACGGCCCATGCGCTTGCAGATTTTCCGGCGTCACCGGAGTCACCCCATTCCCCGTCTCCACCAGCGTCGTCTGCCCCTGCCCCCACGCGCCCAGCCAAGCCACTTTGCCATTCAGCGCCGCAGCCAGCCGAGTCTCCTCCTCAGTCCTCACCAGTGGAAACACAGCCCCTTTGGCCACCGGCACATTCGCATGGCCGGTAAGCTCCAGCATGCGCAGCGTATGCAGCGTCTCCTCGTCGCGCCAGGCATTGCCCGTCACCATAGTTATGCCAAGGACATCCACATCAGGAGCCTCCAGCAGCGCCATCATCGCCATCTGGTTCGACCCACCCGGCCCCGACCCATCCTGATCGACAAGCACCAGCCGCTTCTGCGCCGGACAGACCTCAGTGACCGCCAATGTCAACAGCAGCGAAAGAAGAATTTTTCTCATTCATGGGTATTTTGGCATACCCGGGCACACGGGCCTAGCGCCGCCGCTCAAACGTACGGGGCTTCGCCGTCGGAGTCACTGGCAAATTTGTCTTGCCCGCCGGAAACACCGCCAGAAACCGGTCCTGCCCCTCGCCGGAACTGGCCGTCTCCACGCCCTCAATATCCTTGAAAGCCATGTGCATCAGCCGCCGTTCCCGGCTATTCATCGGAGGAAAGGCAAAGGGAATCCCGCTCCGGATCACCTTGTCCGCAGCCGTCTCCGCCTGCAGCTTCAGTTCCTGCGCCCGCAGCGCCTTGAAGTTGGCCGCGTCAAAGCTCACCAAGTCGTGTTCACGCTGATCGAGACGAAGCATCTGCGCCGCAATCGTCTCCAGCGCGCGCAAAAGCTCTCCGTTATGCTGCGTCACGAGCGGCACATCCGGCCCCGCCAGTTCGACATAAATCTGGCGAGCTTCAAAACCCTGTGGGTCGCGCGCACCTTCCCCGGCCGTGATGCGGTACTTCAGGCGCAGGCCTCCCAGCTTGTTGAGGGAGGCAAGTAATCCTGCAATCTTTTGTGCTGCTTGCTGCAAGTCATCGATTGGCATAACCAAACCAGTATCGCATGCCGATATGTCTTAAGAATCCCTTCACTTTGGGAGTGTTACGTTAGCCGAGGGCATTTCAAATACGATTCACGATGCGGAGAAATCTTTTACGTCCATGCGCAAGCTTCTTCCCTTTGTTTTTCTGCTGGTTTCGGGCCTCGCCTTACCCTTCGCACATGCGCAGGGAGGTCCGCCCTTCATCACCGACGACCCCGGAACCCCCGGCAACAAGCATTGGGAGATCAACTTCGGCTGGATCGCCAACCACAATCCCGGCAATGCCAGCTACGAAACGCCGGACATCGACATGAACTACGGCTGGGGCGACCGCATTCAGCTCAAGTACGAACTGCCCATGGCCGTCGCCACTGACCCCAACAACACCACCCGCGCCGGCCTCGGCGAGTCGCTCATTGGCGTCAAGTGGCGCCCCTACGAACACCACAGAGCCGGCGAAGAAAAATCCGACGAGAACATGGACTTCTCCATCGGAACTTATCCGCAAGCGTCCATCAACAACCCGACCAGCGCCGTCCGCCGCGGCATTGTCGAGAACGGCCCCCAGTACTACCTGCCGATGGAGATGACCGCCAAGGTGGGCCCCATCGACTTCAACGGCGAAATCGGACACTGGTTCGGCAACCAGCTGGTTCCCAGCCGCTGGGGACGCGGCCTCATCGCTGGCCACGAATTCAACGACCGCCTTGAACTCTACTCCGAACTTTACGATCTCCAGGACATCAATCAGATCGGCACAGCCCCCAAACAGCGAGCTCTGACGCTCGATTTTGGCGGCCGCCAGAGCCTGTCTCGCAATAACAAGATCCGCCTGCTCTTCATGGGTGGCCGCGGCCTCCAGGCCGTGACTCGACAGAACTCCGAACCCAACTGGATCGCCTATCTTGGCGTTCAGTTCCTGCTCGGTCCCAAAGAAAAGGAAGTACCGGGCGAGACTCCCTAAGCAGAGCGATTTCGGCGAACAGCACACGGCGAATTGACGGAATGAACGTACCGGCGCAAAGTGAATATGAGCCTATGCCCATCACTCAGCCCATCGTACTTTCGCCCGCCCAGGCCCGCGTTCTCGGCGCACTTGTTGAAAAGGAAGTCACCACTCCGGACTATTACCCGCTTTCGCTCAACGCCCTTGTCAACGCATGCAACCAGAGCAGCAACCGCGAACCCGTGATGCGCCTCGATGACGAGGAGCTGCGCCTCGCGTTGCGGCGTCTTGAGGATCACGGCCTAGCCGGCCGCGCTCGCGGAGCCGATGGCCGCGTCACCAAGTACGAACACTGGCTTGGCGAGGCGTTCAACTTCACAAGGGCCGAAACCGCGCTGATGTGTGTCCTGCTGCTGCGCGGCCCGCAGACCCCGGGCGAACTCCGCAGTCGCACCGACCGCCTCCACCGTTTCGACGAAATAAGCGAAGTCTTGGCCGGCCTGCAAAAGCTGATGGAGCGCGAACCGGCCCTTGTTGCCGTCCTGCCGCGCCAGCCCGGCACCAAAGAGTCCCGCTACGCCCATCTACTCTCAGGAACTGTCGAAGCGGCCACTGCGACAGAGAATGCGACGGTGCGCCGTGAACCTGTCCATCACGCACCCAGGACCCCGACCGACGACCCAGCCCACGAAGACCGCATTTCCCAATTGGAATCCACAGTTGCAGAACTCCAGCAAAAGGTCGAAGCCTTGAACCGCAAAATCGACGATTTATTTGGAAACTAGTGTGCGTTCTTAACTGCGGAATGCCCCAAAAATCTTCAGGGTACAGCGCTTGACAAATTAAATCTACATATGTAGAGTTTGTCGAATGAAGCTGCGATTGTCACCACAGACATTATTGGTTCTCGACGCATTCCTCGATCATGCGGAGGATTGGAAGTATGGCTACGACTTGAGCCGGGTTACGGGGCTGAAGTCGGGCACGCTCTATCCGATCCTGATGCGGATGGCGGAACGGAAACTGCTTGAAACCGAATGGGAGCAGGGCGAGCCAGGTAAACCTCCAAGGCACATGTACCGGTTTACGCCCGAGGGATTGCAGTTTGCCAGGGCGAATGCCGGCGCACACGTGCGGCGCGGACTAGGCCAGGTTGCGCTGGGATTGGTCGAAGGCTGATGGGCGCGCCCCGAACCTTGGCCGCAAGGCTGCTTAGAGCGGTGGTGCGCCTGGTTCCGGAAGAGAGCCGGGACTGGGCCTTGGCGATGCTCCACGAGCTGGACTTTATTGAGGGCGACTGGGCGGCGTTTTTCTGGGCGTTAGGAAGTACGTCGGCAATTTTGCGGCACGTAGCAAGCGTGTCGCGTGCGTGGTCGAAACAAAAACGAAGTCAGGAGGCAGGAATGAACAACACGGGAAAAAAGGTGCTCGGAGTTGGGTTGGGTATACTGTCCGCATTGGCATTGGTGGGGTGTTTATTCGCCGGTCTACGCATCACTGGCATTCTCTTTCCGGGGTTGGGATTGGAACATTCCAGATGGGCATATTGGCTGGCTGTGATGGCGATACCGGAATCGATCTTTGTGGTGGCGACGATATTGCTCTGGCGGAAAAAGGGGCCAATTGCGGCTGGAATTCTGGCCACAGGATTGGCTATGGCGTTGCACATTGGCGTTCATCTGGCTTTGCGCTAACGGGAGGCAGAAGAGGCTTCAATGGATAGTCATTCAACCGCGATGGCTCCGATTCCAAGCTCGATTGTTCCTTGGCTGTCGGTGCGGAACAGCGCTCAGGCAGTCGAGTTCTACAAAGCTGCGTTCGGAGCCGTCGAAGTTTATCGTCTCGAAGACCCCGGCAGCGTCGTGGCTAGACTCTCCGTGGACGGGGCGGAGTTCTGGATCGGTGATGAATCGCCGGAGCACTTCAATTTCAGCCCAGAATCGCTTGCGGGTTCAACGGTCCGCATCATCTTGACGGTCACCGATCCGGATGCGGTCTTTGATCGTGCGTTGAACGCGGGAGCAACCCAAGTCTACGCGGTCAATGAAAATTACGGTTGGCGGGTAGGGCGTGTCGTCGACCCATTTGGGCATCACTGGGAGATTGGCCGACCCTTGTCCGGCGACTGACTCAGAAGTGAAAGATCAGGTCGCTGGCACCGGTGAACTGGTTCTGATGACGGCCGTTGTGGAATGCCGGCTTGTCCCAAGCTCTCTCGAAGCGTAATTCAGGGCGAAGCTGCACCGTTGTGCCGAACCAGTGATTGAAGGAGATCGTGTTTTCGAAATACCTGGTTGCGTATCCCGTACGCTGGCCTTTTTTGTCGTCCAGAAAGTCTGTTCTGAACGACAGAAAATCGTGTACGGAAAGCTCTTTTTGCAGGAAATTGACAATGGCATACTCCGGCGCGGTACAACGCTGTTCTCCAGGCTGGCAGTATGCCGCATTGGCCCCCAGTTCCGGCTGAATACTTCCTCCGATCGCGGGCACATCGCGTTCATACATGTACCAGGCTTCGGTGGCCATGTGGACTGACTTTGAAAACTTGTGATACCAGGTCGAATCGTACTGCTGCAGATTGTTGTAAGCGTATTTCCCGCTGTTGATGCCGTTCGCGCAGGCGTAGAGGTTGTCATTGACGGAATGCGTGGTGTAGCTCAGGCAAGCAGTGCCGGAGGGTCTCGCATCCGGGGTCCACAGTGCGACGTCGTGGCTTCCGGTCAGGCCAGCTTGAACAATCCACTGGTCGTTCAGTTTGAATGTGGCCATGAGGCCGGTATCCGTGAACGGATCGATTGCATAGAGTAGCGAATGGCTGAAGATGTAGTTGTTGGGCGCAAGCTGGGCCTCGATGCCGGGCAGGGATATGAAGCGGCCAAGGCGCAGATTAGTTCCCTGGAACCATTTGGGAAAATATAGATCGAGATACTCAAGCGTCGGGTCGAAGCCATATTGACGATGGTGATCCAGTGACTGACTGCTGAAATACCCTTTTGCAAAAGTAAAGCGATAATCCGTGCCGTACAGAGCCGTAAGGTGATAGCCCCAGTCGACATGATTGCGCTGAACTGAATCGGGCAGCCGCTCCAAATACAGAACCACCTGATTGAGTTCGAACCGGTTGGAATAGAGATCGTTCGCTTCCGGCAAATTGAGATGGGAAGAAGTGCTGAAGTTCAGCGTGGGATCGATCCAGCCATACAGCTTGGTCCTGCGGGATGCGTTGTTGATCGCAGTCATCAGAGGATAGCTGTTCGTGTCCGGCTCTCCAATAGTCGGCGAACCCCCGTAAGACCAATCCTGGTTCGGAAAAGGCGGCGAATCAAGCGGCGAAGGAAGACCGCGACGTGCAGGTGCGGGTGCGGAAGAGGAAGCTTGCGCCGGACGCCAATCCTGCCGGTAGAACTCCGCCCATCGAGCAAAGAAATTCCCCTGATCGGGGGTATTGGCAGAGGGTGCGTCAGGAACCGGGTTCGCTGCGGGAGGCGTTTGCTGACCGTGCGCCGGGAGACGGACCACGAACGCAATTGCGACAACCAGAGCAATCGCGCGCAAAAACCCGGTACCTCGGGGGTTCGGTATCATGGAAATGAAAATTGATCTCTAGACATCATATCGGTTGATGCCGACCAAACCTTGAATTGGCTCTAGACCACGCCGGAGCGCTGCAACATGGCGAGCGTTCCCCGCACGCGGTTGATCCAATGGATATCGGGCAAACCATCCGCACCATTCTTCACGGCCTCAAGTGCCGCTTCCAGTTTCTTTTTAGACGTGGCACTGCTTTCAAGGACCTTTTGGATTGCCAGCGTGGATTGCCGCACGGACAGCAGAATGTCAAGCTGCTCCTCGAGCATGGAAGCCAGTTTTCGATTCACAGCTAGCTGCTTCTCAAACCGCTCTTCCATATCTGCCTGAGTCTTCTCGTTGGACTCGATTTCGTTCCCCGGCTCTGCGTTCTTTTTTGGATCAGTGTTCTGGCTCGCTTCAGCGTCCTTGGTTGGCGCACCGTTTTGATCCTGCTTGGGTTTCGTCTCGCTGCCAGAGTCCTTCTTAGGTCCTACGTCTTTGCTTTCTCCGGAATCCGAATCTGCCTTGGCCTTCTCGTCAACTCCGAAATCGATCTTCGGAACGGCCTGATCGTTTTGTTCGTTTCCTTTGGTGGAAGAAGTGGGCTCGGGCCCTTGCTCGTTCTCGCTCATGTTCCGGTCCTCAGCTCATTTCGATGCGAGCCGGACGGAAAGCGGCTAAACGCGATTCATCTTCAGACTTGTCGACGAATATAGAACACTGAGTTGAGCCCATCACTTCGCATCGGCTCAGCCCGTATTCCGCAGCCCCGCTGAGATGCCGCTGATCGTCGCAGCAATGGCGCGATTGATTTCAGGCGTATCTTCCCCGGCGCGCTTGCGGCGCAGCATGTCTACCTGGATCAAGTGCATGGGATCGACATAGGGATTCCGCAGCCGGATTGAGTGAGCAAGTACCTGATTCTTCTGAAGCAATTCGTTCTGCTGCAAAATTGCCAGCAACGCGCGAACCGTGCGGTGGAACTCGCCTTCGAACATGTCGTAGACGCGTTCACGAAGCCTTGAATCTTCAACCAACGAGGAGTAAAGCCGCGCCGTGGCCAGGTCGACCTTGCCAAGCGCCATTTCAACGTTGCGTAAGAGGTCGATGAAGAGAGGAAACTCGCGGGCCATCGTCTGCAGCAGTTCAAGAGATCCGGGCTGCGTGAGATACTCCTCCAACGCGAAGCCAACGCCAAACCACGCGGGTACCAGCAGACGCGATTGAGTCCATCCGAAGACCCATGGAATCGCGCGCAGGTCGGAGAGTGATGGCGAGGCTTTCCGGCGCGAAGGGCGCGACCCGATCTTGGCGTTTTCAAGTTCACCGACGGGGGTAGACTGCTCAAAGTACGTGAGGACTCCGGAGTCTTCGAGAATGTGCTCGCGGTAATAGCCGAATGACAGATCGGAAAGCTGGTTGAGTGCCGCTTCCCACTCGGGCTTCAGAATGCCTGTAAAGTGCCCCTCGGGGTCGCGTGCATTTGGCCGCGCCAGTGCATCGAGCGATGCGGCAATCATCAGCTCAAGATTCCGCTCAGCCAGAACTTCGTCGGCATATTTGAAGTTGAGCACCTCGCCCTGTTCGGTAATGCGCAACTGGCCATCAAAGGAGTCCATCGGCTGAGCGAAAATGGCGCGATGCGTAGGCCCGCCGCCGCGGCCAACTGTGCCTCCGCGACCGTGAAAGAGCCGCAGCTTCACGCCAGCATCCCGCGCTACAACGTGCAGGTCGCGATGCGCGCGGAATATCTCCCATGTGCTGGTCAACATGCCGCCGTCCTTGTTCGAGTCGGAGTAGCCGAGCATCACTTCCTGCCAGTTCTCCCATGTCGCCATCAGCTTGCGATAGTCGGGGCGCGACCAGAGCTCACGGCAAACAGCGGGAGCATTGCGCAGGTCCTCAATCGATTCGAAAAGTGGTACCGGCATCAAACCTGGATCACGACCTGAACCCTCAACCCGCACGCCGCCTAACCTGGCGAGCCGCACTACTGTAAGCACGTCTTCGACCGTTGACGCGCCGCTGATAACGTATTGGCGAATAGCTTCCGGCGAACAGCTCGTCTTCACTTCCGCCACTACGCGAAAGGTCTCCAGCACACTGGCCGTCTCGGCCGAAAGGCCGCCTGGTAAGGATGCCGCCATGGTGTCGGAAATCGCCTCCTGCAAGGCCGTGGCAAGCACTCGCGCATGCTGCCGGATGTCCAGCGTATGCAGATGCAGCCCAAATGTGCGCACCTGCAAAATCAGCGGATCAATCAGCGTGCGTGCAATCCGCACCCCACGATTTTCGGCCAGCGAACCGCGCAGCACCATCAGATCACTGAGGAAGTCTTCCACGTTGCAATAGGGTGACAGCGCCTGTGCCAATTGCTCTTCGCTCGGCACCAGCGTGTAGGGCTCCGGCGAACGCCAGAAGCTCGGTCCGGACGAGCCGATCGTTTGCTCCACACGCGCCTTGATGCAGATCGCAAAACGCCGGTAGTACTCAAACTCATATTGCTGCCCGAAGATCTCTCCGTCCGGCGCGTTCACCTGCACAATGTAGGAATAGAGCCGCTTCTGCAGCTCTTCACTCACCGGCTGCTGCTGCGCGCTGGTGGTGAGCAAGTCGATAATCTGCTGAAGCTGTCCCTGGTAATACGTCAGCAGGTGTCCGCGCGCCAGTCGAATCGAGTCGCGCGTGACTTGCGGTGTGACAAAGGGATTGCCATCGCGGTCGCCGCCAATCCACGAGCCGAACTGCAGCACTTGCGGCAGGGCCAGAGTGTCAACTTCGAGGCCGTAAGAAGCCTGCAATGCCTCTGAAATCTCCCTATATAGGCTCGGCAATGTCTCAAAGATCGAAACATCGTAGTAGTCGAGGCCCATCTTGATTTCGTCGTACACCGTGGGCCGACGCGACCTCACTTCGTCCGTCTGCCAGAGGCTGGTGATCTCCGCGAGCACCAATTGTTCCAGGCGAACCAGATCCTGTTCGGGAACAGGGATGCGATCGAGCGTGGCGAGAAAATCTCCGATGCGCCGCCGCTTGAACATGACCGAGCGCCGCGCCACCTCAGTAGGATGGGCCGTAAAGACAGGCACGATCAGCACACGCCGCAGCCAGTCGAGAGCTTCCTCGGCGCTGATACCCACGCGGCGCATTTCAGAAAGCGTGCCGGCCAGCGAACCGCGCTGGCGTGCCGCCCCACCGCTCAGGCGAAGCGCAATGCGACGGCGCTTGCGGTGGTTCGTCTCCGCCAGATTGATCAGCTCGAAATAAAAAGCAAACGCGCGGGTGAGCAGGACGGCGCGCTCCACCGGAAGCGAGTGGACCAACTCCAGCGCAATCGCAGCGTGGTGTGCCGCCTCTTCCTCGCTGCCCCGCGCTTCAGCATCGCGCCGTCGGATCGTGCCCTGTCGCAGCGCTTCAACGTGGGCAAACAGATCTTCGCCGGCCTGTTCACGCAGCACGTCGCCAAGCAGCGTGCCCAGCGAGCGCACATCGCGGCGCAGCGGCGCCTCTTTCAAGTCGCCGGATTGCGCTTCCAACTCCGCCAGCCGTTGCGACCAGCTCTCAGGATTCCACAAAAGGGCCATCGTTATTCGATTATGCACGACAGGCTATAAAGGCAGTCTCAAGAGATGGTCGATCGGTCGGGAGTACTACCAGAAACGCCACCACGGTTTTGAAGGTTTCGTGGCTGCAGCGGCGATATTGGGCAGGTCTTTAGCAACTCTATCGTATTCACTATGGTCGACCCGTTCAGAGTGTGCCGGGTCGAAAGCGGAGCTGGTTTGCGGGTCGTAGACAAAGAAACCGGCTGTCGATCGAATAACGCGGAGGTACGCGGCTAATTGCTCGAAGACTTCATCGGCACGACTACCGGTATACCAATATGGAATCGTAATGAAGACGTGGTCGTTGTGCACGGTTAGTTGAATGGCGAGGTCGCCTTCGGGCGGCGTAAGTTCGGCGTGTTGAAAGCGAAGACGCGCTTCGGGCTCCGGGATTTTCAGAGATGAAGCAATCTCATCGTAGTCGAATCGAAAGCGCTCCAGGCGAGGGTTGTGGCTTAGCAGGGCGGCCGCGATTGATTCCCTTACTTGTGAGCCGGAATCCTTTGTGCCACCTGACTCTTCTGCTTCAGTGATCTTGCCAACGATGGATTCGGCTTCGGCGAGATTTGGCGAAGCAGAACTTGGGCGATAACAATAAACGTCGTAGCTCATTGAGACAGAACTTTACTACGGATGGGGCGACGCGGCAATCGGCGGAAGAGTTCACTCCTCTACTCGCTCAGGATAGCGCACCCTGTTCGTCCAACTGCATCATCAGGTCTTCCCACTCGGCGGTGAACGCGGCTAATTGGCTCCGCAGATCGTCGGACAGAGCCGTCAGACGAGCGGTCTCAGCGGCGGAGACATAGACGCCAAGCTGCTCCTCCGTGTGGGCGATGGCGGCCTCAATCCGTGGCGTCTCCTCCTCAAGAAACGCGCATCGCTCCTCCATCTGCTTCTGCTTGATAGGATTCAGGCGGCGAGGCCGGTCTTTAGCGGCTGCGTCCTCTTCGGCAATAGCCGGGTCCGCGGCGATCTTCATGGTCTGCTGCGTCGGCAGTTTTTGAGGTTCTTCGAAAAACACGCCGCTGGATGCAATCCCTTCTTTCCGACGCAGATAATCCGCGTAATTGCCTTCGTGGCTGGTGACGGTTCCATCGGCCACTTCAAGAACGCGCGTCGCCAGGCGATCAATGAAATAGCGGTCGTGCGACACAAACACAACCGTTCCGGAGAAAGCCGCAATAGCCTCAAGCAGCACATCTTTCGCGCGCATATCAAGGTGATTCGTCGGCTCATCGAGAAGAAGAAAATTTGACGGCGAAACTAGAATGCGCGCGAGTGCGTAGCGGTTCCGCTCGCCGCCAGAGAGCACGCCCAGAGGCTTGAATACATCGTCGCCACTAAAAAGAAAGCAGCCCAGCAGCGACCGTAGAGCCTGCTCTGGCACCTTGAGCGCGGCGCTGCTGATGTCATCCAACATGCGCGCATCGCCATTCAGGACCTTGTACTGATCCTGCGCGAAATACTCGCTCACCACGTTATGGCCCAGCTTTACGTGTCCCGATGTTGGCGTTTCAGCCCCCGTAAGCAAACGAATGAGTGTTGACTTTCCAGCCCCATTGACGCCGACCAGCGCAACCCGATCGCCGCGCTCAATATTGAAGTTGACGCCCTTCAAGACCTGCTTCGGCCCGTAACTCTTCGATAGGTTCTCCGCTTCAACCACCGTGCGTCCCGAGGGTGGCGGCTGGGGAAACTTGAAGTGGATAATCGCTTCTTCTTCCGGTATCTCGATGCGCTCGATCTTTTCCAACTCTTTAATGCGGCTTTG
>Ga0302278_10006460_pt1 | contig 11169 bp, 4 predicted proteins | sample III_Bog_N3_2_FD_194543 | JGI IMG/M metagenome (GOLD analysis project Ga0302278, IMG submission 194543) | Peat permafrost microbial communities from Stordalen Mire near Abisko, Sweden - III_Bog_N3_2 | ecosystem: Environmental > Terrestrial > Soil > Wetlands > Peat | place: Sweden: Abisko... | reverse complement strand
ATTCATCCCGCCCTGCCGCATGACCGCCACCACGAGTTGAGTTGTCTCGAAGATCCGCCGATAAGCGTGTTGTTCAAGTTGAAGGGTGGTCGCCAAAACCGCCGCTTCATTCTTCAGCGCGTAACATTCCGGCAAACCTGCGCAGAGAAGTGAAACCAGGCACAGCGGCCCGTTGCGTTCGAAGAACGCTTCCGCTTGACGCACCAGCGCAAGGTCTACCCAGATTGGAAATCGTGCCGATTGATCTAGGTAGGCTTTGAGTTCCGCCGGCGCGTCCGGCGGCATCAGTTCGTCATTCATCAGCAGATGATTCCATAGGGCGTTCACTGCCGCGATGCCGCCGCGATGCGACAGAGCCGCCACCGTGTCGTCCGCCAGAGGGTCGGCGGTTTGCGTCATTTGGTCTAGCAGCCGGTCAGGCCAGTCCGGTGGCCCCCCTGCTGGAGTGGATGGCGTGTCCGGGTTCATCGGAAGACAACACTGCCGATATGCTCGCCCAACATGCGGTAGCTTTCCCATTGGCTCTCGCCGAAAAACTGGCTTGTGGTGGGATCGTTCGGAAACTTCGGATTGCCGCGCTGGTAAGCCGTGACGTCGACGGGTTCATCGCCCGTTAGGCTGGATTTTAGGAAAAGGATCCATGTTACCTGCTTTTCGTCATCCACATAGGTAACCCGCGCGAGGGCCGCGTGAACCTTTCCTGCCTCGCCGATTTCAGAGAGTTTTCCCAGCGCCTCCCCTCGGATCCATTCGGTGATCCACAAAGGAACGCGTTCCCGGATCGGCCCTCTTAGCGCCAGCCGCTGCGCGGGATCGTCCAGAAATTCGATCGTGGCACGAAAGTCAGTGCGGGCTTTGCGAACCAATTCCGCCAAGTCCTGACAGGAGAAATCGGGATCATGGCCGGCATCCACGGCGATGATGAACGGAATCCGTCGCCGCAACAGCTCATACATGGCGGTGTTGTCAAAAAATCCGCCGTCACTCAAATTCCACAAACGCTGACTCGGTCCGCCGAAACGACCGCGTAGTTCCGACAACAGGAGATTCTGCATCGGGACGAACAGAGTCGGCAGGTTTTTCAGCCGCCGCCAGGGACTGGATGGGAAACGTCCCGGGCGGTCGCTCCAAGAAAGGCGGCTGTCCCACCAATAACCAAGCCTTAGGTTGGCCAGCCCAAACAGCAATGCCATGCCTAAGCGTGTCGTTCGGCCTGTACCGGTGCCGAAGGCTGCCCCCGAAATCGCCACCCAGGAACTTAAACTCAAGCGTTCCACCACCACTGGGGCGGCGGTTTTTCCCTTTAAAACATGGAATAAAGTTCCCGCCCGTGTGATAGCCTCCAAGGCCGTGCGCCTGCCGGGTTCGCGCGCCGATCGTTCCACGATCCGGTGGAAACGGACTTTCCAAGAGGGCCGTTCCGGAGCCGTTGTCCACAATGCGTGGAAGTTGCGCCCAACGCTGACGCCGCAAGGTCCGACACACATGGTCAGCCCCTTGCTGTCTGGAACATCGCGCTGCGAGGCCGCGTCAATCGTTTCATTCACACACACGCTGACCAAATGAAGCGGGCCGCCGGATTCCTCAGGATGATAATCTTCAAACGGAAGGTCATCGTTTGGATGTACCACAGTTACGTCGCAACCGCCGCCCTCGCCAGCGGAACGGTATCGCGCCGGATTCGATGCCCCCAAAAAGGTGCGGCACAACCGGGCGGCGTAACTTTCCTGGAGCGAGGAGTAGTTCAGGAAATGAAAGGCGCGACCGATGATGATCGATACGACCATTCCAATCACCGTCAGAGTCACGCCCAAAGCTGGGTTGTGATTAAAAATCCAGTGGATCGAGCTGTCGAGCAACACCAGCAAAAAGGCGGCCAATGGAAAGGCAATCAGCCCGGCTCTAAAGGCGGCGGACTCAGTCCAGCTGAATGGGGCGGCGGAACCCGCATTGGCCGCGGGTGGTTTGGCCAGAAGCGTTGCCATCTGTCTCAAAAACGGCAGCAAGGGTGCGAGTAACGCCCCCCACCCAACCATCAGCATACGGAGTCTGCCATCGGCCACCGTGCGCGCGAGTGAATCCAGCAAAACCCAGAGTACAAACCAAAACAGCCAGGTGAGATTCTCACCGAGCGCGCGCGAAAGCCGGTTGCGAATTGCTGTTCCAATGTCCGCTGCCTTCGTTTGCGCCGGGAGATGAAACCGTGCCGCCTCAAACCAAGCCGCGCTGCCGAGCAGGATGATGACGACCACGCCGCACACCAGTGGTGCGTCCGTGAGCGAGCAGCCCAGCCCGAAGGCGGCCACCAGGAAAATCCATGCGGTTATGCTGAACGGGCTGAAGGGCGCCGTTGAACGCCGGTCCGGCGCGAGCCAATAGGCCAGCGTGCAGGGGATGACCGCCGCTGCCAAAAATTCCAGCGGCAATAGCCACCAATGGCTCAACTGGATCACGGCCGTGGAGGGCAACTCGGGCAATTGTCCGGTGCGCGCGAACCAGTCGCCCATGATTCGCAGAAAGCCAAACACTACCGTCCCGAGAAATATATAAACGAGACCGAGCGTTGTGAGATTTCTCCAGAAGACCCCCACGCCTTCTACCAAGTCTGAGTTGCTGTTGAAAATGTAATTTGAGTACCGGCGCAACCAGTCGATTTGAGGTGATTGATTGTTGGTCAGGATAGCTTGCACACGGCCGCAGGGATCCGGATTCTCCCGGATCAAGGCGCGGGTAAATAAGCGGCCGAGAAAGCCGGCCGTGTAACCACCGCCCGAAGCCGTGGCAACGTAATCAATTTGCCGTAGCCGGTTGGCTTGGGCGAGCGCCTGCAAAACGCCCAGCGAAACGGTGGCGCTGCGAATGCCGCCGCCGGAAAGAGCCAGCCCGACGGTATTCACGGGCAATTGGTCCAGCGGGGATGCCGCTTCGGGGCCGGCAGCCGCCGACCCAGCCGGAATTCGGGCCTTGCCGCGGCGAATTGCTAGAGCGTCGATTTCCTGGCGCTTCAGTTCAACGGGATAGTTCATCGAGGATGGTGGCGGCGGCCTTTTCACTTATCATGTAAATCGGCACGACGATGAAGTAGCCGGGGATTTCCGGAAAAACTGAGGCGTCCACGACGCGCAGTCCGCGCACCCCATGCACGCGAAATTTGCTGTCCAACACGGCTTCCCGGTCCAGCAAATCCGCCGGATCCGCCTGCCACGAGTCCGAGCCAATCCGGCAGGTTCCGCAGGGGTGATGGCCCCAGGCTTCCTCGCCGATCCAACTCCGCAAACCATTGTTTCGCTGCCGGCCGAGCCCTGGCTGAAGCTCGCTGGCAAAGAGCTCTCCTCCGCCCTCGTTGAGATGGCGCACAAACTCCACGCCGTCCACCAACGCCTCCAGGTCGGGGTCGGTTCCCGGCGCGGGCGCAACGTCATCCCCAAAGTAGCGAAAATTGATCGCGGGCGGGTCCAGAGGGTTGTTGGATTGCAGCCGGACGGTTCCGCTGTTCCGGGTATACGCCTTCAAGATTACCCAACTCCATAGATTGTACGAGGCTTCGGTCGCGCCTCTGGTGGCGTGAAACAAGTCCTTGGACCAGCCCGGGTAATAGCCACGGAACGCAGCGGGAAACCCCAGGATGAACAGGTCCGGCGGAGACGCGGCCGGGCGCGAACGCCGCAAAATCGCCAGCGCCGCCCCGTTGCTCATATAGACGCCGCTGCGCGGCCCCGTCGAGTCCGCTGCCTTCCAAGCGTTGAGTTTTTTGTCATTTGGTTTGTCCGGCTGAAACAGGGCTCCTTCCAAGAGGGAGAATTTGTTTTTCATGGCGCTAATGACACTGATCTCGCAGCGATCCCGCAGGCCGGAACCCACGCCTGGCAGGTCGACGATGGCGGGTGCCCCCGGCACTTCTTGCAAGTGCCGGTGGTCACCAATGCCACTCAACATCAGCAATTGCGGCGTATTGAAAGCGCCGCCGCTCAAGATCACTTCCCGCCGGCAATAGCAACATTCGGATGCCGGGGGATGGGCCGATTGTGGGGGGCGGCTCGCCCCATACAGTCGTTCACCCCGCAAAAATTCGACTCCAATCGCGCGGGGGGCCTGGTTCCGGTCGGTTTGATCCAGGATGACGCGGGAGACCAGGATGCCGGTGGCAATCCTCAGACTGCCGATTGAACCACGCCGGGGATTCGCGTTGTTTAACGCGTGCCGTGTTTCCAAGAGAAATTCCCGTGGACCCCGACGCACGCCGCTCGGTGCGATGGCGATGGGAACCATCGCAATGCCTTCCGGGTTCTGCTGCATCCGTTCGGCATCATTAAGGTCGAGGTCGCGATAGAAGTTCCCCTGCACATACTGCTTGGCCAGCCGAAACAACACCTCGATTTTCGAGAGTCCTGCCTGTTCAAAATAGGCTGATGAAATCAGGCGGAAAAGTTGCCGGTCCTTGATCGCCAGATTCGGATCGCTGGTGGTGACATCCAGCCACCCATGGCCACCGCGTTCACCAGCAGCCGCGCGGCCGGGATTAGCCCAGTTGAGAAAGCGTTCCCAGGCGCGCCCCAAGGGCGAGGTCGGCAGCAGATAGCGCAACCGCTCGATTTGCTGGTACACCATGCGCATCCGGCCTGGCGCCCAGGATTCATCGCCAGTCAGATCGGCCATTTTTTGCCAGTCATGATCCGAACCATAGACCGAAATCATAGCATGATGACCCGCACAGCCGCCGATTGCCGACGCGCGAGGATAGAAAATCTCCGGTCCGTCTGAATAATGTTTGACGAAGAAACCCCACGACGTCGGGACCGGTTGGCAACTCAGGTACAATTCCGGCTCCGTCGACGAGGCGTGCAAGGCCGGACAATAGTAAATTAGACGCTCATTTTCCAACCGACGGACTTCCGCCGCGTTTTCGTTGCCGATGGTTTGTATTGCGCCCGAATCCGCCCCGGCCTCCAGCACCAGGACGTGCATTCCGGCCTGGGCCAGCCGGCACGCCAGCGGCGCCCCGCCGGGGCCCGAACCCACAACGATGTAATCAATTTCGGTGCGGGCCTGATCAAAACTCGTGGCCGGAATTTCATCGACCGGCTGCGGTCGTGATTCGTGATGCGTTGAAGTATCCATCTGGTTTCGGGTCACAGCGTTTTGAGAAAGGCAATCAAGGCGCGTTTGTCCGGGTCGCTGAGCGCTTCGCCGAAATAATGGCCCCGGTCCAGGACAAAATCAGGGCATTTGCTCGCCTTCATCAAGGCCGGCCCTGCGTACTTCTCAAAGATCGCGAGGCGCGCATCATCTCCAAGCCGCCGGTCCGTGGGGCGCGCGTCATCGGCGCGCAGTTTGCCAATGGCCGTGACTAGGCCCCGCACGGCATCAATCAACCGGGGCAAACCTGCATCCGGATTGAGATTCATCAGCGCATTGACCGGCATTCCTTTGGGCAGCGGACCGACACGCAAATCGCCCAAATGCCCGTCCACAAATTCGCGCCCGCCCCACAGCGCCACCCAGATTCCGAAGATGAATGCCACATGAATGCCAACACCCAACCACGCCCATGAGCGGCGGGGCGCACCCGGGCTTGAAGGCGCCGGATTTTGCCCCACGCCGGTTCCAAAATAAACCCATAGAACTCCGCCGACCACAAGTCCCACCGGCACCAGCCAAATGCCTACCGGCAGCAGGTATTCAAGTCCCAGCAAAGGGATGACGATCAATACCGCCAGCCCGGTCAACGTGAGCAGATAGAAATAGGCGATGGGCCACCACCGAATGAGGCAGGCACTGAACAAAGCCAATAACAAGGGGATAATCCACGGATGATCCAGCAGACATACCACTGTTGGGCAGAGCCGTGCGGGAATAAATCCCGGCAACACACCCGTGACCAGATGCCGCAGATGACCTTGTGGGATGCGAAGTTCCGAATCCACATCTGTTCGGAATATCCAACCCGGATCGCTGCCCCGCCAAACGCCGGGAGTTGGATCGCGCAACCCACATTCGCCGCTGGGTGTCAAGCCACGCTTGTCTTTCCAAAGGAGTTTTTCGATGGCATCGTCAAACATCACCAGGCGGCCTTCCACCGACACTCGCCGGGCTTCTTCCGCATCGGGCAAATAAAGCCCGAGGGCGTTGTTGTGAAGCAGGGGCGCGGTCGCCCATACACTGACCAAGGATGCGGGCCGATAATATCCCGGTCCGTTGCCGTCCGGCTGGAAAGTCTTTTCCTGCTTGGCGAACGGATCGAAGTAATGGATTTTGCCGACCGGCGGCAGACTGCGATAGGTTGCCGACGTAAACTCCGCCCAAACTTGGTGGTCCTTTCCATTCGTGCCGAGGGCTCGCCCCGAGGGAGTCTCAGTGAGGGACACCGGGATCCGCAAATCAGTGGAAAAATAATTTTCGTCCACGAACTTTTCCAGCTTCGCTGCATCACCGTCGCCGACCATGGCCAGAGCGTTGCTGACATATCCTTTATAAGCGGGACTGGTTTTGAACAGCTCCCAGTTCTCCCATTCCAAGGGCAGCGTGAGCTTGTTGCCCGCGGCCACAATGGCGGCCCAGTTCGTTGCCGTTGCCGACGGATCGTGCGCAAACTGAATCGCAAATCCCTCGGGTTGTTTGCTGGAGTGGCAAATCATGCAATTCCGGGTGAAGACCTGGCTGCCTTTTAGCGCGAGGGCTTCATTCCAATGATGCTGGTTCTCCGGCAGGTCCACGAATTTGGGCGTGTAATCAGCCAGTTCCATAACCGATCCGGCAACGATCCGCTTCAGATCGCCGTCCAATTTGCCATGGATATTTCCGTCGGCAAAGAGTCCACGGAGAATTTGAAGCTGGTTTGTTTTCTCCATCCCGAGGGCCGGGTCCAAATCAGCCGCCAGTTCGGTGGCATCCTTGTCGATCACCATGTCTCCATTTCCGGCAAAAATCCTGATCTTAACCTGATCTCCTTCCTCCTTCACCACAAAAAGGGAAGCGCCTTTTGGTGGAACTTCCTGATGGTCCCCTTTCGCAATTGCCTGGATGGCTAGATCCTCCAAGGGCACCCGGGCATCCTTGAGCCGCATGGCCACGGTTGAACACTGGCCGGCTTTCGTCTGGCGGCGGTCCCAAGCCAGAAACTGGGCCAAATAAGCCACGCGGAAGTTCTCATTTACACGCCAATAAACTGAGTTATGCCTGCTCGCCTCAATCGAGAAGGGTTTCTGGGGAACAAAACCAATGACCGGGTTGGCGCACCGGTTCCATTCCTCATGATACATCCCAATATTCAAATACACCCGGGCAAGCGCGCCGAAAACACCAATCGAATCCGCGCCATCCATTAATACCCGCGGCACCAGCCGCTCCTTATCACCGTCCCCCGGAAAACTACGGGCCTCCTCATCCTGTGTTTCCGCCGGATTGAGTTGCGCCCGCGCCAAGCGTGAAGGCAACTCGAAGATGGCGTTCATCGCATTGGCATTATTGATGTGGTCAGGAGTCACCATTGAGGTGTCGATTGTGCCCGGCTGTTGCGAGGCGAGATAAAACCACAGGAAATTCGCACGGTCCACGCTCGACCCGAAGGCCGCACTGGTACGAAAATACTGGTTGCCAATGAGGGAGGAGAGATTCGACCATTCCGGTTCTTCCGGGTTGGCTGGCGGATTTAGCGGATGCGCCGCGACATGGCAGAGGGCGCAGCTCATGCCCACCAAAAACGGACGGACTGTTCGCGGATCCCGTGCGTAATTCGGGTCTTTATAGAACGCCTCGGCATTCCACCACTTTTGCGCCGCTCGGTTGGTAGTGAAGCCCGGATTGGGAAAAAGACGCAGCCCAATGACCCCGCTCGGATAGCCGTAAACGGCCGGATTCACCCCGTCGCTTTCCAACGCGTTGGGATCAACGGAGCGATTGGGCTTGGACCCACGATAAGGCGAGAAACCTTCGCCTTCTCCGATCCGCCGGTCAACCATGTCGAGATAAAGCCCATAAGGCCCGGGCTTCGCATTGGCGCACAGGCCGGGCTGGTTGATCAAGCCAAGATCCCGGAATCGGCTTTCCCGCTTGCGGCTGTCCAGCATCCTCAAAAAATCCAGCACTCCATAGGCGTCTTGCGATAGCCAGTCCCAGAAGTATTCATCACCACCGCACCACATCATCCATGTGTTTCGGCCATAAATGGCCTGCTGCGCCGGGTTGTTCTGATCCTCCGGCTGCGGCGCGCTGAAATCCATTGGCTTCAAATTTCCATGCGCATCCGCCGTCTGGTCCATGAGATGAAAAATGTCGCGGCTTTCCGGCCGGAAATCGTTGATTGTGTGGCTCGTGGTGCCGGGATCCACCGGGTATTTTGGGTCAATGCCAAAGCTGGCGTACTTGTCATCCACATGAAAGCTGCCGACATAACCGCCAGAACCATTATTTGGCGAAGGGGAAGTGCCGGTCATGCCACCGTATTGAGACTGCGCCACCGCCGCCCCAACCAGCAAAACAATGACCGCCAGACAGGCCGGCCATCGGGCGCATCGCGACGGCTTCGCCGGTGATCGAGCTTTTCGAGAACGGGAATTCAGCCCTTGGATCGTGTCGTTCATAGCGTTTTCAAATATTCCAACAAGGCGGCCTTGTCTGGGTCCGAAAGTTTGGTACCAAATTCGTGACCGGCGTTGCTGTTGCCACGCCCGGAGGTGTCGTAGCGAAAACCGTTGGCGCGCGCCGCCGGAGCATCTGACACATAGCCCACGTTCGTCGGATCGTAGTCGTTTATTCCCCTCCAGAATACCGCAGGCCGCTGCGCCACTGGTTTCAGCAAATCCGCCAGTGTCGGAACGGATCCGTTGTGCAAATAGGGTGCCCGCAGCCAAAGGCCGTCCAACGGCACATTGACATATCCATCTGTGGAACGAAAACTTTTGAATTTCCATTTCAAATTCCCCAAGTAGTTGTTGTACGCCGCCGCCGATTCTGCCGTCCACATTTGGGCACGATTGGGGTCGGTAGCGGCGCTGCCAGACCCGGTTGCGGGGATAACTTTTCCGGTATCCGCGCCACTGGGTGCGTGACACCGTGCGCATTCCACCTGATAAACTTTGGCCCCCTGTGCCAACAACGATTTATTAATATTGTCCGCAAACGGGAACTTTGGCGCGGCGTTCGTGCCAATCCAGTTTTGGAGTGAGCGGAGGAACGGGCGGGGAATTGACTTCGGTGTGGCGCCATCGCCGAGGGCGGAGCTGTCAACCACTTCTGTCAGATTGGTGTTCAGGCCGTCCCAATGGAAGGCTCGGCCCGGAAGGGTATCCAAATTCCAAAGCGGTTCCATGTCGGAGGTACCCAGGGTCGCGCCCACCGTTACATGGGGATCGACCTGATGAAGGATCGCCAGCTTGACGGGATTAAACGGCTCGATGCGGCCGGGACCCCAAGGCGGGCGGCCGGGCTCGTCGGTCCAAGTCCAAACATGGGATTGGTCGCGCAGCGCCTTCCGCGTGGCCGGTATCAAGACCAGTCGGTAGAGAAGATCGTCCACCAGCGAAAGACGGGTCTGGCGCGCAATAGCAGGCATGAGCGTGCTGGCGTTGAATCGCGAGTCGTTCGCACACGCAAATAGAAATTTTTGATAAGCCAAGACATCGGCGGTGACCGCCGGCGCCCCCAGATAATATCGCGGGAGCGGTTCTCCCGGAATTTGAACCGAACCGGCATGGCAAAGAGCGCAGTTGATTCCCACCCGATCGAATCCAATCTTCCTTTTTGAGAAACCAATAGGCAACTCGCTCCCCGGTTCCCACAGAAAACCCAGGCCGGCGTATCCGCCCGGCCGCGGCAAATATTCGGGAAACACTCGTGGCAAAGTCAGCCAGAGCCAGTAGGGCAGCCCTTGCGCATCTTCCGTCCCGATGGATCCATATTTAAATGCTTCCTCTATCGAGCCGTTCGCGAGTTGCTGCGGATACTCACGTTCCAGTTTATGCCACCCGATGATGCTCAGAATCGCAGCCGCCGCTACGACCGCAATGCCCGTGGGCGCATACGCGCGCCAGAAGCTGATTTTTCCATGCCTTTCGACCGACGCCAGCTTGCACAGGACAAAGGTCTGCAACACCGCGAAGGGCAAATCGAGACTAACGCCCAGGATAAAGGCCTCATTGGCAGCCAGGGCAACCACGGCCACCGTGCAAAACAGCACGCCGCCCGTGCGGGAGGGGAAAATCGCCAGCCACGCAAACGGCCGGTATTTCAGCGGATCCCGGGCGGCGGGAATATAGAAGACACTGATCAATCCCAGCAGGAGTCCGCCCATTTGCGCCCAAAGCACTGGCTCGGCCGAAACCCCAAGCTGCCGCAACATCCAGTGCGGTACGAACACCAATGGCAAAACGAAAATCAGGTTGGCGGCGATGCCCAGCCAGACCAGCCAAAAGTAAGCCCGCCTCCAGCAGGCCATGCCGTCAGGATCACCGGCCGCCACCACCATCACGGGTTTCCAAGGCACTCGCGGTTGGCCATCCCAGCCCCCATTTGGTGGGACAGTGCGGCCGTTCTCCGCCTGTTCTAGCTTTGTTAACTGGAAGATCTGTACGCCGCCGAAAAAAAATTCCATGGCTGCCCAGAGGAGGAATGGTTTGGGGGCACCAAAGCCGATCACGCCCATCGTACACAGCAGAAAAATAGTTCCGTGCGATACCACCGCGCCGATCCATGCGTGGGGTCGAAACCGGTCCACGTCCACCAGGGCGGGCACATAGAAAACACTAATCAATATCAGCAATTCACCGCAGAGCTGGGTCCAGGTGATGGGCTCGCCTCCCACCCCCAGGAGGCGCACTAGATGGTCGGCGCAAAACGACAGTCCCAAGGCCAGCAACAGGCTGCAGCCCGCTGCAAGAGCGCCAAACCAGCGATAGAATTGTTTCCAGTATCGTGGATCTGATCTTTCGCCTTTCATAGCGTCTTGAGATATTCGATAAGATCTTGTTTGTCCGCACTGGACAGATCCGTTCCGTACTCAGGCCCGGCATGGCCGGCGTTGGAATTCCCGGCAACCGGGTTGCCTTGTTCGTCGGCCGTCCGGTAGAGAAAATATTTTTTCCCGTTTTCTTCGCCCACGTCCGACACGAATCCCACCTTGACGGGATCGTACACGTCATACCCGCGATAGAATTGTTTGGGGCGGCGTTCCGG
>Ga0302278_10006459_pt1 | contig 11169 bp, 9 predicted proteins | sample III_Bog_N3_2_FD_194543 | JGI IMG/M metagenome (GOLD analysis project Ga0302278, IMG submission 194543) | Peat permafrost microbial communities from Stordalen Mire near Abisko, Sweden - III_Bog_N3_2 | ecosystem: Environmental > Terrestrial > Soil > Wetlands > Peat | place: Sweden: Abisko... | reverse complement strand
TGGGCGTGGCGGAAAGCGTGATTCTGCCGGCAATGCTCATTCTGCTCACAAACTGGTTTACGCGCGCGGAACGGTCGCGGGCGAATGCCATCCTCATCCTTGGAAATCCAGTTACTGTTCTCTGGATGTCCGCAGTTACCGGGTTTCTGATCAAGGCAGTTGGCTGGCAGATGACGTTTATTCTCGAAGGAGTTCCTTCGATTGTGTGGGCGTTTGTATGGATCCTTGTGGTGCGCGACCGCCCGCAGCAAGCGATCTGGCTGAGTAAGGAGTGTTGTGACCAGCTCACAACCGACCTTGAACTGGAGCAACAGATGCTTCCCCGAATGGCTAACTTCAAGGCCACTCTGCGAGTACCCGGTGTGCTTCAGCTTTGCTTTCTATATTTCTGCTGGAGCGCGGGTGTCTACGGGTTCGTCCTTTGGCTTCCTACAATGATCCGGGCGGGATCGGCGCGAGGAATCGAATCCGTTGGCTTGTTGAACGCGACTCCCTTTTTGCTGGCTATTGTTCTTATGCTATGCGTCGCGCGTTTGTCCGATCGGTCGCTCAACAGGAAAGGTTACATTGGTCCGTTCCTGATGTTATCCGGGATTGCGCTGTTTATCTCTTTTATGACAGCGGGGTATAGCTTCTGGCTGGCGTTTGCTTTCCTGATTGTTGCCGGGGGCGCAATGTTTGCGCCCTACGGTCCATTCTTCTCCATTGTGCCGGAGATGCTGCCCAGGAACGTAGCGGGAGAAGTTATGGCTCTTATCAATAGCTGCGGGGCGCTGGGCGGATTTGCAGGCACATGGCTGGTTGGAGTTTTACAGGCGCTTACCGGCGACTCACGCGCAGGATATCTGGCCATGTCGGTGTCGCTGATCCTGGCCGGAGTTATCGTGTTCACGACGCGCACTGAGAGGCGGGCATGAGTTAGAGTTCAAAGTACGGCGGCCTTGGACTCCGATCACGCCACGAATCTGTAACATCGGTGAGAGTGAAGCGAATTGCGCGTAGCTATCGATACCGGCGGAACATTTACCGACTGCGTCTATCTCATTGACGGGCGTCTTCGGGCACTGAAGGTATTCTCCACGCCCGCGGATCCCTCGCTGGCAGTGCTGGACGGGCTGGCGCGGATTGACTCCGCCGGCGTGCTCGAGGTGCGGCATGGCACTACCGTTGGCACAAACACGATGTTGGAGCGAACAGGCGCGCGCGTAGCGTTTGTAACCACGGAGGGCTTCGAGGATACGATTGCAATCGGACGCCAGAATCGAAGCCGGCTCTATGACTGGTTCGCGCCTGTGCCCGTGTGTCTCGTGCCGCGGGATTGCCGTTTCGGCGTGCCGGAACGAGTTAGCGCCGAAGGAGAGATCCTTCGCTCTCCAACCGATGAGGAGTTAGCGGCCCTGGTTGCCAGGGTGCGCGACTGCGGGGCAGAATCGGTGGCAATTTCGCTGTTGTTTTCCTTTGCAAATCCTCAGACGGAATTGCGAGTGGAATCAGCGCTGCGCAGCCTTCAAATTCCTATCTCAACCTCGCATCGGATTCTTCCGGAGTTTCGTGAATATGAGCGGGCATCGACAACCGTGGTGAACGCATATCTTGCGCCAAGGATGGAAAGCTACCTGCTTCGCATGGAGAAGCGGGTGATAGAGCATCGCGCAGCCAGCAGCGTGGTTGTGATGCAGTCTTCGGGAGGAATCATTCCTGCGCGGATGGCCGCGAGGGAACCGGTGCGGACCGTGTTATCTGGGCCTGCGGGCGGGGTGATTGGCGCATGCAAGCTGGCGCACTGGGCTGGTTTCGAGCGCATTATCGGCTTCGATATGGGAGGCACTTCGACCGACGTGTTCCTGGCCGATGCGACCGGATTTGGCGCGGAGCTTACGCGCGAATCGGCCATTGCAGGCCAGCCTGTGAGCGTGCCCATGCTCGACATTCATTCGGCTGGAGCAGGGGGCGGATCGATTGCCCGCTTCGATGCGGGTGGCATGTTGCGCGTTGGGCCTGAGTCGGCGGCAGCGGAGCCGGGGCCTATCTGCTTTGGGCGCGGAACCCTGCCGACCGTTACCGATGCAAACCTCCTGCTGGGACGGCTCGATCCGGATAGCTTTCTTGGCGGAGGAGTTACCCTGCACCGCGATAGAACCGAGCAACTCATGCGCGCAAAGAAGGGCTCGCTGGCTACCGTAGAGCAATTTGCCGCAGGCATTCTGAGCGTTGTTGAAACGCAGATGGAAAAGGCGATCCGGGTAATTTCAATTGAACGAGGCCATGACCCGCGTGAGTTCACGCTGGTGGCGTTTGGCGGGGGTGGTCCTCTGCACGCATGTTCGCTGGCGCGCGCTCTGCGCATTCCCACGGTGCTGGTTCCCGCCATGCCGGGTGCGCTGTCGGCGGTTGGCATCTTGCTCGCGGATGCGGTTCGCGATTATTCGCGGACCGTAATGCTGCCAGGCAACGCGATAGAAAGCCTGGAGGAAAGCTTTGCGCAAATGGAGCGGCGCGGCATTGCCGAGTTTCGAGCGGAGGGCCTTGAAGGCAAGGTGCAGCGCACCCGCACGCTTGACATGCGATATCGGAGCCAGGGGTATGAACTTAATGTTCCATACGACGAAAAGTCCCCCGAACGCGCCGTTGAGGCATTTCACCGGTTGCATCGACAGCGATACGGCTTTTGCGATGAGCTCAGGCCGTTGGAGATTGTAAATCTGAGGCTCCGCATGACGGCTGCAAGTGAGCCGTGGTCGCCGGCCACGCAGGATGCCGTGCCGGGCAACGGCAGCGCCGCTTGTTATGCGACGCGAGACATTTTCTTCCACGGACAACCGGTAACTTCACGCCTCTTTCGCCGCGATGGACTTATCCCCGGAGATAGCATCGATGGGCCGGCTTTGGTAACTGAATATACAGCGGCAACGGTGCTGCCTCCTGGATGCAGTGCTCGTGTCGATAACATTGGAAACCTGATCATATCTGTTGGTGAGGAGAAAATGGCATGACTTATGCGCCCGCCGATCCCATAGAACTGGCGATCTTCCAAAGTGCCGTGCATTCCATTGCCGAGGAGATGGGCGCGGCGCTACGCCGGACCGCGCTGTCGCCTAACATCAAGGAGCGGCGCGATTACTCCTGCGCTATCTTCGATCGCCAGGGAAGAGCCATTGCCATGGGCGATCACATGCCTGTGCATCTGGGCTCCATGCCTATGAGTGTAAAAGCGGCAATCGACGCCATTGCGTTCGCGCCGGGCGACATTGCGATTCTCAACGACCCATACGCGGGCGGAACCCATTTGCCGGATATCACGATGGTGCTTCCGGTCTTCGTTTCTAGTCCCGATTCAGCCAATTCCTCCCACCCTGCTTTTTATGTTTCCAATCGTGCGCACCACGCGGACGTCGGCGGAATGTTTGCCGGTTCCATGGGACCGGCGAGAGAGATTTTTCAGGAAGGCATTCGAATTCCTCCTGTCCGCTTCGTTCGTCGCGGGATTCAAGACCGCGAGATGCTCGACCTGATCTTGCTGAACGTGCGCACTCCAAAAGAACGCGAGGGCGACCTGGCAGCACAGATTGGGGCCTGCCGCGTGGGTGAGCAGCGGATCCTTCAGTTAATAAAGAAGTACGGTGTGGAGAAACTGGATGCGCTGGCCGGCGAATTACTGGATTACTCAGAGCGGCTGGTTCGTGCTGAGTTACATAACATGCCTGCCGGCGAGTTCAGCGCAGAAGATTGGCTGGACGACGATGGAGTTACCGATCTCCCCCGAAAGATAGCAGTAAGACTGCGATTCGACCCTGAGGCAGCTGAGTTACACGTTGACTTTGCCGGCTCGTCCCCCCAGGTAGCGGGATGCGTGAATGCGGTTCGCGCTATAACTCTGTCGGCGTGTTTCTACGTACTGCGATGCCTCCTGGATGAGGACGCACCGGCGACGGCGGGCATTTTGCGGCCACTTACGCTCACTACGCCTGCTTGCACCATTGTGGACGCACAACCGCCCGCCGCTGTGGCAGGTGGGAATGTGGAAACGTCGCAGCGGATTGTGGACGTGCTGCTTCGCGCACTGGCAAAGGCGGCTCCCCTGCGGGTGCCGGCCGCGAGCGCGGGGACTATGAGCAACCTGACCATCGGAGGCATAGATCCGCGAACCCTTGAGGCCTTCACCTACTACGAGACAGCGGCGGGAGGCATGGGCGCGCGGCCCGGCCTCGATGGTATTTCCGGCGTTCAGACTCATATGACCAACTCGCTGAATACTCCAATCGAAGCTCTGGAATATGCCTATCCATTTCGCGTGCGGCGCTACTCATACCGGGATGGATCGGGAGGTGAAGGGCAGTTTCAAGGAGGAGATGGGCTGATTCGCGAGCTGGAGATGCTTGCCGATGTACAAGTAACCCTGCTGGCTGAGCGAAGGAGATTTCGCCCATACGGCCTCGAAATCGGAGGAGAAGGCGCGCCGGGCCGCGCATGGATTGTGAAGGCCGGGAGCGGGGAAGAGCAGATTTTGCCAGGCAAGTGCAGCCGCTATCTGTCTCCTGGAGATGTCTTGCATGTCGAGACCCCGGGCGGAGGCGGCTGGGGAAAACGTTGATTCGGCGCAATTCAACAAAATGTCCCTGCAAGGTTGCCGGTAAGGCCCTCATGAAAGGGACGATTCGGGACAACTTGCTGGACGGTTTCGGGTCTCAGTTCTCAGGGCCGCTCAATACTTGACCATGGCCGTGAAGGGGAAATATGTTGACTGCATTCACAGACTCATTGGCGTTTATTCGTTTTGGCGGTGGCCGGGGCGGAGGATTCTTCCTGGCTTTGGTATTACTGCTCTTTGTCGGATTCGCGGTCTGGACGCTCGTGCGGCCCAGCCAGCCAGTACCGCCTAAACAATAGAAACCAATGGGGTCCGGATCACTTTCGCCACGCCCGCCAGAACGAACTTGCGCTGAGATAAAGAAACAGCGCTGTAACTGCGGCGGACAGAAGAAACGTCCAGTGATCGGGGCCCTGGATGTAGCTGGCCCTGGCGCGCCAAAGCGCCGGAGCAAAAACGACCACGGGCAGAAGGAAGAACACGCCGGTGACTTCAAGCATGAGTTTGCCGCCTACGCGGCGGAAGGGGCGCAGAAAGCCACCGATGCCGCGGACGACTCCCCCGGAAACCTGTCCTACTACCTGTCCGGCGGCCTGACGGTCCCCCGGAGAGCTGGAGGCGTTTTGCGCGGCTGCGGCTGCGCGCTGGCCGGCGATACGTCCGGCAATGCGCAGGCCGATACCGAGTGTGCGGCCAACTGAGTGAGGCTTCATTCCGTCTATGATGGTAGCAGCGATCCACGGTAAGCCATTTTTTTCGTATTGTTGCTGCTTCTCTGTTGCTCACAACCGGCAACGGAAGTAAGGTAGAAGGAATCCTGCGCCGCAACCCGCGCCCTAACCTCAAGCGCCGGCCGCCGCTCCCGGAGGTATCAGTGACATCCCGTCTGCGCGAACTGATTCAGCAATTGGGCGAGGCCATCCATGAGTCGGTCATAGAAAGTGAGCACATTGCCGGCGTGGTCCAGGATATTCGCAAGCACGGCTTCGATGTGCTGCTCATGCTGGAAGCCACCATCGGCCTGAACGAAGTCTCCGCCAAGCAGCCCACCGAGGACGCCGATTCCGGTGCGGCCATCGCAAGCGAAGGCGCGCCATTCACCCAAAACGATCTTCACTTCCTTCGCCGCCTGCGCATCTCTGTCGAGGGCGAGCAGGAGAATGGGGCTGAGGTGGATACCGAGTAGGTTGACCGGCACGTTGGAGTCCGCTTGCGCAACAGCACTTTAGCAAGTGAGCTTGACCGTTAATGGCTTCAGCTTTTCAGCGCCACCCGTATATGCAACTCCCGCAACTGCTGTTCAGTAACGGTAGTCGGCGCGTCCGCCATCAGGTCAATCGCCTTGGCGGATTTCGGGAAGGCAATCACCTCGCGAAGGCTTGCGGCGCCCGCCAGCAACATCACAATGCGGTCAAGACCCAGCGCAATGCCGCCGTGGGGCGGGGTGCCGTATTCCAGCGCATCCAGAAAGAAGCCGAAGCGGGCGCGAGCTTCCTGGTCGCTGATGCCGAGCGACTGAAAGATCTGCTGCTGCACGTCTTTGCGATGGATACGGATGGACCCCGAACCGAGTTCAAGGCCGTTCATCGCCAGGTCATAGCAATTCGCCCGCACGCTCGCCGGATCGGTGAGCAAATTCGCCATATCCGCCTCGTGCGGCGCCGTAAATGGATGATGCGCGGGTATCCACTTCTGCGTGGCCAGGTCGTACTCGAACATGGGGAAGTCGACGATCCAGATGGGCTGGAAGGCTTCCGTCCCATCCACAGCCTGCTTTTCGCCCCCTGCCGAGGCAGCCGATTGCACGGCCGCTTCAGTAACCCCGAACGCCCCATGACGCTCCGCATACTTCTTGGCCAGCTCGGTGCGAAAGTTGCCCGCGGCGGCGTAAACATTGATCTCGCGCTCCGAGAGCCGTCCGGGAAATTTGGTGTCGCTCGCCTTTACCGGATGCGCAGGGTCGCCGGCCACAATGATCACGAAATCGGCCTCCGACGCTCCGGCAAGGTCGCGGACCGCCGCAGCGGACTCTGGGAATCCCTTGGCCAGGCGCTTGAAGTCGTCAATGAACTTGGCGCCCTTTTTCAAGTCGAAGATAGGGTGGTTTTCCTCGCGCTCCCTGCGGCTCAACTCCCCCACGTTGGGAATGCGAAACGCCACAACCGGCAGCGCCGGGTCGATTTGCAGCGTGGCCAATGCCTCGTCGCTGAAGGCTGAGCGCACATCGGTCAGTCCGGGAAGTCGCATGTCAGGCTTGTCGTTGCCGAACCGCCGCATCGACTCATCGTAAGTAATGCGCGGAAACGGCGCGTGCAGCGTGATGCCGGCTGCTGCGAACGCAGCCACCAGAAACTGTTCGACGACGCCGAACACGGTCTCCTGGCGCGGAAAACTCATCTCCAGGTCCACCTGGGTGAATTCGAGCTGGCGGTCGGCGCGCAGATCCTCGTCGCGAAAGCAGCGGGCGATTTGGAAATAACGGTCGAAACCGGAGATCATGAGGATCTGTTTGAAGATTTGCGGCGACTGCGGCAGCGCGTAGAACTCGCCCGGATGCACGCGGCTAGGCACCAGAAAATCGCGCGCTCCCTCCGGCGTGCTCTTGGTCAGGATCGGCGTTTCAATCTCAAGAAAACCCTGATTGCTGAGGCTCTCCCGGATGGCCAGCGTAATGTCGTGCCGCAAACGGAAGTTGCGCTGCATCTCTGGGCGGCGCAGGTCCACGTAGCGGTATTTCAGCCGAACTTCTTCGTTCTGTATGGCTTCTTCCGACGGCGAGAATGGCGCCAGGCGCGTGTCGTTCAGCACCAGCAACTGCGTGGCCTCAATCTCAATTTCACCGGTGGGCATCTTGGGGTTGATGGCGTCCGTGTCGCGCAGCCGCACCCTTCCCACCGCGGCCACCACGTACTCCGGCCGAACCTGTTCGCCCTTCAGATGGCCGTCAGGCGTCAGTTCCTTATCCAGCACGATCTGGGCAATGCCCGAGCGGTCGCGCAGATCGAGAAAGATCAGGTTCCCGTGATCGCGGCGGCGGTTGACCCAGCCCATCAGAACCACTTGCTGACCGGCGTTGGCTGCGCGCAAGTCGCCGCAGTAATGCGTACGTTCGAGGCTTCCTAGAAAATCGAGCACTACCTGTGTCCTTTATCCGTTTGCCGGTTTCTGTTCGAGCATCTTTCAAAAACCTGATTTGTGTCAGGGCACGACTTCAGTCGTGCCGAAAAGTGCCTAAATAAAGAGGGGTTTTAACCCCTGTGCGATGCCCCCCTGAGATGCCACGGCCATTTTCGAAACACGCTCTAGCATACGGGCGTGGATAGATAGGCCGCCAGTTCCGCGCGACTCACCTTTGTTTGCATTCCAGTGGCAAATGTCTTCACCGTCAGGATACCGGATTGGAGCTCATCCTCGCCCAGGATGACAATGCGGCAGGCCGTCTTGTCCGCGGCTTCAAAGGACTTCTTCAGCCGGAAGCTGCCTTCGCCGAGCTCGATACGCAGGCCGGCGCGGCGCAACTCGCGAGCCAGGGCCAGCGCCGCGGCGTTCAACCCCTCGCCAAGCGGTGCAATAAATGCATCGGCCAACCCGGGCTTGGCAGCCTCCAGCGCCTGCAGCGTCAACACCAGCCGGTCCTCACCCATGGCAAAGCCGATCCCCGGCGCTCTGGGTCCGCCCAGCATCTCACTCAGGCCGTCGTACCGTCCACCGCCCAGCAGGGCATTTTGCGCGCCCAGGCCGCCATGCGTGAACTCGAAAGTCGTCCGCGTGTAGTAGTCGAGGCCCCGCACCAGGCGTGGATTCCGCGTATATGGCACTTGCGAAGCGTCGAGCGCAGCGAGGACCCCCGCGAAGTGGTTGCGCGAGGCCTCATCCAGCGAGTCGGCAATCACCGGCAAAGTGTCGATGATTGGCTGGTCCGCAGGTACCTTGCAGTCGAGTACGCGCAGCGGGTTGGTGACGGCGCGGCGCTGGCAATCCACACACATCTGCTCGACCACTGGGACGAGCGCTGCACGCAACGCCTGATTGTAACGTTCGCGGTCCGCGGAGGACCCAACGGAGTTCAGGTGCAGAGTCCACCCCGCGATGCCCAATTCATCCAGCAGCGTGGCCAGCATTTCCAGCACTTCGGCATCCCGCAGAGGGCTCTCGCTGCCAGCCGATGGCGGCCCGATCACCTCAGCCCCAATCTGCGAGAACTGCCTGTAGCGGCCCTTCTGCGGGCGCTCGCGGCGAAACTGCGGCCCAATGTAGTAGAGCTTCTGCAACTGTCCGGTCTCGCCCAACTGGTGTTCAATGTAAGCCCGCACCACACCGGCAGTATTCTCCGGCCGCAGGGTCAGAGATTGCGTCTTTTCCGACTGTGCCCGCGCCCGGTCCTCCCAGGTGTACATCTCCTTGGACACAATGTCGGTCTCTTCACCTACTCCGCGCGCAAACAGCGCCGTGTCCTCGAAAACCGGAGTGCGGATTTCGCCGAAGTTGTAGCGGGCAAAGACCTGGCGCGCGGTGCTCTCGATGCGGTTCCAGAGTGAGGTTTCCGGCGGCAGCAGGTCTCGGGTACCGCGGACGGCTTTCAAGGTGGTCATGTCTTCTCTAGTCTAAATGGCGAATGGAACTTGAGAGTTGCTCAGCTGCTATTCGCCCTCGTCAAGGACGGTCGCCAGATTGCGGGCTCCGTGGAGCACTTGGACTATCCGGATGGTTCGTTCTTGATGCAGATAGCGATAGAAGACCATGTGCTTTGGAAAGCCCGGAACGAATATCCATCGCAAGCCTGCTAGAGCCGATGCGTGAAAGCGGCAGTGCGCGCCACGCTCCGGCCAAGTCAACAAGGAATTCACCGCTTGGTCCACGGCAGCTTCCCATCGCAGAGCCAATTCAATATCCTTAGCCTGTCCATAATAGTCAGCCTGTTCGACAATCGAGACGGCAGCCGCCTCGGATATCTGTAATTCCATCACTCGCGGCCGAGCTTTTCACGCAGAACCGATACCAGACTGCGCCCACTTAATTCTTCGGGAGCAATCGTGAAGTCTCTTGATTGCAGGGCGTCGAGCAGTTCCATTTCAAGGCGCGATCTGCGTTGCTCTTTATCCTGCCGGATCAGGTTTCGAACAAACTCACTAGGCGTGCCAAAGTCTCCTGAGGCAACGCGGTCTTCTACATAGGCTTTTAGCGGGTCAGGAAGCGAAATGTTCAGGGAGGTCATAGGCATACCTTCATATTATGACAGTTTATGGCGGATTGAAAGTACCCGGCGGATACGCAAGAATAGAAGTACAGAGGCATCCTCTATGAACCAAGAAGTCATCTTGACACGGGACGAAGACGGCTGGATCGTCGCGGATTGCCCGGAATTGCCCGGCTGCGTAAGCCAAGGGAAGGACGAAGCGCAGGCTCTGGCGAACATCCGCGAAGCAATGGCCGGATGGCTTTGGGCGGAAGACCAGAAGGCCAAGGACCGCCAGCTTGAACACTGATCGATCGGCCTCAGTTCGCCAGCCACCGTCCAACTCGCCCACCGCATAGTCTTTTCCAATCCAAAGATGAGCCTGAAGGAAGCGAAGGGTAGGCGAAGCGGGTTTTTGTCCTTTCGGGTTTTGAAATCAACATATGCTAGCAGCCGAGGGCGGAGGGAATGTGGAAATCGCTCCGGCATGATTTCCATTTCCCCGATGCACTTTCCGAGCGATTTCCAAGGTTTGTGGGAAGGTCGGAAAACAACGCACTATCGTTTTCCGGGCTTTCCATAAACCGCCATTTCCTCGGCCCTTGTGCATCGGCCTGCGGGCCTACGCGGTGAGCCGCAGCTTCTCGAACAGCTTGCTTTTTGCTTGCTGCATTCGTCGCGCGGCATCGGTGTCGCTGATGGCCGCGGCGACCCTTTTCAGCGCGTTCATGCTCAACCCGTCGCGCAGGTATTGCGCCGGTTTGTGCAACAGCGACAGCGTCTCCAGCGGTGTTTGGTAGCGCTTGTAGCGGATGCGCCTCCGGCCCTTTTCGTCGATCTTCACGTCGGCCTGGGCACAGGGGCGATGATAGTTCAGATACGGATTCAAGTACTCATGATAGAAGTCATTGAGCGCATCGGCGTGCCTGGGATCGATGTACCCATAGCCGATATGCTTGCGGATGATGGCGCCGTTCTTGGCCTCCACCAGGCCGTTGTCGCCGCTTTGCCGAGGCCGGCTTTTGGTCTGTTCGATGAGCAGCTTTTCCAGCAACTCGGCGACGGTCTTGTTGATGAACTCCGAGCCGTTGTCGGTGTGGAAGCCCAGGATGCGAAAAGGAAACTGGCGCATCATGTGCTTCAAAAGCGGCTCCAGATAGGCCTCCGAGATGCGCGGCGTTGAGCCCACCGCCTCCCACTGCGTGACCTCATCAACGGCGTTGATGTGATAAACGCCCTTCTCCCCGCCGTTGGGCTGGTCGCCCTGATGCACCGTGTCCAGGCGCAGAAAGCCGGGCTGGCCCTGCGGCTGCGGCTTGCGCCGTTCGCCGATCGAGACCGCCGTGGGCCGCGTCCTGGTGTAGTTGAGAAGCCGCTCGCGGTAGCGCGAATGCTTGCGCAAGTT
>Ga0302278_10006450_pt1 | contig 11183 bp, 10 predicted proteins | sample III_Bog_N3_2_FD_194543 | JGI IMG/M metagenome (GOLD analysis project Ga0302278, IMG submission 194543) | Peat permafrost microbial communities from Stordalen Mire near Abisko, Sweden - III_Bog_N3_2 | ecosystem: Environmental > Terrestrial > Soil > Wetlands > Peat | place: Sweden: Abisko... | reverse complement strand
ATCGCTGTTTCGGGTGCCGATGGTTTCCGGGCTCGATGCGGCTCTTACGCGCGCGGCATTGCAGCAGCACCGGCTCGACATTTACGCGGCGATGCCGTTTACGGGATCGCAGATGCTGGCGGAGGATGTCGATCTGGGGCGGCGGTGCGCGCTGGTGATCGGTAGCGAAGGCCGGGGCGTGAGCAACGAACTACAGTCGGTGGCGCAGGATCTGGCGATACCGACGGCAGGAGTGGAATCGCTCAACGCAGCGGTGGCCGCGTCGGTCCTGTTGTATGAATCTCGACGGCAGCGGGTGCGCCAGGCGCTGCCGGTATGAGCCTCTTCGACGCGAGCCCGATGGGCGACGCGCCTTCGAACGCCAAACGGCCGCTGGCGGAACGCATGCGTCCCGATTCGCTCGACGACTTTGCGGGCCAGGAGCATGTCCTCGGACCCGGTAAGCCCCTGCGCTCGCAGATCGAGCGCGACCAGTTGACTTCGCTGATTTTGTGGGGTCCGCCGGGGGTAGGGAAGACGACTCTGGCACAGATTATCGCGCGCATGACGAAGAGCGAATTCCTGCCGTTCAGCGCGGTGCTCGCGGGGATCAAAGAGATCAAAGCCGTGATGTCCGATGCGGAGCGGCTACGCAGGCTGGGGCGGCGCACCATCCTCTTTGTCGATGAAATTCATCGCTTTAACAAGGCGCAGCAGGACGCGTTTCTGCCGTACGTGGAGCGCGGGGACATCATTCTGATCGGTGCAACGACGGAGAATCCTTCGTTCGAGATCAACGCCGCGCTGCTGTCGCGCTCGAAGGTTTACATGCTGCGGGCGCTGACGACGGAGGAGATTGTCGTGCTGCTTCGGCGCGCGCTGCCGGCGGTGGGTGCGGCGGCGGACGACGAAACGCTGGAGAAGATCGCGGTGGCATCGAACGGCGACGCGCGGTCCGCTTACAACACGCTCGAAGTTGCCGCCGCGGCCAGCCCTTCCGGAACCATTTCGGAGCAGGCGGTTGCCGACGCTCTCGGTCGCAAAGTTCTGCTGTACGACAAGACGGGCGAAGAGCATTACAACGTGATCTCCGCGCTGCATAAGTCGGTGCGGTCGAGCGATCCCGATGCGGCGCTGTATTGGCTGGCGCGGATGCTGGAATCGGGTGAGGACCGCATGTATATCGCGCGGCGCGTGGTGCGGATGTCGATTGAAGATATCGGACTGGCCGATCCGCGCGCCATGGAGCAGTGCATTGCCATGCAGCGGACGGTACATTTTCTCGGGATACCGGAAGGGGATCTGGCGCTGGCGCAGGCGGTGATTTATCTGGCGGTTGCGCCGAAGTCCGACGCTTCGTATAAGGCGCTGGGGGATGTGATGCAGGAGGTACGCGCGGGGCGCGCCGAGCCGGTTCCGATGCATCTGCGCAATGCGCCTACGAAAGCGATGAAGGACTGGGGTTACGGGTCGGGTTATCAGCATGCGCATGAGTTCGACGATGCGCTGAATCATATGGACTGCCTGCCGGAGTCGCTCGCGGGGCGGCGCTGGTATTATCCGACCGGGCGCGGGGTTGAGAAGCGGATTCAGGAACGGCTGGATGAAATCCGCGCGCGGCGGGGGAAATCTTAGCGGAAGTGGACCCAGAGGCCGACGATAAAGCAGCCGACCATTCCGGTCCAGGCGACATCGGCGCGGTCGAACACGCGCGTTACGCCTCCGCCCCACTGCAGCGTCAGGTTGTCTTCCGCGGCGGCGCTGCGTTGCGGTTCCGTCATCGTGATCACAAACATCAGCAGCACGCAGAACAGGAACACGATCACGCTGTAGTTCAGGAAGCTGAACGCCACCAGGCCGTTGAGGAAGCCTAAATCGATCTTGAAGGCGTCGTGCATCACGTCGAGAATGAAGCGCCCCGCGCCGAGTAAGCCGCCGGTAACGAGGGTCGTAAATGCCGCCCGCCCAGTGGCGCGCTTCCAGAGAACGCCGACGAGGAACGTAGCGGTGATCGGCGCGCCGATGTAAGCCTGGACGCTTTGCAGGTACTGGTAAATCTCGTTGCTCATGTACTTAATGAGCGGTACCCAGAGGATGCTGATGACGACAATGACACCCGTCGCCACGCGTCCCACAAATACCAGCCGCTTTTCGCTGGAATTCGGATGGGTTTTCTTGAAAACATCCATGGTGATGAGCGTGGAGCAGGAGTTCAGCACGGAACTCATGGCCGACATGAGCGCCGCGAGGAGCGCCGCCACCATCAGGCCCACCAGTCCGCGGGGCAGCAGGCGCAGCACCAGCGTCGGATAAGCGTTATCGCCATTGACCACGTTCGGATAGAGCGCCTTCGCAATCAGGCCGGGCAGCACCAGCACGAATACCGGCAGAATCTTGAGCGCCGCGCAGAAGAAGCTGCCCTTGCGCGCGTTTTCCAGATCTTTCGCGCTGAGTGTCTTTTGCACGATCGACTGATCCGTACACCAGTACCAGATGCCGAGGATCATGGTGCCGAAGATGGTGCCGACCCATGGATACACGGGGTCGCTTGCGGGCTTGATCATGTGAAAGAAATCGGGCGGGAGCGCGGCGCGAAGACCGCTGAATCCGCCGACCGCGTGCAGTCCCAGGACGGTGAGGACAATGGCGCCGGTGAGCAGGACGAACGACTGGAAAAGGTCGGTATATATGACAGCTTTCAGGCCACCGGTGATGGTATAGATGCCGGTCGCGACGACCAGGAGAATGGAGGTTGTGAGGTAATCCCAGCCGAGCACGGAGCGCATCAGAATCGCGCCCGCGAACAGGTGGACCGAGATCTTGGTGAAGATGTAGGCGACGATCGAGACGGTTGTGAGATACCAGCGGCACTTCGAATTGAAGCGGCGCTCCAGGAACTCCGGCATCGTGAAGACTTTGGACTTCAGGTAGTAGGGCACGAAGAGCCAGCCGAGGATGAAGAGGCAGAAGCTCGCCGACCACTCGTAGCAGCCGACCGCCAGGCCGCTCGATGCGCCCGAGCCCGCCAGACCGATGAAATGCTCGCTCGAGATATTGGTCGAAAAGAGCGACGCGCCCACCGCGAACCAGCCGATACTGTGTCCCGCCAGAAAATATTCGCTGGTAGTGCCCTGGCGGCGCGAGTTGTAAATGCCGATTCCGAATACGACCAGGAAGTAGGCGATGATGATCAGGTTATCTGGGTTGAGCGCGTTGGTGGGCATGCGGACTCAGCCGATTATATTCGACGCCTGCCACCGATGCGCGATGGGGGCGTGAGCGCCGTCGCGGAGAGCGCGTGCTAACATGCCGCAAATGAGTTTCGCGTTCCGCTTCACCCTCGCGCTGCTTTGTTTCGCTTCCTGCCTGACCGGGCAGAAGCCAACGGTTCTGCATGCCGCACGGCTCCTGGACGTCGAAACCGGCCGTATAACCGCGCCCGGAGAGATCCTGGTGCAGGGTACGAAAATCGTCGCGGTGGGAGCGTCGGTAACCCATCCGGACGGCGCGGAAACCATCGATCTGGGCGACGCGACGCTGATGCCTGGGTTGATCGACGCGCACGTGCATTTGTTTCTGCATCCCGGCGCGGAGGATCTGCAGACGGTGCAGGAATCAGTACCGCAGCGGACCATCGTTGCGGTGCTGGCGGCGCGCGACGATCTGATGGCCGGGTTCACGGCGGAGCGTGATATGGGGACGGAGGGCGCGGGATCGGCGGATACGGCTGTGCGCAATGCCATCAACCGCGGTCTGGTACCCGGCCCGCGGCTGCGTATCAGCGGCAACGCGGTGGATATCCTCGGCGGCCACGAAGACGCCATCAACTACAATCCCGCGCAGCATGTGCTGCCCAATGCGACGTGGGCGAATAACGCCGAGGAACTGGTGACCGTGATTCGCGGCCAGTTCAAGGAAGGTGCGGACTTCATCAAGATCTACGAAACGGGGCGCGACCGGTTTGTGAACGGCGTTTTCAGTACGCCCTATCAATACACGGAAACGGAACTGACGGCGGCGGTGCGCGAGGCGGCGCGGGTGGGGAAGTCGGTGGCGGTGCATGCGACGGGCGAACCGGGTACGCTGTATGCGGCGCGCGCGGGAGTGGTGTCGATTGACCACGGGGATCAGTTGAGCGACGAGACGATGAAGATCATGCGCGAGAAGCATATCTTCGTGGTGCCGACGTTCACGATTTCGGAATATTTCGCGGAGCATGCGGCGGGCGGCGGCGCTTCACGGCGCGATTCGATCAAAGCGCACATTGCGGAGTTTAAAAAGCAGCTTGCGGCGGGTGTGCCGGTGGCGATGGGGTCGGACGTGGGGCCGTTTCCGCATGGCACGCAGGCGAAGGAATTCACGCTGATGGTACAGAACGGGATGACGACGCTGGGGTCGATACAGGCCGGGACTGTGAATGCTGCGGAACTGCTGGGGTGGAAGGGTGAGATCGGAGTTTTGAAGGCAGGGTATTTTGCGGATATTGTGGCGGTGCCGGGCGATCCGCTGAAGGAAATTTCAGCGCTGGAACATGTGAAGTTTGTGATGAAGGGCGGCGTGGTTTACAGGAAGTAAACCACGCCGCCCCAGGTCGTCGCTAATCGAAGAAGAGCGGCTTGATGTGACGGTCGTAGATGTTTTCCGTCACGTTGCGCGCGATGGATTCCTCGCTGCGGCTCAGCGTATCCAGATAGCGGTTGCCCATCTTGGCCGCAACCTTGTACCCCACATGCAGTAACTGGCGCATATTCGGATTAAAGCCGGGGTTCGACTGCACGTGCCGCAGGGCGTCCGTGAACTGCTCGGGAGTCCACGTGTCCACTTCCGCGGGCGCGGGCAGTTTCGCGTAATCGATGTCGATCACAGATGCGTAGGGCTCGCAGAGTTCCACCTTGTGATCGTACGCTTCCGAATAAACTTCTTTCGCAAGGGCGAGGCCTTCGGGTCCGGCTTCAGCAAGTCCGATGATTTCTTCCAGCCACGTGGTGCCCGCGGTCTTCAGATGAAGTCCGGCGCCGGTTTTGCGAATTGCGTCGCGGATCGCGCCGTAGATGGAAAACTTATCGCTGCCGGAGTGCACACTGAGTTTCAGCGTTTCGGGCAGGCCGTATTTTTCGATAGCGTACGCGATGACAGCCAGATCGTCCGAAAACTCCACAGCGAACTGCGCGACATCGCCCACATAATCGACGCCTTTGTTGAAACGACCCGTGAACTTAGGCGCGATGGTCTGGATCGGGATCTTCTCGTCGGCGATGGCGACCAGGATGACCAGCAATTCCGGCGGGGTCTGCGGCGAGTCGGTCTCATCCATGGAAACTTCGGTGATGAAGTCATCGACGCCCTTCTTTTCCGCGATGTGGCGATAAATTTTGCCCGCCTCTTTCACGGCGAACAGGTACTTCGAGGCCACTTCGGAGATCTTCTCCTTCGTCGTGCCGAAGGGGGAATCGATCAGTTCCGGGTGGCGCGCAACAAACGCCGCCACCTCTTCGGCAGGCGCGGGGCGGCCGATGAAGTGGGCCACGTCGAGCGTGTAGAAATCGCTGGGCGCGATGAAGCGGTCCACGGTATCGAGATTGATGTGATCCGCATCCACGTGCCACGGCTTCGTCCAGCCGGATTCCTTCACAGCGGCGGCGGCGGCGGCCTGAACGCTCGACGGCTCCGACCCGACAATCAGATGTTCGCGGTTGGATTTATTCCACACCGGTATGATCTCGATGCCCTTTTCGGCCGCTTTCTGGAACGCGTGGATCTGCGCTTTTGCCTGATGCGCAAAACGATCTCCCACGCCAAACGTAAACTTCTCAATTTTCATCATGGTCGTTATCTGTTTACTGGTTCACGCCGGAGGCGAGGAAGCCGCCATCCACGGCAAGGCACTGGCCGGTGATGTAACTGGCCGAGTCGGACGCGAGCAGCACCGCCGCGCCGACAAGTTCGTCGGTCTGGCCAAAGCGGCCCATGGGCGTGCGCATCAGAAGTTCTTTGCCGCGCGGCGTGCCGTCGAGCAGCGCGGAGTTGAGGTCGGTACGAAAGACGCCGGGCGCGATGGCGTTAACGTTGATGCCGTGGCGGGACCATTCCACCGCGAGGCTGCGCGTGAGCGAGAGCACCGCCGATTTCGAAGCGGCGTAGGCTGCCACTTCATACAGAGCCACGTAAGAATTCAACGACGCAATGTTGATGATGCGACCGCGGCCGCTCGATCGCAGCGGCTCGTAGAAAGCCTGGCAGGCGCGCAGCGTACCGGTGAGATTGGTGTCTATGATGCTGTTCCACTCGTCTTCGGGAAGATCTTTGGTAGGCGCGCGTTTGATGCGGCCCGCTACGTTCAGCAGCACATCGACTCTGCCGAAGGCGGCCATCACGGCGTCTCGGAACGAATCTACGGAGGTGCGGTAGGAGACGTCGGCTGTATGCACCAGCGTGTGGCGGCCCTCCGCCTCAATCAGCGAGGCGACTTCTTCGACATGGGACTGTCGGCGCCCCGTCGCAATGACATCCGCGCCGGCCTGCGCCAAGCCAAGAGCCATGCTCTTGCCAATCCCGGAAGTTCCCCCCATTACGACGGCGACGCGGCCGGTGAGGTCGGTAAAGTTTTTCGGCATCCTAACGGAGCAGGTTAGCAAATGCCCTGAAACGTTAAAAGCCCTCCCCGGTTAGAGAGGGCTTCGCACGATCGGCCGAAGTCAACGTTTACTTGCCCTCGACCCGCAGGTCGTTCTCAACCGAGAACGCGCCTGGAACGCTGTTAGCGCGGATTCCCGCGATATTCCTGTCGCCTTCATTGGCCACCACGCCTTCAAGCCGCACATGCCCGTTTTTCACGATGATGTGGATGGAAGGCAAAGCCTGGAAGCCGTACCGCGTCGAAAGCGCGGGGTCGCCGTAAATGACGCGGTAAGTCGCGCGGCGGATACGGTCGTCGTCCGGCGAGAGCGGCAGGACTTCAATGTTGTTGACCACGCTGGTAACGCCTTCCACCCGCTTGACGACGTTGCCCGCGTCGGATTTCAGAACGGGCTGGGTCACCTCGCCAACCAGCGTTACGGTGCCGCCGTTCACGGTGAATCCGAGATCGTCGAAGATACCGAAGTAGGGCAGCATCACCAGCTGATGGCGGACCTCTTTGGCAATCTGAGATTCGTTGGCAGATCCGGGGATCTGGGCGTCACTATGCTGCGGTTGTTTCGGGTCTTTATCCTTGGCCGCAAGCCCGGCCGGGATCAGGAGCGCGCCGGCCAACAGAGCTGTCGCGATTCTTTTCATATGTTTCACCACCTGTCCGGGCTAATGCAATCGAGGTGCCAGGCGGTAAGTCCTCACAAATCAACAAACCGGGGCACGGCGGAAGGCGGCTTGGTGGTGGAGTTGGTGGATTTCACGCGGCGGCGATATACTCCTCTTGATGCCTAACGTAGACACTCACTCCAACGGCTCGTTCAGCTGGATCGAACTGGGTACCAGCGATCAGAACGCGGCCAAAGATTTCTACACCGCGCTGTTTGGCTGGACCTTTGAGGACAGCCCGATGGGGCCGGACGATTTCTACACGATGTTTCAGCTGGAAGGCCGGAATTGCGGTGCGGCGTATACGTTGCGCCCGCAGGAGACGTCGATGGATGTGCCGCCGCACTGGAACCTCTATGTTTCGGTCGCGAGCGCCGATGAGACGGCGAAGAAGGCTGAGGAGGCCGGGGGCAAACTGCTGGCGCCGCCGTTCGACGTGTACTCGTTCGGGCGCATGGCGGTGATTCAGGATCCGACCGGCGCTGTGATTGAGATCTGGGAGGCGAAGGACCATATCGGCGCGGGCATCGTGGGACAGAGCGGAACGCTGTGCTGGGCCGATTTAAGTACGCCGGACGCTGCGACCGGGTCGAAATTTTACACCGAAGTCTTCGGATGGACTTATACGGCGGGTAAGGACGATTACCGGCATATTAAGAATGGCGAGGAATTTATCGGAGGAATTCCGCCTGCAGCTTATCGCGATCCGAATATGCCGCCGCACTGGATGATTTATATCGCGGTTGACGATTGCGATGCCAGTACGGCTAAGGCTAGGGACCTGGGCGCGAACATCTGTATGGGACCGATGACGATCGAGAAGACGGGGCGGATGTCCGTGCTGGCCGATCCGCAGGGTGCCGTGCTGGCGCTGTTCCAGCCGTTCCCGCGGGAGTAGGGCAAACGCACCGGCATGGTCACCTTTGCGGAATTCCTCGGGAATGCCGCTTCAAAGCGGGAGTTCGTAAACGTTTTGTTCGAGGAGCGCGTATTCGAGCTGATCGGCACCTTGCAGGAGTTGTCGGTGCCTCTGGAACAAGCGGGTGTGCCGCACGAACTTGTCGGTGGGCTGGCAGTCTTCCTGCACGTGGAGAATGCGGATTCCACGCACTCTTCGCTCACGCGTGACATCGACCTTATGATCCGGCGGGACGACTTGGCAAGGGTCGTCAGGATTGCGGAGGACTACGGTTTCCGCTTCCGGCATTCGATGGGTGAAGACATGTTGTTGTTCGGCGAGACCAACAGTACCCGCAACGCGGTCCGTTTGCTCTATGCGGGCGAGAAGGTTAAGGCGACTCAACTCGAGTCTCATCCCCACATCAACCCGGTCCGTGTCGGGTTGCATGGCCAGGATTTTTGGGTGATCCCGGTCCTGGGCCTGGTGCGGATGAAGTTGAGTTCCTATCGCGACAAGGATCGCGTCCATGTACGGAGTATGGATGCCGCCGGACTCATCACTCGCGACATCGAGGATGGGTTAGGCGAGGAACTGATGGCCCGGCTGCGAAACGTTCGCGAGACCGAGTAAAGCGCGTTCGGCAAAGTACGGCCAATACGAATTGGTGGACAAGCGCCAGTGGTTAGGCAGCGCTTTGAGATACCAAAGAGCCAACGATCCTCCTGGTTTGCGGGGCAGACAGCGCTTCTCGTAACCAATCGATCAACTCGCCTTCGTTTTGCAGCCAATGTCCGGGCACTTTCTTTCCTCCCATATCGGCAAACCGAACTTTCGAGGTCTTGATTGGCTCTTCCTCAACCTTGATCGGATACAGCGTCACGCCGTGGCTGATGCGAAGCAACTCGTACGTATAATTGTCGAGAGCTGGGGCTATCAGCTTAAAGGAGTGAACCAGCCGTCCGGACGCCGCCGATGTTTCGACCTGTCCCTGTACCAGATTTTTTGTCTTTTGTCCGAGACGCCCCGCCTGCACTTTGAGAATACTTGCCGGCGTCGTACTAACCGCATCGACAATATCGTCTGGCCAAAGATCTTGCGCCACTGAGTTCATTGTTTAAGCTCCGGTAGATCCAATGAAATAGTATAGGAAGGTGATCCGAGCCCACTCTTTTGTCGGGGCGGACGACACTGCTCAACAGAGATACCCCCGCCACCGCAGTGATAATTCGCACACCCGGATTCTGCAGAGAGAGAATGAGTTCCGGACGCAGCAGAACCTGATCGAACATATTGCAGAAATAGATCTGTTCGTTCCGCGCGTAATAGTGAGTACCGGCTACAGTCTTATTCTCATCTCCGAAATAGTTCCACATGGGGTTGTAGAAAAACGGATAGTCCCTGCCTCGGATTGTCCGGCTGCCGCGAAGCGCCACCGTACGATCCATAGTAGCGTGAAGTCCCGATGCCCCCACCATACCGGCCTCGAACGGGTTCATGTTGAAGGCTCCGACGATCAATGATCTGCCGTGGCCGGTTCTGCTCTCCTGGTCCCGAACGGCGCGGGCTAATTCGGTGGACTCCAGAATCTGGCTGTCGTCAGCGGAATTCTGCTTGCTTGGCAGATGAACGGAGGTCATCAGGATGGGCAACGTGCCCGGAAGATTCAATTCTCTTATGGAATACCTTGATCCCTCCGCTCTCGCCCGAAGAAAATCCCGCGAGAACCTCGTGAATACCTTCGCGGATTCGGACTGACTGACCGGAAAATCGAACTGCACGGGCATCGCCGTGTTCAGCGCGAGCAACAACGGGCCAACCTCAATCTCGCATTCCGCCAGGATCAGTACATCGACCCTCTCCTGCAACGCCAGCGATACGATCAGATCCTGAATCGGGCGGCGATTGATATTCCAGAAGAGGAAATTTGTCACCCTACCAGGCCAGCAACTGGTCCATCGTACGGACCAGATCGTCGGTCTGCGGCAGAATCTTCGCTTCCAGCTGCGGGTGGTAGCCGACCCACGTATCCATGGCGGCAACCCGCTTCACCGGGGCATCCAGCGACGTGAACAGCTCGTCCGCAATCCGCGCCACAATCTCGGCGCCGTAACCGAAACTTTGGGTATCCTCGTGCGCCATAATCACGCGGTTGGTCTTCTCGACACTCGCGCGAATCGCTTCCCAGTCGTAGGGATTAAGCGTGCGCAGGTCGATCACTTCAATGCTTACGTCCGGATTGCGTTTCTCCACATCCTGTGCGGCGAGCAGCGACTTCTGCACAATCGCCCCGTACGTGATCACCGTCAGCGATTTGCCCGGCTTCACGACCTTCGCCTTCCCGAACGGAATCATGAAATCCGGGCCGGGATACGGGGCGCGGTTGTACATCTCGCGGTAGAGCTTCTTGTGCTCGAGGAACAACACGGGATCTTCGCAGCGGATGGCAGTACGAAGCAGCCCCGCCGCATCTTCCGCATTCGACGGAAAGACCACCCGGAGCCCTGGGATATGCGTGAATTCCACCTCGCCGCACTGGCTGTGATAGATTGCGCCGCCGCCCAGATAGCCGCCGATCGGGACGCGGATCACGAGCGGCGCGGAAAACGCCCCGTTCGATCTCCAGCGGAACGACGCCAGTTCGTCGCGGATCTGCATCATGGCGGGCCAGATGTAATCGAAGAACTGAATTTCGACCACGGGTTTCAGCCCCACAGTCGCCATGCCGTTGGCGCGTCCCACGATGGAAGCCTCGGCGATGGGCGTATTGAAACAGCGGCGCGACCCGAACTCCGTCTGCAGTCCCCGCGTCACCGCAAAGACGCCGCCTTTGCCTTTGACCTCGGTCAGACTTCCTTCGCGGCTGCAATCGGCCACATCCTCGCCGAACACGACCATGCGCTCGTTACGCCGCATTTCGTCTTTCAGCGTCGAGTTGATGAGATCCGCCATAGTCTTCGGTTCGCCAGTCGGTTCGGCTGGGATGTCGAAAGCCGTGGAGGTCGGGTCG
>Ga0302278_10006444_pt1 | contig 11197 bp, 14 predicted proteins | sample III_Bog_N3_2_FD_194543 | JGI IMG/M metagenome (GOLD analysis project Ga0302278, IMG submission 194543) | Peat permafrost microbial communities from Stordalen Mire near Abisko, Sweden - III_Bog_N3_2 | ecosystem: Environmental > Terrestrial > Soil > Wetlands > Peat | place: Sweden: Abisko... | reverse complement strand
CTCCCGTCTACGGGCGGGGCGGAGCGGAGCGAACGGTTTTCAGTAGATAACCCGGTTGATAGTTTTTCACCCGCGTCTATCTTTCTGAGCTACCTTGACAGCTAAGTCGAGGATTTTTGTTCGCTAACCGGTTTCTTTGGTTGGTTCAATGTAACGCACGAACCGCCATAGAAACCCAAGCGAAGTCTGCTTGTGGTCAACCTGTGTGTGTTTCGTGCCTTAACCCCACGAAAAGAGAAAACACACAATGGTCACTCGGACTCGCAAAATCGCTATCCTTGACTTGGACACTCAAGGTAAGGTAACGGAACGAAAGACACTTCCTGGCAGTGAGATTTGGCTTGACAACACTGTTGCAGGACACCTCTACCCTTCACTCAAAGTGGCTCTGGTAACAGTACCCACGGAGATGATGGAATGGAATGAATCGGCCAATGTAGCAGACGGTCTATTCAACATTCAGTTCGACGGCACAACGTATCGTCTCGTCGGGTCCGGTGGTGGTGCAAAAAATGGCAAGTTCTATTTCGCAGACGAAGTGCATGCACCTATGCTCCACGCGCGTTTTCAGAACTGGCCGGAAGCACTCATCTCGTACTTCGGCATTCAGACCTCGGACTGCAAGAGGATTTTGGATGCGGAAGGTACGGTACTCGTGGTTCCTGATAACGAATTGGGAACGAACGATTGCAGAGGGTGGATTAGCGAAAGTTTATTTGCTCGCCTTGACGCCCCCAGCAAAGCTTTTTATCAATTCCGTCTCGGCTTCGCGCTAGAGAACGGAAAAGGCTCCTTCAAGGTGATGAAGGATGATGTTGCTCAGGCCATTGGCGCTGACATCATTATCCCAGTATCATCCTGCAAACCGGCGCCGCAATTGAAGCCATGGAACTACGATTCACGTGCTGATCGCATGTTTAACGGTCCGCTCGTCGTTGGTCTCCGTGAAGTTTCTCGCGAACTGGTCTTCTCCAGCTCGTACACAGTCACTCAGCATGCTTCGGTGGATACCATCCTTACGGAGCTGATTCCAAAGGCGCGTGAAGCCATGCAATCCCTCAAGGATGCATGGAGAGCGGGCAACCACGAAGCGGTCGTCAACCAGATCGGTCAAAAGGTCTCTCTCGACGAATTCGCTAAAGGTGAAACCAAGGACCAACTTATGAGAACTGTGGAAGCAACTTTACTCGCGGACGGATCTGGTGAAATTTGCCAGCACCCGTACATCTACCGGCAGGTAGATAAACTGCTTGCAAAGTGGGCCTACAAGGTTCTCACAGGCGGCGGCATGCATCTCCCAGGCTTTGCACTGGCTGATGACGGCTTCTTGTTTCTTGACGAAAACGGCGGCGTTGTCTCCGGCTCCGACTGGATCCCTGGAGAGATAGCCCTTACGAGTCTCACGTCCGCACGTTCGTTGTGCGTTCGTTACCCCGTCCGCATGAAGGAAGACCTGTTGCCCATGATGAATTGGAACCGTGACGCTGCGGTGACCTTTCTGATCGACACAATGGGACTGTCTGAAACGCAGTCGGCCTTTGTTGCAGATGAGCAGTTGGTCCTCGACGGAACCTACACGCTGCATTCACAGACCGCAAAGAAAAATGGTGGCGATTTCGACTTTGACCAAATCTGCGTCGTTGACGAAGGTTTGTACCCGAAGTTCGTCCAGGACCGGTTTGATTTTGAATCGACCTACGTCGTTACCAAAACAAAAGCAGATCGCCTGAAGTCCCCAATGTATAGCCTCGAGTTCATTGCCCTGAAGTCTCTGGGCAATCAGATCGGAGTGATTACAGACACTATGTCCTCTTGCATCGCAGCCGGCCTAATGAGTGAGATGTATGAGCTGGTGGAGGAACTCCAGAAAGAGATCGACTCGTTGAAACACAACACTCGGGCTGACCTCTCCAAGATCAAAGAAATCCAAGCCACGTGCGGCAAGGCTCTTTGGTTGAAGATGAAGAACGTGAAATCCGTCTCAGAGCTATTGGAATTGGAAGTGAAGCCTACCGACATGATCGGCTTCATGTACAACAGTCTCCGCAAGGACCTGGTTGAGATGATGGACAAACCGATGGAAATCCGTCAGTTTCAAGGTTTGCTCGTTGGCAACACTCCCACCCAGGCAATGCTCGAGGAATCGCGTCTCGTGTTCCATGCTTTCGCTGCAGGCAACAACATGCTGCGCGAAGTCATGGACATCAAAGTAGCACTTCTCAAGAAGGCAGAGGCTGAATTCGATGCTGCCAAGGAAAACGGACAACAGGAGAGCATCAAGATCGCCCGCAAGGCAATCGCGAAAGCTCGCGCTGAAGTCAAGGTTACCGAAGAGAAGCACAAAGACCAGTCGTCCAACCTCATCGGCATCGTCGCTGCGTGGGGCAAGGGCAAGACTGAGAACCGGAAGCAGTGGGCCCAGGCTGTTCACACCATCGTTTGCGGTGGGCGTGGCACGGGATCCATTCTCTTTCATGTGTTTCCGCAGGAAGCGATCGATGCGATTGCGGGACGCACCAACGGCATACGGGTATCGGTTGCACAAAACAACGTGGCCGGCATCGTAACTGTCAAGGACAACGTTTTCTATATGGACGCGTTCAACGGCGGCAAGGCTGAGCCTCTCTTCCGTTATGACATGCAGAAGCGAAAACTGGCAAATGCCAAGGTCGCCGCTGCAGTCGTCTGCTAAAGAGTTTCGTCACTCTCTAACAGAGCCAGATCAACCCACTGCAGAGTGGACAACCCGAAAGAGGCTTGCCAAATCCAAGCCTCCGTCGGAGGCTTTGTGGCAGGCTGAGGAGGATTCAAATGCTACATCTTCTCGTTGTTCTGTCATCAATCCACCACCTGCACGCCATCGTCGCCTGTGCCGGGGCCTTCGACGTAATTGGATTCACCATCCTTTACGTTGAGGTCCGGTCTGACATGGTGGCAATGCGCAAAGCACGCACAGGCCTCTGATCGTCACAGATCCCAGGTTCCGGTAACCAGCAAGAGCTAATTCGTCAGCTCGCGCCGGCTACGACAATCTAAAACCACTCTTTGAGTGGGTCACCCGTAGGGGCTTTTCGACAAAAAGCCCCCACGGGGCAACTGTCGGAAAGCTAAGGAGATTTATATGCCTCTTAGCTTCGCAGTATCCGACTTTATCGGTTCGATTCTCTCGCACGTCGCACATGGTTATGTGGAGGCGCTAACAAGTTGCCTATTCATAGCTCTGGCGCGCGCGGCTTGGATCGGATCGCTCACCCCCGCCTACCGGAAGCAACACCGCGTCCGGTAGTCAGATGCAAACCGCTGTCTGAGCGGACAACCCGAAGGGGCTCTAATCGATGAGCCCCCTCGGGGACTTGTCTAGAGTTGATGGAGAACTAATTGGAACTCTTCAGCTTCAAGAAAAGACAACGATTACCAGCGCCACGAGTGGTGCCGGTGGCTATCGAAATCATCAGCCACCGCACCGGCCGGAATTACACCTGGAACTGGCGACTCAAGGGATCGAAAGGACTAAACGCAGCGCAGGGAGCCCGAATCGACTCATTGGTCGGGCAATACTGCACAGCGCAGGCACAGGCGGCAAGCTTAGGTACTCGTACCCAGGTCATAACCGTACTCCTGCCGTAAGAACAGACAGAAGAATGCATGAGGGGCACACTCCGAATTTTCGGGAGTGTGCCCCTTTTGTGTCCGCACCCGTGTCTATTGGCTAGACTATACCAGTGCCACTGTCTACAATGGAGGCGGAGTAGTTTCACGCGCAATAGCCTTGGGTGCTGCGAGGATATCCGGGGTCATCTGTTGGCTAGGCGCAGATCCTGTTCACCTACGAGTGAATGGATAGAAGGAAGGACGGCTATGCTGAAACGGGTTTTACGGGTGGCGCTCACGGTTGTAGCGGCGGCAACTCATTCCTCGTGGGCTTGCGCTCAATCGGAAATCAAGGCGCACATTATGGATGAGCATGTGGTCCAAAAACTCGCAACCTCCCTCGACCACACATCTATGGTCGAGTTCCCAGATGTTGTCACGGCTGCAGTAGTCGGCACAGAGGGCGTGAAGATGGAGTTTCGGGACAACGTCGTCATCCTGGAGCCGCAAAAGGCGGGCATTCAGACGAACCTTCTGGTGTGGGCGGCTGGCAAGCAGCTCGTCTACGAGGTTCAGCCGGCCAGCCCGACCAGCGAATTCCCCTTCGTCATCCGCGAGACCTTCGCGCCGCCGCCGCCGCCGCCGACAGGCCCAGCAACCGTAGAGGCCACCGAACTGCGAGATGCTGCCCATGGTGAGTTTCTACTTTCCATGCGGAGCATCACGGTATGCAAGGAAACCCAGAACGAAAAGGGGGTGCATATGTGGGCTGTGCAGGTAGGTGAGGATAAGTACGCCTATTACGTTCGGATGAGCGCCGTGAATAGAACCAAGCGCCCCTACCGAATCGTAACCCCCTCTGTGAGCCACATCATCCCCGCCTTTGGTGCCAAGATAACCGTCAAGTCTGTCAATCAGCAATTGACGCCTAAGCAGTTTTCCCAGATTAAGCTCTACGATTCCGTAGCCGTTGCAAGCCACGGGTCGACGTTGACGTCGCGCGATCTCGAGCCAAAAGAGGCCGTGACTTGGGTTATGGCTGTCAGCAAAGCCGGCCACCCGGTGGGCATTTACCAGTTCAGCCTTCCGCCCGATGGCAAGAAGCGCGTTCAGGCGGCGGTGGTATTTTGACAGACGCTGAGTACCAACCAGCCGACCGAGCGGCGATTCTCACATTGATAGAGAAGAGCTACAGCAAGGGTTGCGCGACCTTCGCCGATGAGATCAAGGTAAGTTGCCAAGATCCTATCGAGCCGACCGACGACAAGGGGAAGTATCGCCTACACCCGCTGATTTGGACGGCGATACTCGGTGTGGTTGGCATCGTCGGCGTCATCCTGTATTTCCACTTCCAGTCGTAGACCCCTAGCGAGTCGTCGCCCCCGCGGTCGTAACCGAAGGACGTCACTGCTCGCTCTTTAGCGAAAGCGCGTTGATATGCAAACCGAAAAACCCGTACATGACCCAGAAGGTAGCGCAATCATGTTCGGCTGGTTTCTCCTGGCGATCGTGGTCGTAGCGCTGTTTTGGCTGGCGTCATCAAGGCTCCATTTGACTGCCTCGGAATTGACTGAAATCGCGCTTTTGGGCGCGGTTGTACTCTTCGTTGTGGTTGACGTGGCTACCTATTTTAGGCGTAGGGCCGCCAGGCGTGCGGCGTTATGGCCGCCTCCACCGCTGCGAGTTACGTTTAGCGACGAGGCGAAGGAAGTCGGTATTGCACAAGACGCGGATAGTGTTTTGGTCGGGCACGAGTCGGACGGTCAGCCCTTTTATTGGAACAACCAGACTCGAGTCCAACAGACAATCGCCAGTGGAATGACAGGCGCGGGCAAGACTACGCTGATTGAATCTATCCTCCAGCAAGATATATGCAGCGGCGTGCCGATCATCTTTATCGATGGCAAGGGCGAAAAGAAAGTCCTTGACCGGATTCTTCCGATCGTCGAAGCTGCCGGCCGGATGGACGACTTTCGCCTGATTGATCCCTCCCAGCCAGAGAACTCGGTTGCGTTCAACCCGTTCTGGGCACCCCACGGAGACCCGGATGCACACGTAGCGTTCATCTTTGAATCATTCAAAGTCGACGGAGGTGACGACTTCTTCGATCAGCACCAGCGGGTGTATTTGGAGAACATAGCACGCATCCTGTTCTACTCCGGCAAGAGGTTCAACTTCTATGATGTCCTCGTCGCTGCCTACGACGACAAGGTGCTTCTCAGGCAGATCAAGATCGCGCTGGAGAATGCGCGTGCAGATACCTCCGTAACTCGCCAGCAGATCCTGACGCTCGAGATGAGCATTCAGAATTTATTGACAACCTTCCAAGACAAAGAGCGGGTGTCGAAAATCCAAGGCTTGATCAACCACCTGGTCACTTTCATGTCCGACTCCTTGGCGCTCATTACCGGCCCGTACGAGAACCTTCTCACTATCGAAGAGGTTCTGGAAAAGAACCTCATCCTGTACGTCAGTCTGAATATCAATGTCAACGCTGACGCCGTTACCGCGCTTGGGCGGATACTTCTGCAGAACCTCCAACTCACGCTTGGGCAGAGGTACGCGAAGACTGGGCATGGGGTCAATCACAACTTTGTCTCGGTCCTGATGGACGAATTTGCGCCATTTGCCTACCAGAATTTTCCGCGCATCCTTCAAACCGCCCGTGGGGGAAACGTGGCGTTTATGTTCGCTCTTCAAAACTTTGGCCAACTCGATCCGATTGGTTTTGGGCTCAAAGATTCGCTCACTTCCGGTCCGAACAACTCATTCATGTTGCGAATGAGAGACGAGAAGACCACCGAGCAGTACCGCAAAGAGGGCGGGGAGATCAAGCACGAACGGGTTTCCGTTCACGTCGAAAAGGGTGGTTTCCTGGCCGGCGACAAATATGAGGATCAGGGTACCGGGAGTAGGTCGGACTACTACGACCTGCAAATTCGGGATGAGCAACTCAAGCGCCTCCCGAGCGGCCAAATGCAGGTTGTGATGTCCGACGAGATCAAGGGGATGGTGCATAAACATATCCACGTCCGGCGACCGTATGAACATTTCATCGCAGGCACGGCGAACAATCTCTTCCCGTCCATGGCCGGGTTGATGGCTGACTCGCGGGGTTTGAATCTGCGGTTTCCAACCCTCGACCTGGAAGCAAAACGAACGGATTATGCCGGCAAGAAAACTGCGCGTGGTGGGAGAAAATCATGAAGCACCGTACATTGGGGATCGTCTTTATCGCAGTCACGCTTGCCGGGAACGCGCAGCAGTCCCAGAAGATTCAACCGGACGACCCTCAGACGCAGGAGGGCGTAGCGCCTAACCAGCAGCAGATCCCCGGGGCGGAACAGAACGGAGCCGGGCCATCCCAGCAGCAGACCGGGCAGTTTGAGCGAAGGGTAAGCCCCCCGCCCAACTGGAATCACAACCACGAGGTTTACCCAAATACGGAGCAGCTGCCAGACAATGGCGACTCCACCATCGAGAACAGGAAGTGCAGCGACAGTGCACCGCGGCCAAGCGCGGTTGAAAGCGCCACTCATGCCATCAATCCCAACGACACAAACTATGGAGGCCTACTCTCTCAGTGGCACATGCAACTCGTCCACGACCTGATATTGAGTATCGAGTTTTGGGGCCTTATGTGCGCGTTGGTTGCGATCCTGCTCCTGCTCTCTTACATCCTTTGGCTGACGCGTCAGCGCGACCAACGGCTCCAGGTCACGGTGGACATCGTGCTCCAACTCATCAACTCCCGCAATTTTGCGCGCTACCACAACCTGCGAGTCATCAAGATTCACAACGACCTTGTAGAGCGCCTGAACGACCAATACGAGCGCGAGCTGCGCGAAAACGGCGACACACCGAGTGTGATTGACGGCGCGACTTTACCTCCTTCGTCGTTAGCTTCGCCGAGTGGCCTGACCGTAGATTCCGCACCTGGACAGCAGTCCCAAGCGTCTGGAAACGAGCAGCCCGCAGAGATAAGCCGCATTCCCTCCGTTGCGGCTGCCACCGAATATGGTATCGAGTCTGCCTCACTTTTCAAGCCCGGCGGGTTCAAAAAGAAGAATCCTGTTGTCGACAACGATGGCGTTTCGACTGCCCAGTCTGACGTAGACATTGCACTGGCGCGAGCCAATGCTGCAGCGTCAGGTGAGCAGCCAACCGCAGGCGCGGACGCCAAAGGCGAAGAGAGTCTAGAGGTGAAGAATCGACGCCTGGAGGCTCAAGTGCAAGCGCTCCAGCAGTACAAAGTGTCAGCGCGGAACCAGATCAACCAACTCAGGCAGGCGAACGCCGTGGGTGGAAGTGACAGCACGGGAGACACTCAGTGATCGTACAGTGCATCTCTTTTGGCTCGCATTGGTACGCTAAGAAAAGGTTTGATCAGCGCACCGGAGCCCTTCTGCGGTATCGGTCGGCGTTCATGAATACGACTCATATCAAAGTCGGATCACCCGAAAAGTATAAGCATTCGATTGGTGGCTTTGTACGGATCAACGCGGCGACGAGGCCACACTTTGACTCGCCCCAGGATATTCTGCAGGCCAAATATTACACCGAAGGCGTCACCCGCTACCTGGAATCGAACAGGCTAATGCTCCAGTCTCGGGCGCCAGATGATGCCGAGGTTGACCGCTTTTTGGTGTGTGTTCGGAGCACATGCGAGGGGATGATTGACTTCAATTCGGACTGGCGCTGCGATGGTCCAGCCCGCATCCTGTCCTCGAGTTATTACGCTTTACACCAAGAAACATTGCTGTTGTTGAAGAGGGAATCGGTCATCTGGACCGCTCTCGGAAGTTGGAGGATAACATGCAACGACAAGGCGACATTTCTCGGATTACTGGACGCCCGGTGATCCACAAAGGCACCTCTACCCTGAACCCGTCGAAGGATCTCCCGCTCCTCAAACTCATCCGGAATGCCACTTTTATCAGTCGCCTTCAGCTGGAGTTGCTGATCGCCGGACAGACAAAGGAGACGAATTACGACTGCCGGAACCGACGATTGACGCGTCTAGTGAAACACGATCAACTGCAAACTTACCCCCAGTGCTGGCCTTATCAGGGGCGGGTATTTGCAATTACACACGCTGGTCTCAACACATTACAGATCTCTGGTATGGGGATTCTTAGCGTAACTGCCGACACTGAGACGCTCGCAGACGTCGGGCAGGTTTCACATTTTCTTGGATTGAATCAGATCGAAATTGCGGCTCGCCAAGTGTTCAATGTTCGACAATGGATCGGCGACCGACAACTCAAATCGCTCAATATAGCAGCGAACCGACCGACCCAAAAGGACTACGATTCGATCGCTGAAGTCACGGCCCCGTACGATTCGAGTGCGGTTATCTATCTCGGAATTGAGTACGAAAGGACAATCAAGTCGAAAGACCGGTACGCACAAATCCGGAAAAAACTTGAAGCCGAACGGCAGATCCAAGGGCTCATCTACTTCGTCGATAACGACGAAGGGGCGGTTATTTTGTCCCGAGAAGTTTATTCAACGTCGCTCCCAGTCGGGGTGGTAATCGTCTCGCAGTTCCAAGCTAATGGAACAGATGCCCCGATGCGCGTTGTACAAAACCGCTCCGTGGTCCGGGTGTCAGTCAAAGACTATCTGACATCTATACGGCCCGCCTGACACCTCACTGAAAGCCTGATTGCACTCGACTGTGACGTAAAACAGGGCTCCAGCGATTCTAAAGCTGGGGCCTTAGTTGCGCCCCATGTAAACCGGACTGGTTGGTGGGGGTGATAGACCATCCTCCAGGCCTACTTGCATAATCTCCGCATAACCGTCGAATAGCCACCGCATAACCGACGCATAACCACCGCATGGCATTGTCGAGAGGGCCCTCCCTAACTATGCGTAAAATCCGAGACTTACGCTCGACCATCCCTAGCTACAAACTCCTTTCTGCGGCCTTTTTCACGGTCTCATGGTTGTTCGCGCTACTTTACGCTGTGAAATGCGCCGTGATTAGCTCCTTTCGGGGTTGGCTTTACGCTGTGCAGTGGCGCTTAAGGTCGCGCAATCTACTCCGCTAGCGTTCGCCTTTCCTGTCGCAGTTTCGGCGCGTGGAGTGAAAACAATCGGGTGGAAAGGCAAGACGTCGGCGGGTGAACTTTGTCGTCAGCGCGTGAAGTCTGTGCGCTGCGTAGTGCGTTGTTGCGCGCTAAGTTGTCGCCTTTCCTGTCGCAGTTTGCGGCGGGGAAGGGAAAACATTCGGGTGGTAAGGCAAGACGTCGGCAGCACGATATTTGTCGGCGTCAACGAAATGTCGATGCATGCGGCTGAGGCTATCTCGGATGCGCAGCGGGAATTGGAGTGGTGGATTCGGCGTCGCTTTGCGCCAGAGTTGTGAGCGTGCCGGCGGGAGAACGTTTCTGAAACTGGCGTCCGTTATCTCGGACCGGAACTGTCAAAAGGGGAATAGGAATGTGACTTGGAAATGATTGTTCGTCGAAACGGCAGGATGCGCAGCGGAGGCCTGCTGCGGTGAAGGAAATGACAAAGACGCGCGGGGAGACTCATCTCGAACTCGCAAAGTCGTATCTCAGTCGGCGGGATTATCGGAACGCAAAAGCGACTGCACTTGAGGGAAAACGATTGTGCGCCGGGCCGTTTTATTTGGCAGTTCGAGATCGGTTAGATGACCTACTCTCAGCTCCTGATTGGGCTGAGGCAAACCTCCTGATGCGGTGAGTTTTGTAAACCGCCCCCCCGGGGAGACTTCTATTTTCCCTTACCAACTACCCAACCTCACATGAAAGGACGGAACTAATGTCGCAGGAAATTCAACTTCCACCCGACGACCTAATCCGTCGAACGCGAGGGGATGTAGCTTTCGTGGTCAACTTCTCAGGAGGAAAGGACTCCATGAGGATGCTTGGCCGAGTCAGAGAACTCTACCCCAACGACCCCATATTTGTGGTCATGGCGGACACTGGATTTGAGCACGGGCGTCCCATCTCAGCGGAAGATTGGTCCCGGGAACAGGTCGCTCGTCTCGCCCTTCCGCTCAGCGTTGTGCGCAACCCTAACAAGACTTACCTGCAAATGGTTGAGCGCCGCGGGATGTTCCCAAGTTCCACAACCAGACAATGCACTTCGGATCTCAAGAGGGGTCCAATAGAAAAATTTGTACGGGCGCTGTCCCAAAAGGTCATCGTCAACTGTACCGGAATCCGTTCTGAGGAGTCGTCCCAACGCAGCAAACAGATTCCATGGAAGGCCAACAAGTCTCTCTCGGTTGCCGGAAGAAGCGTCTGGGATTGGATGCCAATATTCGACGAGTCGCTGGGGAAAGTTCTCTCCTGGCATTGGTGCTGGCTGCAATGTTATGCCGCCACCCTGCAAAGTTATGCAGCCACTCGGCGGAGACACCGTTGCAAGGCTGTCCCGGCCACCCGTTTCACTGGAATCCCGCCACCTGTTTCAGACGACTTCCGCCAGTCGGCCAGGAGTTAATTTCTCAGTTTCTCAAAAATGAGATGAGAAGGTCTTCGGAAACACGAGAGACTATGCGCATGAAAACTCATCCGCAGTACTTCATCTCAAAACCACGCAGAAGTTCCCATGCCGGGATGACAATCGG
>Ga0302278_10006439_pt1 | contig 11201 bp, 6 predicted proteins | sample III_Bog_N3_2_FD_194543 | JGI IMG/M metagenome (GOLD analysis project Ga0302278, IMG submission 194543) | Peat permafrost microbial communities from Stordalen Mire near Abisko, Sweden - III_Bog_N3_2 | ecosystem: Environmental > Terrestrial > Soil > Wetlands > Peat | place: Sweden: Abisko... | reverse complement strand
CACTGGTCCTGCTGAATCCCACGAGGGTTTCACGGGGCCCGCAAGCCGGTCAGGTCGTTTCGGATTAACTCTAGTTACACAAAGATTCCATAAAGAAGCTATTAAAAATATCCAAAGAGATTTTCACGCGATTCATATACAATCCGTGATATCGATGAATTCTCGGGGTCGAGCCGGTATCCCACCGGCTTCGCCCACGTGACAGCTCTGGAGGATCCATCGGTGGTCGAACTATCTGCAGCATTCTGAGTCCAAAGCTATGTCAGTTTGAGAGATGGTGGCTGAATGCCTGAGAGCCTTGATTTATTGCGCCCCTCATCTGTTAGGGGCCACGCGAAAAGAAGCAGTGCCGAGAGCCTTCGCTCCTCGGTGCTCGACGGGCTCGCCCAGGTTTACAAAACACCTCTCACTGCCATTCTGGCCGCCAGCGCGGGCCTCAGCGAAATGGGCAAGCTGTCGGAGACTCAGGCCGATTTGGTAGCGCTCATCGACGATCAGGCTCGTCTGTTGAGCAACCTGACGTCAAGGCTTTTGGCCACGGCGCGCCTCGATGCAAAGGAAATCGAGCTTCATCCCAAACCCGTGGGCGTGGAACCCATCATCGATGATGCCGTGGCAGCGATCCGGCCGCTCTTGGAAAGCAGGAAAGTCGTAATCGAGCTTGAAGATGAAAGCCTTGTGCTCCATTGCGATCGCCAATTGATTCTCATGCTTCTCGGCCAGTATCTCGACAATGCATGCAAGTATGCCGATCCGGGCGCCTCGATCACCATTCGCGCCGTCGAGCAGAACTCCAAAGTCATCTTTTCAGTGCACAATATCGGTCCCATCATCTCGAAGACCGATCTCGAAGGCATCTTTGAGCACTATCAACTGCCCTCGTCCCTTGTCGGACGAACTGAGAACAAGGGATTTGGCCTTTCAGTGGCCAAGCGGATTGCGTCTTTTCATGGCGGAACTGTATGGGCAACCAGTAGCGAGGCGGAGGGCACCACATTCTTTGCCGATATTCCGACTGCGCTGCAAGGGAGGACTAACTTATGACCCAGCGTCCCATTCGCGTACTGATCGTCGACGACGAACCCGCAATCCGCAGAGCGCTGCGGCCACCTCTCACCGAACTCGGATTTCAAGTCACAGAAGCAATTCGCGGAGAAGAAGCGCTGCAAATGCTCCGCACTGCCTCGTTCGACGTAATTCTGCTCGACATCAACATGCCTGGCATTGGCGGCATCGAGACGCTGCGCCGTCTTCGCACGCTGTCTCCAAAGCTTCCCATTCTCATGCTGACCGTCCTTGATGGCGAAAACGAGAAGGTCCAGGCGCTTGAGCTCGGCGCAGATGATTATGTCACCAAGCCCTTCAGCACTCGGGAACTGGTTGCGCGCATCCGCACCGCTGTTCGCCGCATTCACGCGCCGGTTCGCGCCGAAACCGCTCCCATTGAAATCGGCGAATTCCGTCTCGAGCCGCTCAAGCGAACGGTAACCAAGCGGGGCGTGCCCTTGCACCTCACCCGCAAGGAATTCGACATCATGCACTGCCTCATGAGTCGCGCCGGCCGCGTCGTCACCAACTCCAAGTTGCTCACCGCCGTTTGGGGCGCAAACTGCAGCGAGGAGATTCAGTACATTCGCGTCTACGTCAATCAATTGCGCAAGAAGATTGAAGACGATCCCGCCAATCCCGTTTATCTCCTCACCGACATTTACGTCGGATATCGATTCGCGGACCCTCAGGCCGATGAGGGGGATGCTGCCAAAATGGGGGCCAGGATGAATGCAGTGCCATCGGAAGAGACAAGCGCTCTGTTGGCTTAAAGGCACTTCCGCTTCAATCCGCGGAACCATTCAGTTCGGGCAATCCTCGATCGGAACTCTTTTTATTCTGCCGCCTGCTGTTCGCTGAACCGGTACCCGATATATGGATCCGTCAGCAGGTATTGCGGATTGGACGGATCGTCTTCAATCTTCTTGCGCAACAGGCGCACAAAGGTTCGAAGATACTCGAGTTCCCGTCCATACTCCGGACCCCACACCGACTTCAAAAGCCGCGCGTGAGGAATCGGTTCCCCCGCATGCATCATTAAGTAATGCAGCACCTCGAACTCCTTCGGCGTCAGGTGAATCGGACGTCCGTCTTTCTGCACCCTGTACTTCACCGGATCCAGTTCAAGCTGCCCATGCCGTATCGGCTCATCTCGATTCACGTCCAGCGTATTCCGCCTGCGCACAGCGGAACGCAGCCGTGCCGTCAGCTCGCGCAATTGAAAGGGCTTTGTAATGTAATCGTCCGCTCCCGCGTCAAGCGCCAACACCTTGTCTTCTTCGCCGTCCATCACCGTCAGCATCAGGATCGGCAGTCGTGGAACGGCGCGCCGGATCGCACGGCAGGCTTCCACTCCGCCCATGCCCGGCATATCCACGTCAAGCAGCACCGCGTCAAAACGAGTCGCGCGCACCAGCGAAAGCGCCTCTTCTCCCCGCCCCGCTTCCACAACAACAAAGCCCATGCCGGAAAGGGTCACGCGCAAGGCTCGCCGAGTCGACGCATCGTCGTCGACAACAAGTATCCTGCCTCCATCTGCTGGCGGGGTTTGCGTGGTCAATCCTTCCTCCTTGAGCTTGCCGGAAGGGAGAAAGAAGATTCTTCTCCTTGCGGTCGCAGATCAGCCACACAACGCTTGCTGCGCAAGTGCCACACCATACACGGCGAAGGACTCAGAGGCGCGCAGCCATGGCGGCGAATTCGTCCTTCCCACAACATGGGGATGAACAAAAGGAAAAGGGTTCTTCTGTATCGGTGTTCCAGGCTGCTGTATAGAGCCTAGCCGGGCATACATAAATAAGCGATAAAAATCATATGTAGAAAAAGCAGGTCGCAGAAGAGAACCTGAGGCCGGCTCTCCTCTGCGCCATCGATTTCTTTAATTCAAGACTTGCTGCGTCTCTTACATCCGCTGCGGGGCCGCAGCGCCCGCCGGTTCCGCCAACTGCGCGTACTTTGCTGAGCGTGCTCCAGCTTCAGATGCCTTCTCGACGTAATACTCGTAAAGGGACTTCGCCTGGTCCGCCGGCGTTGGATACTTGGCGCGCAGGCTCGGTGTAGGCGGACTGCGCCGAATCCACTCCTGCTTCTCATCGGCCGCCAGTTTCAGGTAATCCTTCTGCTGATTCTCATAAGAAGCAGCAAGAGCCTTGTACTGCTCCGGCGTATGCGCTTCGCGGGCCATCTTTTTCAGTTGACCCTGGCTCGCATGTGAGTCGTCCCCGCCAGAAGCAACCGCGCCCTGTGCCGTTCCAATACCCACAATAGCCAAAGTCAAAATGCTTGCTGCAATGAGACGTCCGTTCATTGATTTACCCTCCATTACCGAGTATTGGCCGGACGCCGTAAAGGAGGCATGAAGAGAACGAAAGATGATTGTAAGCACAAGAAGGCAAAACGCCTTGGGACCGCGCAGGAAACAAAATGCTGGCGTGCGGGCTGCATCGCATCCCACCCTTCGCAAAGGGCGCGAAGGAGGGGGCGCCCGCAGTTTCGGTGGGGAGAGAAAGTGAAGAATGAGAGGTGGGCCACCCGCTAACCAGAATTGCTGTGAAGAGGTATCATGTTCCCAGTTTCCCCGTGGCAGATCCCTTAGTGCTCTGCCACGGGAACTGGCAGGAATAACTGCGTCATGCCTCGGTAGACAGGTCTAGGCGCACCTTCCAACTCCAGTTGGCATTCTCTTCGCCACATGGATCAAGCAATGGATGGTGGCGTCTGCTTTGACCATAAGGGGATAGCCATGAAAACCCGAATCGCTTGCAGTATTGCTGTTGCCCTAGGTTGGATGAGCCTTTCCATGCCGTTTTCGCTCACAGCGCAGGCTACCGCCGCAGGCTCACAGGCCCTGAAAGTGGTAAACGGAACCATCACGTCGGATGTTCACTCCGGGGTGGTCTATGGTCCAGAACTAGACTCTGCGCTTGTCGCCCGCCGCGATCTCATGAAGGAAGTTTTGCGCGATGCTCCTGCGGACTCTCGATCCTATGCGTTGGACGACTCCACTCGCACCGCGATTCTTGCAGCCAAACCATCGGCCGCGGCTCTGCTTGAGCAGGATGCTGTCCTCACCGGGGAGTTGGTAGCTTCGGTCGCCGACGATTTTCAGCATGGCACTGCTTCCACCCATTACACCCTGCACACCTTCGATCGGGATCTGGACCTCTCGTTTGTTGCGGTACCCTCCGGCATTGATCGCATGGTGCATAGCCAGGTGACCGTGCATGGAGTCAACCTCGATAACATCATGGTGTCTGATTCTCTTGTCAGGGCCACGCCAGCGGAGATCGCGCAATGTGCGCCGGCGCGGAGCAAAGCAGCCAGATCCTTTGCTTCGTCGGCGGATGCCGCTCCGGCTACATGCTCCACCACGGGAACGCAGCACATCGCTGTTCTCATCGTGAATTTTCCCGGCAATACACCAGCGTTTCCCGCAGGCTTGGACCAGGCCGCTTACTGGCAAAAAGTTCTTACAGGGCCCAATCCCTCAGTCAACGGATTCTGGAACGAGGTTTCTTACGGCCAAACGTCGGCCACGGCCGACGTGTACGGTCCATTCGCGCTCTCCCAAGCTTACGATTGCAACTCGACCAGCGCTATGCAGACGGCGGCTATCGCCGCCGCCGCCGCCGCAGGGACAGTGGATTTCACGCAGTACAACCGCTTCGTGATTGTGTTTCCTGTGAGTTCTTGTTGGTTCGGCGGATTCGCAAACATCGGTTGTCAGAGCGCCACGTCGACAATCAACCAACAATACTCCGTCGTCTGGTTGCCGATTTCGAGTTGGTATGAACCGGACGATGTGAATCCCCAGGTGTGGGGCGCAACTGCTCACGAACTCGGCCACAACTTGGGCCTAAATCACGCCAACACGCTGGATTTTGGTTCTGTTCCGCTTGGGCCACTAGATTTCGTTGCTTCCAATCCCGGTCTGGTCACCCCGGGCGCCCCTCGTGCGCAGGATTCTGCATCTGCCGCGTCGACTCCACCCATTGCCGCGGTCAATATTGAGTATGGCGATACCTTTTCCGCCATGGGCTACCCATGGAATAATGCAGGACCCTACTCTGCCGAGCACCGCTCTGATCTGCTTGCGTGGATACCCAAGACCGATGAGGCCGACATCACTTCCTCCGGTGATTACACCCTCGTGCCAGCGGAAGACTCCTCTGGGCTGCGCGCACTTCATGTGTTCCGTGATCCTACTTCTGGATCGTGGCTCTGGTTGGAGTTTCACCAGCCGCTCGGCTTCTACACTCCCAATAATCTGGCCATGGCTACCCCTCCCCAATCGGTTATTACCCTTACCAATGGCGCTCTCATTCACTACGAGACCGGCTCTCTGGACCCACTGCACACCTATCAACTCGATATGAATCCAGTCGCCTTCTCAAATAATTTCGAAGATGGCACGTTCGCCCCTGGCAGCAGTTGGTCAGACCCGTATTCGCTGCTAACATTGACGGCCGGTTCGCAGACATCCTCTTCGCTGGGAATCACGGTCAGCTATGACACCCCCTGCGCCGCTCCATCGCTCTCGGCATCGGAGCTCGCTGCGGCAGGAGGCACTGCCAACCTCACCATCTCAGCGCCTTCAACCTGCTCATGGACCGTGTCCTCGAATGCTTCCTGGATCAGCTTTCCGGGAACAACCAGCGGCAGCGGAAATGCCACGATTCCCTTCGACTACGCGGCCAACACCACCACAGGACAGCAAAACAGCTACATCACTGCCCAGCGCCAGAGCCTGCCTGTCGTGCAGGACGGACCAAACGTTACTATCGTTGGCGCTTCCCCGGTCATGGCATCAGGATCTGCCCAGTCTTTCGTAGTCACCGCGTCCGATTTGGCAGGTGTCTCCGACCTTAGTTACGTGTACTTCTTCATCGGAAACTGTGAAGTGCAGGTGAGGCTGACAGGCACAGATACAAACTCTGCATATTTCTGGTTGTGGGATACGTCTTCCGCCAGCGTGTCGGAAATGGGCATTGCGCCGGGATCAAACAACTCACTTTCGATCAGCGGTTGCACGCTTTATGCCCAGGGCAGTTCTGTTGTCTTCAGCGGCAATCAGATGATTCTGACCATCGACCTCAGTTTCTCCGCGCCCCTCAACGGCCCCTATACTTTGAAAGTTGAAGTTGACACGCAAACGAGCGGTACGAACACATTCGCAGGACCGATGCCTGTGGGTATCTTCACGGTCAATTCGGTCTCTGCCGCCGCAACGCCCATTATCTCCCCCGCCGGGAGCACGCTCACATCGCCCCAGTCCGTAACCATCACCGACCCGACCGCGGGCGCCACAATTTACTACACAACAGACGGCTCCGGACCAACGACACACTCAACGCAATATTCGGGTCAATTCACCGTTTCACAGCCAGAGACGATCAACGCGCTGGCAATCGCCCCCAACTATTCACAGAGCCTTGTTGCCTCCGCGGCATTCACAATCGCGACCCCTGTCCTATCCCCCAACGGTGGTGTGTTTACATGGCCACAATCCGCGTCCGTCACTATTACGGATGCAAGCCCTGGCGTAAAAATCTACTACACAACGGACGGCTCGTGGCCGACCAGCACTTCGGCGCAGTACACAGTGCCAATCACGGTTTCGCAGTCTGGGTGGGTGCAAGCGATTGCCGTTGCGCCCGGTGTTCCGCCAAGTTCGGTGGCTCAAGCGTACTTCGCCATAGTCGCAGCGACGCCTGCTCTTTCTCTGAAGGGCGGCACTTTTACGTCACCCCAGACAGTCACGATCACCGACGCCACTCCAGGAGCAACAATCTACTACACAACGGACGGTACATGGCCGACCATCAGTTCCACCCAATACACGGGACAGATCACAGTTTCGCAATCTGAGTGGCTCATCGCAATTGCCGTGGCTCCTGGCCTTTCGCAAAGTGCCGGGGCGGAAGCGTACTATTCAGTCAATTTCCCGGCAGCACTGACCTCTCCCACTCCCGGCGCCGTACTGACAGGTTCCGGCGCGACCTTCCAGTGGACAGCCGGCGCAGGTGTTACGCAGTACGTGCTGGGGATCGGCAGTACGGGAGTGGGATCGTACAACCTGTTCAACTCCACCCCCATCGCCGCAACCCAGGCCAGCGTAACCGGTCTGCCAACCAATGGAGCAACGCTCTACGCTCGCCTCTATTCCATGATTAATGGAGCTTGGCAGTACAACGACTACACCTACACGGCAGCCCCAACGCCGGTGCCGGCGATACTGACCTCTCCCACGCCCGGCAGCAAACTGACAGGCTCCGGCGCCACCTTCCAGTGGACGACCGGGACAGCCGTTACGCAGTACGTCCTGGGCATCGGCAGCACGGGAGTCGGATCGTACAACCTGTTCAACTCCACTCCCATCACCGCAACCCAGGCCAGCGTAACCGGTCTGCCAACCAATGGAGAAACACTCTACGCGCGCCTCTACTCCTGGATCAATGGAGCCTGGCAGTACAACGACTACACCTACTCAGCAGCCGCGACGCCAGCGGTACTGACCTCTCCAACTCCTAGCAGCACGCTGACATCGAGTAGCGCGACCTTCCAGTGGACAGCCGGCACGGGCGTTACGCAGTACGTGCTGGGGATAGGCAGCACGGGAGTGGGATCGTACAACTTGTTCAACTCCACCCCCATCACCGCCACCCAGGTAAGCGTAACCGGTCTGCCAACCAACGGGACAACGCTCTACGCTCGCCTCTATTCCATGATTAATGGAGCTTGGCAGTACAACGACTACACCTACTCAGCAGCCGCGACGCCAGCGGTACTGACCTCTCCCACGCCCGGCAGCACACTGACATCGAACAGCGCGACCTTCCAGTGGACAGCCGGCACGGGCGTTACGCAGTACGTGCTGGGGATAGGCAGCACAGGAGTCGGATCGTACAACCTGTTCAACTCCACTCCAATCACCGCTACGCAGGCAAGCGTAACCGGTCTGCCAACCAATGGAGAAACACTCTACGCTCGCCTCTACTCCTGGATCAATGGAGCCTGGCAGTACAACGACTACACCTACTCAGCAGCCGCGACGCCAGCGGTACTGACCTCTCCCACGCCCGGCAGCACGCTGACATCGAACAGCGCAACCTTCCAGTGGACGGCCGGCACGGGCGTTACGCAGTACGTGCTGGGGATAGGCAGCACAGGAGTGGGATCGTACAACCTGTTCAACTCCACTCCCATCACCGCCACTCAGGCCAGCGTAACCGGTCTGCCAACCAATGGAGAAACGCTCTACGCTCGCCTCTACTCCTGGATCAACGGAGCCTGGCAGTACAAAGACTATACCTACACAGCGCAGTAGGCGGAGCCCATGCTCGCCATTCACATTGCGAGCACGGGCCCAAATATCCCACGTTCGTTGCGATATCGGTCTCGAACGGTATCCGACTCGCGCTAATTGGGTGGAGTGCTTGCCACGTTCAGAGTATTCTCGGCGGCGGCGCCTGACGGATAGCCAGTTGTCTTCAGCACCTCGAACGACCGGCGTTCGCAGCACGCAAAACCTCCGCATAGCCTCCGCATCCCGATTGACGTTACACTGGCACCATCCTCAGCAACGCATCGGGTGGCACTATGACGTTGGCCAATCAGGGCTCTTACCAGTTTGGCGACTTTCATTTGAATCTCGATCTGCGTTTCCTGGCGCGGCGCGGGGAGCGCGTGCCGCTGGGGTCGAAGGCATTTGCCGTACTGGCCTTCCTGGTCTCGCGAGCTGGAGAGGTTGTTACCAAGCCTGAACTCTTTGCCGCCGTCTGGGCGGAGTCCTTTGTGGAAGAAGGCGCCCTCTCCCAGCAGATCTTCACCTTGCGGAAAGCCCTGGGCGATAAAGCCGACTATATCGTCACCGTCCCTGGACATGGCTACCGCTTTATGGGCGAGGTGCGCCGCATCTTGCCGGCTCCCGCGGCAAGCGCCGTCACCGGTTGGGACACGATGGTGCAGGAGACCGTGGAGCGGCGGCACATTGTGATTGAGGAATCGGCGCCCCCACTTTTGACGGCGGGGAGTTCAGGCAGCAGAACCCGAAAATTCGCGATGGCTGCAGCGGCTGTGGTTGTGGTTGGAGCACTGGTGGCGGGCTGGATGTGGGGTCGCAGGCCGGCGCCGCGCGACTTTCAGAGGGTGGTGCTGGCCGACTTCATGAACACGACCGGCGACGCGGCCTTTGAGAGCACCTTGAAACACGCTCTGGAGATCGATCTTGCGCAGTCGCCGTATTTCGACGTGATGACGGAGCGCGACAGCGCGGACACGCTCAGGAAGATGAGCCTGAAGACCGATACCGCGGTCACTCCGGAAGTGGCGCGGGAGATATGTGAGCGGACGAACCGGCAGATGCTGCTGACCGGCAGCATTGCCAGCGTGGGCGGGGAATACCTGCTGACGCTGGAGGCAGCCGACTGCGGCACGGGGAAGCGGATTGCCGCAGCCAAGGAGGAGACTGCCGACAAGGCGAAGGTGCTTGGGGCTCTTGATCTCCTGGTTGATCGTGTGCGGTCCAAGCTGGGTGAGTCGGCAAAGTCGATCCAGAGCTTCGATATCCCCTTCGAAGACGCCGCGACACCATCGCTCGAAGCCCTGAAGTACTACTCGATCGGAAAGCACATGCTGGCGCAGGGTAAGCCGTTTCCCGACATCCTCAAATTCTTCCAGCGCGCGGTTGAGATCGATCCTCACTTTGCCCAGGCCTATGAGGAGGTTGGAATTACCGACTACAACCTGAGCGAGCCGTTGCTGGCGGCGGAAAATCTGAAGAAGGCCTTCGATCTCCGCGACGGTGTGGACGCCAAGGAGAAGCTCAACATCGAAGCCCACTACTACGATCTCGGACAAGGCGATGTGCTCGCCGGCGTAAAGGCCTATCAGCTTTGGGCCGACACCTACCCGCACGATTGGCATCCATGGCTCGCAATGGCCAACTCGTATATTCAGCTGGGCCAGAACGGGCAAGCCATCGCCGCCGCGCAGCATGCGGTCCAGTTGGACGGCGACCCGGTGTGCTCCATCGTCCTCGCTCGCGGCTATAAAAATGCCAGGCGCTTCGCGGAGGCTAAGGAGGCCGCGGCGGAGGCCATACGTCGCGGCAAGGACACAACCGGGTTGCAGTGGATTTTGTACGAGGTCGCCTTTGACGAACACGATGCCGCGGCACTGGCCCGCGAAGACGCACAACTCGCTTCAAGAAAAGACGGGTTGCACGATTACTTTGCGGCCAAGACGGCCGCCATCGATGGGAAATACACTCTGGCGGAGCAGCTCTTCCGCCATCAGATCGCCGGCGACCGGCAGGAAGGGTTGACCGAACAGGCGGACAGTATTGCCGTTGAGCAGGCCCAGATGGAGCAGAATTTTGGACATCCCGAACTGGCCCGCGCGACACTCAATCATCTGGGCAAAGAGGAAGAGTCCGATCCCGACTTTGCTTTAGCGCGCGCCATGCTGGGCGATGTCGTCTTCGCGCGGCAGTTTCTGGCGGCGCATAGCCATGACGAGCACCCCGGAACCGCTTACCTGTACGACTACAAGCCCGCGTTGGAGGCGTCGATTGCGATGGACCAGGGCAAGCCGCTGGATGCGATCGCCATCCTGGAGGCCCCCACTCCGTACGTCGTGCGCAACATGCAAGCACGCATGTTGGCGGGGAACGCGTATTTGCAGGCCGGTCAGTTCCAGCGTGCGGCAGAGCAGTACCGCAATATTCTCGACAATCCGCCTTTCAATGCGGGGTTGAACCTTGCGCATCTCGGGCTGGCCCGCTCCTATGCCAAAGCCGGCGACCCAACCAAAGCGCGCGCGGAGTACCAGGCTTTCCTTGCCGCATGGAAGGATGCTGATTCGGACCTTCCCGTTCTGCAGGCCGCGAAAGCGGAGTTGGCCGGCCTCCGGTGATACCCTCCCCCCCATCTCTGCAAAGAAGTGGTTTATTTTCATTGGCTTACAGGGAGTCCTTCGCTGCAAATATGGCCTTCTAAAGGAGTTATCTGCAGATATGCCTAAACAAGGGGGTTACGGGTATCGACCCTGGGGCAAATGCGCAGACTGGCGGAATTTATCGACGCAATTCCAATTGTGCGCCTTGGCGGGTTAATTGTCTGCAAAGGAGAGATAGATGAACTCGGTGTCGCCGT